>Ga0126309_10000144_pt1 | contig 23862 bp, 22 predicted proteins | sample Plot56_FD_92541 | JGI IMG/M metagenome (GOLD analysis project Ga0126309, IMG submission 92541) | Serpentine soil microbial communities from UC McLaughlin Reserve, CA, USA - Plot56 | ecosystem: Environmental > Terrestrial > Soil > Grasslands | place: USA: UC McLaughlin Reserve, Lake County...
CGTCGCGGGCGCGCCGGGGAAGGCCGGGGCCGCGATCCTCTCCGCCCGCGGAGCCGTCCGGGCCGGAGCCGGCCTGGTGACCATCGGGGTGCCGGAGCCGATCCTGCAGACCGTCGACCTGGGATCGATCGAATCCATGACGCTCGGCCTGCCGGCCGGGAGCTCGGGCCTGATCTCCGCGGAGGCGGTCGAGCGGGTGCTGGACGCCGCAAGGGGCAAGGCCGTGCTGGCCCTGGGGCCGGGCCTCGGCCAGGAGCCCGAAACCGCGGAGGCCATCCGCCGGATCGTCCGCGAGGCCCCGCTCCCCGTGGTGGCGGACGCGGATGCCGTGAACGCCTTTGCCGGCCGGGCCGGGGACCTGAAGGCTCGATCGGACGCCACCGTGCTGACCCCGCATCCCGGCGAGCTCAGCCGCCTGCTCGGCATCCAGACCTCCGAGATCCAGGACGACCGGGTCGCCGCAGCCCGGCGCGCCGCCGCCGAGACCGGCGCGATCGTGGTCCTCAAGGGGAGCCTCACCCTGATAGCCGCGCCGGATGGGGACGTCTGGATCAATCCTACCGGCAATCCCGGGATGGCGACGGGGGGGAGCGGCGACGTCCTGACCGGTCTCGTCGCGGGGCTGATCGCGCAGCGCGAGGCCTTCGCCTTGGACGTGATCGACGCGGTGAAGCTAGCGGTCTGTCTGCACGGCCTGGCCGGCGACCTGGCCGCCGCCCGGATGGGCGAGCAGGCGCTGGCGGCTGGGGACCTGTTGGATTTCCTGCCGGCGGCGTTCGCTGAGCTCGCGGAATCCGACGGATCGGCCGGATCGGTCTGATCCGTCGGATTCCGCCTGTTGGAGCTGCCCCCTGGGATAAGCTCTGCCCTCGATGAAGGCCAGCCGCCGGCTCACCGCGAGCGAGGAGGAGACCCGGGCTCTTGGAAGGGAGCTGGCGGCGGAGCTGGCGCCGGATGGCGTCCTCCTTCTCTCCGGCGACCTGGGGAGCGGCAAGACCGTTCTGGCGCAGGGGGTGGCCCAGGGGTTGGGGATCGACCCGGGGGAGGTCCAGTCTCCGACGTTCAATCTGATCCGGGAGCATCGGGGGAGCCGCGGGTCTCTGATCCATGTCGACCTCTACCGGCTCGATCCGGAGCAGGTCGGGGCTCTGGGGCTCGACGAGCTGCTGGCCGGACCGGGGGTCAAAGTGGTGGAATGGGCGGAGCGGCTCCCCTTTCCGGTGCCCGGAGCCCGGGAGCTGCGGCTCGCGCGCGCCGCAGGGGAGGCGGGCGGGCGGGAAATCGTGGACACAACGACATCGTCAGCATCCAAATAAGGATCGAGGAGGGTTCGATGCAGATTCGCAAGGTGGGTGTGCTCGGCTGCGGCCTGATGGGGTCAGGAATCGCCGAGATCTCGGCCCGCGCCGGGTACGAGACGGTGGTGCGCGAGGTGAGCGAGGAGGTCGTGGAGAAGGGGATCCAGAAGATCCACGGCTCGCTGGGCAAGGCGGTGGACAAGGGCAAGATGAGCGCCGAGGACCGCGACGCGGCCGTCAGCCGGCTCTCCGGCGCCGTGGGGCTGGATGCCCTGGCCGACTGCGACATCGTGATCGAGGCCATCATCGAGAACATCGACGAGAAGCGGAAGACCTTCACCGCTCTGGACGAGGTGGTCAAGAAGGACGCCCTGTTCGCCAGCAACACCTCGTCCCTGACCATCACCCAGATGGCCATGTTCACCCGGCGGCCGGATCAGTTCGTCGGCCTCCATTTCTTCAACCCCGTGCCGGTGATGAAGCTGGTCGAGGTCGTGCGCACGCTGCTGACCTCGGACGCGGCCTATGAGACGGCGTTCGAGCTCGCGCGCTCCGTGGGCAAGGAGCCCATCGCCTGCCGCGACAACTCGGGGTTCGTGGTCAACCGGCTGCTGGTCCCCTATCTCCTGGATGCCATCCGGGCGCTGGAGGAGGGGGTCGCGAGCGTCGAGGACATCGACAAGGGGATGCAGCTCGGCTGCGGCTATCCCATGGGGCCGTTCACCCTGCTCGACTTCGTCGGGCTCGACACGACCTATTACATCGCCAACATCATGTTCGAGGAGTACCGCGAGAAGCGCTTCGCGCCGCCGCCGCTCCTCAAGCAGATGGTGCAGGCGGGCCGGCTCGGCAAAAAGAGCGGCCGCGGGTTCTACGACTACGCGAAGAAGTAGGGGTGCTACACTTGGGGCTTCCGGACGGCCGCCAGGGACGGAGGCCGTCCGCTCCTCCACGGAAGAGATTGTTTTCAAGATGACGCAAGTGACTCTCGCCGAGGAGGGGCTCGACACCCTCTTCGGCACTCATGACGAGAACCTTCGGCGGATCGAGCGCACCTTCGACGTGACCGTGACCGCCCGCGGCAACGAGCTGAGCATCCACGGCGACCCCGAACGGGTGCAGGCCGTGGAGCGCCTGCTCCACGAGCTGAACAGCGTCTCCGAGAAAGGGTACAAGCTCCGCCCCGGTGACGTGCCGACCGCCATCCGCGTAGCCTCCGAATCCCCCGGGACCTCGCTGGTCGACTTCTTCCTGCCGGAGGGTCTCCTGGCGGCCGTGCGCCGCCTGGTGGCGCCCCGCAGCTTCAAGCAGCAGCTCTACTTGAAGGCGATGATCGACTACGACATCGTCATCACCATCGGCCCGGCGGGCACCGGCAAGACCTACCTGGCGGTGGCCATGGCCGCGGCGGCGCTCCTCGAGAAGCGGGTCAAGCGCATCATCCTGGCCCGCCCGGCGGTGGAGGCCGGCGAGAAGCTCGGCTTCCTTCCCGGCGATCTGGCCGAGAAGGTGAACCCGTATCTGCGTCCCCTGCACGATGCGCTGCACGACATCATCGGCTATGAGAAGGTCGGGCGCATGATGGAGCGGGGGATCATCGAGGTGGCGCCGATCGCGTTCATGCGCGGGCGCACCCTGAACGACAGCTTCATCATCGTGGACGAGGCGCAGAACACGACCACCGAGCAGATGAAGATGGTCCTGACGCGCGTCGGCTTCAACTCCAAGGCGGTGATCAACGGCGACGTCACCCAGGTCGACCTGCCGCAGGGGAAGCTCTCCGGTCTGCGCGAGGCCCAGGAAGTGCTCAGCGACGTCGAGGGGATCAAGTTCTTCACGTTCGACCAGAGCGACGTGGTCCGCCATGCCCTGGTCCAGAAGATCGTCACGGCCTATGACCGGCACGACCGGGTGAAACGCGAGCGCGAAGACGCGGCCAAGGCGCGCACCGGCGACGCGGGGGCTTCCCTCTCGTAGCCCTCGCGCGCCGGCCGGCGGCGCGAGATCCACCATGGCGCAAGAACCCCCACCCCCATCCACGGCCTCTACGAAGGCCCGCTCGTCGCGCCTCGAGCTGATCAGCACCGGCACGATCAATCTGCGCAAGCGTGTGCGCGCGGTCGACCTCTGGCGGCGGTCGCTGGAGACCCCGGCCTTGTGGGTGGTGCTGTTCCTGACCTTCGGCACCTGGGCGCTGATGCCGGGCTCCCTGTTCTTCGCCCGGCGCGCCCTGCCCAACACCATCGCCGACCGCGACTTCGTGGCGACCCGCGACCTCCTCCTGCTCGACGAGGAGGCGACGCGGCTCAAGCAGGCGGAGAAGCGGGAGGCCGTCCTGCCGGTCTACGACCTCGACTTCGAGGTGGCCAATGTCCGCGAGGCCCAGGTGCACGACCTGTTCAACCGCGGGCGGCGGCTGCTCGCCCGCGAGACGGCTGGAGAGACCGAAGCGGCCCGCGAGGCGGTGATCCGGCAGATCCTCGACCGGCCCGCCGTGCCGGACGGGCTGCGCCTCACCCAGGAGGAGATCGGGATTCTGGTCCGCCGGCGGTTCTCGCCCGAGCTCGAGGACCGCATCCGTGGCGTCCTCGTCCAGGCGCTGCGCCGCGGCGTGGTGAGCGACAAGACGATGCTCCTGCAGAACCGCCTGCGCGGCATCCTCCTGCGCAACCTGACCGCCGGCTCCGAGCAGGTCCAGCTCGACCTCTTCGGCCCGCTCGGCTACCCGGACGAGGTCCGTGAGATGTTCGAGGCGGAGGTGCGGGATTGGGGGAGCTTCACGGCGGGAGAGCGGCGCATCCTGGTCGACTTCCTGCTCGCCAATCTGCCGGTCAACCTCCTGCCCAACCGCAGTGAGACGCTGGCCCGGCAGGATGCCGCGGCAGCCGGCGCCGGCCAGGTGTTCAACCAGGTCCGCAAGGGGCAGATCATCGTCCGCAAAGGGGACGTCATCGACGAGGGCGATGCCAAGGCGATCGCCCAGATGCGCGGCGAGCGGAAGCTCAGCCTGCAGCTGCCGCCGCTGGCTGGGACCCTTTTCCTGCTCTGTCTGGCAGCCGTCGTGGTCTGGCTGGGGCTGCAGCGCGAGCGGGTGGCTGACCACGGTCCGCGGCGCCTGTTCGGCGAGGGGCTGCTGCTCCTCCTGCTCTCGCTCCTCGGCGCCAAGTTCTGCTTCCTGGTGGCGGGAGCGCTCTCCGGCGTCTTCGAGGGACCGCCGTTGAACGCGGCGCGGAGCTGGGACTATGCGATCCCGTTCGCCACCTTGGCCCTGCTGGTCGTCCTTCTGCTGGGGCGCAATGCCGCCCTGCTCCTGTCGGTGCTGTTCGCGATTCTGTCGAGCCGGCTGGTGGTGGACGGCGACGCCCTCTGGGTCGTCTTCTACGGCTTCGGGGGCTCGCTCGCCGCGATCTATGCCCTCGACCGCTATCAGTTCCGGCAGCGTCTGGTCATGGCCCGCGTCGGCGCGGTGGTCGGGCTGATCAACGTCGTCCTGGCGCTCATCTTCGCCTCTCTGGCGAGCCCGGCCGAGCGCGGCTGGATGCAGCTCGGCTTCGACCTGCTCTGCGCCTTCGCCGGCGGGCTCCTGGCGGCCGCAGCGGCGAGCTTCGCCGTGCCCATCCTGGAGTCGATGCTCGGCGTCACCACCGACATCAAGCTCCTCGAGCTGTCGAACACGAACCTTCCGCTGCTGCGCGAGCTGGCGTTCAAGGCGCCCGGGACCTTCCAGCATTCCCTGATGGTGGCGAACCTGAGCAAGGAGGGGAGCGAGGCGATCGGGGCCGATCCGGTCCTCGCCTATACCTGCGGGCTCTACCACGACGTGGGCAAGATGCTCCGCCCCGACTATTTCATCGAGAACCAGCGTCCGGGGCAGAACCGGCACGACAAGCTCGTCCCTTCGATGAGCGTGCTGATCCTGCAAAACCACGTGAAGGACGGGCTGGAGCTCGCCCGCGACCATGGCCTGCCGCGGGTTGTCCGCGACGCCGTCCAGCAGCACCACGGCAACCGGCTGATCAAGTACTTCTACAACAAGGCCCTGGAGCAGCGGGACCCCGCGTCCGGAGAGATCTCGGAGGAGAAGTTCCGCTATCCGGGACCCAAGCCCCAGAACAAGGTGATGGGGGTGCTCATGCTCGCCGACGCGGTCGAGGCGGCGAGCCGCACGCTGACCGAGCCGACCCCGGTGAAGATCCGGAGTCTCATCCGCACCATCGTCGACGACTGCCTGAACGACGGGCAGCTCGACCAGACCGATCTGACCCTGTCGGACATCCGCAACGTTTCCGAGGCGTTCCTGCGGGTGCTCGCCAACATCTTCCACCAGCGGGTAGACTATCCGGGCTTTGACTTCAACGCCGGCCCGAAACGCGAGAAGCGGCCCGTGGCCGACGCCGCCCGAGCCTCTTGACCCGTTCCGGATGAAAAACCCCGAACCGACCGACGGCACCGATCGAGAGATCGTCCTCCAGAACCCCAACCGCTACCCGGAAGCGCAGGCCCGGCGGCTGCGCCCCTGGTTGGAGCGGCTGATGGACGAGCTCGCGCCGCCAGCGCGGAGCCTGGGGATCCGCTTCTGCGGCGACCGCGAGATGCGGCGCACGAACCGCCAGTTCCGCGGCCTGGACAAGACGACCGACGTCCTCTCCTTTCCGGGCGAGGAGGGGCATCTGGGGGACATCCTGATCTCGCTGCCGACCGCGCGCCGCCAGGCCGGGTCCGCGGGGCACCCTGTGGAGCGGGAGCTCAAGGTCCTGCTCCTCCATGGGGTCCTGCACTGCCTCGGCTATGACCACGAGACCGATCAGGGCGAGATGGAGCGCCTGGAGCGCCGGCTGCGCAAGCGGTGGATCCGTGACGAGGACGAGAGCGGAGGACTGCGTGTCTGACGGGACGTTCCTGCCGACCCCGGCGCTGCTCTGGATTCTGGTCCTTTTGGTGCCGCTCGGGATTCTCGTCCCGGTGCTCTCGGCTCTGCTCGAGCGCAGCGGGCCGATCCGCCTGCGCCAGTGGGCCGAGGAGGCGGGGGGAGGCCTGCGCCGCCTCTACGACGCGCCGGTGCGCTTCGGCGTCTTCCGCTTCCTGCTCTCGCTTCTTTCGCGGCTCATCCCGATCGTCCTCGTGCTGACGCTCGCCCAGCTCCTGCAGGTGTGGAACCGGCGATTCCCGTTCCTCTGGGCGTTCGGCCTAGTAGCCGTGCTCGTGGCCTTCGTCGAGGCGAGCAACCGCGCCCTGCTGGCGCGCGACCCGGAGCGCGCGCTGCGCGTCCTGACCCTCCTGTACCGGGCGGCGCTGTTCGTCCTAGCTCCTCTGGTGACGCTGCTGGCTCCTCTCGTCCCCTCGTCGCACCTGGAGCGGGACGAGAACGAGGAGGAGGCCACGGACGAGGAGATCGAGGCCTTCATCGACGTGGGCACGCGCGAGGGCATCCTGGAGCCGGAGCAGGGGGAGTGGCTCTGGAGCATCGTCGACTTCCGCGACACGCAGGTGCGCAGCGTCATGACGCCGCGCATCGACATGGTCTGCGCGCCGGTCGAGGCGAGCCTGGAGACGCTGGCCGAGCGGTTCGTCGAATCCGGGCACTCGCGCATCCCGCTCTACGAGGACTCGATCGACCATGTGCTGGGCATCCTGCACATCCGCGACGTCCTGCGGACGATCCGCATGCCCGAGCCCCCGCCGGTACGGGAGCTGATCAAACCGCCGCTCTTCATCCCGGAGACCAAGGCGCTCGGCGAGCTTTTGAAGGAGCTCCAGGCACGCTTCCAGCAGGTGGCCATCGTGGTGGACGAGTACGGCGGCACCGCCGGCCTGGTGACGGTCGAGGACCTGATCGAGGAGATCGTGGGCGAGATCATGGACGAGCACGAAGCGCTCGTCGCCGAGCTCGAGCCGGTGGCAGAGGGCGTCTGGCGCCTCGACGGCCGCGCCCACATCGAGCTCCTCGACGAGCTCTTCGCGGTGGAGGTCGAGAACCCGGAGTACGAGACCGTGGCCGGTCTGATCTACACCTATCTGGGGCACGTGCCGCAGGTCGGCGAGACGGTGGACCGCTTCGGTCTCCGCTTCACGGTCGAAGCGGTCGCCGACCGCCGCATCCAGACCGTGCGGGTCGAGCGGTCGCCGGAATCCGCCGAGGACGAGGAGGAGACCGAGTCCTGATGGAGAGCCAGGAGAACACCGGCCCCGGAAAGAAGTCGGGGACCGTCGCGCTGGTCGGCCGGCCCAACGCCGGCAAGTCGACCCTGATGAACCATCTCCTGGAAGAGAAGGTCGCCATCGTCTCGAACAAGCCGCAGACGACCCGCCACCGCATCGTGGGGATCCTCTCCAACGAGCGGGGCCAGATGGTCTTCTACGACACGCCGGGGGTGCACAAGCCGCTGCATCGCCTGAATCGGCAGATGGTCCGTTATGCCATGGACGCGCTGAACGACGCGGACGTGGTCTGTCTCCTGGTGGACGTCTCGCAGAAGCCCGGCGCCGGCGACGCCTACATGCTGGAGGTGATCGGCAAAGCGAGGGAGCCCCGCGTGCTCGTCCTCAACAAGGTCGACCTGCTGCGCGACAAGAAGGCCCTGCTGCCGGTGATCGACCGCTACGCCAAGACGGGCCTCTTCGCGGAGATCGTGCCGCTCAGCGCCAAGACCGGGGATGGCGCGGACCGGCTGTTGGAGATCCTCTGGGAGAGGTTGCCGGAAGGGGAGCCGCTCTTCGACCCCGAGCTGTTGACCATCCATCCGGAGCGCTTCCTGGTCGGCGAGCGCATCCGCGAGAAGGTCCTGGAGCTGACCAGCGACGAGCTGCCGTTTTCGACCGCGGTGAAGATCGAGCGCTGGGAAGACGAAGAAGAGCGCCCCCTGACCCGGATCTACGCCACGATCCTGGTGGAGCGCCCCGGCCAGAAGAAGATCGTCGTCGGCCACCAGGGCCAGATGATCAAGAGCATCGGCACCGCGGCCCGCATCGACCTGGAGGAGTACCTCGGCCGCAAGGTCTACCTGGAGCTCTTCGTCCAGGTCGAGCCCGACTGGAGAGAAGACCGCGCCGTCCTGGCGAGCCTGGACAGGGACGTGGATCTGGGGGACTTGGAGTAGGCCTCACCCCGCCGGCGGCAGCGCCCGCCCCAGCCCCACCCGCTCGTAGTCGTGCAGCTTGCCGATGTCGATGCTCAGGACGCCGTCCGGCGTCGGCGGGTTGAAGAGATTTGCGAAGCGGGCTCCCCAGACGACCTCGTCGGCTTTGTAGGACGAGCGCGTGTGGACCACCTGCGCGAAGGTCTCGTCCGTCCCCGTCATCAGGATCAGGAGCTCCACGTCCTGCGCCAGGAGATCATTCTCGGTCATTCCCCAGAGGGGGCTGGTTTCGTCGATCGGATGGACGATGGTCCAGGAGAGAGGGAAGAACACCACCTGATTCCTCTCCAGGGGCAGCGGAATGAAATCGCGCCGGCCGTCGGACCGCAGGCGGCTGAGCTGCACGCGCGCCGCCACGTCGATGAGCTGGTTGCTCCGCACGTTGGCGATCCGGAACTCGAAGGCGGTGATCCCGTGATATGGGGCGATGAGCGCTCGCCGGCTGAACAGGATGCGGGCCGTCGGGCGCGCAAAGCGGGCGAACAGGAGCCCGGTGGCCAATGCGAACCCCAAGAGGCCGACGAGAGATTCGACCGTCACCAGGAGATTGGCGGCGAGGCTCCGGGGGTAGACCACCCCGTAGCCGATCGTCGCGAAGGTCTGGATGCTGAAGAAGAACTCTTCGGTGAACCGGCCCTGCGGTGTGTCGGACCGCAGGCCGCCGAGCGCGTCCGGCCCACAGGCCATGTAGCCCAGCGCAAAGAGCGCGTTCACCAGCAGATACGAGACCACAGTGAAACCGAGGAAGCGCGGCCAGGTGGTGGTGAGCAGGGTGTGGTAGACGCTCAGCGAGGTGATGGGGGAGAGCCCTTCGCGCACCACGTTGAAGCTGCCGTCCGGATTGAGCAGCCGGCGGCGGCTCTGGCCGGCGACGACCGAGCCGAAACCGAGGTCGCGGCCCGGATCTTCGGAGTTTGTTGGATTCGCCATGGCTTTCGTACCAAACTATGGCACAAATGCCTTCGGCGGACGTGAGATCGGATACCATGGTGGGCGTACGAAGCACGAACTCACGGAGGAGGACCGATGCAACCGATGCAACCAACGCAAACCCGCGGCAAGGAAAAGATCGTCGCGGGGATCCTGGGAATCGCGCTCAATGGTCTCGGCGTCCACCATTTCTATCTGGGCTCCATCGGGGCCGGGATCGTGGTGCTTCTCTCGAACGTTCTTTGTGGCCTGGGCTGTCTGATCGGCTTCGTCGAGGGAGTCCTTCTGCTGGTGATGTCCGACGAGGATTTCAACCAGCGGTACAACCAGCGGACTCCGGAGTCGATGGAGTTCGTCTTCATGAAGCCAAAGACGCTGGGTGGCGGCGGCGGCGTCCCGCCGACTCCGCCTCCTCCGCCGTACCAGACCTAGCCGAAGCGGTCCGACCGCCGGAGCGCCGGCCGGCGCTCCGGCTCCCGTCCCCATTGGAAGTCCCTTGAGCCTGATCACCTCGGAAGCCCTGCTCCTCGACGTGCTGGACCTGCACGACCGCGACCGGATCGTGACCTTCCTCACCCGGGAGCACGGCAAGAAGAAGGGCGTGGCCCAGGGGTCGCGGGCCAAGCACAGCCGGTTCTCGGGGCAGCTCCAGCCGCTCTCCAAAGTGCAGATCACCTGGTACGAGAAGGAGGGGCGCGAGCTCGGCCGCATCTCGTCCGTGGAGACAGTCCGTCCGGCGCACCGCCTGCAGGAGGACCTGGAAGGCATCCTCCTGGGCAGCTATCTGGCCGATCACCTGCTGGAGATCGCGCAGGAGAATGAGCCGTCAGATCTCTTCTTCCGCCTTCTCGACTCGACGCTCGAAGCCCTGCTCGCGGGCGTGGACCGCGATCTCGCGGCGCGCTATTTCGAGGTCTGGGTTCTGCGGCTCGCCGGCGTCTTCCCATCCATTCAGGAGTGCCCCGTGTGTGGGCGGCCGTTCTCCGGCTGGGCGATGATCCCTCCGAATGGTGAGACGCTCCTCTGCCTGGAGTGCGGGGGCCAGGGCGGACTCATCGTCCGTCCGGAGACGCTGGAGCTGCTGCGGCGGATCGGACGGCTGAGCCTCCCGAATGCGGCGGAGCCCCCGCCGGCGCCGCAAGCGCTCCGTCAGTTGGAGGAGGTGTCGGCCCGTGTGCGGCGCGCTTTCCTCCAGCGCGAGCTCCGCAGCTACGACGTCATGCTGAAGACCCTGCGATAGACTACGCTCCCCGCCCGAGCAGGGGCGGGCCCAAACTCAATGGAATTCCTATGCAGACACTCCAGGATCTCATCCTTCGTCTTTCCGAGTTCTGGGCGCGCGAGGGCTGCGTGCTCCAGCAGCCGCTCGACCTCGAGGTCGGCGCCGGCACCATGCACCCGGACACCTTTCTGCGCGTGCTCGGGCCCGAGCCCTGGCGGGTTGCCTACGTCCAGCCCTCGCGCCGGCCGGCGGACGGCCGCTACGGCGACAACCCGTTCCGCCTGGGCAAGCATCTGCAGTTTCAGGTCATCCTCAAGCCGTCGCCGCACAATATCCAGAACCTCTACGTGCGCAGCCTGGAGGCGATCGGTCTCAATCTGGCCGATCACGACCTCCGCTTCGAGGAGGACAATTGGGAAGCGCCGACCCTGGGCGCCTGGGGTGTGGGCTGGCAGGTCATGCTCGACGGCATGGAGATCACCCAGTTCACCTACTTCCAGCAGGCCGGCGGCCTGGAGCTTCCGGTGATCAGCGCCGAGATCACCTACGGCCTGGAGCGCCTGACCATGTTCCTCTCCCAGTCGCGCAGCATCTATGAGATCGACTGGGTCGAGGGGATCGCCTACGGGCTGGTGCGCAAGCAGGAGGAGTACGAGCTCTCCCGCTACTATTTCGAGCTGGCCGACGTGGCGTTCCTCCAGCAATCGTTCGAGGGACACGAGCGCGAGGCGCAGCGGTGTCTGGAGGCCGGTATCGTCCTGCCCGCCTACGAGAACACCCTGAAGTGCTCGCATCTGTTCAACGTGATGGACGCGCGGGGGGCGGTCTCGGTGACCGAGCGGGTCGCCCTGATGAAGCGGGTGCGCGACCTGGCGATCGCCTGCGCCCGCGCCTATGTGGAGAGCCGCGAGAAGCTCGGGTTCCCGCTGTTGCAGGAAAATTTGCAGACGGTGGAGACACGGGAGACGTCGGAGGTGGCCGATGCGCGGTGAGTATCTGTTGGAGGTGCGGAGCGAGGAGATCCCGGCCCGCATGCTGGAGCCGGGCGTGCGCGAGCTGGCCACGCGCGTCTTCGAGGAGCTGATGTCGCGCGGATTAGGGCCGAGCGAGGTGGAGACCGGCTTCACGCCGCGGCGGCTGGTGCTGATCCTGGCCGGCGTGCCCGAGCGCGAGGCGGACCGCGAGGAGCAGGTGATGGGGCCGCCGGTGCGCGCCGCCTACACCGCGGACGGCGCGCCCACGCCCGCTCTTCTCGGCTTCGCCAAGCGCTGCGGCGTGGCCCCCGAGGAGCTTTCGCGCGTGACGACCGACAAGGGCGAGTACCTCGCCGCGGTCAAGAAGATCGAGGGGCGCGCCACGGCCGAGGTGCTGCCCGAGATCGTGCCGCGCATCCTCGCCGGGATCTCCTGGGCGAAGACCATGCGGTGGGGGAGCGGAGAGGGTCCTTGGGTGCGGCCGGTCCATGGGATCGTCTCTCTCTTCGACGGCCAGGTGGTGCCGTTCGAGCTCCATGGCATCCAGGCCGGGGACGAGTCGGCCGGGCATCCGATCCTCTCGCCGAAGCCGTTCCGCGTCGACGGCGTCGAGGCCTGGCGCCGCGAGCTGGCCTCCCGGAAGATCGAGGTCCGTCCGGACGAGCGCCGGCGCATCCTCCTCGACACCATGCAGTCCCGCGCCAAAGAGCTCGGCGGCCGCCTGATGGACGACCCCTCCCTCCTCGACAAGCTGGGCGCCATCTGCGAAATCCCCGGTGTCATGGAGGGCCGCTTCGACGACGCGTTCCTGGAGCTGCCGGCCGAGGTCCTGGCGACCAGCCTGCGCGACCACCAGAGCGCCTTCACGGTCGAATCCGCATCGAACGGCTCCGGCAAGCTGCTGCCGTGCTTCCTGACCGTCATGGACCGCGCCGACGATCCCAAGGGGCGGGCGCGCTCCGGCAACGAGTGGGTGGTGGCGGCGCGGCTCGCCGACGCGCGCTTCTTCTATGGAGAGGATCGCAAGGCCGGGCTCGCGCACCGGGCCGAGCAGCTCCACCGCCTGACCTTCCAGGAGAAGCTGGGGAGCTATGCCGAGAAGTCCGAGCGCCTCGCCGCGCTCGCCGGCGCGATCTGCGACCGTCTGGGCTGGGAGGACGAGCGGGAGCACGCCGTGGCCGCGGCGCGTCTCCTCAAAGTCGACCTGGCCACCGAGATGGTCAAGGAGTTCACCTCGCTCCAGGGGATCATGGGCGGCATCTATGCCAGGGAGGAGGGGCAGCCCGAGGCGATCTGGCAGGCGGTCTACGATCAGTACATGCCGGCGTCCACGGACGACCGCATCCCGCGCGGCCGGGCCGGCCAGGTCGCCGGCCTCGCCGACCGCATCGACACGCTGGTGGGCATCTTCGGCCTCGGCCTGATCCCGACCGGGAGCAAGGACCCCTTCGGCCTCCGCCGCGCCGCGCAAGGCGTGGTGCGGATCGCCCTGGAAGGTGGGCTGGCTCTCGATCTGGAGGCGGTGGCCGCCGAGGCGGCCGGGCTCTACGGCGACCGCCTGAAGCGGAGCCCCCAGCAGATCCTGGACGACCTGCGGCCTTTCCTCCACGACCGCATCCGCTTCCTCCTGGAGCGCGCGGGCTCGACCTATGACGAGATCGAGGCGGCCCTCGCCATGGGCTCGGCGGACCTGCCCGATCTCCGCGCCCGGGTGGACGCCCTCCACCGGGTGCGCGAGTCCGCGGGCTTCCTGTCCGTCGTCCTCGCCGCCAAGCGCATCGCGAACATCACGAAAGATGCTGCCGCTGGCCAGCCGCTGGACGAGTCGCTCCTCGCCGAGCCCGCGGAGAAGGACCTCTGGTCCGCCTTCCAGGGTCTGCGCTCCGAGGTGGAGGAGGCCGCCGCGGCGCACGACTACGAGCGCTGCCTGCGCCGGATCGCCGACCTCGCGCCGGTCCTCGACCGGTTCTTCGTCGAGGTGCTGGTCATGGCCGAGGATCCGAAGGTCCGCCAGAACCGCATCGCGCTCCTCCAGGCGATCGGCCGCACGGTGAACCGCACGGCGCGGATCACCGAGGTCGTGGTCGACAAGGCGGAGGCGCGGGCGAAGGTGGGGTAAGGTTCAGGATGCCGAGGAGTAGACTGGAGCGGATCAGAGACTGCGTACGCCGCCGCCACTACGATATGTCGGTGCATGCAGTGGAGGAGCTGGCCGAAGATCTCCTCGACATCTTTGATGTCGAGGAGGCTATTCTGTCCGGGACGATCAGCCGTATGGAGAAGGACGATCTCCGAGGAACGAAATACGTGGTGGTGGGGCGTGCAGCCGACAAGAGAACACCGGTTGGCGTGGTCGGCCGCTTCCTCGAAGGTGAACGGTTCTTGATCATTACAGTCTATGTGGTCACATAGAGAAGGTGGCAAGCCCTATGTACGGATACAAGTGCCAGTATTGCTCGGGAACGGTCCAAGCTAAGAAAGTCGCAATGGAGGGCTTCAAGCACAAGAAGGGCTTCATCATTCTCGAGGATGTGACGATCGGAGTCTGCGATACGTGTGGCAACCGCTATTACACTGCGGACATCCTTCATGCCGTGCATGAGCTTGCTATGGGGGAGAGAGCACCCGAACGGACCGCGGAGGTTCCTGTAGCACATATGACTTGATCGGATCGCGGCCTTCGCGGCCCCTGCGGCGCCCGCCCAGCGGCGTCCTAGAACGGAGGATGCAGATGTCAGCCAAGTATGTCTACTCCTTTGGTGGCGGTACGGCCGAGGGGAACGGGAGTCAGAAGGACCTGCTGGGCGGCAAGGGGGCCGGGCTCGCGGAGATGAGCCGGCTCGGCATTCCGGTCCCTCCCGGGTTCACCTTGTCCACCGAGGTGTGCAGCTTCTACCAGGCGAACCCCGGACAGTATCCCGAGGGGCTGGACAATGAGGTCGAGCGGCATCTGCGGCACGTGGAAGAGCGGCTCGGCCGGAAGTTTGGCGATCCGGCGAAGCCTCTCCTGGTGTCCGTCCGTTCTGGCGCCCCGCGCTCCATGCCCGGGATGATGGACACGATTCTCAATCTCGGCCTCACCGATTCCATCGTCGAAGCCGCGCTTGCCCGCGGCGCCGATGCCCGGTTCGTCTACGACGCCTACCGCCGACTGCTGACCATGTACGGCGACGTCGTCCTCGGGGTGCCGCACGCCGAGTTCGAAAAGGTCCTCACCGCCACCCGCCAGGAGAACGGGGCGGCCACCGACGCCGACCTTTCCGCCGAGGCGCTGCGGAGCCTCCACCCCAAGTATCTGAAGCTCATCGAGGACCGCGGCCGGCGCCCGTTCCCGCAGGATGCGAGGCAGCAGCTCTGGGGCGCCATCTCGGCCGTGTTCGAGAGCTGGAACAACCCTCGCGCCCGCGACTACCGCCGCCTCGAGCACATCCCCGACACGCCGGGAACCGGCGTCAACGTCCAGGCCATGGTCTACGGCAACCAGGGTTGGGACTGCGCCACGGGTGTCGCGTTCACCCGAAATCCGGCGAACGGCGAGCGCAAGTTCTTCGGCGAGTATCTGGTCAATGCCCAGGGCGAGGACGTGGTGGCCGGCATCCGCACGCCGAAGCCGGTCGACGGCCAGAACGGCGACGACGGCCTCGCGCAGGAGTTCCCCCAGGCCTGGGCGCGTCTCCAGGAGGTCGCCGCGACCCTCGAAGGGCACTTCAAGGACATGCAGGACATCGAGTTCACCATCGAGCACGGCGAGCTCTTCATGCTGCAGACCCGCACCGGCAAGCGCACCGGCCCGGCCGCGGTGCGCATCGCCGCCGACATGGTCGAGGAGGGGCTGATCGACCGGCGCACGGCGCTCCAGCGGGTCGAGCCCCAGCACCTGACCCAGATGCTCGCTCCCGAGTTCGACGTCGAGGAGAAGAAGAAGGTCAAGGTCCTGGCGCGCGGCCTGCCTGCCGGCCCGGGCGCGGCGTCGGGCCGCATCGCCCTGACCGCCGAGCGCGCCGCCGAGATGGCGGCGCAGAGTGGAGACAAGACCCCGGTCCTCCTGGTGCGCGCCGAGACCTCGCCGGAGGACATCGTCGGCATGCACGTGTCTGTCGGCATCCTCACCTCCCGCGGTGGCATGACCTCGCATGCGGCCGTGGTCGCCCGCGGCCTCGGCAAGCCCTGCGTTGTCGGGGCCGGCGAGCTCGACGTGAAGGAGGAGGAGGGGGTCGTCAACGTCGCAGGTCAGACCTTCCGCGAAGGCGACTTCCTGTCGATCGACGGCACGTCGGGCGAGGTCCTGGCCGGATCGCTCGTCACCCGGCCGTCCGAGGTGCAGCGAGCGCTGCTCAGCGGAGCCGACGCCGCGACGCTCTCGCCGGGTGCCAGGGGCTTCCTGAAGATCCTGGAGTGGGCCGACGGCGAGCGCCGCCTCAAGGTACGCGCCAACGCCGACACGCCGCGCGACGCGCAGGTGGCCCGCGCGCTCGGCGCCCAGGGCATCGGCCTCTGCCGCACCGAGCACATGTTCTTCGACGAGGCGCGCATCCCCGTGGTGCGCCGCATGATCCTGGCCCACGATGCGGCCGAGCGGACCGGCTCGCTGGCCGAGCTCCTGCCCATGCAGCAGAAGGACTTCGAGGGGATCTTCGCCGCACTGACCGGCCTGCCGATCACCATCCGCCTCCTCGATCCGCCGCTCCACGAGTTCCTGCCGCACGGCGAGAAAGCCTTGCAGCAGCTCGCCGAGCAGATGGGCGTCGATCCCCACGTGGTAGAGGCCCGGGCCGAGGCCCTGGCCGAGACGAACCCGATGCTCGGCCTCCGCGGCTGCCGTCTGGGCATCACCGCGCCCGACATCTACGAGATGCAGGTCGAGGCCATCGTCCGCGCCGCCTGCGTACGCCGGCGCGCCGGGGATGACGTGTGGCCCGAGATCATGGTGCCGCTCGTCGGTACCCAGCAGGAGATGATCCGCCTCCGCGAGCGGGTGGCCGCGGTCTGCGACCGCGTGCTGCAGGAAGAGGGGCTGCGCATCGAGATCCTCATCGGCACCATGATCGAGATCCCGCGGGCCGCCCTGGTCGCCGACAAGATCGCCGCCTACGCCGACTTCTTCTCGTTCGGCACCAACGACCTGACGCAGATGACCTTCGGCTACTCCCGCGACGACGCCGGCCGCTTCCTGCCGGAGTACGTGGCGCAGAAGATCCTCCCGGTCGATCCGTTCCAGAGCCTGGACACGGAAGGCGTGGGGCAGCTCGTCCGTCTCGCCTGCGATCTCGGCCGCGCGGCACGGTCCGACCTCCACCTGGGCGTCTGCGGCGAGCACGGCGGCGATCCCGATTCGATCCGCTTCTTCGACAGCGTCGGCCTGGACTACGTCTCCTGCTCACCCTACCGGGTTCCGATCGCGCGGCTCGCCGCGGCGCGGGCGAGCCTGGAGCGGGCCAAGACCGAGGCGCCCAAGCCGGCGGTTGTTCCAGTGGCTGCAATCCCGACCCCGGTTCCGGTTCGGCAGCAGGCGGCGGTGGTCTGATGGAGACGATCCACGAGTACTCGTTCCGCTTCCAGGCTGACGAGGGCACTCTCTATGCCATCCTGGCCCGGGGCGAGCTCCGGGACGACGGGATGTGGGAGGGGTGGCTGGAGTTCCAGCCGCTCGATGGCGGCCAGCCGCTGCGCACCGGGCGGGAGACCACACAGCCGAATCGGGACGCCCTCGCCTACTGGGCGTCCGGCCTGGAGCCGATCTACTTCGAGGGAGCGTTCGAGCGGGCGGGAGAGGGTTAATATCCCCCCGCCATGCCGTCGCCTCCCGAGACCGACAACCAGCGGCGCCTCGCCGCTTTCTGGGACACCAGCCGCGCCTACTACGAGCAGGCCGCGGCGGCCAATCCCGAAGCGACGCCCGAGCGGCAGCTCCTCCTTGGCTATCTGAAAGAAGGGCAGACGATCGTCGATCTCGGGTGCGGCTCCTGTGAGAACGCCCTCTGGGTCCCCCGCGACTGCCACTACGTCGGCTTCGACGTCTCGACCGCGGCCCTGGTCATGGCGAACGAGCAGGGGAGGCCGGGCCTCCGTGTGCGTGGAGACGGTGCCCGGCTGCCGTTCGCGTCGGAGAGCGTCGATGCGGTCCTCTCCACCTATGCCCTGGAGCACTTCCACGATCCCGGCCGCACGTTCCTGGAGGCGGCGCGGATCGTCCGCCCCGGTGGTCTCCTGCTCTTCGTGGGCTCTGCGTGGGACCTGCCGTACGAGATGCCGCCGAGCCTCGACCCGCGGCGCCGGCTCGGCGTGGCGGCCCGGCGTCTCGGCCGCCAACTCCTCTCCCTCCTGGATGGCCGGCACCGCTTCGACACCGTCCCCGAGCCGCGGGTCCTGACCGAGGGCTACGTGCCGGACGCGGACGCGGTGCACGTGACCCAATCCTGGCAGCTCGTCCGCTTCCTGCGCGCCGCCGGCCTGGAGATCATGGAGCACCGGACGCTCCCACACCGCCCCGAGTCCGGCGGAGCGCGCGGCCTCTACCGCACGGCTTTGCGGCTCGTCCCCCTCTGGCGCCGCGCCTGGGGCAACACCCTGATCGTCGCCCGGCGCGGCACGGAGCTGAAGACACCGCGGTACGAGCTGCTGCCGCTGTAGTCCCCCACCCCCGGCCCGTCCTTTGCACTATTTCTTCTTCATCGAGCCTGATGGCTCGGGAAGGAGGCTCGAAATGGACGATTCGGAACGGAGCTACGGGTACAGCAACGACATCTACCACGGGACCCGCGGGGTCGGTGGACATTATGACGGGGGACCCCGGGGCGTCGACGCGGGAAACTATTATCCGGGGGCACCGCACTTCGACCGGAGCTACGAATATGGAGCGGAGGGAGATCCGAGCGAGGAGCCGAGCCCCGAAGAGGCCGCGATGCACGTGGTCGAAGGTATGGGGCTGGACATGACCGGACGCGACACGGGGGGTGGCGGACAGTATGACTACAGCCGCGGCAGCTCGTATGGCCAGGTCGAATCCTTCACCTGGAGCGATAACAACGGCCCACACACCGGTCGCGGCCCGCAGGGCTACCGGCGCTCCGATGAGCGAATCCACGAGGAGATCTGCGATCTCCTGGAGGCCCACGGAGCCATCGACGCAAGCGAGATCGAGGTCAAGGTCGAAAGCGGCGAGGTGACGCTCGAAGGCACGGTCTCCGACCGGCACACGAAGCGTCTCGCCGAGGCCGTGGCGGAGACCGTGCGCGGCGTCGAGGACGTCCACAACCGCCTGCGCTTGGAATAGCGGGAGAAGTTGCGGGGAGGGGATACAATCCCTCCCCCATGGCCCGCATCCATCTCCTGCCCGATTTCCTGGCCAACCAGATCGCCGCCGGCGAGGTCGTCGAGCGGCCGGCGTCCGTCGTCAAGGAGCTGGTCGAGAACGCGCTCGACGCGGGCGCCCGGGAGATCGAGCTCCAGCTCGAGCACGGCGGGAAGTCCCGCATCCAAGTCACCGACGACGGCTCGGGGATGGGACGGGACGACGCCCTTCTCGCCTTCGACCGCCACGCCACGAGCAAGATTTCCAGCTTCGACGACCTGGAGCGCGTGGCCACTCTCGGCTTCCGCGGCGAGGCCCTGGCCTCGATCGCCTCGGTCGCCCGGGTTGAGCTGACCACCGCGGAGCAGCCCGGCGACGGGCACCGCGTCGCGATCGAAGGAGGGCGCGTGCGCGTCGTCGAGCCCATGGCCCGGCCGCGCGGCACCACGCTCGACATCCGGTCGCTCTTTTTCAACGTCCCCGCCCGCCGCAAGTTCCTGAAGTCCCCCCAGACCGAGCTGCGCCGCTGTCTGGAGGTCGTCCAGGGCTACGCGCTGGCCCGGCCGGACGTGCGCTTTCTCGTCCTCCACGAAGGCCGCATCCTGCTCGACGTGCTGCCCGCCGGCACCGCCGGCCCGCGGGAGCGCATCGGCCAGATCTTCGGGAGCGAGCTCGCCGGCCGCCTGGTCGAGATCCCGGCCGACAGCATCTCGGCAGCCGGAAGGGACGGCGAGCGGATCTCCGGCTTCATCGGCGATCCCGAGACGGCCCGGGGCCGGCGCCAGCTCGTTTTCGTGAACCGCCGGATGCTGCGCGACCGCGCAGTCCTCGCCGCGTTCTACCGGGCGGTGCGCGAGGAGTGGAGGAGCGAGGACTTCCCGGCTCTCTTCCTGTTTCTCGACGTCCCTCCCGAGGAGGTGGACGTCAACGTCCATCCCCAGAAGGCCGAGGTCCGCTTCCGCGACCCCGGGTTGATCGACCGGGTCTACGACGCCCTCCGCCGCGGCCTGGAGCGCGCCCGCGGCGAGGAGGCGGCGCCGCTGCGCACGCCCACGGCCGAGCCGTACGTCCCTTTCGCCTGGCAGGGGCTCGGCCAGATGGCGCCGCAGCCCGAGGTCTGGCGGCGCGATCCGCAGACCGATCTGCCGGTCCAGGTCACGGGGATCTCGACGGCCGAGCCGGGGACGCCGGAGCGTCTGGCGGCGCCGTCCTACGCTCCGGTCCAGCGGCCCATGGTGCCGCTGTCGGGCCGGCGCGGCGAGGCGCGGCCGTTCCGGCTCCTCGGACAGTACAAGGGGACGCTGATCCTGCTCGAAGGACCGGACGGTCTCTATCTGATCGACCAGCACGTAGCGCACGAGCGCATCCTCTACGAGCGTCTGCGCCGCTCCCTGGCCACCGAGATCACCCCTGTCCAGCACCTGCTGACGCCGCCGCTCCTGGAGCTGGCGCCCGCCGAGCGGCTGCGCCTGCTGGAGCTGGCCGCCTCCCTCGATGCCTGCGGCTTCGGCCTGGCGTCCCTCTCCGGGAACACCCTGGCGCTGACCTCCGTCCCCGCGGTCCTCACGGCGGAGGAGGCGGAAGCCCTGCTGCGCGCCCTCGCCAACGAAGACCACGAAAGCGCGGCTGCCGCGGAGGACCTGCGCCGGCGCATCCTGGAAGCCCTGGCCGCGAGCCTCGCCTGCAAGTCGGCGGTCAAGATGCACCACCCCCTGGCTCCGCTGGAGATGGAGGCCCTGGTCGGCGAGCTCTTCGCCGCCGAGCAGCCCTACGCCTGCCCGCATGGGCGGCCCATCGTCCTGCAGATGTCGGACGCGGATCTGGAGCGGCGGTTCGGACGGAGGTGACCCCCTCTCCTTGTATCGCGTGGTAGCATATAGATGATGATCTTTGGCCGCAGGCCCACGTCTCTCGAGAAGAAGTTGGGGCACCGGTTCAAGCGCGCCGACCTTCTCGAGCTCGCCCTCACGCATCGTTCGTGGGCCAACGAGCAGGGTATCCCTGAACATTACGAGCGTCTGGAGTTCCTCGGCGACGCCGTCCTCGGCCTGGTCACCGGGGAGTGGCTGTATCAGAACCATCCCGAGCTTCCCGAAGGCGAGCTGTCCAAACGCAAGGCGCAGCTGGTCAGCCGGCCGGCCCTGGCCCATCACGCCGAGACGATCGAGCTGGGACCCACGCTGCGCATCGGAGTCGGCGAGGACCGCTCCGGCGGACGCACCAAGGCTTCGCTCCTCGCGGATTCGATGGAGGCCGTCTTCGGAGCCGTCTACCTCGACGGCGGCCTGGAGGCGGCGCGCAACGTCATCCTGCCGATGCTCAAGGAGGCGGCGGTGGAGCCGGTCCAGCTCCTCGCCGCGGACGCCAAGACCCAGCTCCAGGAGCTCACGCAGGCGCTCGGCTGGGACCTCCCCGAATACCGCCTGGCAGGTGCCACCGGTCCCGACCACAGCAAGGTCTTCGCGGTCGAATGCTGGGTCGGCGGCGAGGTCGCCGGCCGCGGCGAAGGGCCGAGCAAGAAGATGGCCGAGCAGAAGGCCGCCGCCGAGGCCCTGGCGAACGTTCCGAGCCTGCAGAAGAAATAGGAACGGCGACGATCCGCCGCGTAACCGCTATCCCGGCCGTGTAGTGGCTATCGCGGCCGGTTAGCCGTTATCCCGACGGCATAGCCGTTAACTCGGGCGCGTAGCCACTAACCGGCCGAGATAGCGGCTACACGGGGGAGTTAGCGGCTACGGGGCCGAGATAGCGGCTATCCGGCCGAAATAGCGGTGACAGGCGGAGATCCTCGAGAAAAACCGGAGTGAAGAGCGCGACCCGCTCTCTACCGGTCGCCTTCGCCACCCAGAACCTCGCGGCGCAGCTCCTCGACGCTCATCTCGAGGCCCTCTCCACGGCGGGCCTGATCGAGAGCGAGCAAAAGCCGTTCCGCATTGCGCGGCGAGCGCAGCAAATGAGAGGTCTCCAGCAGCCCCTCGTATTCGGCCGCGTCGATCATGGCGACGCGCTTGCCCCCACGGCGTGTGATGATCACCACTTCGAGATCGTCGGTGACGCGGTCCATCAAGGAAGCCAACTTCTCGCGCGCCTGGCTGTAGGTCGTTTCGATCGCCATGGCTCTATTGTATAACCCTTCTGGACGAGTCGCCAGTGTGCCGAGGAGCTCTGGGCGTACGTCAAGACCGAGAACTTGGCAGGTCTCATTGTGTGACCAGCAGGCGGTCGCCGAAGAAGTCGCTGCAGTGGTAACCGAAAGCCTAACTGAAGGGAAGTGCTAGCCTATGGATTTCCGCGAATGGCCGCCTAGACGAATTCTCCTCATGTCCGTCGGTTGGATCGTGGCCATCCTCGCGTTGTTGGCCGGGCTACTTTTTAGGATAGCTTCAGTGGCCGAGGCCGAGCACGGTGGCGGCGTGGGAGCATTCAGTCTTGGGCTCTTGGAGTCCGCTGCGCTTCTCTTGGGCCCACCCTTGCTCCTCTGGTTCGTTTGGCTGGTTCTGAGACGTCGGCCGGAAGGGTGACTCACTTCGGCAGAGAGGGTATAGACCATCCTCCCCCGACACGTCGGCGACACGCGCACGACGTGTCGCCGGTCGTTTCGATCTCTCGATTTTCCAGCATTTTCTCCCACACAAGGCGTTTTGTCGTGAGCTTTCCGCGGGCATGGTGATTGCTCTCCCGGACCTGCGGCAATATGGCCACATCAAGGAGGATTTCTCTCATGGCTTCCATGAAACGCGGACTGATGGTCCTTCCCGCTCTCCTTTTCCTCACCGTCGCGGCGCAAGCCCAGGTCGGCCTGGCGCAATTCTCCTCGGATACGACGGGCGTCAGCGGCTATATCGCCATCCTCGACATCGGCAGCGGAACGTTCACGCCGGTCGTCACGGCGCTCGACACCAATTGCCGCTCGCAGGGCAACGGACAGGTGAGCCTGCTGAATACGGGGCAGTTCGCGATCAACCAGAACACGATCCTTGCCATCACCGCCAATTCGGGCCCCGGCGGCGTCACCGGCTGCGGCACACCGGCCGGACTGCTCGTCTCCAACGGGAAGCTCGTCAATCCCGGACAGACGGACGGGCCGGTGCTCTACTTCAACAGCCTGAGCAGGCCGCAATCACCGGCGGCACGGTGCCGGCCGGTGTGCAATGGGCGGTCTCCGGCTCGACGAACACGAACAACGACTGTCCGAACCTCTATCAACCGGGGACGCTTCTCGCTCAGGACGGCAAGCCCGGCGTCTGTCCGATCCCGAAATCGACGGTCCATGCAGGCCGCGGCGCGGTCGGCCTCGACTCGACCGGCAAATACGTCATCGTCGTGGTGGTGGAGGGGACGGACAGCGGCGGCGTCCTGACCTCCGACCTCGCCCAGATGCTCATCGGAAGTGAGGAGAAGCGGCGGGGTACGAGGCCAGGCTCCGTGGAGTACAATCCCCGTTCCTATGAGCGACCCGATTCCCGTTTCGTCCGTCCGCGAGCTGTCGCGGAACATTGGCAACAAAGTCGTCCTCTCGGGCTGGCTGGACAACAAGCGCTCGAGCGGCAAGATCGCGTTCCTCCAGGTGCGCTGCGGCGGCGGCACCGTTCAGGCAGTGGCCGGGCGCAAAGACGTGTCCGACGCCGACTGGGCCGAGATCGAGAAGGTCACCCAGGAGTCGACCATCCGCCTGACCGGCACGGTCAAGGAGGACAAGCGCTCTCCGACCGGCGTCGAGGTCCAGATGGAAGCCTTCGAGATCCTCCACCTGACCGAGGACTTCCCGATCACCCCGAAGGAGCACGGCACCGCGTTCCTGATGGAGCACCGCCATCTCTGGCTGCGCTCCAGCCGGCAGCGCTCCGCCCTGCGGGTGCGCAGCGAGGTCGAGCAGGCCATCCGCGACTTCTTCTACGAGCGCGACTTCACCCTGATCGACTCGCCGATCCTCACCCCCGCCGCCTGCGAGGGGACCTCGACGCTCTTCGAGACCGACTACTTCGGCGACAAGGCCTACCTGAGCCAGTCC
>Ga0126309_10000145_pt1 | contig 23834 bp, 18 predicted proteins | sample Plot56_FD_92541 | JGI IMG/M metagenome (GOLD analysis project Ga0126309, IMG submission 92541) | Serpentine soil microbial communities from UC McLaughlin Reserve, CA, USA - Plot56 | ecosystem: Environmental > Terrestrial > Soil > Grasslands | place: USA: UC McLaughlin Reserve, Lake County...
CAACGGCCACAATCTCTGGGAAATCGTCCTCCACATGACGGCCTGGCAACGGGAAGTCGTCCGGCGGCTCGGTGGCGCGGAGCCCCAGCCTCGGAAGACGGCGACTGGCCGGCTCCTCCGATGCCGAACCAGGATGCCTGGGACCGCGCCCGAGCCGAGCTGGGCACGTCTCTCGAGCAGCTGGCAACCGCGGTCTCCGCTCTGTCCGATGAACACCTTCGGGAGCCGGTCGGCACAGCACGCGACCGTGCGCTCGGTGCAGGCGTCACCAGGGCCGAGATGGTCGCCGGTGTTCTTCAGCACAACGCCTATCACTCCGGCCAGATCGCGCTCCTGCTCAAGGCGTAGCTCGGCACAACATGAAAGCTTTTCTCCTGCTGCGGTCGCTCCTCTTCCTCATCCTCATCCCTTGCACCGTCGCAGGGTACATCCCGCTGCGGATTCTCCGAGCTTCCAAGCAGCTGTTCATTCCCAGTCTTTCCGCCGCCTCGGTGCTGGCTGGTTGCATTGTCCTGCTCGGTGCTTGCGTTCTCCTTCTCTGCGTGTGGGACTTTTTTTCCGTTGGCCGTGGCACCCTCGCACCATTCGATCCGCCGAAGCTTCTCGTCGTTCGCGGCTTATACCGCTTCACGCGGAATCCTATGTACAACGGCGTTCTCGCGGTTCTCCTGGGTGAGGCGTGGCTCTTTCGCAGCAGCGCTCTGCTTCGATACGCGGTGCTCATGTCCATCCTTTTTCACCTCGTCGTGGTCCTTTATGAAGAGCCCACGCTCGAGTCGCGGTTTGGCGAGAGCTACCGGGCCTATCGCGGCGCGGTCCCGCGCTGGGGCTTCACCGTCCGCCCGTTCGCGTCTGAGTAAGCTCAGCGGTTTTTCTGCTCTACGGCGCGCCGCACACCTTTGGCCACATCGGTCCATGCCTCGTGCTGGTCCCCCCAGCCGGTTACGGCCTTGCCATCCCGCGGGAGGGCCTGAAGCTTGGCGAACGGCGTTTCCGACCAGTCCGTGGGCCGCACCACGACCGGGATGACCCGGGCCTCCCCGGCTTCGTGCCTTTCGAGCGCACGCTTCATCTCGATGCCATAGCAGTAGTCGGAATCAACGAAATAGGCGCTGACGAGCAGCAGGATGATGTCCGCCTGTTCCAGGCTCGAAGCGATCTCTTCGGACCATTCTTCGCCGGCGATGATTCGGCGGTCGTGCCAGATCTCGATGAGCCCTTGACGCCGGAGCGGCGCCAGATGTGCCTTGAGTTCGTCCCAGAGCACCTCGTCTTTGTGGGAATAGCTGCACATCAATCGAAGGGGCTGCTTGGAGCTTTCCCTGGGCTCGGAGGCGGCACTGCCGGGACGGCCCGGCTTGATGGGCTGCGGGGTCGCCCTGGCGGCGTGCTCCAGGGCATGGAGGAGGTTGATGAGCCCCCGGCCTTGATGGAAGGGGGTGCGCCCGAGATCGACCGCGGTGTCGAGAAAGATCTTCTTGACCTCCTCCGGTTTTCCGATGAGCTCGCGGCGGACGGAAAGGAAGGCGGCGATCGCCCCAGAGACGTGGGCTGCCGCCTGGCCCGTGCCGCTATCCTCGACGTATTGCGCGACTCCCTTCGTGTCGGCATCCGCCGCTCTTCCCGCGGCGGCCACGGCGATTCTCTCTCCCGGCGCCAGAAGATCCGGCTTCAGGCGACCGTCGAGCGTCGGCCCCTTGGCAGAAAAGTAGGAGACTCCATAGACCTGGGGCATGTCACGGTGGGTCGCGCCGACCGTGATCGCCATCTCCGCATTGCCGGGATCGTTGATCGACATCGCCATTCCCATTCGGCTCGTCCCCGTGAGGCTCTGCTGATAGCCGAAGCCGGTATTGCCCGCGGCCACCACGACCACGACGCCCGAGCGGACAAGACGTTCCACCTCGACGCACAGCGGGCTCAAGCCGCAGGCGAACTGCTCGCTGTCGAACTCGAAACCAAGGCTCAGGTTGACCCCATGGACGCGAATCATGCGGCCGTAGCCGTTGATCTCCTGAATCTCCTGAAGAGCTTCGAGGATCGTGGAGGTCTTCCCGTTTCCCTTCTCGTCCAACACCTTCATGCTGAGGAGCTTCGCCTGGGGAGCCATGCCGGCGATCGCGTGGGGCCGGAGGAGGTCGGTCGTTTTCTCGTTGGCTGCATCCCGTCCGCGCGCTTTGACGACGATCTCCAGGTCCTGCTCCGTGACCTCCCCAGCGATGATGCTGGCATTCGCCGTTCCGTTCCCGTGAGCGTCGTGGAGCGGTTCGCCCGGACCGTCGGCCGTGAAGTCGCGGTGGCTCAAGGGGGAGCGCAGGTCGAGGTTTTCGTGCTTGCGGAAGTGGATATGGCCGGCATCAATCCCCGAATCGAGGACTGCCCACACGATGTCCTGGCCGGTGGCGCCGAAGACCTTGCGTGCGTTGTCGGCGTTGATCGTCGTGACAGATCTATACATCGACGTTGCGCCTCCTCTGCCGGGCCTTGATATCAAGGCGCGTCGAGAAGGGCAAGAGGCCTGTTCGCGCCCGTAATGTTGGTTGTAAGGAAGCTCCTCTAGGATACGACTCAGGTAGCAACCACGGTGCGGAACGGGCAAGCCCGATCCCCAACGAGAACAGGTTGACACCCTCCATGAAAGACTCCCGCAAAGGGGGTCTATTTTTTTGTGCTGAAGGATTTCGGGCAGGAGAGAAGGCGCGGAGCGGGGAGTCCCCCCCGCTCCGGATCCGGGACTACCAGAGGAACAGCAGGTCGAAGCGGTTGTCCGACAGACTGCCCGCGCGGTTGTAGCACCTCACGCTGGCGGTGAAGTCCTGGCCGCCCGTGGCCCAGCTCACGACTTTGCAGAAGTCGGAGTCCTCGCCGCCGTAGGCCGTCACCTGGACGTGCCCGCCAGGGCCCCAAGTGGCGCCGCCAAACAGAGCGCCGCCGCCGACGCCGCGGCAGGTGACGCTGTAGGTGCCGGTCGCGGTCCGGGTGACGGTGTTCCCGCCCGACCGGCTGACGGCGTTGTAGGAGTACGGCGGGCTGGGAACATAGGCCGTTCCAATGATGGAGGAGGGATCGTTGGCCCAGACGTAGCACTGGACCGAGGAGCCCCGGCCCGGGTCGGCCATGGAAACCGTCGCCCCGAAGAGCAGGATCGCGAACGCAAAAATAGCAGTCAGTCTGGTCATGTCAGATCGTCCTTTCATGGTCGTGTGGTCAGAGACGACTATCCAGGCGATCCAGGCCGGCGTTCCGTTACATCGGCCGGGTGGCGAACCCCGCGTCGTCGTCGTGGTCCGTAATGTTGGTTGTAAGGCTTCTCCCCTAGGATATGACTCAGGTAGCAACCACGGTGCGGATCGAGGCGGGCGTAGCCCGGTCCCCAACGAGAACAGGTTGACACCCTCCATGAAAGACTCCCGCGAAGGGAGTCTATTTTTTTGTGCTCATGGAGGATGGAGGCAGGATCAAGGCTGGACGATCAGATCGCCTTCCCACTTCTGGGGAACGACGAACGAGTACAGCGAGAGAGGATAGGCTGGGCAGCCGCTCTCTTCGTTGTCAATGAGATTCGGTGACGGAATTCCCACGTCATCCTTCCGCTCCGCATCCGTTGCCCACCACCTCAGAAAGGCACCGTCGTCGTCTTTCCGCTCCGCATCCGATGGTATCCATCCTCGACCCTGCGGCCGGCAAATTGCCCACGTCAGCTGATCGGGGACTCTCGTGTTCTCCCCATTGTCTTCGACTACGAGCTGCACCCACCTCCCGATGTAGCTCGGGATGCTGGAGTCCCTGACCATCCCGCTCATCACGGCCCGATTCTTGTCGACCGTCATGCCGTCGAGCTCCGCCTTCACGTAGAACTGCGGGGGCGCGTCGCCAGCACGAGGGTCCTCGGGATCGTCGACGAAGGGAATGCTGGCGTCGTCGACCAGGGTCATATAGCCGGTCGTCGTACCCTTCTCGTCCGTTCGGGCGTCGAACTCTACGTACTTTGTGAGGTCGTCCTCCAACCAGAAACGATAGCTGCCGCGGGCGGAGGGCCCACCGGTTTGGGCGGTGGTCAACCGCGGTATCGTCAGGCTCAGCAGGAACAACGCGAAGAACGAAGTGAATCCTGGCCTTTTCATGGGTTAAGCTCCTTATTCTAAAAATTCTATAGAGCTTTCTGGCCTGGAGTCAACGCTCGGGGCGCTCCACAACGCGCGCGACGACCCCTTCCCGCCGCGCGCCAGACAGGTTAAAATAGGACCGCGTCCGAGGAGCGTTGCAGGAGGTCCCTCCCAGGCTCGGACGGCCGGCATGACCGGAGCACACGAACGGCGCTCACCTCAACCCTTTCCGGGGTCGATGGAGGTGGGCAATCCCCGTCGCCCCGGGTCAGACCGAGGAGGTCACCCATGACCGTCGCAACGCAGACCGCGAACCAGACCGCCGCCGCAACCGATTACCACGTCTTAGATCTCTCCCTCGCCGGCTGGGGCCGCAAGGAGATCCTGATCGCCGAAGGCGAGATGCCTGCCCTGATGGCCATCCGCCAGGAGCTCATGGCGAGCCAGCCCCTGAAGGGCGCGCGCATCGCCGGCTCCCTGCACATGACGATTCAGACGGCGGTGCTGATCGAGACCCTGAAGGCTCTGGGCGCCGAGGTGCGCTGGGCCAGCTGCAATATCTTCTCGACGCAGGACCACGCGGCCGCGGCGATCGCCGCCGCGGACATCCCCGTCTTTGCCTACAAGGGAGAGAGCCTGTCGGAGTACTGGGATTTCACGCACAAGATCTTTGAGTTCCCCGAAGGCGCTCCCAACATGATCCTGGATGATGGCGGCGACGCCACCCTGCTCGTCCACCTGGGCGCCAAGGCGGAGGACGATCCCTCCGTGCTGAGCAACCCCACGAGCGAGGAGGAGCGTGTGCTCTTCGCCGCCATCAAGCGGCGCAACGCCGGGCAGCCCGGCTGGTACAAGAAGCAGCTCGCCGCAATCCAGGGCGTCACGGAAGAGACCACCACGGGTGTGCACCGCCTCTACGACATGGCCAAACGGGGCGAGCTGAAGTTCCCCGCCATCAACGTCAACGACAGCGTCACCAAGAGCAAGTTCGACAACCTCTACGGCTGCCGCGAGTCTCTGGTGGACGCCATCAAGCGCGCCACGGACGTGATGGTGGCCGGCAAGATCGCCGTCGTGTGCGGCTACGGCGACGTGGGCAAGGGGAGCACCCAGGCGCTGCGCGCCCTGAGCGCCCAGGTGTGGGTCACGGAGATCGACCCCATCTGCGCCTTGCAGGCGGCAATGGAGGGCTACCGTGTCGTCACGATGGACGAGGCGTGCGAGCAGGCGGACATCTTCGTCACCGCCACGGGCAACTACCACGTGATCACCCACGAGCACATGGCGCGGATGAAGCACAACGCGATCGTCTGCAACATCGGCCACTTCGACAGCGAGATCGACGTCGCCAGCCTGGAGCAGTACCCGTGGGAAGAGATCAAGCCCCAGGTGGATCACGTGATCTTCCCGGACGGCAGGCGCATCATCCTCCTCGCCAAGGGGCGCCTGGTGAACCTCGGCTGCGGCACCGGCCATCCCAGCTACGTGATGAGCTCCTCCTTCGCCAACCAGACCCTCGCCCAGATCGAGCTGTGGACGAAGAAGGGGCAGTACGAGGTGGGCGTCTACACCCTGCCGAAGCACCTGGACGAGAAGGTGGCGCGCCTCCAGCTCACCACCCTGAACGCCAAGCTCACCGAGCTCCGCGACGACCAGGCCAAGTACATCGGCGTGGCCAAGGACGGGCCGTACAAGACGGATCACTACCGGTATTGAGCCGGGGCGCTACGGCGCTCCCGCTCGCTCGCATCGAAGGAAGGGGGACCGAGAGATCGGTCCCTTTTTTTGTTGGGAGGAGGGCTCAGAGCTCCCGGATCCGGGGCTCCTCGGCATGGAGGACGAGGAACGGGGCCTCGACCTGAGCCAGGACCTGCCGAATCCCTGTCGACTAGCCCGAGTCCTCAACCAGGTCAACGGTCAGTGCGCCTGACGATGAGCCTGGTTGAGCGGCAGGCTGTCTGACAATTGGCATGGTTGAGCGCGGCGGCCGGCTTGAGCTGCCTTGCCTCCTCGGCTGCCCCAACGAACTTTCCTCGTATACTAAACAACCATGACTCTTACCGGTGTCAGACGACATGCGCAAAGCGCGGCTCCCGACCTGGAAGGGGGCGTACGATGAGTGTCTCTCCCATACGGTAGCCACTGATGCCGTGACCGGCGATCACCCTCTCGTCGTCGCCGGAGCGATTCTTGTTGGCACCAGGGCCGGTGTGGTGGTTCTCGCGTCGGCCATCTTCAGCGTTCTCCTGGTCACCATGCTCGCCTTCCACAAATGCGGACACCGTGCACGCCAGCCGCGCTGGATTCGCCTGCTACAGAAGAGCGGCCTCCTGCTCTCGCTGAGCCATCACAGCCAGCATCACCTGGGAAACTACGACTTCAACTACTGCCTGATCAATGGCTGGGCCGACCAGACCCTGGGCCGCCTCGGGCTCTTCCGCGGCCTCGAATGGGTGATCGCCCGCTGGAGCGGCGACCAACCGCAGCGCAACGATCACGAATGGCTCCGCCTCTTCGGGCGCAAGGTGATGGGGCGCGAAGGGGTATGAGCCGGCTGTCGCAATTTGTCGAAAAGTGGCTCGCTGGCGAGCTCGAGCTGGCGCCGATCACAGCGCTCCTCGGCGTGCGGCCGGTGTCGCTCGGCGAGGGCGAGGCGCGGATCGAGCTGACGGCGGGGGAGCGCCTGCACAACGCCATGGGCACGGTTCACGGCGGCATCCTCTGCGACCTCGCCGACGTGGCCATGGGCGCCGCCCTCGCCACCGTCACCGCCGACGGCGAATCGTTCACGACCCTCCAGCTCCAGATGAGCTACTTCCTGCCGGTCGTGGACGGCCGTCTCAGCGCCCACGCCCGCGTGCTCCGCCGCGGCCGTGGGACGGCCCACCTCGAATGCGATCTCGAAGATAGCGAGAGCCGGATTGTGGCCCGGGCGACTTCGGTGTGCGCGATGCGGCAGGCGGGGTGAGCAGGTGCCCAGAAAATCGAGGATTAGAAGCCAGCAGCTTGGTATCAGATCTTCCCAAATCGCACCCTCCGACGCAGTATGTTGTTCTTCTCGATGTGTTGCCGAGCCTCGTCAGGCGTAAATCCGATCTGGAGTAGGCAGTGAAGGAGGAAAAGGATTTTCAATCGGTAGATATATGGGGTAAGCCGGGAAGGTTTAACTGCTTTGCTCCCCTGCTCCGGGTCGTAGTGTGTGAGATAGTTTCTGGTATCGGCTGTCTTTTGAGCAAGCCGACCCCTTTCCTTGTTATTGCCGAATAGATCGGCGAACGGCTTAAGCAGATCCTTCAGCCTCCTGAGAAGACTGGGCTCATGGCTGTGGCGGAGTTTTTCTTCCAGCCTCAGCGACTCCCAGTCTTCCGAGCAACGTTCTTTGATCCGCTCCAGACTCTTCTTGTGTTCTTCCGGAATCGGAATTTGATTGGTGAGGCGGTGAAGAGTCTCAAGCGATTGAACTATACTTAGAAAGCGCTGTTCCTGGTACGCCGGGTCCCTACGCTGAACGGCAAAGTATGACTCGAATGCTGAATGGTACAGTGCGTACTTTTCCAGCCAGCACTGGAATAAGGTTTGGCAATTTGTTTCGATATCCTTGAAGAGGAGAAGCATACGGTGGCCTTCGACGATCTTGTCTACAAGCTCAGGGGCGATAGGAGCAAAGAGAATATCGATTCTTGCGGTTCCGTCTTCGCCCTTTGGCGATCTCGTGCCTGCGCGTGTTGCCTCACCCCAAAATGATTCGTTCCCCAGCGGTTCCCCCACGAGCAAGGAGAAGAGATCCAGCAGGCGTTTGAAGATAATCTCAAGATCGCGGAAATTCCTTGCAGGTAAGGCTCGCAGGATGAGCCAAACCTCTTGGCGAAGGGACACCTCAAGTTGAGGCCGCCGGAGCGTAGGACCTTGCCAGTCGAAGCCAAAAACCAACTTCAGGCCGGGTTCGAGTTCAAACTCTAGATCATCGGGCTGCGAAAAGCGGATTGAAAGATCGCGCCTGGGTTGCAGGACGTCGATCGTCAAGCCACTGATTCCCAACCAATGATCAAGTGCGGGTATTCGAGCACTCAGTTCGGTTAGGGCTGCGCCATCCTCGTCCGGGAAATGAGCGCCGAGGAAGACACGGTCGAAGTGAAAGATTGCAGGTGAGCTCTCAGGCGTTACCAGGCTGTGCTCTTTCAAAAATCCACCCGAGAGCGAGATGGGGCGGCCGGTATCGTCCTTACCCAAGAGAGTGAGGCGTTCCTCCCTATCGACGGTGTCCATCACATCGCGACGCCAAGCCTTTCTCAGGGTCAGCTCGAAGTGGCCGGTTTTTAGCTGTTGTAGGACACCATGGCGAAATCTTCGGTGCTCCCCCGGCAACCACCAGATACCCTGAATAGGGTCCACGAGTTTGGTCATGGCTTGTAGGTCGGTGCCGGCCGAAATCTCATGGGCCAATTATACAGTAGCGGACGCAATCAAAACTAAGTCTCTCTCAACTGTGGCGGCAGAAAATGAGACGGCTTAGGCTGGAACGTAGCCTTACCGCAAGGTAGCAGCCCGCCCCGTTTGCCCCGACCAGAATGGGATCGAGCACGCCCGCACCTTCCTCTTGAACTTCTCCGAGGACATCTCCGCCCAGAACCAAGGCGCCGACCCGGACGAGCGCGCCCATCCCTCTCGCGAGCCTCTTGACATTCGTAGCCCGCAGGCTACACTTAAAGCATGCCGGTGAGGGTTACCGAGGTCTATCGTGACTGGATCAACTCCCTGAAAGACCTTGCAGGTCGCGCACGCGTCCAAGTCCGGGTTGACCGCCTTGTCCACGGCAATCCCGGCAAGCATCGCGTCCTCACGGACGGCGTCTGCGAGTTGAAGATCGACTTTGGCCCTGGGTACAGGGTCTACTACACCGAGCGTGGCGGAGACCTGGTCGTGCTGCTTGCCGGAGGAGTCAAGTCGACACAGGCCCAGGATATCAAGACCGCCATAGCTCTTGCCAAGAACCTGTAGGAGTACCACATCATGGCTAATGTCCCTAAAAAGTCGACCGCCAAGGCTAAGATCAAAGACAAGACCAAGACCCTTGCATATGACGTCGCCGAACAGCTTCGTACCCCCGAAGAGATGGCCGCGTATCTTGATGCCTGGCTCGAAGAGGCTCCTGACGATGCCACGGGGATTACTCGTGCTCTTGGCGATATCGCTCGCGCGCGGGGCATGACCCAGGTCGCGCGCGATGCCGGACTCAGCCGAGAGAGCTTGTACAGGGCGCTGAGCGAGAATGGCAATCCTAGCTTTGCGACTGTGTTGAAGGTTGCTCGCGCACTTGGTGTCCGCCTGCACGCCCAAGTGGGATAGGTGCCCACTGGTGCCGTGTCCACCGCGGCTGCGGAACGGCCCATCTCGAACACGATCTCGAAGCCAGTGAGGGCCGGCTCGGCGCCCGGGCGAGTTCGGTGTGCGCGATGCGGCACGGCAAAGGAGAGTCCTTGAGCCTTCCGGAGGCTGCGATTCTTTTTTCCTGCATGATCCTGGCACTCTATAGCGGCATCCGGCTTGGATACTTCGCGCCGAAAAGCACGGCTGCGCTGGAGGATGCGATGGGAGTGGCGTCACGGGTTGAGAAGCTGTGCCTTCTCCTCGGAACGGCAGCTCTCTTTCTCGCGTTCCTCTGGAGAATACCTTGATGCCTGGCTGGAAGAGGCTCCCGACGAAGCCCGCTCCAGAAGGTTCATCGTTCAGCCCCATTCGGGCCTGCGATACTCCAGGGGCGAGGCGGCTCAGCGCCGCCGCAGCTCCAGGTTCTTGCGCCGCTCAAACTCTTTCCGGGCTTTCGTGGCCGCCCAGGAGCAGATCGGGCAGGCGTCGAGGTCGTGGAAAAGGGCGGGGCAGTGCTCCCGGCCGAAGTAGATGATCTGCAGATGGACCTTGCCCCAGGTGTCGGCGGGGAAGACCCGCTTCAGGTCGAGCTCGGTCTTCTCGACGCTTCTCCCGTTCGACAGCCCCCAGCGGGCGGCCAGCCGGTGGATGTGGGTGTCGACGGGAAAGGCGTCGAGCCCGTAGGCCTGGTTGAGCACGACCGAGGCGGTCTTGTGGCCGACGCCGGGCAGCTCTTCGAGCTCGTGGAGGGTCCGCGGCACCTTCCCGCCGTGGCGCTCCACCAGGATCTCGGAGAGCCGCTTCAGATTCTTCGCCTTCGTTCCGCTCAGGCCGATGCGCCGGATCAGGTGCTGGATCTCGTCCACGTCGAGGACGGCCATGGCTTCAGGCGTCGAGGCGCGGGCGAAGAGGGCGGGGGTGACCTCGTTGACCATCTTGTCCGTCGTCTGGGCGGAGAGGACGACAGCCACCAGCAGAGTGAACGGATCCTGGTGCGCGAGAGGGATGTCGACGGCGGGGTAGAGACGGTCGAGGATCTCCATGATGCGCTGCGCTTTCTCTTTCCGGGCCATAGGATGCGGATTTCTATCACAACCCGGCACCGCCTGTCGCGCCCAGGCGTGACGGCGGCGGCACGTCGTGCCGGCTCGAATTGAGAACGCGGCATCAATGAGCCGTAATGTGGGTTGTAATGATTCCCGCCTAAGATACGCCTCAGGTAGCAACCGCGATGCGGGTCGAGGTAGGCGTACCCCAGACCCCAGCGAAACAGGTTGACACCCTCCATGAAAGGCTCCCGCGATGGGAGCCTCTTTTTTTTGGCCTTTTAGCATCGAGAAGGTCGGGTGGAGGCGTGGCAGAATAGGCGCTTCCGAGAGAGAGGACGGTCTTCTTCGATGTACGTTTCCGCACGGCTCAACGCGGCCCTGGTCCAGGTCTTGGTCCGCTTCCTCGCCGGAGTGGCTCTGATCCTGCTGGCTGTAGCGTCCGCCGCGGCCGTCCCCCTCCCGAATGTCTCCAACCCGGTGCCGCCCATTCTGGACGGCCGTCCGGCGTTCCGCTTCTTCGGTTCCGAGCAGGGACTTCCCCAGATCACCCCTCAGGCCTTCGCTGTCGACGCGCGGGGCTTCCTCTGGACCGGCACTCAGGACGGCGCGGCAGTCTACAACGGCCGCGTCTGGAAGCCAGTCGACATGCCGAACCGGGAGGAGTCGAACGTCATCCGAGACATCCTGGCCAGCGCGGACGGCACGATGTGGTTCGCGACGACCATCGGCCTCGCCCGTCTCCACGAGGGCCAATGGACCCTGTTCCGCGTGGATGCGGGCCTGCCCTCCAACCGGATCCTGTGTCTGGCCGAGGAGAGGCAGGGCTCGCGCAATGTGCTCTGGGTGGGGACGGACAAGGGGCTCGCGCGCTGGGACGGCTCGACCTGGTCCGTGTTCGACGTCCGGGCGACCGGCCTTCCGCAGGGACGGATCACGGCTCTCCTCGCTCTCCCGACGGAGCAGGGCCCGGTCCTCTGGGTCGGGACCGACCGCGGGCTCGCACGCCGGGCGGGCGACCGCTGGACGGCATTTCCGGCCGGCGGGGGGCTCCCGGAGGCGAGAGTCTCCGCTCTGGTCGAGGGGCGCTCCGGCGGGCGCTCCTTCTTGTGGGTCGCGACGGACGGCGGCGGTCTCGTGCGGTACGACGGAGAGAAATGGACGGCGGAGGAGGGGCTCCCCAGCAACCGCGTGCTGTGCCTCGCCCTCCTGGACAGTGGAGCCGGGGACGAGCTCTGGGTGGGCACCGTCGAGGGATTGGCCCACCAGACCAACGGAGCCTGGACCGTCTACAACTCGCAGAATGCCGGCCTGCCGTCCGAGCAGATCATGCGCCTTTTCGCCAGCCGGAGCGGCGGGAGGCCTCTGCTGTGGATCGGGTTGAACGCGGCAGGGATGGCCGTCCTCCAACCGGGTGGGTGGAAGGCGCTCGACTTCCGGAACTCCGGCCTGCCGCAGTCCTGGGTCTACAGTGTGGCCGAGAGCGGTCCCGCCGAACGGCCCACCTACTGGTTCTCCACCGAGACTGAGGGGCTCGCCCGCTGGGAGGCGGGGACCTGGAGCATCTTCAAGGCGGGGACTCCTTTGGACAATCTCGAGGTCAACGTGGCCCTCCCGACACCTGGGCCTTACGGCTCGGCTCTGTGGGTCGGGACAAGCCATGGCGTGTGGCGCTGGGAGAAGGGGCGGTGGACGCCCATCCGCGAGATCGCCACGGGTTTTCCGGTCGATGCGTACGTGCTCGCGATGGTCGAAAGCCGGACTCCGTCCGGCTCGGTCCTCTGGGCCGGCACCCGCGCCGGGCTGGTGCGTTGCGCTGCGGGCCGCTGCGAAGTCTTCACCTCGGAGAATTCCGAGCTGCCGGACCACCGGATCTACACCCTCCTGGAGACCCAGGAAGCCGAAGGACCCGTTCTCTGGGTCGGTACCTGGGACGGCGGGCTGGTGCGTTGGGGCGCCGGACAGACGACCGTCTACGACACCCGGACCTCACCGTTGCGGCACAACTGGATCAATGCCCTCCGCGAGGTCCGGTCCGGAGGAGAGCGGTTTCTCTGGATCGGCACGAACGGCGGAGCGGTCCGTCTCAAGCTCTCCGGCGGAGAGCCCCGCTGGCTCGTGCTCCACGAGAAGAGCAGCCCGGCCCGCCTGCCCAGCAACGTCATCTATCAGATTCTCGACGATGCGCGCGGACGGATCTATCTCGCCAGCGGCCGGGGGATCGCGCGCCTGACCCCCCGGCCGGGCGATCCGAACGGGTACGACGTCTATACCTTCACGGTCCGGGACGGCCTGCCGTTCGGCGAGTGCAATCAAGCGGCCTCCCTGGTCGACCGTGCCGGCCGGCTCTGGGTGGGGTCGAGCACCGCCGTGGCCTGGCTCGACCCGTCCGCGCCGGAGCCGAAGCCAAGTCCCAGCCCGTTGCTCGTGGAGCACGTTACCGTCGACGGCAGGGAGCTGCCATGGACGGGCAAGACGTTGCAGCTCGAGGAGAGCCCGGCCGAGCTGGTGTTCGAGTACACGCTCCTCAGTTATTTCCGCGAGACGGACACCCGCTACAGCGTCCAGCTCAAGGGATGGCAGGAGGCTCGGTCGGATTGGATCTCCGATCCTTTGCAGAGGTACTCGCACCTGCCCCCGGGCCCCTACAAGTTTCGCGTCTGGGGGCGTGACGCCGGGGGAGTGGTCTCCGGGCCGGTGGAGATCTCGTTCGTGATCCCCGTGTCGCCCTGGCGGACCGTATGGGCCTACCTGTTCTATACCGTCGCCGCCGGTCTCCTGCTCGGCGGCGGCGTGCGCTGGCGGATCGTCTCCCTGAAGCAGCGCACCCGGCGTCTGGAAGACCTCGTCCGCGAGCGCACCGAGAGCCTCGCCCATTCCGAGCTGGAGTCCCGGGAGCAGGCCCGGCGTCTCGCCGAGACGGTCCGCGATCTGGAGCGGTCGGAGCAGGAGGCCCGCACGGCCAAGGAGGATGCGGAGCGCGCCAACCGCTTCAAGAGCGAGTTCCTGGCCAACATGAGCCACGAGATCCGCACGCCGATGAACGCGGTCATCGGCATGACCAGCGTCCTTGCCGGCACCCGTCTCACTCCCGAGCAGCGCGAGTACGTGGGGACGATCCGCAGCAGCGGCGAGTCGCTGCTCACCCTGCTCAACGACATTCTCGATTTCTCCAAGATCGAGGCCGGCATGCTCGCCATCGAGGCGTCGCCGTTCACCCTGCGCCAATGCGTGGAGGAAGCGGTGGACCTGCTGGCCGCCGGAGCGGCGCGCAAACGGCTGGAGATCGGCTGCCTGGTCGATGCCGCGGCGCCGGTCCTGGTGGTGAGCGACCCCACGCGGCTGCGCCAGATCCTGGTGAACCTCCTGGGGAACGCGGTGAAGTTCACTTCGTCCGGCGAGATCCTCGTCAAGGTCGAGGTCGCTTCTCCCCCGGCTCCGGATCAGGCTCCGGACGAGCACGTGGAGCTCCGGTTCGCCGTGTGCGACACCGGCATCGGCATTTCGCAAGACCGCATGGACCGCCTCTTCCGCTCCTTCAGCCAGGCGGACTCGTCGACCACCCGGCTCTATGGCGGGACGGGCCTGGGGCTTGCGATCAGCCATCGGCTCGCCCAGGGGCTGGGCGGGCGCATGTGGGTGGAGAGCCGGCCGAACGAGGGCTCGACGTTCTGGTTCACGATCCGCTGCCGGATCATCCAGACCACTCCGCCGCCTTATCTGGCGAGCCGGCCGCCGGATCTCGCGGGCCGCTCTCTGCTCGTCCTGACGGAAGCGCCGCAGACGGAGCACCTCCTGCGCTGGTACGCGGATCTCTGGGGATTGACGTTGACGGTCGTCCGTTCGGAGCTCGACGCGTTGGCGCTCCTGCAGCGCGGCGTCTGGCCCGACGCCGCGCTGGTCGACATGGCGACCCTGGAAGGGCTGGACCGCGCCCTGGTGGCCGCCGGGATCCCGCGTCTCCGGCTCCTGCCGCTGGGCGCCGAGATCTCCCGCGGCGAGCTTCCGGACGGCGGGACGTCCCTGATGCGGCCGATCAAGGGAGCGCGGCTGTACCGGTCGCTGCTGCAGGCCTTCGGCAAGGGGCCGGAGAGCGGCTTCCGCGAAGGCGAGACCTCGGTCAGACCCCCGGAGACCGGGCTCCCGCCGCTCCGGATCCTGGTGGCCGAGGACAACGTGGTCAACCAGAAGGTCGCGCTCCTGATGTTGCAGCGGTTGGGCTATGCGGCGGACGTGGCGGCCGACGGGGAGGAGACGCTGGCCGCGCTGCGCCGGCAGTGCTACGACGTCATCCTGATGGACGTCCAGATGCCCGGAATGGATGGACTGGAAGCGGCGCGGCGCATCCGGGAGGAATGGCCGGCCCAGGAGCGCCCGCGGATCATCGCCGTGACGGCCAACGCGCTGCTCGAAGACCGGGAGGCCTGTCTCTCCGCGGGCATGGACGACTATCTGAGCAAGCCGGTTCTCCTGGAGGATCTGCGCGCGGCGTTGTGCCGCGGGATGGGCAGCGCCGCGCCGTCTCCGGCTCCCGCCGCCGGAAACGGGGACGGCGACGCTTTCGATCCGAAGTACATCGACCAGCTCCGGCAGCTCCAGTCGATGACCGGCCAGGAGCTGGTGACGCCCATCATCGACCGTTTCCTGACGGAGGCTCCGCGCCGGGTGGCAGAGCTCCGATTGGCCCTGGCCGCCAAGGACCATCTCAACTTCGTGTTCGTTGCGCACGCCTTCAAGGGGAGCGGCGCTCAGCTCGGCGCCAAGCGCCTGGCGAAGCTCTGCCACGAGCTCGAGATGCGGGGCCGGCGCGTCGAGTGGCCGGCGCTGGAGGAGATCGTCTGCCTTCTTCAGGCCGAGGTCGAGCGGATCTCGCCGTTGCTGCGGGCGAAGGCGGCGGAAGGGCGCAGGTAAGTCACCGGGGAGCCGCGGGCGCGACCGGCAGCAGGACGTGGAACGTCGTCCCCGCGCCGACCTCCGTCTCGAAATCGATCTGGCCGCCCATGTGCTCGACGAGAGCCGCTGTTGCGCATCGCGATGTCCACCAGGGAGCTCGCGATCGGGGGGAGGGGCTCGGCGACGCCGGCCGCGAGCAGGCAGAGGGCGCCGCGGATGGAGGTCAGAGGGGTACGCAGCTCGTGGCTGACGACGGAGATGAACTCGCTCTGGGCCATCTCGGCCCGCTTACGGTCGCTGGTGTCCCACAGCATGAGAACCACGGCCTCCAATCCCCCTGGATTGTCATGGACCGGAAAAAAACGGAATCGAAATGAACCAGCTTCGGCGACGTCATCAGGCGGCGCGAGGACGGCGCGAGATCGACCGTCTGGTTGCGGCGCAGGACGGTCTCGCCCGCCAAGGCGCGGGTGAAGCGCTCGGTGCTGCCGATCCGCAACGCGAACGGATCCCGGAGGACGTTGTACACGCCCACGCCGGCCTCGCAACTGGGCAGGCCGACGAGCTCGCAAAAGGCCTCGTTGGTCCGCACGAGCGTCCCGTCGGGAGCGAAAATCTGCATGGCCACGGGCGAGCGCTCGAAGAGCTGGTCGAAAAACCGCTCGCCCCGGCCCCTCCCGGCACCCCCGGACCGTGGGTCGGAATCCATCTCTCTCCTTGTGGTGAGCTGGCTGCATCTTAACTTGTCTCGGGGCGCTGCGAAAGTGCCGGGCTCGCCGGGTGGAACATTCTCCAGGGGTTCTGCGTCTGGTGAGACAGGAGGGTATGCACCATGCGCGATTTCGTCCAGGACCTGCGCTACGCCATCCGCCAGATGGCCCGCAAGCCCGGCATGACCTTATTTGCCGTTCTGTCCCTGGCTCTCGGCATCGGAGCCAACAGCTCGATCTTCAGCCTCGTCAACGCCATCCTCTTCCGCGAGCTGCCGGCCCAGAGGCCGCAGGAGCTGGTCGACGTCTATGGCGGCAAGGAGAAGGAGTTTCAATACGCGACCTGGTCCTATCCGGACTTCGCGGACGTGCGGACGTGGAACGGCGTGTTTACGGAGATCGCCGCGCTCAATCTCACGATCGCCACCTATGACGACGGCCGGAAGACCGACCTCCTCTTCGGCGAGCAGGTCACCGCCAACTTTTTCCGGCTGTATGGTCTCCAGCCCGCTCTGGGGCGCGACTTCCTGCCCGAGGAGGACGTCGCGGAGGGGAAGTCTCCGGTCCTTCTCCTCGGCCATCGCGCCTGGAAGGAGAGGTTCGGCGGAGATCCCGGGATCGTCGGGAAAACCCTGAAGCTCAACGGGCAGTACCTCACCGTCGTCGGCGTGGCGCCGGAGATCTTCAAAGGGAGCTTCCCCGGGGTCTCTTCGGACTTCTGGGTCCCCATGCACGTCGGCAAGGCGATGTCCGGGCAGGGCGGCCTGGACGAACGGGGTTCGCGCTCTCTCTTCGTCAAGGCGCGCCTGAAGCCGGGGGTCGACCTGGAGCGGGCGCAGGCCGAGGTCAACGCTCTGGTCGGGCGTCTGCGGAAGGCCTATCCCCAGGAGGACGAGGGGCTGACCTCCACGTTGGTTTCGACGCGCGAGGTGGTGCTCAACCCCGGGATCGACGGGCCGATCATCGGCGTCGCAGGCCTCCTCATGGGAGTCGTCGGACTCGTGCTGCTGATCGCCTGCTTCAACATCGCCAACCTGCTCCTGGTCCGCGCGGCGGAGCGGCGCCGGGAGATCGCGGTGCGCCTGGCGATCGGGGCGAGCCGGGGGCGGCTCATCCGGCAGCTCCTCACCGAGAGCGTCCTGCTGGCCCTCCTGGGAGGGCTAGCAGGCCTGCTGATCGCCATCTGGACCGCCCGCCTGATCGTGGCCTTCAAGCCGCCGCTGCCGATCCCGCTGAACCTCGACGTGCCGCTCGACTGGCGCGTCCTCGCCTTCACGCTGGGCATCGCGCTGCTGACCGGCATCCTGTGCGGCCTGGCGCCGGCCCTCCAGTCCACGCGCCCCGGCGTGGTGACGGCCCTCAAGGACGAAGAGGGTGGGCTGATGCGCCACCACCGCAAGCTGGGGTTGCGCAACCTGCTGGTGGTGGCCCAGGTGGCCATCTCGGCGCTGCTGCTCGTCGGCGCCGGCCTGTTCCTGCGCAGCCTGGGGAGCGCGCAGTCCATCGATCCCGGGTTCCGGCTGCGCAACGGCGTGGCTGTCCAGGTCGCCCTGGAGCTCGGCGGCGCCTATGACGAGACGCGGGGGAGGGCTTTCTACGAGCGGCTCCTGGAGAGGACGCGCGTGCTCCCCGGCGTGCGCTCGGCGAGCCTGACCGAGCATCTCCCCCTGGGTCTCAACGTCCATGTGTCCGACGCCCAGATCGAGGGGCGGCCGAAGCCGCGCAAAGGCGAGGAGCTGGAAGTGGACCGCAACGGCGTGATGCCGGGCTACTTCGAAACCCTGGGCATCCCACTCGTGGCGGGACGCGACGTGACCGCCGCCGACCGCCCGGGCGCCCAGCGGGTCGCCATCATCAACCAGACCGCGGCGCGCCAGTTCTGGCCCGGGGAGGACCCTCTCGGCAAGCGGCTGCGTCTCGGCGAGAGCGGCGAGTGGATGACGGTGATCGGAGTCGCCCGCGACGGCAAGTACCGCACCCTGGGCGAGGCGCCGCGGGCGTTCGTCTACACCAACAACCTGCAGCAATACTCCTCCTTCATGACCCTCGTGATCGCCACCGACGGCAACGAGCAGGCCATGCTGGAGCAGGTGCGGCGCGAGCTCGATGCCCTGGACCCCAATCTGCCGGTCTTCGACATCGCGACCCTGTCGGAGCACCTGTCGATCATGCTCTTCCCGGCGCGTCTGGGCGCGGCTCTGCTCGCCGCCTTCGGCGCTCTGGGCCTGGTCCTGGCCGGCATCGGGCTCTATGGCGTGGTGGCCTCCTCGGTCGCGCGCCGCACCCGCGAGGTGGGCATCCGCATGTCCTTGGGAGCGCGGCGGGCGGACGTGCTGGCGCTCGTGGTGCGCGAGGGGATGACCCTGACCGGGATCGGCCTCGCGATCGGCCTCGGTCTGGCCCTCCTCGCCTCGCAGGTGCTGAGCGGCCTGCTCTACGGCATCGGCACGCACGATCCGATGACCTACCTGATCGTGGCGGTCGTGCTCGGCGGAATCGCGCTCTTCGCCAACCTGGTCCCCGCCGGACGGGCCACGCAGGTCCAGCCGGTGGTGGCGCTGAAGTACGATTAGGAAGAAGGCTTCCCTCGGGTAGAATCGGCGCGGCAGTTGGAGGAGCCGATCATGCCGTGGAAAGTCCGTCGAGAGGCCGATCGAGAGGTCCCCTTCCCGGTGCAAGGGAAGGTCGGACGCATCGAGGATCCGCCGCCCGCCGTCTTCTTCAAGAGGTACGTCGAGGCGAACCGTCCGGTCGTCATCAGCGGTGCCATGGAAGAGTGGCCCGCCCTCGACCGCTGGTCGTGGGACCACCTCGCCGCGGTCGCCGGCGACTGCTCGGGCGAGGTCATCGTCTCGCGCAACGGCCTCTATCCCGACTACGTCACCCAGCCGTCGCCGATGACCAAGGTGGAGATGCGCTTCTCTGAATTCCTCCGCCGCGCGGGAGCGGTCGCCGGCGCCGAGCCCCTGCCGCCGATCCTCGGTCCCGGGGAGACCTACTACCTGTACGGCAAGTCGTACCTCCTGGACGCGGTGCCGGCGCTGCGCGCCGATCTGCGGACGCCGGACTGCCTCGGCGCCGTGGCGAAGCCGTTCCAGCGCTTGTGGATCAGCACGCCCGGCTGCGTGACGCCGCTGCACTACGATCTGTCGAACGGCTTCCTCTGCCAGGTGCGCGGCACGAAGCAGGTCTGGCTCTTCGATCCCACGCAATTCGACCGCCTCTATCCCCGTGGTCCGCAGTTCCCGGGGCTCGACAACTTCGAGAGACAGACGCAGGTGGACATCCACCATCCGGACTACGAAGCCTTCCCGGAATTCCGCCGCGCCACGGCCCTCGAGTGCCACCTGCGGCAGGGAGACACGCTCTTCATCCCCTCCAACTGGTGGCACGAGGTCGAGACCCTGGATCTGTCCCTGTCCGTCCAACTCGCCTTCGCGGGAGGAACGGTCACCAGCGAGCTCGCCGTGCTCTCGGACCTCTTCAAGACCAGGAAGCCTGAGGAGCTGATGGCCGAGCCCGCGGTTCAGCGGCTGATGCAGGACCCGACGATGATGCAGGCCCTCCTGCGGATGATGGCGGGCGCGGCGCGCTGAGGGCCTCCCTGGCCCCTCTCTCCCAGCTTCCGGCTCGACGGGAACGCAGTCGGGTTCGAAACGTCCGGGCGGACTGGATCTCAGGAGTCCGCGCTATAGGCCCTCCGCGCCAGTGGGTGCCCTGCGCGGCGGAGACATTCTTCGAATCTCCCGAGGAGACCGGGACCGAGAAACCTTCTCACGAGGTCGCGAGTGGCCTCGACGTCGAGGTCCTTCACTTTTGCGATCAGACGAATCGCATCGCGTTCGTCCTTGTCGGTGCCGGCCGCCAGCTTCATGGCGACGATGTGCTCCGGCGGAGCCACGGGAGCTCCCTCGAAAAGATCGTCTTGCGCTTCGGCGGCGTGAATGGCGTCGAGGTACAGGGGCTGCAAATTCCCCCATTCTTCGCTCGATCGATCGATGAAATCGGCTCGGATTCCCCGCTTCGCGATGCGTGCATTGACGCCACCGATCGTGAGCTGGGATACCTCGGCATCGGTCTGTTGAAGCACTTGAAGGATCGAGGGGGCGCTTGCCTGAGGGACCGCAAAATCCACGTCCTTTGTGTATTCGTGGTCGGCTTCGTCGTCGAGCCAGTACCACATCGCCACCCGCCCAATCAGTGCGCACCGGGACTTGGACCGGTCCAGAATCTCCACGCCAAATCTTGCGGAGGGTACAGGATCGAACGTCGGAAGTGGCCGGGACTTTGTTTTGCGCCGAGCTGCCATGGTCGTTCCTCTCATCACCTCACTTCCGCCCCAGCAACTCCACCGCCCGCTTGAGCCCGCCGAGCGTCAAGTCCTCCATCGAGAAGACCTCGCGGATCTTGTGGAGGGTGAAGCGGCCGTAGGCGCTTCCCCAGCTTTCTTTGGGGATCGGATTGAGCCAGACCGAGTGGCGGAAGCGGTCGTGGAGGCGCTGGAGCCAGGTGAGGCTCGCTTCGGAGTCGTCCGCGTAGTAGGAGATGGCTCCGCGGGGATAGGTCAGCTCCTCGGGCGCCATGGTGGCGTCTCCCACGATCAGGACGCGGGTGTCCTGGTTCCGCTTCAGGAGCTCTTCGGTGGAGAGCGGATCGCGGCGCTGCGGGTCCTTCCAGACCGTGCCGTAGATCGTGTTGTGGAAGAAGTAGGTGTCCGCCCGCTTGAAGCGGTTCTTCACCTTGGAGAAGAGCAGGCGCGTCAGGTGCACCCAGGGGAGCATGGAGGTGCCGCCGTTGTCGATCAGCAGCACGAGCTCGATGCGGTCGAGGAGGTCCCGGCGGAAGACCAGGTCGATCTCGCCGCGGTTGCGGGCGCTCTGGTAGAGCGTCTTGTCCAGATCGAGCTGGTCGCGCGCACCGGAGGGGACCATGCTCTTCAAGGCGGCGAGCGCCTGCGCCATGTTCGCCCCGTGCAGGATGTTGGCGTCCGAATAGTCGACGTACTTCCTCTCGCCGATCACCTTCAAGGCCGAGCGGTTGCCGCCGCCGAAGACGTTGACGCCCCCTTTGGCGTTCCCCGAGTGCCCGAACGGTGAGTTGCCTCCGGTGCCGATCCAGCGGCTGCCGCCGTGGTGTTCTTCCATCTGCTTTTGGAGCGTCTCCCAGAAGCGGCGCATCAGCTCGTCCGGCGACATGGTCCAGAGCGCCTGCGGCGGCAGCTCGCCCTCCTGGACCGCCTGCTTGAGCCACTCCCGGAACTGCGGCGTGTTGAGCAGCTCCGGATCTCCCGGCGCCACCCGCGGCACGTCGACCCCGAAGAAGTGGAAGAGGAAGGCTCGCTCGAAGTCGTCCATGTGCTCGACCCGGCGCACGAAGCAGAGGCGGGCGAACAGGAAGAGCGACTCCAGATCGGGCGCCAGCCCCTTCTCCAGGCCTTTGTAGAAGTCCAGCGTGTCGGTCATGCTGGCCGGGACGCCGTAGTCGCGGAGGCGGTGGATGAAGCCGTCGAGGAACATGGCTGGGCCCTATAACCCGAGCGCGATGCGAAGACCCTCATCGACCGCTTCCATGGTAGAGAGTGTGAGCCGACCCGAACACGAACGTAGAGATCGCTTGTCGATGGTAAACAGCTGAGATACATTGACGACAGAGGGCCGGGGTAACCCAGACTCGAGTGGAGAAATCTCCACATTGCCCGGGGCCGACGCTAACGATAGATTGCTGGTAATGACAGCAGTGATAGCGGTTTGGATACGGCTCCGGTTGAACGCCCGTGACTGAACCACAAGAACTGGCCGTGTGCCGGAAGGAGACGAATCTTCGACTTCGGGCAGATCAGCCCACCAAACTTCGCCCCGTGCTATTTCCACGATTCCTTGGGCATGGATCGGGCCGCCAATCGAGAGATGACAGGATCGATGGTCGCGGGTTCGTCCGCGTAGATCTCGTTGAGCCGCCGCGTGATCTCTTCGTCGTCATGGCGCGCAAGGAACTCCTCGAGTGCTTTGGTGTAAAGCCCACTACGGGAGAGCCCGAGCCGGTGGGCGACGCGCTCGCTGGCGCGGAAGAGCTCGTCGGGAACGGAAACAGCCGTTTTCATGGCGTGAGTATAACCAGCGTACCACCCGAGCTCAAGCGGCACTGCCACATCAACCGGGCGCTCCCAGCAGGTGCTAACCGAAAAGCATGAGCTATCCCCGGCGTGTAGCCGCTATACCGCCGGGATCGTGGCTCCACGGCCGGGATAGTGGCTACATAACGAAACGAAGAGAGACGGTGGGGAGAACGGCTACCCGGCTGGCTGTTCGGGTAGGTGGCCCCGCATACAATCCCCCCATGGAGCTGCTGACCACCCACATCAACGCCGACTTCGACGCCCTGGCGGCGGTGGTCGCGGCGCAGCGGCTCCATCCCGAGGCGAAGATCTTCTTTCCGGGGTCGCGCGAGGAGTCGGTGCGGCGGATGCTGGAGAGCGGCTTCTATGAGGTGGCCGAGCTCAAGCGCAAGGACGTGGCCCCGGCCGACATCACGCGGATCATCCTCTGCGACGTCCGCCAGCGCGACCGCATCGGGATCGTGGCGCGGTGGCTGGAGGAGCGCCCCGAGATCGAGGTCTGGTCCTATGACCACCATCCGGACACCCCGGCGGACGTTCCCGTGCGCGGCGGCGTGGTCGATCCGGGGGTTGGATCGACCTCCACGATCCTCGTCGAGGAGATGCGGCGGCGCGGGCTGGAGTGCGGCTCGACCGAAGCGACCCTCCTCCTCCTGGGTATCTATGAGGACACCGGGTCGCTCACCCACGCCACCACGGTACCGCGGGATTTCGAGGCCGTCCTCTGGCTGCTCGCCCGCGGCGGCGACCTGGCGGCGGTGCGGCGCTGGGCGACCCGGCCGCTCGATGCGCGGCACCTCGACATCCTCCATCGCATGATGCAGCGCCTGGAGGTCCACCGGGTGCGCGGGCACCGCGTCGGCGTCGTGGATCTCGACCTCGGCGGCTACGTGGAGGAGCTGGCCCCCCTCGTCTCCCGCTGCCTGGAGGTCTTCGAGCTGCCGCTCCTTTTCGCTCTCTTTGGAGAAGGGGACCAGAACGACCGGGTGACGCTGATCGCGCGGGGCGATCTGCCCGGGTTCGATCTCGGGCAGGCGCTGGACGAGCTGGCCGGGGGCGGCGGGCATGCCACGGCCGCGGCGGCGCGGATCAGGGGACGCACGCTGCTGGAAGTGCGCGAGGAGCTGCTCCAGTTCCTGCGCCGGGTCCTGCCGCCGGCCGCACGGGCGCAGGACCTGCTGATCGCCTCGTTCTTCGAGGTTCCCGCCGGTGCCTCGGTGGCGGAAGCCAAGGCCCAGCTCATCACCTGGCGGGTCAACGCCGCTCCGGTCGTCGAGGCGCCGGGCCGCCGGGTGGTGGGGATCGTAACCCGGCAGATGCTCGACGCCGCCATCCAGCACGAGCTCGGGGGCCGGCCGGTGGAGACGGTGATGACCCGCGAGCTCGAATGGGTCGACAGCCAAGCGCCGGCCGAGGAGGTGGGGGAGCGCATGCTCACCCGCCACCCGCGCTTCGTGCTGGTGGGCGATCCGGGTGATCAAGAAAGGGGCCGGCCGCTGGGTCTCATCACCCGCATGCAGCTCCTGCGGCATCTCCACGGACGGCTGGAGGATTTCGAGGAGCGCCTCGACCGCCGGGCCGAGCAGCACCGCGAGCG
>Ga0126309_10000146_pt1 | contig 23789 bp, 23 predicted proteins | sample Plot56_FD_92541 | JGI IMG/M metagenome (GOLD analysis project Ga0126309, IMG submission 92541) | Serpentine soil microbial communities from UC McLaughlin Reserve, CA, USA - Plot56 | ecosystem: Environmental > Terrestrial > Soil > Grasslands | place: USA: UC McLaughlin Reserve, Lake County...
CCCACCACCAGCTCGAAATGGTTGAAGTAGCTGTCCCACGGCCATTCGATGGTGAACTGGCCGCGGGCGTCGGTGGCGGCGGAGACGCGGCGGATGTCTTCGGCCTGCGTCCGCCGGAGCTGCCGGATGCTGAAATAGGTGCGGGTCGCCTCGAAAGAGACCCGCACGTCCGGGAGCGGCCGGCCCTGCGGGTCGGTGACCACGCCGGTGAGCTGGACGCGCTCTCCCTGGGAAAAGCGGGCCGCGGCGAGCGGAGAAGCCGCCAGGAGGAGAACCCAGACGAGGGTCCAGACCCACGGCGACCGGACGAGCGAGGGCGTGCGGAATGGGGTGTTCACACCGAGCGATAATTCGTGAAGGTCAGTGGAATGTCGAGGTCCAGGGTCTTCAGCGCGGCGATGACCGTCTGGAGGTCGTCCCGGTTTTTACCGGAGACGCGGACCGTGTCTCCCTGGATGGCGGCCTGGACCTTGAGCTTGCGCGTCTTGATCTCGGCCACCAGCTTCTTCGCGGTCTCCTGGGGGATGCCCTGCTGCAGGGTGATCTTCTGGCGGGCCCGGCTGCCGCTCGCCGGCTCGATCTTGCCATAGCGCAGCGACTTCAGATTGACGTCGCGCTTGACCAGCTTCGTCTTGAGCACTTCCAGCGCCTGGTTCAAGGAGAACTCGTCCGCCGCCTCCACGGTGATCTCTTCTCCCTGGAGGTTGAGCACCGCCGCGGCCTTCTTGAGGTCGTAGCGGTTGACGATCTCTTTCTCCGCCTGATGAAAGGCGTTGCGGACCTCCTGGAGGTCCACCTCGGAGACGATGTCGAAGGAGTTCTCGGCGGCCATTGTCTTTGATCAGATAACCCAGTCCGGCTCAGGCATTTCGCAAGTGCAGTGCGCCCCGGGAGCCAGGCTCATTATACGCGGAACCGGGGTTGAACACGGACGGGCACGGACGAACAAGGACGAGCACGGACGGATGCTGCGGCAAGCCCCCTGTCCGTGGTGGTCTGTGCGTGTCCGTGTTCGTCCGTGTGGGCTCTTTCTCAGTCTTCCCAGTTGATTCCGCCGGGCGGAGAGAACTGGCCCTGGCGGGGGAGGCCCTGGTAGCCACCGATCTCGAAGCGGGTGAGGTTCCCCTCGCGGTCATGGTAGGAGACCTGGACGATCCGGTGCGCCGCGGGGTCGATGGTGAAGGTGGCGTCGGTCAGCTCGGTGATCTTCCCCTTGGGGGAGAGGGCGATCTCGACGCGTCCGCCGTCGGCTGCGCGGCTGGTGGCCTGGTAGCGCCCCTTGAGGTCGGAAACGCCCAGGAGGAGCAGGTCGAGGCCCGGCTCGTTCTGGCGGTCGACCCGGTAGCGCCGGCCGCTCTTGTCCTGCGGGTTCCAGGAGTGGGCGACGCCGCCGCACAGCAGGAAGCTCTTGGGATAGGGCTCGTCATAGTCCCAGCGCAGGCAGTCGGGGAGCTGGAGGGCGAGACGCCCGGACTCCTTCTCGCCCGAGGAGAAGCCGGCCGGGATGTACGTCTGGGTGAACTTGGCCCCGGTGGGTCCGGCCTCCACGAGACTGGCGCGCACCCCGTCGAGGAGCGACCAGGGGTCGGGCTGCTGCGCCCGGGCGGCGGACGCCGCGAACGCCACAGCGGCCACAAGTATCGTCAACACCAGCAAATGGTTTCGTCTGCGCATCATTGGTCTTCCTCCACGTGCACCCTCTCGCTGCAAGAAACAGGCAAGGGGGTTGGAAGCTTCCCGGGGGGCCCTCACCCCCGGCCCCTCTCCCGCAAGCGGGAGAGGGGTGAACTGCAAAGTCAGCTCAGCTCTTCGCCAAGAGTCTCAGGACTGAAATCAGGCTCCAGGCCCTTCGCATACGCCGCGCGGGCGAGCTCGGATTGAGATACTCCAGCCATCTCGGCTGCGACACCAAAGGATATGCCTCCGCGCAGATACGAGGCGAGGGCTCGTTCGATCTGCTCTTCTCGTGCTGCAGCTTTCGGGTCAGTCAGCATGGCTCTACTCTAGTACGCTGTCCAACCAGAAGTGGTAGATGGTGCCGCCGAGACCTCACCCCCCGACCCCCTCTCCCATCGCCCCCCCTTCCCCCGGGAGAGGGGGCGCCACCGCCCGGAAAAGGCTGAACCTGAGCGTGCCACGAGGATTCGCAGGGTTTCCCCCTCTCCCGGTGGTGGTGGGGCGATGGGAGAGGGGGCCAGGGGGTGAGGTCTACGGAGCCGGCTCCACCACTCAGTTCTGGAGTGACGCTCTACTAGGGCTGTTCACCCCTCTCCCGCTTGCGGGAGAGGGGCCGGGGGTGAGGGCCTCTTCCCTAATGCCGGAAGTGCCGCACCCCCGTGAGCAGCATCGCGATTCCCTGCTCGTCGGCCGCGGCGATGATCTCGTCGTCGCGCTTGCTGCCGCCGGGCTGGGCGACCGCGGTGATGCCGGCGCGGGCGAGGGCGTCCAGGCCGTCGCGGAAGGGGAAGAAGGCGTCCGAGGCGGCGGCGGTGCCGGCGAGCGGGAGCTGCGCCTTCTCGGTGGCGAGGCGGCAGGAGTCCACCCGGCTCATCTGGCCGGCGCCGATCCCCACCGTCTGGTCGGCGTTGGCCACCACGATGGCGTTCGACTTCGTATAGCGGCAGACCTTCCAGGCGAGCTCCAGGGCCCGCCGCTCCTCGGGAGTCGGCTGCCGGCGGGTCGGACAGGTCCAGGTGGCGGGATCGTCCGGGAACGCGTCCGGCGGCTGCGCGAGGAAGCCCCCGTCGACCGGCCGCAGCTCGACCTCGCCGCTCTCCGGTTGATAGAGGGGGCACTCCAGCACCCGCAGGTTCTTCTTCGCCGCGAAGCGCTCCCGCGCGTCGTCCTTGAAGCCGGGGGCGATCAGCACCTCGACGAAGAGGCCGGCCATGGCTTCGGCGAAGCGGGCGTCCGCCGGGCGGTTCAGGGCGACGATCGAGCCGAAGGCCGAGACCGGATCGGTCGCCAGGGCGCGGCCGTAGGCTTCCGCCAGGTCCGCGCCGCGCCCGACGCCGCACGGGTTGTTGTGCTTGACGATGACGACCGCGGGCTCGTCGAAGAGCGCCACGATCTTGCGCGCGGCGTCGGCGTCCAGGAGGTTGTTCCAGGACAGCTCCTTGCCCTGGATCTGCCGGAAACCGCCGAGCACCCCGCCGCCTCCGCTCCTGGAATAGACCGCGCCTCCCTGGTGCGGGTTCTCGCCGTAGCGCAGCTCCATCGTCCGCTCCAAATCGACCCGCAGCCGGGCTGGGAACCCTTCGTCCTCGGCAGCCTCCGTCCCGTCCTGCCGGGCGAGCCAGGCGGCGATCGCCGTGTCGTAGTCCCGGGTGTGGGCGAACGCCTTGGCGGCGAGACGGCGGCGGAGGGCGTCGGAAACCGTGCCGCCGCCGGAGTCCAGCGCCTCCAATACCGTCGGGTAGTCGTCCGGATCGACGACGACCGCGACTCCCTGGTGGTTCTTGGCCGCGGCCCGGACCATCGCCGGACCGCCGATGTCGATCATCTCCACCGCCTCGTCGAACGAGGCGCCGCCGGCCACGGTCTTCTCGAAGGGATAGAGGTTCACCACCACCAGGTCGATCGGGGTGATGCCGTGCTCCTCGAGCTGCGCGTGGTGCGCGGCGTCGGCGCGCCGGGCGAGGATGCCGCCGTGGATGCGCGGGTGGAGGGTCTTGACCCGGCCGTCGAGGATCTCGGGGAAGCCGGTGACGTCGGAAACGGCGGTGACGGGCACGCCCTCGCGGCGCAGGAGATCGAGCGTCCCGCCGGTCGAGACGACCTCCAGACCGCGGGCGGCGAGGCCGCGGGCGAGATTGGCGGCCCCACGTTTGTCGAACACGGAGATCAGGGCGCGGCGCGCCTGCTGCATGGCCGAAAGCTCCTCTGTCGGTTTCGGAGGTCAGCGGGTGCGCTCGGCCCGCGGCAGGCGCAGGAGGCGTTGACCGCCCACCACGCTCGTCCGCTCGTCGGCGCCCCCCGCCACCAGCCAAATATAGCGCAGGGCCTGGGCGACGTCGGTCACCGCGTGGCTGAAGGAGATCGAGGCGACTCCGAAGGCGCTGGAGCGGTCGTCGAACCGGCCGCGGCCGGATGCGAAGCCGATGCGGCGGTACTCGCGCCCGACCAGCGGATAGAGCTCGCGCCCGCGGCGGAGGGCCTGGTTGAGGAGGGAACCCAGATCCCGCTGGCGCTCGAGCCCGGCCTGGGCGCCGTAGAAGACGAGCGGGAACCGCGGCTCGGCGGTCTCGGCGTAGCGCAGGTAGTCGACGAAGTAGCGCCCCTCGTCGGCGTCCGCCCCGGACGCGGCCAGCGGATTGTTCGCGTCGGCCATGTAGTGGGAGATCACACCCAGCCGCCGCACCACCTGCTCGAAGGGGCGGTGCTGCCGGATGTCCTCGATGGCCGCCTGCACCTCGGCGGAGAGCACCCGGTCGAGCGAGCCCGCGCCGTCCGGGTTCTTCATGTGGCGCCCGGGATCGGAGTCCTGAAAGGGGGCGAGGAGCCCCTCCTCGAAGACCTTCTTGTGCTTGTGGATCTGCCGCGCCAGGTCCGGCGGTGCGAGAGCGGCGGCTTCGCGGCCGATGACGAGCTGGGTGGCCGGCGTCCAGGCCCGGGCCGGGGCGGCGGCGCAGGCGAGCGCACACGCCGCCAGAGCGAAGAGGTGATTCCTGCGTTGCTGCATTTGGCCGTATTGTACCCTTGAGAACCTGCCGGAGGAGCATTTTCTTGTCCAAGCCCGTCCATCGCCTCGACGTCCTCGGCCTCTTCTGCCCGGTCCCCATCCTGCTCGCCGCGCGGGAGATGCAGAAGCTCCAGCCGGGAGACCTCCTGGAGGTGATCGGCGACGATCCAGGCATCCGGGAGGACATGCCCGCCTGGTGCGACCACGCCGGCCACCGCCTCGTCGAGATGGTGGACGAGGAGGAGGGACGCATCCGCTCGCTGGTCGAGAAGGGGCAGCCCCGTCCGCGGAGGAAGCGCTGACGATCCGGTTCGCTCCGCCGGCGATTGCGGTGCCACCCGAGGTGCGCTGGATGCTCCTGCGCGCGTTCGGGCCGCCGGACGCTCCCTTTCCGGAGCCGGTCGATTCCGCCGGAGCGCTGGTGGCGGCGCGCCGCTTCGAGGTCTCTCCGCGGGTCGTGGCCCGCCAGGGGCGGGCGCGGCTCGCGGCCGAGCTGGGCCTCGAAGCGGCGGCCGGGTTCCAGCGCGACCTGACCACGTCCGCGGCCCAGGGGCTCCGCATCGAAGCCCTTCTGCGCGAGGTCGCCGCAGTGGCCGCGGAGCGCCAGATCCCCCTCGTCCTCTTGAAGCTCGCGGCGCTGCAAGCCGCGGGAGTCCTGACGCCGGGAGCGCGGACCGCGTGCGATCTCGACCTGCTGGCGCCGCCGGAGCGGACGGGAGAGCTCCAGGCGGCTCTGCTCGCCCGCGGCTTCCGCTCGTCGGGCCTGCCGGACTCCGAGCACCAGCTCCCGGCGCTCATCCATCCGGCGGGCGGCGTCCTGGAGGTCCACCGGCTGATGCTGGGGGTGCGGCCGGACGCGGGCGGCTCGGCCACGATCGCGGCGCTGGAGAGCGCCGGCTTGCTGGAGCCCGCGCCGGGCCTGCCGGGCTGCTCCCTGCCGGCGCGCGCGGCGCAGATGGCGCACGTGCTCGTCCACGGCATCGGCCAGCACGGCTTCTGGCCCGACTCCTATCCTCTCCTGCGCACTCTGGCTGACCTGATCGACCTCGGCTTCCATCAGGATGAGGCGGAGCCGCTGGCACGGAGAGCGGCCGAGCTCGTCGCCCGCGACGTGGCCGCTGACGAGGCCGAGGCCGTGAAGGACCTCTGCCGCGCCCTCGCCGCGGGAGCCGACCTTCTTTCTGCCCCCTCTCCCGGGGCGGTCCTCCTACGCCACATCCTGGCCGGCCGGCTCGACGCCGACTATGCGGCGTCCCTGCGTCTCAGCTTGTTCCGGGACCAGCCGAGCGACCGGCCGCCGGCGGTCCGCGTGGTCCGGACGGCGCTCGCCACCGTCTTCCTCTCCCGGGCCCAGATCGACGCGATCTACGGCCGGCCTCGCCATCCCCTGGGTTATCTCGGCCGGCGCCTCGCCCGGCCGTTCGACCTCCTGCGGAGGCTCTGGAGGTACGGCACCCGGTCCCTGCGCCTCAAATTGTGGTATCTCTAATACGTCTTCTTAATTTTTGAAAGCTCCGAGTAAGACGAGGAGGGGAAGACCGATGAGTCGAGATCCGCTCTCGCAGAGCGGTTCCGTCCGCATCCGTCCGTGCTCCACGTGTGGCGAGCGTCCGACCGGGACCGTCCGGGTCGGTTCCGGAGGATCGCTCGGCTGGTTGGAGTGTAAGAACTGCAAGAGGCGGACGTCGGACGGCCAGACGTTCGAGGAGGCCTGCCGCGAGTGGAACCGGATGCAGTCCACCCTGCCCGGAGCCCCCGGGTAGTCGCCAGGCCCGGCGCATGAGATACTCCTCTCACCGGATACGGCGGGAGGGGAGCATGGCATCGAGAGTGCATCTTCAACCCCGTTGTCTGAGCACTGACTTCAGTATCGAACATCTATGAGCGAGCAGATGATGGTTCCTTCCCCCGGCGCGGGGATTCGGAAAGCGCCTACCGGCATCCCCGGTCTGGACGACATTACGGAGGGGGGATTCCCGGCCGGACGTCCTACCCTGATCTGCGGTGCCGCGGGCTGCGGCAAGACGCTGATGGCCATGGAGTTCCTGGTCCGGGGCGCCTCCGAGCTCGGCGAGCCGGGGGTGTTCGTGACGTTCGAGGAGCTCCCGGAAGAGCTCACCGACAACGTGCGGTCCCTCGGGTTCGACCTCCAGGACCTGGAGAGCCGGGGGCTCCTCGTCGTCGAGCACATCCACGTGGAGCGCAGCGAGATCGAAGAGACCGGCGAATACGACCTGGAAGGGCTGTTCATCCGCCTCGGCTTTGCGATCGACTCGATCGGCGCCAAGCGGATCGTGCTGGACACCTTGGAGGTCCTCTTCGGCGGCCTGGACAACGAAGCCATCCTGCGCTCCGAGCTGCGGCGCCTGTTCCGCTGGCTCAAGGAGCGGGGGGTGACCGCGGTGATCACCGGTGAGCGGGGAGAGGGGACTCTCACCCGGCAGGGGCTGGAGGAGTACATCTCCGACTGCGTCATCCTGCTCGACCACCGGGTGATCGATCAGCTCGCGACGCGGCGCCTGCGGGTCGTCAAGTACCGCGGCACCCTGCACGGCACGAACGAATACCCGTTCATCATCGACGAGCGTGGGGTCGAGGTGTTGCCGATCACCTCCCTCGGGCTTTCGCACGGCGCCTCGACGGAGCGGATCTCGAGCGGCATCCGGGGCCTGGACGAGATGCTCTCCGACGAAGGGTATTACCGGGGGAGCAGCATCCTGACGTCGGGGCGGGCGGGAACCGGCAAGAGCAGCCTGGCCGCGCATTTCGCGGGGGCGGCCTGCGCGCGGGGCGAGCGCGCCATCTACTTCGCGTTCGAGGAGTCGCAGAGCCAGATCATCCGCAACATGCGGTCGCTCGATCTCGATCTCGAGCCCTACATCGAGAAGGGGCTGCTGCAGTTCCACGCGGCGCGCCCGACGCTCCACGGCCTGGAGCGCCACCTGGTCACCATCTACAAGCAGGTCCGCGAGTTCGAGCCGCGGGTCGTGGTGATCGACCCGGTGACCAACTTCCTGTCGGTGGGAGGCCAGGAGGAGGTCAAGTCGATGCTGATGCGGCTGATCGACTTCTTCAAGGCCCAGCAGATCACTGCCCTGTTCAACAGCCTGACCCACGGCTTCGACCTGGAGAGTACGGACGTCGCGGTCTCCTCGCTGATGGACACCTGGCTGCTGTTGCGCGAGGTCGAGGTCAACGGCGAGCGCAACCGTCTGCTCAACGTCATCAAGGCGCGGGGCATGGCCCATTCCAACCAGGTGCGGGAGCTGCTGCTGACCAGCCGGGGCGTCGAGCTGGTGGACGTGTACATCGGTTCGGGCGGTGCCCTCACGGGGGCGGCGCGGGCGGCACAGGAGGCGCAGGAGCGGGCTGCGGCGGCGGAGCGGCAACAGGAGATCGAGCGGCAGCGGCGGGAGCTGGACCGCAAGCGCCAAGTGTTGGAGGCGCGCATCCTGGCGCAGCAACTCGAGTTCCAGGCCGAGGAAGAGAACCTGCTGCGCTCCCTTCAGCAGTCGGAGGCGCGGGAGCAACGCATTGCGGACGACATGGTCGAAATGGCCAGGATCCGAAGCGGGAACGGCGAGGCACAAGAGAGCCGGACGGGAGGTCGGAGATGACCGGGCAGAAAGAGATGGATGCAGTGGAGCCCCCTACATCCGAGGAAGAGTTCTGGGACCTGAAGTTGTACGTGGCCGGGCAGACGCCCAAGTCGATCGCCGCGGTCGCCAATCTGCAGAGGTTTTGCGAGGAGCACCTCGCGGGGCGGTACCGGGTCGAGGTGGTCGACCTGGTGAAGAACCCGCAGCTCGCGCGGGGCGATCAGATCCTGGCCATTCCGACGCTGGTCCGCCGCTTCCCGGAGCCGATGCGCAAGATCATCGGCGACCTGTCGAACAAGGAACGCGTGCTGGTGGGGCTGGACGTCCGGCCCCGGAGCTGAGTCCCCGAGGATTGAAGTTGTTCGAGATCCGGCAACAGCAGCTCGAAGACGAGGTCGCGGAGCTGCGCGCGCGCCTCCAGGAAGCCGAAGAGACCCTCTTCGCGATCCGCACCGGCGAGGTGGACGCCCTGGTCGTGACCGAGCAGAACGGGGAGCGGGTGTACACGCTCCGCAGCCCGGACCGCGCCTGGCGTCTGATGATCGAGGAGATGCGCCAGGGCGCGATCACGGCCACGGAGGACGGGCTGCTGCTCTGGTGCAACGAAGGGTTCGCCAAGCTGCTGCGCACGTCGGTCGCGGCTCTGATCGGCGTACCGATGAGAGCGCACGTCGCCCTGGAGAGCCTCGAGCTGGTGGATGCGCTGCTGAGCCGGACCGATCCTGGAGAGGGGGAGGTGACGCTCCTGGCCGCGGACGGCAGCCAGGTGCCCGCCTATCTGGCGGTACGCGCACTGCCTGTGGAGGAGGAGCTGGTCCTCTGCCTTCTGGTCACCGATCTCGCCGAGCAGAAGCGGAACGAGCAGATCATGGCGGACGAGCGGCTGGCCCGCTCGATCCTCGAGCATACGGCCGAGGCCTTGGTGGTCTGCGATCCCCAGGGGCGGATCGTGCGCGCGAGCGGCGAGGCGCACCGCCTGCGCGGCAGGAACGTCCTGCTGGAGACCTTCGCCACCGCATTCCCGCTGGAGCTGTCCGATCCCGAGATCCCGGATGCCGAGACGCTCCTCGCCCGGGTCCTCGACGGCTGGCGGCTGCGCGGGATCGAAGCCGCCCTCGACGGGCCGGGAGGCCGGCTCGACCTGATGCTCTCGGCCGGTCCGCTCTGGGGGACGGAGCATCAGGTCGAAGGGTGCGTGATCAACCTGACCGACATCACGGCGCGGCGGCGGGTGGAGCGCGAGCTGGAGCAGGCCTGGGAAGCCGCGGCGGCGATGAACGAGGCCAAGGACAGGTTTCTGGCGACGCTCAGCCACGAGCTGCGCACCCCGCTGACGCCGGTGCTGGCCGTGCTCTCCTCGCTGGAGAGCACGGCGGCGGACCCGAAGGGGCGGGCGGCCGGGGACTTGGCCATGATGCGCCGCAACATCGAGCTCGAGGCGCGGCTCATCGACGACCTCCTGGACCTGACCCGCATCAGCCGCGGCAAGATCGACCTGCAGCGCGGGGTCACCGATCTCCGGCAGGTGGTGGAGCATGCCTTGCGCACCTCGTGCGGTGAGGCGATCGCCTCCAACCGGGTGCGGGTGGTGACGGAGCTGCCGGAGGGGGACTGGCAGCTCTGGGCCGACGCCTCGCGCCTGACGCAGGTCTTCTGGAACCTCCTGAACAACGCGGTGAAGTTCACGCCCGCCGGCGGAACGATCCGCGTCCGCATGGGCCGCGAGGAGGACTCGGGGCGGCTGATGGTCGAGGTGACGGACACGGGGAGGGGGATCGATCCGGAGCTGCTGCCGCGGATCTTCAACGCATTCGAGCAGGGGGTGCCGGACGGGATGCGCCGCTCGGGGCTGGGGTTGGGCCTGGCGATCAGCAAGGCGATCGTGGATCTGCACGGCGGCGAGCTCGCCGTCCGGAGCGAAGGGAAAAACCGGGGTGCCACCTTCACCGTGCGTCTCCCCATGGTGCCGCCGCCGCACGAGGAGTCCGCTCGGCTCGCCGCCGGCCGGGATGCGTCCTCCGCAGCGGAGCCGGCCCTCCCCCGGCACATCCTTCTCGTCGAGGACCATGTCGATACCGCTGAAGCGATCGCAGACCTGCTGCGAGACCGCGGCTACCAGGTGTCCACGGCCGGCAGCATCGCTCAAGCGCGGGAGCTGGCGGACGCGGCGGGCGGCATCCCGATCGATCTGGTGGTGAGCGACCTCGGGCTGCCGGACGGCAACGGCCTCGACCTGATGCGCGAGCTGTCCGGCCGCCACGGCCTGGCCGGCATCGCGCTGAGCGGCTACGGCATGGAGGAGGACGTCCGCAAGAGCCACGAGGCGGGCTTCCGCAAGCACCTGACGAAGCCGGTCGACGTGCGCGCCCTGGAAGAGGCGATCCGGGGCTAGCGGAGCGCCAGGAACCACCACACCAATCCGGCCACAGCGCTCGCCGCCAGCGTCTTCAGCATCCCCAGCTTCCAGCGGAACAGAGCCAGGAAGGCTCCCGCGGCAATCACCAGCGCCGCCAGGTCGAGCGTGCGTACGTCGGGGATCAGCAGGCGCAAGGGTCCCTGCTGGAATCGCGGAGCGGAAAACGTCCTCCAAGAAGGACGAAGCTGCAATCCCGGCAGGCCGGTGCCCTTTATGCCGCTGCAAGGAAGTGCTTGATTCTACGAGGATTTCTCTCCTGGCATCGGCCTTGCCCTTAGAGGCTGTCAGCTTCAAAGGAGAAACCGTAAATGAGAAGCTCGATGTTGATCCCGATGACCGCCTTGACCCTGACGCTTTCCATGTCCCCCGCCCTTCAGGCGCAGAGCCGGCGAGCTCCGGATCGCTACAACGACCGCTATGACAACCGGTATGACACCCGCTACGACTCCCGGCGTGCCGCCGCCTTGGCCGAGGAGATCGAGCAGACGGCGTACTTCATGCGCCGGGAGGCCGAGCGCAACAACCGGCGGCCGGACCGTTGGGAGTCGCGGATGCTGTCCGCGCTACGCGAGCTGAACCAGGAGGCCAATCAGTTCCATGCGCGGGTCGACGACCGCCGGTACAACTCCAACCGCTCGGATCGAGACTTCCAGGAGCTGGTCAGGGCCTTCCGGGAGACCGGGAACGTCCTGGACCGGGTCGATTCCCGACCGTACCTGGATCGCGGCATGGACAAGATCGGCGATCTGCTGTCCGAGCTGTCCGGCTACTACGGCCGGCGGAGCGACTATCGCTATGACCGGCGCGGTTCCGACCGGTACGGCCGCGACGGACGGTATGGCCGCGACCGCTATGACCGTGACGACCGCTGGGACGACGACCACAACTGAGCGCTTTTCCTGCCCCCCTGCCCTCCTCCGCTCCGGCGGGGGAGGGGTTTCCTCCGCTCTCAGAACACTTCGACTTTGGCAGAATGTCCCGGTGCTCGGGAGATCCGGCGAGGAGGACTTCCACGACCGCGGACGCATCCAGGACGATCATCGATTTTCGCGCTCGGCCGCGACCGCCATCGCGATCGGCTCTGAAGGCTCAACTCGCGACCGGCTCCGAAGCCGTTCCAGCAACTCGTCGCGAGTGGGCCGCTCGAGCGACCTCTCGATCTCCCGCAGAAGGTAGTCAGAAATCGACATCCCCGAGAGAGCTGCACGTGCCTTGAGCTTTCGGTGGATCTCCTCGGGAACGTTGCGGATCTGGACCATGACAGACACGAAAAGCCGGAGGGATCTCCCTCCGGCTCTCTCTTCACCCAGCCGACCCTGTTCGGATCAGATTCGGATCAGACCGCGAACGACGAGCCGCAGCCGCAGGTGCCGCTGGCCTTGGGGTTGTTGAACTTGAACCCCGCTCCGGCGGTGCCGAGCACGTAGTCGATGTTGGTCCCCTCGAGATACTTCGCGCTGATGGAGTCTACGTAGATCGTCAGACCGCTCTGCTCATAGATCCAGTCGTTGTCCCGCGCTTCGGTCTCGAAGTCCAGGGAGTATTCAAACCCGCTACAGCCACCGCCGCGCACCGCGATCCGCAGGCCATGGGCCGTATCGATCCCCTCCTGCTCGCGGGTGATCTTCACCATCTCGACAGCCTTCGGCGTCATCGTCACCGGCGTGTACGGCTCGTCGATGTGCTGGCTGTCGGGCTGCACCTGTTCCAGGTTCTCCATGCCTTCCTCCTTCTTCAAGCCCTGAAACATCTGTCCAAGGCTGGGAATTCCATCGCCACAGTGATCATCCTCTCACAAGTCAAGGTGCACCCAATCGCCTCAAAGGAGACGCCTCCTCGCCGGGATATGATGACCTCGTGCTGCGCGCGGTGCTCTTCGACTTCAACGGAGTCCTGGTGGATGACGAGCCGATCCACCTGGAGATGTTCCAGCGGGTGCTCGCCGACGAGGGGATTTCGCTGACCGCCGACGACTACTACGCCCACTATCTCGGGCTTGACGACCGGGGGTGCTTCGCGGCGGTGCTCGCGGCGGCGGGGCAGGCCGCGACCGTTCCCCGGCTGATGCGGCTCATCGCCCGCAAGTCCTCCTATTACCAGGAGCGGATTCGCGAGCGCGGTTATCCATTCTTCCCCGGGGCCATCGAGCTGGTCGAGGAGCTGGCGGCCGCCGGCCGCATGCTGGGTGTGGTCAGCGGGGCGTTGCGCGACGAGGTGGAGGGGGGGCTCCGGCAGGCGGGTGTGCGCGAGCGGTTCAAAGTGCTCGTCACGGCCGAGGATGTGGACGAAGGGAAGCCCGACCCCGAGGGATATCTCCGCGCGCTGGAGGCCCTCAACTCGTTTCCGCCCCTGCCCGAGCGCCTGATCCATCCCCATGAGGTCCTCGCCGTGGAGGACAGCCCCGCCGGGCTCGCCGCCGCCGCCGAGGTGGGACTGGTCACTCTCGGCGTGGCCCACACGTACCTGACGGACCGGTTGCGGAGCACCGCGAACGTGGTCGCGCCGCGGCTCGCGGGACTGACCCTCGCCCACCTCGACCGGCTCTACGCCGAAACCAGTTTCAGTTGAGGGGGTTGATCAGTTGATCGGCAGGCGGCCGGCGAACCCTTCTTCGTAGGTGTGGAAGAAGGAGAGCGCCGTCTCGGGGAAGCGCCAGCAGTAGTAGCCGTCGCCGCTGTCCCAATCGACCAGCCAGAGACCTTTGACCTCGGCTCCGAGCGAGTGGACCTTCTGGGCCCACAACCGAAAGATCCGCTCGCGCGCCTCCTCGAGCTCTTCCCGGCGGGTTTCGAGCTCATCGCGGCTCTCGAGGGAGTTGACCAGCGCCTCGATCTGCTTGACCGCGGATTCGGTCAGATCGCGCACGTGCGGGAAGAGAGAGATCGCTTCGTCGTACGAGAAGACCTTCTTGCCTGCTTTCTGCCTGGACATCGTGGACATAGGACCAGCGATTTTAACAGACCCACCCGAACAGCAGATAGACCTTGGCCTCCGGCGCGCGGTCAGCCCGCGCCACGATCTTTACGTGGCTCAGCGCGCGGACGCAGACGCCGCGCGTCCCGGCCGCCTCGGCGGGCCAGCGCCCGGGGGCGGACCAGAAGGTCTCCTGACCGGGCCAGGCGAAGACCGCATCCCGCTTCTCGGGTGTGCACAGGCCGCGGTCCACCAGACGGTCGAAGAGCTCCCGCCAGCGGGGCTCCCGGTGCGGCCCCTTCACGAAGGAGCCTTCGAGGCCGGCGCGCGGTCCGATCCCCTCCGGGCCGACGTCGAACGAGAGGTGCGGACGCTCGGCTCCGGCGAGGAGCGGCGCCGCATCGGCCACCGCGGGCGCGAGGCCGGGAGCGACCCGCTGAAAGTAGGCGGACGCCGCGTCCGGCGCCAGGCCGAGGATCTCCAGGCGGAGCGCTCGCGTGCCGCGGGCGCTCAGGTCGAAGAGATAGAGGAGGCGCGCCGGCGGGGGGATCTCGGCGAGGCAGCGCAGAGTCCGGGCCCGTTGGGCCCCGTCCAGCTCCGGGAACACCGCATCCAGGGTCCGGACGGGATCGCTGCCGCGTTCCACCTCGGCGCAGACGACAGGGTCCGACAGGCCACTCGGGGCACGCGCCTGATCGAATTCCAGCCAGAGAGAGGAGACGAACGGCAGATCACCATCGGACCAGTATTGGAGGAGCTGCTGGAGGTAGGGTCGGGACGAGAACGTGTCCGCCAGGCCGCAGGACCGCGGGACTTTGATCGAAAGATCCACGGCTTCCCTGTCGGGAGCCAGGCGGATCTCGAGAGCTGTCAAGCCGTCCCCGGGAATCTGACGGGCGACTTCCCGGAGACGCTCGAAAGGTTGCCGGCCGACCAATGCCTCGGAAAGCCGAGGCCGCAGGAAGCTCAACCAGTCGTCGCAGGTCGGCGGCAACGGATGAGGGCTCTACCCGATCGTGGTCTCGTTGCCGCACCAGCCGCCGGCAACCTTCTCGAGATCGTCGTCGGAAAGATCCGAGTCGAAGGCGCCGATCTCGTGCGCCTCATTCAGCGTGAACGAATATCCCTTCGCATTGGCCCATTGGACACAAGCCTCCATGTCCTGGCCCAAATCCGCCAGCTCCTGACGCAGACCGGCATCCTTTTGCAGGTCGCTCAGGAAACGGTCGACTTCGCTGCTGCTCATGAAAATCCTCCTTGTGACCCCGGTGAGTTGGAACGGGGAACTGGGTTCTGGTGGGGATGCACTACCATTTTAGACCCGCCTCTGGCGGCTGGTCAACGTTCGCTGCAAAAGCCTTACCGTGGTCCGTCGGGCTCTCCAGACGGAGCACGCAGGGGAGGCGCTCCGGCGCCGCGAGACGCAGCAAGGTGTAACCGGCTCCCGCCGCCCCTTTGAAGAAAGACGGATCGAAGCTGGCAATTTCCCCGCTCGGCAGCCAGGACAGCCCGCCGCGCTCCGTGGCACGGGCGAGAACCTGGCCCGCGAGATCCCGCGCGGCCTCGGCCAGGGTCGCGTCCGCCAGGATCGTGCCGGCGTCCAGCAGGATCTCGGCGCGGCCCAGGTTGCCGCAGCAGAGGTGGTCCATCGGCGTGAGGCCGGCCGTCCGGGTGGTGGCGAGCGCGGCGTGGATCTCGGCACGGATCTCCGCGTCGTCCAGGATGTCCAGGGCTCCCAGCCGGGCGAGAGCGATCCCAGGCAGGCCGCGGCACCAGGTGGTCTGGACGGGCTCGTCCGCGGACAGGAAGCTCCGCTCGAAGGCGATCGCCTCGCGCGCCGCGGCGAGGGCCTCCCGGTCGCCGGTCCGTGCCGCGAAGCGCAAGAGAGCGTAGGCGATGCCCGCCGCGCCGTGCGCGAAGCCGGCTTCCGGCGGGTGGCCGGGCGCGGCCCAGACCCCTGAGCCAGGAAGGCGCCGCGCCAGCAGGTGCCGGGCGCAGGCCGCGGCGAGATCCAGGGGAGAGGGGGCGGTGCGCAGCTCGGCCGGCAGCGCCGCATCGAGGGCCAGGAGAGCGAGGAGGGCTCCGGCGGCGCCAAGGGTCACGTCGAAGCGGGAATCGGCGGCGATCCGCTCTTGCGAGATCCGGGAGGCGATCCGCTGTGCCTCCCGGAGCGGCTCCGCCGCGCCCAGGAGCTCGCCGACCGCGACCAGGCTGTAGATCCGAGCGCCGAGGCCGGCCAGCCCGCCGATCCCCTCCGGCTCCGGAGCGGTCCTCTGGAGGACACAGCGCAGGGCCAGCTCCCTCCATCCGCCGCCGGCGATCCGCTCCAGTGCCGCGAAGAAGAGGGCGATCCCGCCCGTCCCGCCGTAGAGGTCGGTCCCGAGAGGAGCCAGCTCGAAGGTCTCGCCGCCGGCCAGGAAGCGGGGTCCGATCCAGGAGAGGGCGCCGCCGCGTCCGCGGAAGGCGCGGTCGCGAAGGGTCTCGGCGAGAAAGAGCGCCAGGGTAACTTCTTCTGGGTGGGAGGGGGCGCCCTCTCCCGCTGCGCGGGGGAGGGACGGGGTGGGGGGGGTGGGGGCCAGCGCCGCCTCGATGAACGCGAGCTGCTCCTCCAGATCCTCCAGACCGAGCCGGTCCAGCCGCTCCCGCAGCTCCTCGACAGCTGGGCGGGCGAGGACGCCCGGAATGCTCTCGCCCTCCGGTCCCTCCAGGACCGTCCCCGCGAGATCGGCGTGGAAGAAGGGGATGTCTCCCTGCTCCAACGCTCGCCGCTCGGCCGCCAACAGGGGCCAAGGGGCGGGAGCGCCGGAGCCGGGCGCGTCGAGATAGACCCGGGCGAGAGCTTCGAGCTCGCCGCCGCGGGCCGCGGCGTCCCGGCAGGCGTCGGGCCGCAGGCTGCGCTCCCGCAGACGGGTGTAAGCCCGGGTGGGCCGGAAGATCAGACGCCCCCGGCAGCCGGCCAGGTCCCCGAAGGGACCTTCCGGAGCGAGCAGCTCCGCGCGATGAGCGGCCAGGAAGCGGTACATGGCCGCGAACCCGTCGCGCACCTCCCGCGCCCAGGCCGCCGGTGCAATCGGCTGGCCGTCGAGCACCGGGACGTTCGGCTGCAGGCCGGTCGGGATCTGGCTCCAGGCGCGGACCATGTGGTCCGTGTTGACCGCGCGCCAGACCGGCCGCGGGCGGGTCCCTGGGTGGCCTCCCCCGAGACCGCCGACGTTGACCACGTCGTCGCGCGGGCCGTCCGGCTGCCAACGAGGGAGCAGGCCGGTCGAGAGAACGCTGTGCTCCTGCCGCAGGGCCGCGTCGATCCATTCTTCATTGCCGGTCGCGGGGAGCCAGCGGGCCAAGCGGGGTGGCAGCCAGGCTTCGAGATCGATCAGCACCGGATGCTCGCCGTGAGCGATGAGGTTCTCGCAGTGGGCGTCGCGGGCGCCGGAGGCGTGGAGCAGGGCGAGGAGCTGGCCGGCCCGGAGATGGAAGCGGCGCGCCGCGTCGGCGTCCGCGCAGGGCTCCACGGTGACGAGCTCCGCCCAGCCATGGTCGCCGCGGTCGAGCAGGCGGTGGAGGGCGCAATCGAGCAGGCCGTGCGGCGCGCCGCGCTCGGCGCACCAGGCCAGCCAGCGCGCGAACGCCAGGTCCGCGCCGAGGCTCCGCGCCTTGTAGACGACCCGCGCGCCCCCTTCCAACGTAAGGATGTGCGTCGTGCGCCCCCCGCGGTGGACGTCCGAGAGGCCGGGCGCGATCCGAGTGATCCGGGGAATCCGGGGGGACGGGTCTCCGAGGATCTCCCGGAGCACCGCGGCCGCATCTTCGCCCCAGTGGGAGAGCAGGTCCCGGATATGGTTCGCCCAGAGATCGATCGCCGTGGCCATCAGCCGGGCGAGCACTGGAAACTCCTGAGCCCAGGCGAGGAATCCATCCCTCCGCAGGGATTCGACGAACGCGCGGTAGAGGCGGGTGTCACGGCCCACGCCGGCCTCGGCGAGGCGGACCTTGAAGCCGTTGGGCCGGCCGCCACGGAAGCGGTCGAAGGCCGCGCCGAGGGCTTCCGCCGCGAAGCCGGAGAGCCGCGTCGCGAGCCACCGCTGAAGATCGCGCCAGGCTTCCGGGGCGAGCTCCTCGCCGCGGCACCGACGGCGCGCCGCCTCGACCCAGGGCGCCAGGACGTCCTCGAAGGGGATCGGCGCCGCGGGATCGCGCCAGGGCGCATTGTCCGCTTCGACCGCTTCGACCGCGCCATGGGCGGCGATCTCCGAGACCTCGCGGAACGTGGAGAGCCAGGCGGGGAGGGGACCCTCGCGCCGGTGCCCGGGGGCGAGCACGCGGCGGAGCGCGCCGGGGTCGAGGCCGTCCCAGGCGAGGCGGCGGGCGAACGCCGCAGAGTCGCCGCGGGCGGACCGCTCGGACCAGAGAGCCATCAGCGCGTCGGCGCGCGTGGCCGCCTCCGGGCCCTCCTCGGGGTGCCAGCCGGCCGCGAGCCGTTCCGCGACGGTGGCAGCGAGATCCAAGCGGTCTTTAGGCTTCCGCCGACGGAGGGTCGGGGACCGTGAAGTAGAACGTCGTGCCGGTGCCTTCGGTGCTGTCCAGCCAGATGCGGCCCCCCATCTGCTCCACGGCCTCGCGGGCGATGGCGAGACCGAGCCCGGTGCCTTCCTTGATCTCCGGATGGGCGCGCACGAAATGGTCGAAGACCCGGGGCCGCATTTCCTCGGGGATGCCGAGACCGTTGTCCGCCACCATGATGCACCAGGTGCCGCCATCCCCCCGCTGAACGCTGGCGCGGACCCAGCGGTCGTCCTTCGCGGTGTCCGAGTACTTGATCGCATTGCCGATCAGGTTGATCAGCACCAGCTCGACCCGCGTGGCGTCGACCTGGACGTCGGGCACGGTGTCCTGGGATTCGAGCCGCACGCCCTTCTCCTCGGCCATCCCGAGCAGCTCGCTGACCGTCTCCTCGACGAGCGCGCGCAGCGGCAGGCGCCGCCCCTGGGCCGTCTCCTCGCTTCCCTGGGCGATGGCGAGAGCCTGGACGTCGTCGGCCACGCCCTGGATGCGCCGCAGGGTGTTGCGCAGCATCTGGAGCGTCTTTTCCCGCCGCTCGGGATCGAGATCCTGCGACAGGAGGTGGAGGGCGGTGTCGGCGGTGGCGAGGCGGTTGCGCAGCTCGTGGGCGAGCTCCCGGCCGAAGCTCCCGAGCAGGCGCGCCCGCTCCCGGCGGTCGCGGAACCCCTCCTCGCGGAAGGTGGTCGCCGTGATGCTCGTCATCACCATCAGGGCGCGGGAGAGGCGCTCGGCGACCTCGATCGCGTAGTCGGCCGGCACCTGGCGGCCGAAGATCCGCGCCTCCTCGCGCAGAGCGCCATAGAGGATCTCGCCCAGGATCTCGAACTCGGCGAGGATCTCGTCGATGTCATACCCCTGGTCGCGGCGCAGCTTCGCCAGGCGCTCGAACTCGTACCGGACGATGTGCTCCGATTCGAGATCGCCGCCGGAGCAGAGATAGTCCGAGACCGCCCGCAGCACGTCCGGGATGTGATTGAGCAGGGTCTCGGAGGGGAAGATCCGCCGCGGGGTGATGTTGTCGAGTCGCGCCATCAGCCGCTCCAGCCAGGTGCGGGTCAGCTCGGCGGAGCGGCGGTGCAGCTCTGTCCCCAGGTGGGCCTCCAGGGCCAGTACGTCCTTCGGTTTCATCCGGCCTCCAAAAATTGAGACTTCATCATAACCTGGAGTCGTCATAACGGGAACGCCGGACGTGCTGGCGCAGGCCATGGAAGATCCACGGCAGGGTCTCCGTCGTGCCCCGGTCCATGGCGTGCGCCGGGACGAATCCCCCGGGGTCGGTGAAGAGGCGGAGTGTGGCGAGAGTGCCCCCGTTCTCCGCCGCGGTGAGCATCCAGGAGCCGTGGTGGTCCTTGACGTTGCCCGAATCGGGCACGTAGGTCCACTCGACGTGCCACACGGTCCCGCCGGCGGTCCGCTCGACCCGGTCGCGGACCCGGACGCGATAGGAGCGGCGGCCGATCGGAAACGGGAGCTCCAGCCGCTGGAAGCTCTCGACCGAGCCGTCCTTGCGTCGCTGCGCCGTGGACTGCTCCAGGAACGGCATGAATTCGTGCCAGTGCTCCACGTCCTTCAGGGCGCGGAAGACCCGCTCGGGAGGCGCCGCGATGACCCCGCGGCCGATCCCCTCCCGTGGGCCCTCCTGGCGCTCGGGGCCGAGGGAGACCCGCACCTCGCCGGTGGGAGTGGAGACGACCCGCTCGGGGGCATCCGCGGCGGCCAGAGGCACGGCAAGCCAGGCTGCGAGGAACAGTGGTTGCAGGAGAGGTCGGCGCATGGCGGAACTATATGCGCATCCGACGGATCAGACCGATCTGTCGGATCGGACGGATTATCGGTCAGATCCGTCAGATCCGACTGATCCGTCCGATGCAAAGGACAACAACAGATGACCTGGCGCCGGGCTCTGCGCTGGTTGGCGACGCTGGTGGTCCTGGCGGTCCTCGGCCGGCTGCTCTACCCCTACGCCCGCCAGGCCGTCCGGGTGGTCCGCCTGGTCCGCGAGCCGGCGCCGGTGGCGCTCCCCGTGCCGGTTGAAGGGGTGGAGCCCTCGCGGCTCGCCGACACCTGGGGCGCCGCGCGCAGCGAGGGGCGGAGGCACGAGGGGATCGACATCTTCGCGCCGCGCAATACGCAGGTGCTCGCCACCACCCAGGGGATCGTGATGCGCCGCGGCTGGAACCGGCTCGGCGGCCGGACGATCTCGATCCTGGGGCCCGGAGGCCAGTCCCACTATTACGCTCATCTGGAGGAGTATGACGATCCGGCCGTGGGCGATTGGGTGGAGGCTGGGGAGGTGATCGGCTACGTCGGCGATTCGGGCAATGCCCAGGGCACGCCGACCCATCTGCACTACGGCATCTACGAAGGAAGCGGCGCGATCAATCCGTACCCGAAGCTGACGGCGACCCCATAGCCCTCTCCCGCAGCGCCGTCACCTCCCCGGTGGCCGCGGGGCGCCAGATCCCGTTGTTGCGCCGCTTTTCGATGGCGGCCGGCTCGTAGCGGACCGACGTGACCAGCTTGCCGTTCCGGTTGAAGACGTGGGTCCGGCCGCGGTCGCCAAGGACGATCAGGGTCTCGCGCCGGGTGTCGAAGAACAGGTTCTCCGGCGTGGCGCGGGCCAGGTCGGCCAGGGCCATCCGCGTCGGACGGTCCCCTTCCTGGTGGCGGCGCTCGGCGTGCTGGGTGCGCCGCTCCTTGCCGCGCGCCCCTTTCTCCAGCCGTCGGCCCAGGGCATTGATCAGGCCGTCGAGCCGCTGGTCCAGCACCTGGGGCGGCGTGCGCGGCGCCTTGGCGAGCTGGTGCTCGATGCCGGTCAGCACCGACTGCGTCCAGCGCACCGGGTCGTTCCACGGGATCTCGCCGAGGCGGTCCCAGAGGTGCTCCAGAGGCTCCCCGCCGGGGCCGGAGCCGATGACGTTCAGGCCGAAGCGCCGCCGCTGCCCCTGCGGGCGCGAGGAGATCACCTGGAAGGACACGGCGAGCGGCCGGCGGTGCCCCACCGGGCCGTTCGGGTCCGGCGCGCGGTACCAGCCGACCGCCACCTGCCCGTGGATGCGATAGCCGCCGTTCTGATCAACGGGGATGAGGTCGCCCGAGAGCTCCGGCTCCAGGCTCACCGCGGCTACGAGCTGCGGCGGCTCGCGATAGAGCAGGTCCACCCGCGGATCGCGTCGCTCGAGCAGCCACTGGCCGAAGTCGCGGTAGCGGGGGACGCCGGTGCTGGCGTAGCCGATGAAGACGTGCCGCGCGTCCGTGGGCGCCGCGTGCTCGCAGCGCGAGCTCTGGCAGCGCAGGCAGAAGACCCGGCCCGGCTGAAACACCGAGCTGTGCTCGACGAGCGCCTGCACCGCGGCCTGAACGGTCTCCTCGGCCTCGCGCGCCGCCTGATCGAGCCGCCCCTCGCGCAGAGCCGTGGGCACGCTGAGGTGGAGCTCCAGAGGCTCGCCTCGGCCAGCCAGGAGATGTCCCAGCGGATGGCGGTCGATCCGCTCACGCACCTCGTCGGTGAGGAGCCTGAGAACGTGGTGCATGCGGTCGGGGTTCTGAGACATCGAAAGAGCCTCCGGGGCAAATCGTTACAAGCAACGACGGCGGGTAGGGTATTCCGGGAGAGTCGCTACACTACCTTCATGGCTGCCGAGCCGATCTCCCCGAAAGTGCGCCTGGGCATCTCCGCTTGCCTGTTGGGCCAGGAGGTCCGCTACAACGGCGGGCACAAGCGTGACGCCTTCCTCACCGACACGCTCGGGCGCTACGTCGAGTGGGTGGACGTCTGCCCCGAGGTGGAGATCGGCCTCGGCACCGCGCCATCACGGCATGGCCCCGGAGATCGAGTGCGGGTCGAAGGTGATCACCACCGACCCGCCGCAGATGCTTCTCGATCGCCTCCCGGTCGAGCCGAGCGATCGGCTGCCCCACATCGCGAGCAGCCGCTCCACCAGCCGCCGGTATCTCGCCACTGTACCTCAGGCTGCTCTGGCATGACGGCACCTGTCAAGACACCGAAGCCACAGCAGCGGGGCCGGACCCACCCGTCACTCCACCGCCACCGCAATCTGATTCGCGAACGCTTCCAAAAGGTGCAACCGGTCCGGAGGCGTCAGAAGTGCCGGGTCCGTGGGATGGACGCCCAGCACTCCGACGATCCCGCGCGAGGTGCGCAGCGGCAGGTACAGTCCTTTCGAAGCCGGTAAGGTGTCCGTGGTCTTGCCCGCCGGCCGGCCATGGTCGAACACCCACTGCGCCACAGCCTGCTCGCGGGTGTCGAAGAGATAGGTGACGGCCTCGGACGCCCGCTCCGTCACCCGCCCCATCTCGTCCGGGAGGAGCAGCAGGACCTGGCTCAGGAAAATCTCCTTGACGTGCCGGGCCGCGGCCTGGAGCACCTCCTTCTCGTCCGCCGCCGCGGCGAGGTCGCGGCTCATCGCATAGAGCGCCGCCGTGCGCGCCTCCCGGTCGCGCGCCACCTCTGCCTGCTGGCGCAGTCGGCTGGTGAGTGTGGAGATCACCAGGCCGGTGACCAGCATCACCACGAAAGTGATCAGGTACTCCGAGTCGGAGACCGCGAAAGTCAAATACGGGTGGACGAAGAAAAAGTCGAAGACGGCGACGGAGAGGACCACCGCCAGGACCGAGGGCCCGCGGCCGAGCCGGGCGGACGCGACCACGATGCCGAGGAGAAAGACCATCGCCAGATTGGTCGATTCCACGCGTCCGAACAGAAGAGCGCCGACGCCGGCGCAGAACGCCACAATCACGAGACTCCAGAGATAGGAGCGCAGCGGAGAGGCCGCTCTGCGGGCGGGCAGCGGAGGAGAAAATCCCCCGGCCTCCTCGCCGGAGATCACATAGACGTCGATCTCGTCGCTGCCCCGTTCGAGCTCGTCGCGGACCGATCCGAAGACAACGTCCTTCCAGCGCGAATGCGCCGGTTTGCCCACAACGATCTTCGAGACATTGCGCCGCCGTGCGTAGCGCAGGATCTCCTCCGCCGGGCGGTGGCCGGTCAGGACCGCGGTCTCCGCGCCGAGCTTCTCGGCCAGCCGCAGGGTCTCCCAGACACGCTGCTTCTCCTCTTCCGGCAACCGCGCTTCGGAAGACGTCTCCACCCAGACGACCAGCCATTGGGCGCGCAGGCGCTCCGCCAGGCCGCGCGCCGCCCGCACCAGCCGGGCCGAGCCCGGGCCGGAGCTGACCGCCACCAGGATCCGCTCGGCCACCGGCCAGGTCTCGGCGATGCCGTGGAGCTGCCGGTAGCGCTCCATCTGCGCGTCCACCCGCTCCGCCGTCTTCCGTAGCGCAAGCTCCCGCAGGGCGATCAGGTTACCCGGCCGAAAGAATTTCTGGATGGCCTGCGCCGCCTGGTCCGGCACGTAGACCTTGCCTTCTTCGAGACGCTTGATCAGCTCCTCGGCCGGGAGGTCCACCAGCTCCACCTGGTCCGCGCGGTCGAACGCCGAATCGGGCACAGTCTCGCGCACCACGATCCCGGTGATCTTGCCCACCAGGTCGTTCAGGCTCTCCAGGTGCTGCACGTTCATCGCCGTGAAAACGTCGATCCCCTCGGCGAGCAGCTCCTCGATGTCCTGCCAGCGTTTGGCATGGCGCGAGCCCGGCG
>Ga0126309_10000147_pt1 | contig 23751 bp, 19 predicted proteins | sample Plot56_FD_92541 | JGI IMG/M metagenome (GOLD analysis project Ga0126309, IMG submission 92541) | Serpentine soil microbial communities from UC McLaughlin Reserve, CA, USA - Plot56 | ecosystem: Environmental > Terrestrial > Soil > Grasslands | place: USA: UC McLaughlin Reserve, Lake County...
CGGTCCGGTCGCGAGGACGCTCGCGACGAGCACCGGCCGCGGGCCGAACCGGTCGGCCAGCGGACCGGCGGCGAGCGTCCCGACGCCGCCGAGCAGCAGCATGCCCGCCAGCAGCCGGTTTCCGTACGCCTCCGAGTTGCCGCGGGCGACCTCGTAGAGCGGCACGAACGTGATCAGGCCGAACCAGGCGACGCTGCGGAGCGCGATCACGCCGAGGAGGGTCACGATCGCGCCGGGCCGATCCTCCCCGGAGGCGGTGTGGTCGGTGTCGCGTACAGGCTCGAATCCGCGCAGGTACGGCATCGCCGCAACGAGGAGCGCCGAGACCGCGAGACATGGAACCGCGAGCAGAAGACCCGCCTCCAGCCCGAACTGCACGACGAGGGCCGTCGCCGCGATCGGCCCGAGGGCATAGCCGACGTTCCCGCCGAGCGAGAAGAGCGACATCCCGCTCGCGCGGCGCCGGCCGCTCACGAACGACGCGAACTTGCTCGCTTCGGGGTGATACGCGGCCGTACCGATGCCGGACAGCGCGATCAACACGAGGCAGACGGAATAGCTCGGAGCGACCGCGGCGAGGGCAATCCCGAGCCCGCCGAGCGCGAGCCCGGCAGGCAGCAGCCAGATCGCCCCGCGCCGGTCGGACCAGAGCCCGAAGAGCGGCTGCAGGATCGAGGACGAGAACGCCCAGGCGAGCATCGCGAGGCCGACGAGCACGTAGGACAGATCGAACTCGTCGGCGAGGAACGGCAGCAGCGCGGGCAGGGCGCCGTTCGCGAAGTCCGTCGCGAGGTGACCCGATGCGAGCGCCGCCATCGCACGCTTGTCGATCTCGTCTCGCACGGCCCGGCCAATCTAGCCGGGGCGGCGCCGGCGGCTAGGCAGCCGCGGTACGCAGGTAGCGACCGATCAGCGCGTGCGAGAGCTCCCACTGGAGCCGCGCGATCTCGAGGCGGTTGCGCTCGAGGTCGGTCTCGTTCGAGCCGGTCGTCCGCAGGCGCTGGCGCTCGGCGGTGAGGACGCCGATCTCGGCCTGCAGGTCCTCGACGGACCGGGCCGGCGCATTGAGAGAAGTGGGTGGCCGCAGGGTCACGCGCACAGTGTGTATCGGACTTGACGAAAAATAGTTAAGACCTCGTGAAAGTTTTTCGACACCGCACGCTGGAAACCCCCTCGGATAGCATCGCGCGGCCAGATGCGGGTCGAGCTGAGCTCTGAGGACGCGGAGTCCGTCGAGGCAGACGTCCTCGGCGTCCCCCTCGCCGAACCCGCATCGCCGTTGCCAGCCTCGCTCTCCGCGCTCGACGAGCGCCTCGAGGGGCGGCTGGGCCGGGTCGTCTCCGAAGAGGCGGTCGCGAAGACGCGAGGCCAGACCGCCGTCCTCCATACCGCCGACGGCCGGGTCGTCGCGTCGGGCCTCGGCCCGGGCGCATCGGTCGACTCCGACGCCGTCCGGACAGCCGCGTCGGGAGTGGCGCGCGCGACGTCGCGCGTCGGCGGAACGGTCGCGTGGGTCGTCGACGGCGAGCTCGACGTCCCCGGGACCGAGCAAGCTCGGGCTGCGGTCGACGGCCTCGTCCTGGGGGGCTACGACCCGGGGCGCTGGAAGGCGGACGGCGACCGTCCGCGCCCGTTCGAGCGGCTGCTGCTCGTCGGCGCCGACCAGAGCGCCCTGGCCGCCGCCGAGCGGGCCGCGCGCGTAGCCCTGGCGGCGAACCGGGCCCGCGACCTCGCGAACGCGCCCCCGAACGAGCTGACCCCCGAGCGCCTCGCCGACCGCGCGCTCGAGATCGGAGGCGCCCACGAGCACATGTGGGCGGAGGCGCTCGGCCCCGACGAGATCCGCGAGCTCGAGATGGGCGCCTTCGCCGCCGTCGCGCAGGGCTCGCACAACCCACCCCGCCTGATCGTGATGCGCTACGAGCCGCCCGACGCCGCCGGTGAGGTCGTGCTCGGGCTCGTAGGCAAGGCGATCACCTTCGACACCGGCGGCATCTCGATCAAGCCGGCCGCGTACATGGAGGACATGAAGGGCGACATGGCCGGAGGGGCTGCGGTGGTCGAGGGGATTGGCGCGATCGCCGAGCTCGGGCTGCCGCTTCGCGCGATCGCGGTCGTCGCGGCGACCGAGAACATGGTCGGCGGCCAGGCCTACCGGCCCGGCGACATTCTCCGGGCCCGGAACGGCAAGACGATCGAGGTGATCAACACCGACGCAGAGGGCCGGCTCGTGCTCGCCGACGCGCTCACGTACGCGCGCGAGCAGGGCGCGACGCACATCGTCGACTTCGCGACCCTCACCGGCGTGATGGAGGCGGCCATGGGCGACCTCTACGCCGGCGTCTTCGGCAACGACGCCGAGTGGCGCGACCGGGTCGTCGAGGCCGGCGAGGCGAGCGGCGACCACGCCTGGCCGTGGCCGCTGCACCAGCGCTTCCGCCGCTACATCGACTCGGCCTTCGCCGACATGAAGAACTCGTCGATCCTCCGCCAGGGCGTTCCCGTCCTCGCCGCCGAGTTCCTGCAGGAGTTCGCCGGCGAGGGCCCCTGGGCGCACATCGACATGGCCGGAACGGGGTTCTTCACCTGGCCGCGGCCGGACTACCTCTGGCAGAAGGGCGGCACCGGCTACGGCGTCCGCCTGATCACGGAGCTCGCGGGCCGCCTTTCAGCATGAACTTCGACCTCTCGCCCGAGCACGAGCTCGTGCGGACGACCGTGCGCGAGTTCGCGGAGGAGCGCGTCGCGCCGGTCGCCGAGGAGCTCGACCGCGAGCACCGCTTCCCGTACGAGCTCGTGTCCGAGCTGGCCGAGCTCGGGCTGATGGGCATGCCGATCCCCGAGGAGTACGGCGGCGGCGGCACCGACACGCTCGCCTACGCAATCGCAATCGAGGAGCTGACCAGGATCGACTCGTCGGTCGCGATCACCGTGGCCGCGCATACCTCGCTCGGCACGATGCCGATCTTCCTGTTCGGGACCGACGAGCAGAAGCGCGAATGGCTACCGCAGCTCGCGTCGGGCCAGAAGCTCGGTGCGTTCGGGCTGACGGAGCCCGGCGCCGGCTCCGACGCGGGCGCGACCCGCACCCGCGCGGACCTGCGTGACGGCCGGTGGGTGATCAACGGCTCGAAGGTCTTCATCACCAACGCCGGCACCGACATCAGCGGCCTCGTGACGATCACCGCGCTGACCGGCGACGGCGAGGTCTCGAACATCATCGTCCCGAACGGCACTCCGGGCTACGAGATCTCCCCGCAGCTGCGCAAGCTCGGCTGGCGCGCGTCGGACACGCGCGAGCTGTCGTTCAAGGACGCGACCGTGCCCGAGGGAAACCTCCTCGGCCCGCGCGGCGAGGGCTTCAGGCAGTTCCTCGAGATCCTCGACGGCGGCCGGATCTCGGTCGCGGCGATGGGCGTCGGGCTCGCCCAGGGCGCGTACGACCTCGCCTTCCGCTATGCCCAGGAGCGCGAGCAGTTCGGCAAGCCGATCGCGCGCTTCCAGGCCGTGCAGTTCCAGCTGGCGGACATGGCCGTCGAGCTCGAGGCCGGGCGCAACCTGGTCTACAAGGCCGCCTGGCTCAAGGATCAGGGGCGGCCGTTCGCGAAGGAGGCGGCCATGGCCAAGCTCTACACCGGTGAGCTGTCACACCGCGTCGCGAACGCCGCGCTCCAGATCCACGGCGGCTACGGGTTCATGGACGAGTCGGCGATCTCTCGCCTCTACCGCGACCAGAAGATCCTGGAGATCGGCGAGGGCACCAACGAGGTGCAGCGCATGGTGATCGCCCGCCACCTCGGCCTGTACTAGAGCCGGCGTGCGAAATAGGCCGTTCGGCCCTTGTGCCCGGCGCGGCGGGGTCGAACACTGAAGGCATGAGACTCGAGCTCGACGACCCGTTCCTCGCGGAGCGGCTGATCGCGTACCTTCAGCGCGGCGGGCTGGCCGTGACCGCGGCGGGCCGCGGGGTCGTCGTCGTTCCTATGTCTGTCGCCAACGACAAGCGGTCGCTTCGTCGCCTGCAAGTCGCGCTCCAGGTCTGGGTCTCGCGGCGGCCAAGCGCCGAGGTCCGGGTCGTCTCTCGTTCGCTCGGCCTGCTCGCCCACCTGCGCGCGTTCGCCGGGGCTGCCTAGCCCTCCGGGCGGCGCGTTAGGATCTCGTCTCGTGCTGTTTCGCCAGTTCGTCGACGACGATCTCGGCTGCGCGTCCTACCTGATCGGTGACGAGAAGACCGGCGAGGCGGTGGTGATCGACCCCGCCTACGCAGTCGAGCCGTATCTCGAGGAGGCCGCGCGGCGCGACGCGCGCATCGTGCGCGTCCTCGAGACGCACACGCACGCCGACCACCTCTCCGGGCACGGCCGGCTCGCGCTCGAGCATGGAGCGTCTGTGTCGATTCACCCGGCGGGCGAGCCGGAGTATCCGTTCGACCCGCTCGGCGACGGCGACGAGGTCCCCGTCGGCGAGGTCGCCGTCCGCGTCATCCACACGCCCGGACACCGTCCCGAGCACTGCTGCTTCGCGGTGATCGACCACTCGCGCGGCGACGAGCCCTGGCTCGTGATCACCGGCGACTCTCTGCTCGTCGGGTCCGCGGCCCGACCCGACCTTGCCGTCGACGGGGCCGAGGGCGCGCGCGACCTCCACCGCTCGCTCCTGGCGCTGCTCGACCTCCCGGACGGCGTCGAGGTCTATCCCGGCCACGTGGCCGGGTCGCTCTGCGGCGCGCAGATGAGCTCGAAGGCGTCGACGACGATCGGGTTCGAGCGCCGGTTCAACGCGGCGATGTCGAAGGACGAGGACGCGTTCGTCGCCGAGATGAGCGCCGGATCGGCTCCCCGGCCGCCGAACATGGAGCGGATCGTCGAGCTCAACCGGGGCCCGTTCGTCGGGGCGCCCGAGCCGCTCGGCACGACCGGTGAGCCCGGCGACGCCGTCGTCCTGGACGTCCGGCGGCCCGAGGACTTCGCGGCGGGTCATGTCGCCGGGGCGCTCAACGTGCACGTGACCGACTCGAGCTTTCCGACGAAGGCGGCGTTCGTGATTCCGCCCGGCAGCCGGGTCGCGATCCAGGCCGACACGGACGACGACGCCGAGCGCGCCGCGAAGGGGCTGCGCGCGGTCGGGATCCTGGAGCTCGCAGGCCGGCTCGTCGACCCGGCCGCCGGCGAACGCAGCCAGACGGTGGAGCTCGAGGAGCTGGACGCCCTCTTGGCTGACGGCGACGTGACGGTCCTCGACGTGCGAGAGAAGGATGAGCGAGACGAGGGCTACATCGCCGGCAGCCGGCACATCCCGTACCGGCTCGTGCCGGCCTGGATCGACGAGTTGCGCGACGCCCAGCCCGTCGTGACCATCTGCTCGAGCGGCTCGCGCGCTGCGATCGCCGCCAGCCTGCTCGTCGCCGAGGGAATCGAGGCGCGACCGGTGCTCCACGGCGGCGTCAGCGACTGGGCCGAGCGCGGCGGCGACACGGTCGCGTTCAGGCGCTGCGGCTCTTGAGAAGTAGGGATTCGGCCTCCGCCAGATAGGCTCGCGCGCCGACGTCGCGGAAGAACTCGATCGCCCTCGGCAGATCGGCTTCGACACCCCGCTCCGCGGCAAGGACGATCGTCTCGGCCTCGAACGAGCGCGCACCCATCCGCCCGAAGATCTCGGCAGCCGCTTGCAGGTCGCGGCGTCCGATCGCAAGCCCCGCGTCGCGCCAGAGCGTCGGCGCCGACGACTCCTCGGCCGTCGCCTCGATCTCCTCCCCGCGGTCGAGCCCCGCAAGGACGACCGCAACCTCGGGGAACCAATCCTGCGCCACGTTCAGCTCGAGGCCCCGGCAGCGGTCCACGAGCTCGAGCGCCAGCTCCTCGGCCCCGTCCTCGCCGAGCTCCCAGCGCACTCGGCTCAGGAAGGCGAGCGACGGGATGACGAGCTGCGGGTCCCTCCCGACCCGCCCGAGCTCGAGCGCGGTCTCGCCGTCCTCCACGGCACCCGCGCGGTCACCGCGCGCGAGGCGGATCCGGCCGCGGTGCCACCTCAACATCGACTCCAGGTAGTGGCCGCCCCGCCGGGCGGCATCTTCGATCCATCGGTCGGCGATCTCGACCGCTTCGTCCCACCGGCCGGCGACGTAGGCGAGTCGGATCTCCTGGCTTTCCGCCCACCGGAGCCAGTCGACGCCGGCGAACCGCTTCCACGCCTCCTTCATGCGCCGGACGGCGATAGCGGCCTCGTCGAGCGCGCCGAAGTTGTAGTGATGGTCGGCGAGGTTGTTGTACGGCCGCTGCGCGTCGGCCGAGTTCAGTTGCTCGAAGAGCGCGATGCTCTCCTCGATCAGGGCGAGCCCGCCTCGATCGCCCTTCATCGTCTGCCATCCGCCCCGGACGCTCAGGATCTGGGCGCGGACCTCGGGGAGGCCGAGCTCGTCGGCCATCGCGAGCGCCTCGTCGCCGAACGTGGCCGCCGGGTCGTCACGGTCGGCCAGCCAGTGGAGCCGGAACAGACCGGCATACACACGAGCCTTCGCCGCCGAGACGGGCAGGCTCTCCGCCAGCTCTGCGGCTCGCTCCTGGCTCGTAACGACGTCATCGCCGCGTCCGAGCAGCCACAGCACTTCCGAGCGGAGGATCTCCGCGACCGCGGCGCCTGCCTCGTCGCCGGCGGCAAGGAGCGCGTCGCGTGCGACCGCGGCGTCGCGCTCGTCCCAGATCTCGGCGCGAAAGCGCTGCTGGGCGAGCGCGAGCAGCACCTGCGCACGTTCCGGATCGTCCTCGGGCCAGAGCTCGAGCGCGCGGTCGTAGTCGCGGACGGCGGCGGCGTACGCATTGAGCGACGCGGCACGGTCGCCCGCCTCGCGCAGGGCGAGCCGGGCCGCTCGGCGGAGCTCGGGGGCGTCGGCTCCCGTCGGGAGCGTCTCCAGCGCGCTCACATAGTGGTGCGCGCGAAGCTCCGCGTAGTCCTCCGCACGACCCAGCGACTCGATCCACGCCGCCGCCCGACGGTGCTTTTCGGTGCGGTCCACTCTCGGGATCTGGCTGTAGGCGACATCGCGGACGAGCGCATGCATGAACGTGTACTGCGTGTCGCCTTCCAGCGACGACCGTCGCTCGCGCTGGACGAACTGTTTGCGGGCGAGGCCGTGGAGGAGCTCCTGGGCGCGCTCCCGGGCGACGCCGCTCAGCTGCGCCACCGCGTCGAGCCAGAACACCTTGCCGAGCACCGAGGCGTCCTGGACGAGCGCCTTCTCCTCCTCGCTCAAAGCGTCGAGACGCGCGGCGATCAGGCCCTGGACGGATTCGGGCAGCGGGAGGGCCTCGGCGCCGCCGAGCGCGTTGCGCTCGAGGGCTATACGCGCGAACTCCTCCGCATAGAGCGGGTTTCCGCCTGCCCGCTCCAGGAGGCCCGCCTGGACGTCGGCGGGTAGCACCGCCCGCTGGAGCAGACCGTGTACGAGCGTCGCGGTCTCGGTCTCGGTCAGCGGCGACAGCGAGATCGTCGTCGCGTTCGGTTTCCCGCCGCCCCACCCCGGCCGGCGGGTGAGCAGCTCGGGCCGGGCGGTGGCGACGACGAGGATCGGGACGTCCGCGGCCCAGTCGATCAGATGGTCGAGGAAGTCGAGCAGGCCCTCGTCCGCCCAGTGGAGGTCGTCGACGACCAGGACGAGCGGGTCGAGCTCGGCCAGGCCCTCGAAGAACCGCCGCCAGGCCGCGAAGCTCTCGGTGCGACTGTCGCCCGTTTCGCCCTCGGAGAGCCCGACCAGCGGCTTGAGCTCGCGCATGACCCAGTCGGCATCGGCGTGCTCCGGAACGGCCTCGTCGACGACGGCGCGCAACTTCTCGGCCGCGCGCTCGTCCGGCTCGCCTTCGAGGATCCCCGCGTGCGCTTTCACGATCTCGCCGAGCGCCCAGAACGCCACGCCGTCGCCGTAGGGAAGGCACCGGCCCTGGCGCCAGTAGATGAGCTCGGGCCGTTCGTCGATCTCGACGAAGAGCTCGTAGACGAGGCGGCTCTTGCCGATGCCGGGAACCCCGACGAGGGTGACCAGCTGCGGCGTCCGCTCGTGCTGCGCCCGGGCCAGCGTTCCGACGAGCAGTCCCAGCTCGCGCTCACGGCCGACGAGAGGGGTCGTCGGCTTGCGCGTGATGTCGACGCCGTAGCGCGAGCGCGCCTCGATCACCTCCCAGACGGGCACGGGCTGCGACTTGCCCTTCGCCTCGACCGCCGGCGCGTCGCGATACTCGATCACGCGCGAGGTCGCGTTGTAGGTCGTCTCGCCGACGAGGATGCCGTTCACCGGCGCCGCGGACTGAAGGCGAGCGGCGGTGTTGACGGGGTCGCCCGCGACCAGGCCCCGCTCGCCTCCCCGGTTGTCTTCGAGCGACACGAGGACCTCACCGGTGTTGACCGCGATCCGGACCTCGAGCTCCTCCTCTTCGCGGATCCAGTCCCGGATCGCGAGCGCCGCGCGCACGGCCCGCTCGGGGTCGTCCTCGTGGGCGACGGGCGCCCCGAAGACCGCCATCACGGCGTCGCCGATGAACTTCTCGACCGTCCCACCCCGCTGCTCGAGCTCGGAACGCAGGCGGTCGTGGAACGGGCGCAGGATCGCCTCGACGTCCTCCGGGTCGAGCGTTTCGGCGCGCGCCGTGAAGCCGACGAGGTCGGCGAAGAGGACGGTGACGACCTTGCGCTCGCGCCGGGGGCCGCTTGCCATACGTCGAGTCTAAGAGGCCGACCGCAGCGTCCCTAGCGGCCGTGTCCGGGGTCAGACCCCGGACGTGGCTCTAACGGACGCGTTCGACCGCATAGCCCCACGCTCGCATCGTGTCGAGCAGCGTGTCGCGATGGTCGCGATCGCGCGTCGCCAGAGTGAGCTCGACCTCCGTCTCGACGACGGGCAGGTCGAGGCCCTCGCGGTGGTGCTCGACCGAGATCACGTTCACGCGCTCCTCGGCGACCAGCGACAGCAGCTTCAGCAGCTCGCCGGGGCGGTCGGAGATCTTCGTGCGCACGACGAGGTAGCGGCCCGACGACGTCAGGCCGCGGCGCATGACCGAGATCAGCAGGGTCGGATCGATGTTCCCCCCGGACAGCAGCGCCGCGACCTGGCCGTGGCCGCCGACCCGCCCCGCGAGCACGGCGGCGAGGGACGCCGCGCCTGCCCCTTCGACCACCAGCTTGGCGCGCTCGAGCAGCAGCACCATCGCCTCGCCGATCTCGTCGTCGGTCACCGTGACGATGTCCTCGAGCGTCTCGCGCAGAATCGAGCCGGTCAGCTCGCTCGGCTTCTTCACTGCGATCCCGTCGGCGATCGTGAACCCGTGGTCGGTCGCGCCGGTGTACGGCGCGCACGCGGCCGCCTGGACGCCGACGACGCGCACCCGGGGATTGACCTCACGCAACGCAAGGGCGATCCCCGAGGCAAGCCCACCCCCGCCGATCGGCACGACGAGCGTCTCGAGCTCGGGAAGCTGCTCCGCGATCTCGAGCCCGATCGTTCCCTGACCGGCGATGACCCGCTCGTCTTCGAAGGCGTGGACGAACGTCGCCCCGCGCTCCTCCGCCCGCTCGATCGCCGTGGCGAGCGCCTCGTCGAAGCCCTCCCCGGTCAGCTCGACGTTCGCGCCGTAGTTGACGGTGGCCTCCACCTTGGCCATCGGCGCGTCCAGCGGCATGTAGACCGTGGCTTTGATCTCGGCCTCGCGCGCGGCCCACGCGACCGCCTGCCCGTGGTTGCCGGCGCTCGCCGCGACGACCCCCGCCTCGCGCTCGGCCTCGCCGAGCGTCGCGACCTTGTTGTAGGCGCCCCGGATCTTGAACGCTCCCGTGCGCTGCAGCGCCTCGGCCTTGAGCTGGACGTCTCGACCGACCATCCGCGAGAAGGTCTCGGACACGAAGACCGGCGTCTCCCGCGCGATTCCGTGGAGCCGCTCGCGCGCCTCCCGGATCTCAGCGACTGTCGGGACCGTCTCCGTCGCCAACCTTGAACACCTTCTCCATGATCTCGCGCACGGCCGAGAGCGGGTCGAGGCGGCGCGACTCGACCTCGCCGAGCAGCCGCCGGAGCTCGGGGTCGTCTTCGACCGCCTGCTCGAGGTGCGTCTTCGCACGCGCGGACGCGACCGCGAACACCTCGCCCGCGAGGTTCTTGCGCCTCCGCTCGGCCAGCAGGCCCTCGCCCTCGAGGTGGGCGCGATGCTCCTCGACCTTCTCCCAGAGCTCGCTCACTTTCTCGCCTCGCGTCGCCTCGGTGAGGACGATGGGCGGCTTCCAGGCGCGCTCCTTGTCGAGCGAGAGGATCGAGCGCACCTCGCTCAGCATCGTCTTGGCGGCCGGGTGGTCGGCCTTGTTGATGGCGATCACGTCGGGAATCTCCATGATCCCGGCCTTCAGCGCCTGGATCGAGTCGCCCGAGCCGGGCATCAGAACGAGCACGATCGTGTCGGCGACGCCGATCACCTCGACCTCGCTTTGCCCCGTGCCGACCGTCTCCAGGAAGATCAACTCCTTCCCGGCCGCGTCGAGCAGCAGCACCGCCTGGAGCGTCGCCTCCGCGAGCCCGCCGAGGTGGCCGCGGGTTCCCATCGAGCGGATGAAGACACCCGGGTCGAGGAAGTGGTCGGTCAGTCGGATCCGGTCGCCGAGGAGCGCGCCCTTCGTGAACGGGCTCGACGGGTCCACGGAGACGACGCCTACGGTGCTGTCCACGCTCCGCGTCCTAACCAGACGTACGAGCGCGCTGATCAGGCTCGACTTCCCGACGCCCGGCGGCCCGGTGACGCCGACCGTGTAGGCACGGCCCGTCTCCGGGTAGACGTCGCGCACGATCTCGTACGCGAGGGCGTCGGAGTTCTCGACCAGCGTGATCGCCCGGGCGAGCGCCCGGCGGTCGCCGGCGCGCACGGCCTCTGCGAGCGTCTCGCGCGTCCAGTCCCGCCGTGCCGCCACCCCCGGAGTCTAGGTTGCGTACGGCTGTGTCCTGCGCGTCATGAGCAGCGCCAGAGTCGCGGAGAGACCCGCCAGCGCCGCCGCCGCTCCCCACACCCAGCGCGGCCCGACGGCGTCCGTCAGCGGGCCGGACACGACCATCCCGAGTGCGAGGACGCCGAAGGAGGAGCTCATCAGCACGGTGAAGACCCGGCCCCGCAGTGCGTCGGGCGAGCCGCGCTGGACGAGCAGCGCGTTGCAGACGACAGCGGCGCCGTTCGCGGCTCCGGCGACGAGCACGCAGCCGGCCGCGATCCACACGTTCGGCGCGACGGCACCGGCCGCGACCGCAAGCGCGACGACGAAGATCGACGCCGGATAGACCCGGGCCACCGGGTGGCGGTCGAGCACCGGCCCGGCGGCGAGGCTCCCGAGCACGAGGCCCAGCCCGGTCGCGCCGACGAGCAGCCCATAGCCGAAGTCGCCGGAGTCGAACGTGTCCTTCGCGAGGAACACCTCGGCGACGTTGATCCCGGCGCTCGCGAGCATGAAGACGCTCCAGACCACCAGCACCGTCACGAGAGCCTGCGTGCGAAGCACGAACGCGAAGCCCTCGAGCAGATCGCGCCAGTGGCCGTGGCTTTCCGCCGTGCCGGCCTGGAGCACGCGCGCCGGGATCCCGGAGACCAGCACCGCCGAGACGACGAACGTGCCGGCGTTCACCCAGTAGGCGAGATCAGGCCCCGAAGCGGCGACGAGCGCGCCGCCCAGGAGCGGCCCGATCGCCCACGCGAAGTTCTCGACGCCCTGGATCAGCCCGTTCGCGCGCGGGAGGTCCTCGTCCTCGACGAGATTCGGCAGCCCGGCGTAGACCGCCGGCCGGAACAGCCCGGTCCCGACGCCGGCGAGCGCGGCCAGGGCGACGATGACGGCCGCACTGCCCGCGAATGGAAGCAGCGCGAAGATCGCAGCGCGCAGCACGTCGGCGCCGATCATCAGGCCCTTCCTGGAGAGGCGGTCGACGAGCGGCCCCGCCAGGAGGCCGATGACGACTGCCGGGAGCACGTCGGCGATCAGGAGGGCGCTCACCCACGGCCCGGAGTCGGTGCGGTCCTTGACGTCGATCGCGAGGCCGATGAACGCCAGCCAGGTCCCGAAGCCGGACCCGAGCGTGGCCAGGAAGAGGAGACGGAAGCTGGGGACGCGGGCGACGAGGCCGAGCCTGCGCGCGACGGCCGCGTTGGGCACGCCTTAGCTGTGAGCGGTCGTCGCCGTCGTCAGGACGCTGCCCAGCGCCTCGTCGAAGAGGCTGTTCTCCTCCGTCGTGCCCACGGTGACGCGGATGGCGCCCGGTGCCCCGAAGCCGCCGGTCGGCCGTACGATCACGCCCTCGCGCAACAGCGCCTCGAAGCAGGGGCGTGCGTCCTCGCCCACCTCCGCGAACAGGAAGTTCGCGACCGCCGGGCCGGGCGGTACGAAACCGTGCCCGCGGAGGATCTCCTCGAGCTGCACGCGGCCCGCAGCGTTCTCGCGGCGTCGGCGCCCCAGCTCGGCCTCGGCGTCGAGGCTCGCGAGCGCGGCCTCCTGCGCGGCGGTGGTGACGTCGAAGGCGCGCTTGACCTTCGCGATTGCGGTCACCACGGCCTCCGGCGCGAGCGCGTAGCCGACGCGGAGGCCTGCGAGCCCGTAGATCTTCGAGAACGTGCGTAGGACCGCGACGCGCCGGCCCGCCTTCAGGTACTCCTCGACGCCGTCGGCGTAGCCGGGATCGTCGACGTATTCGAAGTACGCCTGGTCGAGGACCGTGAGCACGTGCTCCGGCGCGCGCTCGAACCAGGCGTCCAGCTCGGCGCGCGAGTTCGCCGTTCCCGTGGGATTGTTGGGGTGGCAGAGGTACGCGAGCTTCGTTCGCGGGCCGATCGCCTCGAGCATCGCGTCGAGGTCGTAGCGGTGGTCGCGGAGCGGGACGCGGTGGGCGGTCGCTCCCAGCTTGGCGGCGTAGATGACGTAGCTGGGGAACGAGGGCCAGCCGCAGACGATCTCGTGGCCGGGAGCGAGCACGGCCTGGGACAGGCAGTCGATCACACCGTCCGCGCCCGAGCCGAGTGCGAGCTCCTCGAACCGCACGCCGTGCTTCTCGGCCAGCGCCGAGCGCAGCCGGTAGGCACCGCCGTCGGGGTACCGGTTGAGCTCGCCCGCCGCGCGCTCCAACGCCTCGAGGGCAGCTGGAACCGGCCCGTACGGGCCTTCGTTCGAGGCGAGCTTGACCACGCGCTCGAGGCCCAGCTCGCGCTGAACCTCCTCGACCGGCTTGCCGGGCTCGTACGGGACGATGCCGCCGACCGCAGGCGTGAAGAAGCTGTCGGCGATCTCCGCGAGCGGCACGAACCGCGAGCTTACTCGACGGCGTACGCCATCAGAATGGCGTCCAGGTCGTGGCCGTTTCGGTGGTAATGGCCCTTTCGGACACCCTCACGCCGGAAGCCGAAGTCCTCGTAGAGCGCCACGGCGGCGGCGTTGTGCGGGAGCACGTGGAGCTCGAGCTTCCGGACTCCCGACCCTCGAGCCCAGTCGGCGGCGGCCCGAAGCAGTGCCCCGCCGATCCCGCGGCGGCGATGCGTGGCCGCGACCATGAGACCGAGGTCGGCGACGTGCGCGCTCGCGGGATGCGGGTCCCGGGCCAGCGAGAGCCGGCCCACGACCAGGTCGCCGTCGGCCGCGACGAAGACGGCCGCGTGCGGATAGCGCGCGATCGTGCGCAGGTAGCGCCGCTCCTCGCCGACGCTGCGCCACGAGCCGTCGGTGACGAGCCAGCCCTCGGGCTCGCCGCCGACCGCCTCGGCCAGCTCCACGAGAGCGCCCGCGTCGCCCGGCCGGGCGCGCCGTACGACCAACGTCACGAGCAGCGTCTCATGCAGCGACGACGACGCCGTGGCCGCCGCGGCGCGGGTCGCCGGCGGCCGCCAACGTCCCGTCGTCGAGAAACTCCACCGCGGACACGCCGCCAAAGTAGAGGTTCGGCCGGCGCCAGCGCACGACGTCGTAGCCGAGCCGCTCGAGCTCGTCGATCGCCGGCGGGTGGGTGCCTCCCTCGCAGTGGAGCTGGCCTTCGTCCAGGTGGACGCGCGGCGAGCGGATCGCCTCCTCCACCCCCTGGCGGTGGCCGACGGCGTTGACGACGATCTGCATGATCGCTCCACGGAGCCGGAGCGAGCCGGCGCTGCCGACGACGAGGCGCGGCCGGTCTCCGTGCAGGACGAGCGACGGCGCCATCATGCTCGTCATCCGCACTCCGGGCCGGCCTTCGCGCCCCGGCGGGTTGAGGTCGTATTCGCCGAGCATGTTGTTCAGGTGGATGCCGGTGCCGGGCACGATCAGGCCGGAGCCGGCCCCCGTCGAGGCGGTCAGCGAAGCGGCGTTGCCGCGCGCGTCGACGACGGAGATGTGTGTCGTGCCGTGCGCGACAGGCGCCTCGGCGACCGCGGGCCGGGCGGCGGCGATCCTCTGGACGGCGGCGTCGACCGCACCGCGCGAGAGCAGGCGAGCGGGGAGGCCTCCGCGGTGCAGGTCGCTCGCGAAGCTGCCCCCGCGTGCGGACGCCTGCTCGCGCATGACCTCGGCGAGCGCCGCGATCGCGGCCGCGCTGCCGGCGGGGCCGCCGAGGCGCAACCGGTCGAGCAGAAGGAGCCCATAGGCGATCAGCAGGCCGCCCGACGAGGGCGGCGGGTTGGACAGGAAGCGGTGTCCACGGAAGTCGGCGCCGATCGGCCGGCGGCGGATCACGCGGTAGGCGGCGAGGTCCTCGAGCGTGATGGCGCCACCCCGCTCGGCCTGGTCTGCGGCAATGAGGCGGCCGATCTCGCCGGTGTAGAGCTCCTGCGCGCCGTGGTCGCGGATCGCCTCGAACGTCGGAACCAGGTCGCCGAGGAAGAGCCTGTCACCTGCGACCAGGCGCTCGCCGTCGCGGCCGTAGATCGCGCGCCCCCCGTCGGTGTGGCGGAGGATGAGATCGAGGATGGCGTGGAGGTACGCCTGCTGCCGCGTCAGCTCGACGCCGGAGCGCGCGAGCTCGATCGCAGGGTCGATGAGCGACGGCCACGGCACCGAGCCGTAGCGGCGGTAGACGCTCTCCAGGCCGAGCGGCACGCCCGGAACGGCGGCCGAGGCGGCCCCGACGTGGAAGATCTGGTGCGTGCTGCCGTCGAAGTCGACGTCGATGTCCTCCAGGCGCGCGCGCTCGCCGGGGGCGAGCCCGCGTCCGGGGAGCGAGACGAAGAAGTCGAAGAGGTTCGCCGCCTGGTCGCGAGCCCGGTACACCAGCATGAAGCCGCCGCCGCCCGGGCCGGTCAGCGGGCTCTCTGTCACCCACGAGGCGAACGCGGCGGCGATGCAGGCGTCGACAGCGTTCCCGCCGGCACGCAGAACCTGCGCGCCCGCTTCGGCAGTGAGGGGGTGGCCGGCGGCGACGGCGCCTTTCATGGGTGCGAGGGTAGCCAGCGGGCCGAGCGTTTACTATCGCCCGCGATGATCCGCGCGCACCCTCTGGCGCGCGAGGCGCTTCTCTCCGCCGCCGCGGCGGCGACCCTGGCCGCGCTTCTGGCGTGGCTCGGGCCGCCGGGGAGCGATCTTGCCGCCCACGCCTACCAGCGAAATTTGTACGTCCACGACGGCTTCGAGCTCTGGAACAACTTCTGGTACGCCGGGCGCTACAGCTTCGTCACCTACAGCGTTCTCTACTACCCCCTCGCCGCGCTGTTCGGCATCAAGCTGCTCGCCGTCGCGACGATCGCGACGGCGGCGCTCGCATTCGCGGTCGTCCTCGGTCGCGAGTACGGCCCAACGGCACGGTGGTCGAGCCGGACGTTCGCAGTGGTCTGGGCCGGCGTGGTGCTCTCGGCCGCGTTCCCGTTCGCGCTCGGGATCGCGCTCGCGCTGCTCGCACTGTGGGCGCTCCAGGCCGGAGCTCGGACACGCTTCGCGCTGCTCGCCGTGCTCACGCTCGCGGCCAGCCCGCTGTCATTCCTGCTCTTGGTCGTCGTCGTAGTCGGCGCCGGGATCGCCCGTCGGGCTCAGGCGCGCGACTGGCGCGCACCGGCGCTCACGCTGGGCGGCGCGGGCCTGCTCGAGGTCGCTCTGTGGCGGGCGTTTCCCGGCGGGGGGCGCTATCCGTTCCCGCCGCTCCAGGCCGCGGCGGCGATCGGCTTCTGCCTGCTCGGGCTGATCGTGACCTGGCAGGTCGAGCGCGCGCGGCTGCTGCGGATCGTCTTCGCGGTCTATCTCGCCGCGTGCACCGCGGCATTCCTCGTCCCCTCCGCGTTGGGCGAGAACGTCTCGCGGCTCCGCTTCGCGGCGATCCCGCTCGTCGTGCTGGCGCTGTCGCTCCGGGACTGGCGTCCGAGGTCGCTCGCCGTGGCAGCGATGGTCCTCGTCGTCGCGTGGAACGCCGCGCCGATCGCGCGAAACTTCGTGCGCGGGAGCGCCGATCCGGCATCGGCCGCGACGTACTGGAGCCCGGCGATCGGCTTCTTCCGGGACAACCTCACGCCCGCGTACCGCGTCGAGGCGGTCGACACGGCCGGGCACTGGGCGGCCGTCTACCTGCCGCGTGCCGGGATCCCGCTCGCGCGCGGGTGGTTCAGGCAGGACGACTTCCCGCAGAACCGGGTGCTGTACGGCAACCAGCTCCGAGCGCGGACCTATCTGGGTTGGCTGCGGGCGCTCGGGATCCGTTACGTCGTGCTGACCGAGGCGCCGCACGACTACAGCGCGCGTGCGGAGGCCGAGCTGCTGCGGAGCGGCGGCGCCGGCCTGAGACGGGTTCTGCGCACGCCGCACCTGACGATCTTCGAGGTGCCGTCGCCGCGCCCGATCGTCACCGGCCCCGGGCCGGTGTACGTCCGCGCGCTGACGCACAGACGGCTGGTCGTCCGCCTCGCGCGGCGCGGGACATACCGCGTCGCGCTGCGGCATTCGCCCTACTGGCGGTCCTCCGCGGGCTGCCTTTCGCGTGGCGCAGACGGGATGCTGCGCTTGACCGTCATGCGCCCCGCAACGGTGACGCTGGGCTTCGACGTCGACGCCGGCCGCGCGCTCTGGGCGGTCGCGGGGCGCGTGCCGAGCTGCTGACGGCGGCTACGCCGGCGTGTCGCGAAGAAACGAGGGCGTGTCGAGCGTGTCGTCGAAGCGGCGGCTCGGCTCGTGCAGTGTGCGACGCTGCTGCGGGCCTCCTAGACCCGTCGCGACGACGGTCACCCAGACCTGCCCGGCCAGCCGCTCGTCGACTGTCGCACCGAAGATGATGTTCGTGTCGTCCGTCGCCGCCTGACGAACGACCTCGGCGGCCTCGTTCACCTCGAACAGCGTCAGGTCGTCGCCGCCCGCAACCGAGAGCAGGATGCCTCTCGCTCCCGTCACCTCCGTGTCGATCAGGGGCGAGCGGAGCGCGCGCTCGGCCGCCTCGCGGGCGCGATCGTCGCCGTCCGCCGAGAAGCCGATGCCCATCAGGGCGGAGCCGGCGTCCTTCATGATCGTCCGCACGTCCGCGAAGTCGAGGTTGATCAGGCCCGGCATCGTGATCAGGTCGGTGATGCCCTGGACGCCCTGACGGAGGACGTCGTCGGCGACCCGGAACGCGTCCAGCATCGACGTGTCCCGGTCGAGCACCTCGAGCAGCCGGTCGTTCGGGATCGTGATCACGGTGTCGCAGTTGGCGCGGAGCTCGTCGACGCCCGCCTCGGCCTGGCCCCGGCGCTTCGTCCCCTCGAAGCGGAACGGCAGCGTGACGATCCCCACCGCGAGCGCACCGAGCTCCCGTGCGACGCGCGCGACCACCGGCGCGGCACCGGAGCCCGTCCCGCCGCCCTCGCCCGCGGTCACGAAGACCATGTCCGAGCCGCGGAGGATCCGCTTGAGCTGGTCGTGGGCTTCCTCGGCGGCGCGCCGGCCGATGTCGGCCGCGGCGCCCGAGCCGAGGCCCTTGGTGAGCTCCCGGCCGATGTGCACCTTGATCTCGGCGTCGCTGAGCGTCAGCTGCTGGATGTCGGTGTTGACCGCGATGAAGTCGACGTCGGTGATGCCCGAGTCGATCATCCGGTTGAGCGCGTTCAGCCCGGCGCCGCCGACGCCGACGACGCGGATCACGGCCATGTACGTCGGCGCCTCGCCGCGGCGCGCGCGATGGAGGCGCGGCGCAGGCTCGGGCAGGGGCTCGAGCAGGCGTCGAGCGCCCTCGGCGGGCTCGTGGTCGGGCTCGACGATGAACGGCGGAGCGTGCTCGACCGTCTCCTCGAGCGGATCCGGCACGGCGACAGGCCGCGGCCGCCCGCCCTCGTCCTTCGGCTTCGGCTTCGGCTTCTCGGCCTGCTCCTGAGCGGCCTCGGTCGCGCGGAACAGCTCCGCGAGCGGCCCCTCACGCATGCTTGCGCGCTTGCGCGCCATTGAGCACCTCCTTGGCGAGGTCGCGATAGGCGTCGGCAGCCGGCCCTCTGGGGTCGTACTTGAGCACGGAGCTGCCCTTCACCGGCGCCTCGGCGTAGCGGACGGTCTTGCGAATCCGCGTGTTGAAGACGAGCGGCCCGAAGTTCTCGGTCAGGATCTCGACGGCCTCCTTCGAGTGCAGCGTGCGCCCGTCGAACATGGTCGGCAGGATCCCCATGATCTTCACGTGGGGATTCAGGTTCTCGCGGATCATCGAGAGCGTGTTCTCGAGCTGGACGAGCCCGCGCAGCGAGAGGTACTCACACTGGACGGGCACGATCACGCCTTCGGAGGCGACGAGCGCGTTGATCGTCAGCAGCCCCAGCGAGGGCGGCGTGTCGATCAGCACGTAGTCGTAGTCCGCCTTGACCGCGTTGAGGCTCTTTTCGAGCGCCCGTTCCCGTCCGATCTGGCTCGAGAGCGCCAGCTCCGCGCCCGCGAGGTCGATCGAGGACACAGCGAGGTCGACCTCGCGCTCGTGGATCACCTCCGAGATCGGGAGGCGATGGACGAGCACGTCGAACATCGACCGCTCGATCGAGTCGGGGTTGAGGCCCTGGCTCATCGTCAGGTTCCCCTGCGGGTCGAGGTCGACGACGAGCACGCGGAGCCCCTGCTCCCGGAGCGCGACGGCCAGGTTCAGCGTCGATGTTGTCTTCGCGACCCCACCCTTCTGGTTCGCGAACGCGATCACCCTTGCCAACTGTGTCCCCCGCGAGGTCTGCGGCCGCTCCTGCGAACGCGGAAGGAGGCGCATCAGGCCCATCCCTCTTTCCTTCGCGCGATGCTAGCAATGTCCTTCACAGGCTCAGTGTGCGCGAAACGACGTCGCACGGGGACATTTTCGGCGCCGGCTCGGACGTTGGATTGTCGGCCGAGACTTCGCGTCTAGGCGGTCACCTCCTCCCTCCTCGGACCCGCCGCAAGAGCGGCTCGGCTGCGGTCGAGCGCCTCGGCCGCCCGTTCGGTTCCGCCCGGCTCGGCCCGAACCCAGTCCTCGGCCTCGTGCAGCAGTGCCCGCACCTCGTCGAGCAGGGTCTCCGCGGCGCAGCCGTCCCGCTCGAGCGACTCGATCCGCGCGAGTCGATCCATCACTTTGCGTGCCTCGTCCATGTCCACGACGCTAGCCGCGGTAAGCGCACGTGTCCGTTCCGACTCTGTGACGAAAGTGCTACCGGGCGGCCGCCTGCAGCTCGAGGGCCGCGGCCGGGCGCGGGCGCACACCGAGCAACACCTCGTCGAGCGCTCCGACGAGAGCACGCCGCTGTCCGTGCACGAGGGCCTCGACGACAGCGCGGCGGACGGCGTCGAAAGCGCCCACGTCGACCCGACCGGTGCCGACGCCGAGTGAACGCAGAGCGCCGAGCAGCTCGACCCGCTCGCGCCCGCTCTCGCCGAGCAGCGCCGCGGCCCGCATGGCGGCCGCGAAGAACCCGTCGCCCCCACCAAGGAGAGCATCCAGCGCGAGACGCAGCTGCTCGGACCGGAACGGCTCGTGCTGGAAGAGCGCGAGCTCGAAGCGGTCGAGCGCCTCTCCGAGCTCGCGGTCGTCGTCGGCGAGCGGGAGTCGCCGCCGTAGCTCCGCTGCGAGCGCCGCGTGGTACGCGTCGAGGCGGACCGGCTCACCCGGCGGCGCCGTCGCTGCCACGGGAAGCACCGGACGGATGCCGTATGGGCGCCAGTCGAGCCGCTCGAACAGGACGGGCCCGGCGGCGATCGGCCCCGCCGTCGCCAGCCGCAGCGCCGTGACGGCGTCGGCGAGCTCTCCGGGCGCGTCGGGCGGCTCCGACCCGTCGGGCTGAAGCTCCTGCTCGAGCTCGAGGACGCAGAGCCGGTCAGGCTCCCGCCCGAATCGCTCCGGCGCGAGCGAAGCCGCATCCGGCCTGTGCGCCGCGAGCTCGCCCGCGGCCGCCGGCCGCACGCGAACGCCGCCGCCGAGGTCCGCCGGCGTGCCGAGCGACAACCCGACCACGGGCGCCACGGCCGCGTATAGCCGCCGCGACCCGAACATCGACTCCTCGAGCTCCGCGTACGCCCGCTCGAACGCCGCGTCGTCCCAGGCGGCGCCGCCGCCGCCCTCGGCGGTCGCCTCCAGCAGCGGCAGAAGCACGGAGACGACGAACGGGTCGCCGTCCCGCGGCCGCGCATGAGCCCGCGCGAAGATCGCGGCGGCAGGCTCGCGCCGAAGCTCCTCCAGCGCTGACCGAGCGTCGGGCAGCGAGGCGATCCGATCCGCGCGCGCCTCGACGTACTCGCGGACGAGCAGGCGGTATTCGTACAGGGCCGGCCGTCCCGGGGACCCGTGCTCCTCGAAGGCGAACGGAATCTCGGCGCCGCCGTCGACCTCGCGCGCGAGGCACGCGATCGCGCCCAGGCAGAACGCGCGCAGGGAAGCGTACAGGGGCGGCGAGCGAACGGCCACGCCGCTCCTTACGCGCCGGTCGGGCCCTCTCCTCCCGGCTGGCAGCGGGGGCACCAGTACGCGATCCGGTTGCCGTCGCCCTGGCCGCGCGACCGGATGCGCTCGCCGCAGCGCGGACACGGCCGGCCGGCCTTGCGATAGACGGCCCGCCCCTCCCGGACGCCGTCGACCGAGGCGCGCATCAACCCCGCCGCCTCGTCGAGCACCCGGCGGAGATCCTGATCGCGCACGTCGGCGAGCGGCCGCCACGGCGACAGACGCGCGCGCCAGAGCGCCTCGGCCTTCCACATGTTGCCTATTCCGGCAACGAGCCGCTGGTCGAGCAAGGCGTCGCCGATCGCGCGCTCTGGGTGCTGCGACCGGAGTCGGCCGACCATGGCGTCGAGATCCGGCGGCCGCGCCAGGATGTCGGGCCCGACCCGGCGAACGGCACGCTGGTGCAGCTCGAGCACCGGCCCGTTCACCTGCACGGCCTCCAGCCGGTCGCCGCGGAGGACGAGCCACGGCCGGCCCAGCACAGGGGAGCCCCGCGGCCGCACGAACCACCGGCCGCGCATGCGCAGGTGGCTCCGCAACACCACACCGCCCTCGAACCGCAGCAGCAGGTTCTTCCCGACCGCCTCGACGGCCTCGAGGCGCAGTCCGTCGACCCGCTCGGCGACGCCGGTCACCGCCGCTCGCGGGTGCGGGGACTCGGCCTGCACGCGCTGGCCCACCAGCGGCTGCAGGCGGCGGGCCGCTCGATGCAGCGCATCGCCCTCGGGCATGCGGCGAGCGTAGCGCCGGGGCGGCGCTACGGCGTCGTCGCTGGATTCGAGATCGCCCGCAGAAGGAAAGCGAGCGTCATGGCCTTCAGTGCGACGATGCGCGAGAACCGCATGGCGTTCGCGCGAGCAGGCGCGGCGGGCGCGGCCGCCGCGGTGGTTTGGGGGCTGCTGGAGCCGCTCGACCGACGGCTGCTCCGGTGCGACTACTCGGACATCGCGATCCTGGGCAAGGCGGTCACCCGAGGCCCGGCGTGGCGACCGGTCGGCTTCGCGGTTCACGCGGCGAACGGCGCGGCCTTCGGCTTGGTCTTCGAGGAGGTGCGCCGTAGAACCCGGCTCCCTGCGCGCCCGCTCGCGCTCGGTATGGCGCTTGCCGAGCACGTCGCCCTGTATCCGCTGGGCTGGTTCGTCGAGCGCCACCACCCGGCACGCGGAGAGCCGGGCATCCCACCTCTGCTCCGCAACCCGCGCGCGTTCGCGCAGGCGACGTGGCGCCACGCCGTCTTCGGCGTCGTGCTCGGCGCGCTCGCTGCGCGAGACCACCGTTGACGACCGCGCGCGCCCAGCTCACGGGCGGAGGACTGCGCGCCGCGGTCCGGCGAGGAAGCCGGCTCCGACGAGGAGCGGCAGCGCGGGACTGTCCGTGACCGGCTCGCCGTCGAAGCGCTCGACCGCCAGCCGCTTCACGCGACCGGCCTTCACGTACGCGACGAGCGCCTCGAGCGCCGGCCGTAGCCACGCGTCGTCGGGATCGCGAAGCGGCACGATCGACTTGCCGCCCCGCTCGACGAAGAGCGCCGGCCGCCCGCCGAGCAGGACGACGTGCGCACCCGCGACCCGGGCCGCACGAGCACCCGCCCGCTTCGGCCACGGCAGCGCCGCGCCGTAGGGCTGCGCGGGATCCGCGGCCGCGACCACCAACGAATCTCCCGAGTCCTCCTCCGCCCCGGGCCGGAGCTCGCGCAGGCGCTCGACGCCGCCGCCGAGCGCGAATTGCGCCCCGCCGAGGCCCTCGACGAAGTAGCCGCGGCGGCACAGGCCCACCGTCTCGAGCGCCTTCAGCTCGCCGTAGACGGCGCCGTAGCCGCCGGCGATACCCTCGGCGCGGACACCGTCGCGCGTCACGACGCCTTGCCGCTCGAGCAGGAGCTCGGCGAGCGCGCGTGCGTCCGGCCGGCCGGGGAAAAGGCGATCTGTCAGCGACCAGCGGCCCTGCGTGGCAACGCTACGCGTCCCAGGTTCGCGCCGGCGGGAGAAGCGGCGTGGCCGGCGCTCGGGCTTCGGGATCCCGTAGCGGCGGCCGGCTCGGAGCGGCGTCCAGGCGTCGTTCGTCACCTCGCCGGACCAGACGAGCTCCCACAGCGCGGGAAGCGCCTCCTCGGCCTCGAGCCCGCTCTCCGCGAGCAGGTCGAACCAGAACTGGGCGCCTCCCCGCAAGGTCTCGCGCAGGCGATCCACGACGTCGCCCACTGGCGGTTCGGCGCCGGGCACGCGGCCCAGCGCAGGCGCGTCCTCGCGGAAGTAGAGCGCCACGCGGTCCAGACCGGCTCCGATCCAGACGACCTCGCCGGTCGCGCAGAGCTGGTCGAGCTGCGACGGCGTGTAGCCCGGGACCCGGCGCGGCAGGACGTCGCTCTCCCACAGCGAGACGGGCAGCGGCAGCGCCTGCAGCGGCACGAGCGCCTCGCGAAGCGTCGCCCGCCGGTCGATCCCGTGCCAGCTCGGCAGGAAGCTCCCGAGGGTGGCCTGCTCGACCGGCTCGACCTCCCGGCGCAGCGCCGCGAGGGAGGCTCGCCGGAGTCGCCGCAGGACGTCCGGGTCGCACCACTCCCGCTCGGTCCCGCCCGGCCGGAGCTCGCCGCGCACGAGCAGCTCCTCGTGCTCGAGCTCGCGCAGTAGCGGCTCGACGTCCCGCCCGAAGTGCTCGTTCGCCTGCGCGGTCGTGAAGGGCCCGCGGCCCTTCGCGTAGCGGACCACGAGCTCCCGGAGCGAGCTCTCGCCGCCTTCCAGGAACGTCTCGGGGAGGCCGCCCGGAGGCATCGCGCCGAGCGCGTCGCGGTAGCGGCCGGCGTCCTCGGCCGCGATCAGCCGCTCCTCGCCCGCGACGCGGATGCGGATCGCTCGCCGCTCCGCCTCGAGCACGGCCGCCTGGGCCTCGTCGAACTCGCC
>Ga0126309_10000148_pt1 | contig 23749 bp, 20 predicted proteins | sample Plot56_FD_92541 | JGI IMG/M metagenome (GOLD analysis project Ga0126309, IMG submission 92541) | Serpentine soil microbial communities from UC McLaughlin Reserve, CA, USA - Plot56 | ecosystem: Environmental > Terrestrial > Soil > Grasslands | place: USA: UC McLaughlin Reserve, Lake County...
ACCGTGGCGCTGCGCTGCGGCAGCGTGCCGAGGTCGTCCAGGTAGACCACGTCCCAGATCGGCTGGCCGAGATGCACGGCGCGGTCGCGCAGCATCTCGATCGTCCCCTTGCCGATCCCGCGCGGCGGCTGGTTGATGATCCGCATCAGGGAGAAGTTGTCCCGCGGGTTGCGCAGCACCCGCAGGTAGGCGACCAGGTCCTTGATCTCGGCACGGTCGTAGAAGCGGACGCCGCCCACCAGCGAATAGGGGATCTCGCGCGCCAGGAGCTCGTCCTCGATCGCGCGGGTCTGCGCGTTGGTGCGCACCAGCACGCCCATGTCGCCGAGCTTCACCGAGCGGCGCAGCGCCTGGATCGTCTCGATCACCCAGCGCGCCTCGTCGCCCTCGTCGCTCGCTTTGTAGAGATCCACCTTGACGCCGGCGCCGTTCTCGGTCCACAGCCGCTTGCCCCGGCGGTTCACGTTGTGCGCGATGAGCGCGCCGGAGACGTCGAGGATGGTCTGCGTCGAGCGGTAGTTGCGCTCCAGCTTGCGCACCGCGGCGCCCGGGAAGGTGCGCTCGAAATCGAGGATGTTGTCGAGATCGGCGCCGCGCCAGCGGTAGATGCCCTGGTCCTCGTCGCCCACGGCGGTCAGGTTGCCGTCCGCGCCGACCAGCTCCTGGATCAGGCGGAGCTGGGCGTGGTTGGTGTCCTGGTACTCGTCGACCAGGAGATAGCGGGTACGGGCGCGGATGCGCTCGCGCAGCTCCAGGTCGGTCGACAGCAGCTTGACCGAGAGCGCGATCAGGTCGTCGAAGTCGACCCCCGAGGCCTGCTGGAGGAGCCCCTGGTAGCGGCGGTAGAGGACGGCGACCTTCTTCTCGAAGAAGTTCTGGGCGGCGGACTCGTAGGAGGCATGCTCGACGAGGCGGTTCTTGGCCGCGCTGATCTGGTGGAGCACGGCGCGCGGCGAGAAGGCGGTCTCGGACAGCCCCTCGGCGGTCAGCGCCTCCTTGATCAGGCCGAGCTGGTCGCTGGAGTCGAGGATCGCGAAGTCGCGGCGCAGGCCGACCCGCTCGCCGTAGCGGCGGAGCAGGACGAGGCCATAGCGGTGGAAGGTGCCGACGAAGGCGGAGAGCGGATGCATCGCGAGGAGGTCCTCGACCCGCTCGCGCATCTCCCCGGCCGCCTTGTTGGTGAAGGTCATGGCGGAGACGTGGTACGGATCGACGCCGCGCTCGGTGACGAGCCAAAAGATGCGCCAGGTGATGACCCGGGTCTTGCCCGAGCCGGCTCCGGCGAGGACGAGCTGCGGCCCGTCGCCGTGGGTGACGGCTTCGATCTGCTCGGGGTTGAGCTGGCGCTCGAGGTCGAGAGTGCTGCCTTTCACGGCACGCATCTTACCGCAGGCCCCGGAATACACTTCGCCCTCGCCATGGTTGGGAGCCAGGGGGCCCCCGTGTCCCCTTCCCCGTCCGCAAAGGAGATCCCGCAAGTGCTCAAGCCGACCGACATCAACGAGTTCCTCGCCGCCCGCGTCATCGGCCAGGAGGAGGCCCTGCGCTATGTTTCCGTGGCGATCTTCAAGCACCTGCAGGGCGAGAAATACGGCAACCTCCTGCTGATCGGCAACTCCGGCACCGGGAAGACCACGATCATGCGGGGCATCGAGGCGCTCTATCAGGAGCACGAGGAGCTGCAGGAGCACCGGGTCGTCCTCATCCTGAACGCCAGCACCCTGGCGACCGACGAAGGGGCCGTGGACACCAGCCGCCTGTTCCACCGCCTGGAGGAGCGGGCCCGCCAGGTCGTCGGCTCCGGCGCCTCGGCCGAGCAGATCGGCCGCGCCATGGAGCGCGCCACGGTCTGCTTCGACGAGATCGACAAGATCTCCGGGATCGTCGGCGGCAAGCCCTACGTCACCGGGATCAACATCCAGCAGACCCTGCTCACGCACCTGGAGGGCGAGCGGGTCCTCCACCGGATGACCGTCCTCAAGGACGGGGTGCCGGAATCCGCCGCGGTCTGGGTCGACACGGGCAAGATGCTCTTCCTCTGCGCCGGCGCCTTCGAGACGCTCTACGACCAGGTGTTCAACCGGGTGGTCTCGCCGAAGAGCGGAGTGAAGCTCCCGACGGTGACGACCTACATCAACGGCAAGATCCAGATCCGCGAGTACTTCACCCTGCGCCACCACTTCCGGCCCGAGGACCTGTTCGAGTACGGCATGCAGCCGCAGTTCCTGTCGCGCTTCGACAACGCCGTGATCCTGGAGGACCTGAACGCCGGGACCCTCTCACGGATCTTCCGCGATACGGAGGAGAGCGTCTTCCAGGTCTCCCGCAGCTTCTTCCAGAACTACGCGATCGACCTGGAGATCACCGACGGGGCCGTGCAGCGGATCGCCGAGGAGGCGGCCAAGAGCAGCCGGATCGGCGCGCGCGCGCTCAAGTCGGTGTATGGCAGGATCATCAAGCCATTCGAGTACGATCCGTTCTCCCGCGAGGAGGTCCAGAAGAACGGCGGGGAGACGTTCAAGCTGGTGATCGACGAGAAGCTGGTCGGGGAAGCCCTGAAGCCAGCCATCTGACTCTGAGCTGAAGGAGGTTCTGTCATGGAGGGAGATCTGGCGGCCCGGCCGTCCATCGGGCCCGGCACCGTGCGGCAAACCATCGAGCGGCTGACGGCGCAAAACCCAAGCTCAACGGAGCGGATCCGCCGCGGCGTGGAGCAGGTGGCGCAGCGGTGGTGGCTGGAGGACGGTGATGCGGAGGCGTTCGCCGCGTTCTGCGAGCAGGGCTTCGTGGCGGACCCGGAGGCGCTCGCCGCGGCCTTCCGGAAGCTCGAGACGATGCAGGAGCAGATCGACGGCCGCATCCACGAGATCCGCCGCGAGGTGCTGACTCCGATCGATCTCGACACGGGCGAGATCTCCTCCCTCGACCGGCTCTTCGCCGACCTCGATCTGGCTCCCCACATCGACGAGGACCTGTTCAAGACCAAGGTCGCGTTCTTCGCGCTCCTCAACTTCCCGGTCCATACGCTCAAGGAGCGGCTGGAGCAGGGAGGGGGCTGGGACCGCGAGACCTGGGCGCGCTCGCGGATGATGGACCGGTTCGCGATGCGCACGCCCGCGGCCGTGGCGCAGGAGGTCACCCGGGTCGCCATCGCGGCGGAGCAGTACGTTTCGGCCTACAACATCCGGCTGGACCGCCTGCTCGGGGAGCAGGGGGAGCGCCTCTTCCCGGAGGGGCTGCGCCTGATCAGCCATTGGGGGCTGCGGGACGAGCTGGCGTCCCACTACGTCACGCCCAACGGCCTGGCCAGGCAGCGGACGATCCAGAAGGTCATGGAGCGGATCGTCCGCCAGGAGATCCCCGAGGCCGTCATCGACAACGCCGACCTCCTCTGGAATCCGTTCACCAACGAGGTGCGGTCCGCCCAGGACGGGGCGGAAGCGCCCGCGGACGCCGTCCGGCGCGAGCCGGACACCCGCTATGCCCATCTCCTCGCCTACTTCCACGCGGCGCGGCAGATCGATCCGTACTCGCCGACGGCGCCGACGTTCGTCGTGCGCCGGTTCGAGCGCGACCGCCAGATGACGGTGAGCGAGGCCGAGGCGCTGCTCGTCTCGGTCCTCGAATCGCAGGAGGTGAAGGATCTGGGCGAGCTCATCCGGGAGCGGGTGGGCCGGCCGCTGGAGCCGTTCGACCTCTGGTACGCCGGGTTCAAGTCGCGGGGCACCCACTCCGAGGAGAAGCTCGACCGGATGGCCAGCGAGCGGTTCCCGTCGCTCGTGGCGTTCCAGGCCGCCCTGCCCGGAACGCTGGAAGCCCTCGGCTTCGCGCCGGAGCGGGCGCGCTGGCTGGCCAGCCACATCGTGGTCGATCCGGCGCGCGGGGCGGGGCATGCGCTGCCCGCGACGCGGCGCGAGGACAAGACCCATCTGCGCACCCGGGTGCCGCGCGGCGGCATGAGCTACCAGGGGTACAACGTGGCGCTCCATGAGCTCGGGCACAACGTGGAGGAGGTCTTCTCGCTGAACGGAATCGACCACTGGTGGCTGTCCGGGATTCCGAACAACGGGTTCACCGAGGCCATCGCCTTCGTCTTCCAGCACCGCGACCTGGAGCTGCTGGGCCTGCGGGAGCCCGGCGAGGAGGCGCGGCACGTCGAGGCCCTGGGCACCCTGTGGAACACCTACGAGATCGCCGGCGTGTCGATCGTCGACCTCCGGGTCTGGCAGTGGATGTACGAGCACCCGGAGGCGACGCCCGCCGAGCTGCGGGAGGCGGTGCTGGCGATCGCCCGGGAGGTGTGGAACCGCTGGTTCGCCCCGGTCTTCGGGCGCCGGGACTCCGAGATCCTGGCGATCTACTCCCACATGATCGTCTACGGGCTCTACCTTCCGGACTACGCGATCGGCCACATCATCGCGTTCCAGGTGGCGAGCCATCTGACGCCGGAGACCTTCGGCGCAGAGATCGAGCGGATGACCCGCCAGGGACGGGTGACGCCGGACGCCTGGATGCGCGGCGCCGTGGGCGGCCCGGTCTCGGCCGAGCCCCTCCTCACGGCGTCGCGCGAGGCGCTCACGGAGGTCCCGGCGTAAACAAGCCAGGGAGCAACCGCGCCCTCTCCAGCTCCTCCGGCGTGTTCACGTTGAGGAACAGCGCGCCCGGGGGGCCGAAGGCGGCGAGGAGATCCCCTTCGAGCCAGCGGACCGCGAGGCCCTCCTCCTCGGCCAGCGACCACAGGGCGTAGATCCCGCGCGCCACCCGGGCCTCCAGGAGGGCGAGCACGCGCGGACCCCAGAGGGCGCAGAGCGGCTCGGCGCCGCCGGTCCAGCGGGGCAGGACCCAATCGGCGCCCTCCTCCAAGGTCAGCGCGGCCAGCAGGGGAACGGGGACGTGCGGCAGGTCGCAGGCGAGAGCCAGGAGAGGCCGGCCGGGATAGGCGCGCGCCGCGCCGAGGAGACCCGCGGCGGGGCCGCGGCCGGGGCCGTCGGGCAGAGAAGTGAAGCCGGGAACGAGCTGGCGTCCGCGATCCGCCAGGGCGACCTCCGGGCAGACCGCGGCGAGCCGCCGTGCCGCGCCGGCCGCGAGGGTTTCGCCCCCCAGCTCGAGACCGGCCTTGTCGCGCCCCATCCGGCGCGATGCCCCTCCCGCGAGAACGATCCCGATGATCCCGGCGGGCCGTTTCATCGTGTTAGCATCCCCGGGGTCTGGCGTTTGTTCAGAGGAGACCAATCGATGAGCACCAGCAGCGTCCTATTGTGCGTCCTCATGTTCGGGATGGCCGGCTCGGCCGCGGCGCAGGGCGGTCCGAAGGCCGACTCCACCCATCCACGCGTCGCCCTCGACACCTCGAAGGGGCGCATCGTCCTCGAGCTCTACCCCGACAAGGCCCCCAAGACCGTCGCGAATTTTCTCCAGTACGTCAAGTCCGGCCACTACGACGGCGTCATCTTCCACCGCGTCATCGACGGCTTCATGATCCAGGGCGGCGGCTTCACGCCGGACATGAGCCAGAAGCCCACCAAGCCGCCGATCCAGAACGAGGCGGACAACGGGCTGCGCAACGACCGCGGCACTATCGCCATGGCGCGCACCATGGACCCGAACAGCGCGAGCGCCCAGTTCTTCATCAACACGGTCAACAACGACTCCTTGAACCACCGGGGCAAGACCCCGCAGGGCTGGGGCTACACAGTCTTCGGCAAGGTGGTCGAAGGGATGGACGTGGTGGACCAGATCGCCAAGGTGCAGACCGGAACCAAGAGCGGCAATCAGAACGTGCCGATCGAGCCCGTGCTCATCAAGAAGGCGACGGCCCTTTAAAGAGGAGAGTGCTCCAACGCCCCGCCCGACCCAGCGGCGGGGCGTCGCCGCGTTTCATTCGACGCGTCAGCCCCGGACGACGTTGCGGGCCTGGAGCCCCTTCGGCCCCTGGACCACCTCGAAGTTCACCTTCTCCCCTTGATTCAGGGTCCGGAAGCCTTCGGAGACGATCGCGGTGTGATGGACGAACACGTCCTCACCGCCGGTCTCGGGCTGGATGAACCCATATCCCTTGGCGTTGTTGAACCACTTCACCGTTCCCGTCTGGGGCATGGTGTTACGACTCCTTTCTCTGAACGCGAAAGGAACTTCTTCACAGATTTTGGAAGATACTGGCACCTGCCCGCCAGAAAAGCAAGCACTGTCCGGGAACCGGCTCAGATCGGACTCAGGGAGGGATTCAGGACTGGGAGGGATGGTGCCGAAGACCGGACTCGAACCGGTACGGGTTGCCCCACACGCCCCTCAAACGTGCGCGTCTACCAATTCCGCCACTTCGGCACAAAGAACATTCTAGCCCAACTTACTGCTCGGCGGGCGGCCGCTCGGCGGGTGCCTGCGGCTGAGCCGGAGCGGGAGCCGGACGCGCGGGAGTCGCGCCAGCCGGCTTCGCCGGGGCCGGGGCCGGAGTCGTGGCCTCGACCCCTTCCATGACGGTTGCGCCGCCGCGATGGATCTGCGGCAGGCCGATCAGGAGGGTGGTGATGATGAAGATGATGAACGAGCCGACCGTCAGCTTGTGCAGCAGCGTGGTCGCTCCGCGCGCTCCGAAGGCCGTTTGCGTGGTGCCGCCACCGAAAACGGACAGGTCCGCGCCTTTGCCCTGCTGCAGCAAGACGACGAGGATCAGGAAAATGCAGACCAGCACGTGGATGGCGTACAGCAGATAGATCACAGTTCTCGGGCCTCCGGGAAGTTCCGGCGCGCCTCTTCGGCGCCCTAGCCGGAAACACGTATGATAGTCAGGAAATTTCTCGGGTCAAGACTCGCGCCGCCGACGAGGAATCCGTCGACGTCCGGCTGGGCGATCAGACCGGCCGCGTTGTCCGGGGTGACCGAGCCGCCGTAGAGGATCGAAACCTCGCCGCCCCGCTCGCCGAGCAGGCGCCGCAGGAAGGCATGGGCCTCCTGGGCCATCTCGGGCGTGGCCGTCTCGCCGGTCCCGATCGCCCAGACCGGCTCGTAGGCCAGGGCGAAGGCCGCGGGACCCGCGAGAGCGGCGCGGAGCTGCCGCTCCAGCACCTCGAACGTCCGCCCCGCCCGCCGCTCGTCGCGCGTCTCTCCGACGCAGATCATCGGGGTCAGGCCGTGCCGGAGGGCCGCCGCGGCCTTGCTTCCCACGAGCTCGTCGCTCTCGCCATGGTCGCGCCGCCGCTCGCTGTGCCCGCACAGGGCCCACGTGCACCCGGCGTCCGCGAGCTGCGCGCCGGAAACGTCGCCGGTGTGCGCCCCCTTGTCGTTCGGGTGCAGGTCTTGTCCGCCCACGGCAAGGCCGCTGCCGGCGAGCTCGCGGGCGACGACCGGGAGCAGAGGAAAGGACGGGAAGACGACGGCGCGCGCCTGGCCGGAGCTTCCGGATAGATCGCTGCGCAGCGCGCGGCACCAGACCGCCGCCTCGGCCTGGAGGAGGTTCATCTTCCAGTTCGCGGCGACCAGCGTCTGCCGCTTTCCGTTCTGGTTAGCGCTCCGATCCGCGCTCACCGCCCCGTCCCCTTGCGCAGCACGGCCACTCCCGGCAGCTCCTTGCCGGCCAGGAACTCCAGGGAGGCGCCGCCGCCCGTCGACACGTGGCCGATGTGGTCGGTGGCGCCGGCCTGGTGGGCCGCCGCCACCGTCTCGCCGCCGCCGATCACCGAGAAGCCGGAGCAGCTTTCCAGCGCCTGAGCCACGGCGCGGGTGCCGGCATCGAAGGGGGGCTTCTCGAAGACGCCGAGCGGCCCGTTCCAGAAGAGGGTGCGGGCGCGGCCGATTGCGGCCGCGAACGCCGCACGGGTGGCCGGCCCTACGTCGACGGCCTTGGTCCCGGTGGGAACCTGATCTACCGGCACGGTCTCCACCCGCTGCGGGTTGTTCAGGTCGTCGGTCACCACCAGGTCGGTGGGGAGCAGGACCTCGATGCCGCGGTTCTTCGCGCGCTCCAGAATGTCGCGGGCGAGGTCGATCCGGTCGGGCTCGTAGAGCGAGCCGGCCAGGTCGTGCCCCTGGGCGACTTTTTAGTTGTTGATCCGGCCGCCGCCGAGAAGCAGAAGGTCGAGGCGCGGCAGGAGGTTCTCCAGGGTGTCGATCTTCCCTTCGATCTTGGCGCCGCCGAGGAGCGCGGCGAAGGGGCGGTCGGGCTCTCCGAGCAGGCGGCCGAGGGCGTTCACCTCCTTGGCGAGGAGGCGGCCGGCGGCCTTGCGGGACAGGCGCTCGGGCACGCCCACCACCGAGGCGTGCGCGCGATGGGCGCTGCCGAAGGCATCGTCGACGTAGACCTCGGCGAGGGCGGCGAGCTGGTCCGCGAAGCCGGGATCGTTCTTGGTCTCGCCGGCGTGGAAGCGGAGGTTCTCCAGGAGGGCCACTTCGCCGCGTCCGAGCGCTGCGGCGGCGTTCTCGGCGGCTTCGCCGACACAATCTTCGGCGAAGCGGACCGGCCGGCCGAGGAGCTCCCCGAGCTTGGCCGCGACCGGACGCAGGCTGTAGCGGGGGTCGGGGCCGTCCTTGGGGCGGCCATGGTGCGAGGCGAGGAGGAGCTTCGCGCCGGCGGCGGTGAGCTCGCGGATCGTCGGCAGCGCCTCTTCGAGACGCGTGGCATCCATCACCTCGCCGGAGGAAGACAGCGGGACGTTGAAATCCACCCGGACGAACACGCGCGTGCCGTCCAGGTGGCCGAGGTCGAGGTCATCGAGGGTCAGCAGGTCGGTCATGCGCACTCTCCCATCGCGAGAAAATCTATCTACTCTTGAGCCCGCGCCGCGAGCAGCGCCAGGAGGTCGGCGAGCCGGTGGGCGTATCCCCACTCGTTGTCATACCAGGCCATGACCCGCACCAGGCGGCCGTCCTGGCTGTCGATCAGCGGCAGGTCGATCACGGCCGAGCGCGGGTCGTTGATGAAGTCGGAGGAGACGAGCTCCTCGTCGGAGACGCCGAGCAGACCGGCGAGCGGCCCCGCGGCCGCCTCCCGGTAGGCGGCGCGGACCACCTCGGCCGAAGCCTCCTGCTCCGTCTCCGCCACCAGGTCGAGGAGCGCGACCGCCGGGGTCGGCACCCGCACGGACAGCCCGCCGAGGCGGCCGGCGAGCGCGGGCAGGAGGTCGCCGACGGCCTCCGCCGCCGTGGTCGAGGTCGGGACGATGTTGAGCGCCGCCGCCCGCGACCGCCGCGGGTCCGGATGCGGCAGGTCGAGCAGGCGCTGGTTCTCGGTATAGCTGTGGACGGTGCTCATCAGACCGCGGCGGACGCCGAAGCGATCGTGCAAAACCTTCGCCATCAGCGCCAGGCAGTTCGTGGTGCAGGAGGCGTTGCTGGTCACCGCGTGCCGCTCCGGGTCCCAGTCCCGCTCGTTGACCCCGAGGCAGACCGTGAAGTCCGCGGGGTCGGCGGGGTGGGAGTTGGCGGACAGGATCACGGTCCGCGCGCCGCCGCGCAGATGGGCGGCGGCCCGCTCGCGATGCAGGAAGCGGCCCGTCGCCTCCACCACCGCGGCGGCGCCGTGGCGCGACCAGTCGATCCGTGCGGGGTCGGCCTCCTGGAGGACCGGGACGCACCGGTCGCCGATCCGCAGGACGCCGTCCCCGGCCTCGACGTGTCCGGGAAAGGGGCCGTGGACGGTGTCGCGCGCCAGCAGCCGGGCGAGCTGCTGGGCCGGGACCACGTCGTTGATCGCGGCGAGCTCGATCTCCGGCCGGCTCCAGGCGGCCCGGAGCAGAGCGCGACCGACGCGGCCGAAGCCGTTGATGGCATAGCGGAGGGACATGCCGGTCCTCGTTCGTTTGGGTCCTTGGTCGACGCGCGGCGGGCCGCCATGGACGGGGCCATCTAGTGTATGTCACGCCTCGGGCGTCCGGCGCACTTGTAAGGGCAGCGGAGGCGCCGGCTTCCGTTCGGGCCGCGCTTGGCGGATAATACTCAGTCCCGGCACGAGGATTGCCGGAATCGGCTGAAATCGCTGCGTCGCCCGATCCCGATGCGGGAGCGGGCCGGCGGGAAGTTTTCGCAGCTCCAGATCCAGAAACGATCCAGGTAGGAGGACCGACCGATGGCGGAGATGGGCAAGTACTGCAAGGCATACCTCGCGAAGCAGTTCCGGGAATATCCGGGCTGGAGTGAGAAGGCGGAGAACGTCCGCAAGGAGAAGAAGGAAGTGGACGGCAAGGAGGTCGAGGTCGATCGCGAGCTCAACGACGATTCGATCCTCTATCTCCAGGAGAACTACGTCGTCACCGACGGGATCTTCAAGGACCAGAACATCATCTTCGACAACGTCACCGACGAGTGGAAGGAGTACTGCCACTCGAACCTGGCGTTCGAGATCCCGGTCTACGAGCCGATCAACATCCCGCAGGCGGGTGACGCGGCGCCGCAATCGGGGGGCACCAACGGCTGAGGCGCCGCGCCGACCTCACCCCCCGACCCGAGGGCGCACAGGGGGTGAGGTCGCTTGCTATGCTGCCCGCCATGCGCCGCCCGCCGCTCGTTCTCGGCATCGAAACGTCCTGCGACGACACGGCCTGTGCCGTGCTCGACGGCCAGGGCCGCGTCCTTTCGTCGGTGGTCTCCAGCCAGCTCGCGTCGCATCGTCCGTACGGCGGGGTGGTCCCCGAGATCGCCTCGCGCGAGCACCTGTCCAACTGGCCGCTGGTGAGCGGCGAGGCGCTGGAGCGGGCGGGCGTGGCGCTCCCGGAGGTCGAGGTCGTGGCGGCCACGCGCGGCCCCGGTCTCGTCGGAGCCCTGCTCGTCGGGCTGGCGATCGGCAAGTCGATCGCCTTCGCCCTCGAACGCCCGTTTCTCGCCATCCACCACCTCGAAGGGCACCTGTACTCGCCCTTCCTGCCGCCGCGCGATGTGGACGCGCCGGCCGAGCCGGTCCCCGCGCGTTTCGTCGGGCTCGTCGTCTCGGGGGGCCACACCTCGCTCTTCGCCGTCGAGGACAGACCGGACGGGCGCGTCGCGACGCTCGGCGAGACCCGCGACGACGCGATGGGCGAGGTCTTCGACAAGGTCGGCAAGCGTCTCGGCCTCCCTTATCCGCAGGGCCCGCTCGTCGACGAGCTCGCCGAACGGGGAAACCCGGCGGCGCGCCGCTTCGCCACCCCGTTGCGCGGCGAGACGCTCGACTTCTCCTACTCCGGGCTCAAGAGCCAGGCTCTCCTGGAGATCGAGAAGCTGGAGCGGGAGCTCGGGCCGATCGATCTGGGTCGTCCGGAAATCGCGCCGGAGAGCGAGCCGCCCCAGACCGTCCTCGACCTCCTCGCCGGCTTCCGCGCCGCCACGGTCGCGCAGGTGATCGACCGGCTCGACCGCCTGGCCGGCCAGCGCGAGATCCCGCTGCTCGCCGTCTCGGGCGGAGTGGCCGCCAACCGGCTGCTCCGCCGCGAGCTGCCAGCCTGGGCGGAGCGCCGCGGTGTCGACCTCCGCCTCGTGCCGCTCGCCTGGGCGGGGGACAACGCGGCCATGATCGCCCACGCCGCCCTGCTCCGCCACCGCCGCGGCCAGGCGGACGATCCGTTCCAGACGGAAGCGGAGAGCCGCATTCCCCTGTAGAGGCCTTCGATTCCCGGCGTCCTCCAGAGCCCTCTTTTTCTCTGGAAAGACGCCAGGAAATGCCTTAGAATGAGACCGAGCCGTGGAACGCACCTCTCCCTCCGCCCTGACCGCCGTCGTCGCCGAGAAGCCCTCCGTCGCCCGCGACATCGCCAGAGTCCTGGGCGCCACCGAACGGGGGGAGGGGTTCCTCCGCGGCAACGGCTATCTGGTCACCTGGGCGATCGGCCATCTGGTGACGCTGGCACAGCCGCACGAGATCCGGCCGGAGTGGAAGCGCTGGAGCCGCGATCATCTCCCGATGCTCCCCCAGGACTGGCCCCTGGTCGTTCCGGAAGACACGAGCAAGCAGTTCGAGGCCGTGAAGCGGGCGCTCAACGACCCCAAGGTCGAGAAGGTCGTGTGCGCCACGGACGCGGGGCGCGAGGGCGAGCTGATCTTCCGCTACATCTATGAAGCCGCGGGCTGCCGCAAGCCGGTCTCCCGCCTCTGGATCTCCTCGCTGACCGCCGAGGCCATCCGCAAAGGGTTCGCCACGCTGCGCTCCGGCCGCGACTTCGACCCCCTCGCCGACGCCGCCCGCGGGCGGAGCCGCGCCGACTGGCTCGTCGGTATGAACCTCTCGCGCCTCTACACCCTCGACTTCCGGGAGAACGAGGAGCTCTGGTCGGTCGGCCGGGTGCAGACTCCCACCCTGGCGATGCTGGTGGAGCGCGAGCTGGCCATCCGCTCCTTCGTCCCCGAGGACTATCTGGAGGTGACCGCGACGTTCGCGCCTCCCGAGACGGACGCGCCGGCCTACCGCGGCGTCTGGTTCCGCGGCGAGAGCCCAACGGTCGAGGCGCGGCGGCTCAAAGCCACGCCGGACCGGCCGGGCGCGGATCTCGAAGAGGCCATGGCCATCGTCGGCCGGGCGCGCACCGGCCGGGCCGCGGTCGAGTCCGTCCGCTCCGAGACGAAGCGGATGCCGCCGCCGCTCCTCTATGACCTGACCGAGCTCCAGCGCCACGCGAACCGCCTCTGGGGGTTCAGCGCCCAGAGGACGCTGGGGATCGCCCAGTCGCTCTATGAGGGGAAGAAGCTGATCAGCTATCCGCGGACCGACAGCCGCCACCTCTCGACGGACGTGGCCGCGACCCTCGGCGAGGTCGTCCGCGCGATCCGCGGGGCCTATCCCGGAGAGCATCTCGCCCCCGGCACCGGCGAGCGGCCGCTGGGCAAGCGCTTCGTGGACGACGCCAAGGTCACCGACCACCATGCCATCCTGCCGACGGCGACCTCGGCCGAGGGGGCCGGACTGACCTCGGATGAGCGGAGGGTCTACGATCTGATCTGTCGGCGCCTCCTCATGGCCTGGCACGACGACCACGTCTGGTCCGTGACCACGGTCATCACGCGCGTGACCTCGCTCACCGGCTCGGTCGTCGACCGCTTCCACAGCTCCGGGACCGCGGTCGAGCAGCCGGGGTGGAAGGTGCTTGATCTTCAAAAGGAGAAGAAGGACGGCAAGGACGGCAAGGACGACAGGGACAAAAAGGACAGAGAGGACGGGGAGGCGGACGAGGCGCAGGACCTGCCGCCGGGGCTCGTCCAGGGGCTCGTCCGCCGAGTGACGGATGCCAAGGCCGTGGCCAAGAAGACCCGGCCGCCGAAGCGGTTCACCGAGGGCACTCTCCTGACCGCCATGGAGACGGCCGGCCGGACGCTGGACGACAAGGAGCTCTCGGAGGCCATGAAGGAGAGCGGCCTGGGCACGCCGGCCACCCGGGCGGAGATCATCGAGACGCTGCTGCGCCGCGGCTACATCGAGAGGGACGGCAAGGCGCTCCACGCGACCGACCGCGGAATCCGCCTCATCGAGATCGTCCATCCGCACGTCAAGAGCCCGGCCATGACCGGCCAGTGGGAAGCCCAGCTCCAGCGCATCCAGAAGGGGGAGGCGGATCTGGCGGCGTTCCTGCGGGGGATCGAGGCGTATGTGAAGGAGGTCATCGGAGCGGGTCCACCCCCGCCCGGCCCCCGGCCCCGGGACCTCACCCCCCATCCCCCTCTCCCATCGCCCCCCCTTCCACCGGGAGAGGGGGGACGAAACCCGGCTTTCGTCGAAAGATCGATTGCAGCCGAGGTCTCTCGGAGAGATTCCCCCTCTCCCGGGGGCTGGGGGGGCGATGGGAGAGGGGGCCAGGGGGTGAGGTCCCCCACGCCTCCCGACCGCCTTCCCGACCTCCTCCGCTCCGCCTTCCGGCTGGAATCGTTCCGTCCGTATCAAGAGGACGTCTGCCGGGCGGTCACCACGGGGAAGGACGTCCTCCTGGTCATGCCGACCGGGGCCGGCAAGTCGCTCTGCTACCAGCTCCCGGGGCTCGCCCGCGCCGGGACCACCCTGGTCGTCTCGCCGCTGATCGCGCTCATGGAGGACCAGTACGCGAAGCTGCGCGACCTGGGGCTGCGGGCCGAGCGGATCCACTCCGGGCGCGACCGCGCGGCTTCGCGGCAGGCGTGCGTCGACTATCTGGCCGGGCGGCTCGACTTCCTGTTCATCGCGCCCGAACGGCTGAGCGTCCCCGGCTTCCCCGAGATGCTCGCCAAGCGCAAGCCGGTCCTCATCGCGGTCGACGAAGCCCACTGCATCTCGCAGTGGGGGCACGACTTCCGCCCGGACTACCGGATGCTCGGCCAGCGCCTTCCCCTGCTCCGCCCGGCTCCCGTGATCGCCCTGACCGCCACGGCCACGCCGCTCGTCCAGGACGACATCGCGGCCCAGCTCGGTCTGCAGGCGCCGGGCCGGTTCATCCACGGCTTCCGCCGCACCAACATCGCCGTGGAGGTCGCCGAGCTGCGCCCGTCGGAGCGCCGCGAGGCGGTGCACCGGCTTCTGGCCGACCCGGGGAGCCGCCCGGCCATCGTCTACGCGCCAAGCCGCAAGGAGGCGGACGCCCTCGGCGAGGAGCTGCGGAGCGAGTTTCCCGCCGCCGCCTACCACGCCGGCATGCCCGGCGCCGCCCGCGACCGGGTTCAGACGGCCTTTTTGAGCGGCGGGCTCCAAGTGATCGTCGCCACGATTGCCTTCGGCATGGGAGTCGACAAGCCGGACGTCCGCACCGTGATCCACACCGGGATGCCCGGCAGCGTCGAGGGCTACTATCAGGAGATCGGGCGCGCTGGCCGCGATGGCAAGCCCTCCCGGGCGATCCTCCTCTACTCCTGGACCGACCGCCGGAGCCACGAGTTCTTTCAGACGCGGGACTATCCCGATCCGGACGTCCTCGAAAAGATCTTCCGCGCGTTGACGCCCGAGGCGCGGCCGCCCGAGGAGATCCGCCGCAAGATGGGCCGCGGCGGCCCGGACGAGGAGGTCTTCGAGCGGGCGCTCGAAAAGCTCTGGATCCACAAGGGCGCGGTGGTCGACGCCGAAGGCCACGCGGCGCGCGGCGAGCCGGGATGGCTGCAGCCCTATCTCGCCCAGCGCGACCACAAGCAGGCCCAGCTCGATCTGATGATCCGCTACGCCGAGTCCCACGGCTGCCGCATGCTCCATCTGGTGCGCCACTTCGGCGACCAGGAGGACTCGGGGAAGGCGTGCGGCCTCTGCGACGTCTGCGCGCCGGCCGCCTGCGGAGTCCGCAAGTTCCGCCAGCCGGCCGCGGGCGAGACGGAGGTGCTCGGACGGGTCCTCCACGCGCTCCGCTGGCGGGACGACCAGAGCACGGGACAGCTCTGGCGGGAGCTTCAGGAAGGATCGACCGGTCTCGACCGCAAGGGGTTCGAGCACCTCCTGGGAGGCCTCGTGCGCGCCGGCCTGGTTCAGATCCGCGACGATTCGTTCGAGAAGGAGGGGCGTTCGATCCGCTTTCAGCGGGCGCGCCTGACCCCGGAGGGGATGCGCGCTGATCCAGAGGCGGTCCAGCGCGTGGATCTCCCCGAAGTCGCCGCCCCGGCCGAGCGCAAGAGGAAACGGACGCGGGAGCGCGCCGGCCGGACCGAAGACCGGCGGGAACGCCGTCCCCGCAAGGGGCAGATCGTCCTGATCGCTGGCGCGGCGGGAACCGATGGCGCCCACCCCGGCCTGATCGAAGCGCTCAAGGCCTGGCGGAAGGCCGAGGCGCAGCGGCGGCGCGTCCCGGCCTTCCGCATCCTGACCGACCGCGCCCTGACCGCGCTCGCCACAAGCCGGCCGGGCGATGAGGTCGAGCTGCTCGGAGTGGCCGGGATCGGCCCGACGATCGTACAGAAGTATGGGAAGGAGCTGCTGGGGCTGCTACGCGGCGAAAGCTAGCGGAGAGGGGGAGGGGGCGGCGCCCTCTCCCCTGGAGGGGAGAGGGGTCGTTCGGATCTACTTCTCGAACACCTGGCCGATCGGCACGATCTCGATCGAGGTCGGCTTCACCGGCAGCACCTGGATCGCCTTGTCCTCCGCGAGCACCTGCTCGGGGACCTGGCTGTTGTAGGTCTTCGGGCTCGGCGCGTCGCGGCGCAGGGTCTCCTCGAGCTGACGAGCGTTGTTCGTGATCATCACGGCGTCCCAGTCGTCGGGATCCAGATACTTCTTGATCGCCGCGTTGACCTGCTCGGCGGTCACCTTCTTCAGGCGCGCCTCGATCTCGTCGATGTACGGCGGCATCCCGTAGAACTTGCTGTCCATCAGATAGCCGAGGCGGTCCGATGGGCTCTGCGCCCAGAGCTTCGAGTAGTTGATGAGAAGGGTCCGGGCCGTCTCCACCTCGTCCTTCGTCATCCCCTGGTCGTAGAGCCGCCGGAGCTCGGAGAGCGCGGCGCGCAGGGCGAACTGGGCATCCCCCGGCGCCACCGGACGGATCCAGATCGAGAAGTACTGCTGCCGGCGCGGCACGTTGGCCGTCGGGTAGTCGGTCCCTGGCGGGTAGTACCAGTACTCGATGTACGAGTAGTCGCCATAGTTCAGGCCGCGCTGAAGGCGGAGCTGCTCCATCAGGCGCCCGTACATGGTGCGGTGCTCGCCCAGGTAGCTGTTGGCGACCATGAGCGGGTAGTAGTCCGGATGCGAGCGGTTGATCGGCAGCGCGTGTCCCAGGGTGATCGCCACGGAGGCGGTCTCCTTGTCGACGAGGGTGACGTGGCGTCCCGTGATCTTCGGAAGCGGCGGCAGCGCCTTCTGCTCTTTCTGGCCCGCCGGCAGCGCCGAGAAAGCGCGCGCCAGCTCGTCAGGGAAGCCTTGCGGATAGCCGCCGGCCACTCCCAGCATCAGGTTCGCCCGCGTGTAGTGCTCGCGGTAGAACGTCTTCACGTCGTCCAGGGTGATGCTCCGCAGACTTTCGACCGTCCCTTCGGACGGGTGCCCGTACGGGTGGCCCTTGAAGATCTCGCCCTGGAGGACCTCCAGGCTGAGGAGCTCGTCGCTGCTGCGCAGGCTGTTGGTTAGATAGGTGACGAGCTGCTCCCGGTTCCGCTCGAAGTCGGCTGGTGCGAAGGCCGGCTGCAGCAGGGCTTCCTGGAGCAGCTTGGCATAGTCGGCGAGCGTCTCGCGGTGCACGGTGCCGGTGAACAGCGTCACCTCGCGGTCGACGTTGCCCCCGAGGCTCGCCGCCATGGGGTAGAGGGCGTCGATCAGCTCGCTGTAGGAGCGCTTCTGGGTGCCCCCCTGCGAGACCATGAAGGCGGTCAAGGCGGCCAGGCCTTCCTTGCCGGCGGGATCGTGGATCGAGCCGACGTCGAAGAGGAGGCGAATCGCCACCAGGGGGGATTCGCTCGGGAGGGTCACCAGGTCGATGGCCGAGCCTCCCGGGGCCGGCTTCTGCGGCGGAGCGCTCTGGGCGAAGGCTCCCGGGGCGGTGAGCGCTCCGGCGAGCGCGAGCGCGGCGATGAGGCTCCTGCGATCAGTCATGGGCGGCTCCTCCCTTGTGCGCGAGCGTCACAAAGGTCTCGTTCTGCGACCGGAAGATCTCGCGGGCGGCCCGCTGCACGTCCTCGGGCGTGACCTTCTGGTATTGGGCGAACCGCTCGTTGATGCTGCCGATGTTTCCGGTCGTGCCGATGTAGAGGGACACCTGGTCGGCGATGCCCGCCGGGGTGTCCAGCGACTGGGCGAAGGCATACCGCAGGTTCGACTTGATCCGGTCCAGCCGCTGCGGATCGACCGGCTTCTCCTGGAGCTCCCGGATGTGCCGGTCGACGGCCTCCTTGATCTTGGGGACCAGGTCCTCCGATTTCGCCCGCCCGAAATAGGTGAAGAGGCCGGGGTCCCGGCTCAAGTCGCCGAACGCGGAGAGGGTGTCGGCCCACTGCTTGTCGACCACGACCTCTTGATAGAGAGGAGCCGTCTCGCTGAACAGGAGCTGGGCGATCAGGTCGAGGGCTGCCGAATTCATGTCCCGCGTCGAAAAGGCCGGCGAGCGGTACCCGACCAGCATGTAGGGGTTCGTCGGGTTGGGCCAATCGAGGTGCCCGCGCTTCGCCGCGGTCTGCGGCGGCTCGGGCTGGACGTTCGCCGGCTGGTAGCCCTTCTTCCAGTCCCCGTAGTACTTCTTCGCCAGCTCCTCGACCCGCTGCGGCTGGGCGTCGCCCACCACCAGCAGGGTGATGTTCTCCGGCCGGTAGAAGCGCTGGAAGAACTTGAGGCTGTAGTCGTAGTAGCCCGGCATGGCCTTGATGTCTTCGAGGAAGCCGATCGTGTTGTGCTTGTAGGTGTGCTTCTGGAAGGCCAGGTCGCGCTGCTTTTCGATCATCGGCAGAATCGGGTTGGACACGCTCTTGTTGTATTCGCCGAGCACGGCCAGGGCCTCGGTCCGGAAGTCCTCCTCGCTGTACTTCAGGTTCTTGAAGCGGTCCGACTCCATGTCCATCATCGTCTCGAGCTCGCGGGCGGGGCCGATGAGCTGATAGATGGTCGAATCGTCCCCGGTCGAGGCGTTGGACGCGGCCCCCAGCTTCTTCAAGACCTCCGTGTAGGCCTCCCGCGAATACCGCTCGGTGCCACGGAACATCATGTGCTCGAAGAAATGCGCGAAGCCGCTGTGGCCAGGCTCGACCTCGTCGCGCGAGCCGGTGCGCACGACCAGGTAATAGGCCACCGTGCCCGGGCTCTCATAAGGAACGGTCAAGACCCGCAGCCCGTTGTCGAGCGTGGTCTCATGGACCTTGAAGGGAAAGATGTCTCCCTGGGACGCGGCGTGTGCCGCGGTGGCTGTCAGCAGCAGCCCCAGGAGCGCCGTAGGTATCCGAAGCGACACGACAGAGTGCCTCCTTTCGTCTTCCCCCTGGAGGGGATTCCCATCTTATCCTACGCACCATGAAACGCATGGTTCTCATCCTTCTGCTGGTCTCATCGCTCCTGGGCCCCACGGATCCCGTCCGGGCCCAGACGCCGCCGTCGGGAGCCGCCGCCCGCCGCACCCCGGTCGTGGTGGTGGCGGAAAAGGTCTCCCCCGCGGTGGTCAACATCTCCGCCGAATCCACGGTGCGCGAGGTCGACCCGTTCTTCGGGCTCTTCTTCGGACCCACGACCCGGAGCGCGCAATCGCTCGGCTCCGGCCTGATCATCGATCCCAACGGCATCGTGGTCACCAACGCCCACGTCATCGAAGGAGCGTCGCGCATCCTGGTGACGACTCTCGACGGCCGCGAGCTGGAGGCGGACGTCCTCGGCTCCGACCGCGACTCCGACCTCGCGGTGCTCAAAGTCCAGGGGCGCAACCTGCCGGCTGTGCCGCTGGGGCGCAGCTCGGACCTGATGATCGGCGAAACCGTCATCGCGATCGGAAATCCGTTCAGCCTGTCGGACACGGTGACCACCGGCGTGCTCTCGGCGCGCGGCCGGACCGTCCCCTCCGAGCGCGGCGAGCGCCTGTTCACCGACTTCCTGCAGATCGACGCCTCGATCAACCCGGGGAACTCGGGCGGACCGCTGGTCAACATCCTCGGCGAGGTGATCGGGATCAACACGGCGATCATCTCCGGAGCGAGCGGGATCGGCTTCGCCATCCCGGCCGACCGGGCGCGCCGGGTGGTGGACGACCTGCTGCGCTTCGGCGAGCTGCGCCCGCTCTGGACCGGCGCGCGGCTGCTCACGGTCGACGCCGAGCTGGCCCGGCGCTACAGCCTGGCCGACCGGCGCGGCGCCTTCGTCTTCAAGATCTATCCGGACTCTCCCGCCGGCCAGGCGGGGCTCGCCGAGCAGGACGTGATCGTCGCAGTGGAGGGGCAGCCCGTCGCCTCGCGGGAGGACGTGACCACGGCCCTCTACACCGCCCCGGTCGGCTCGCCGCTCCGGCTCGACGTGCGGCGGGGCGACCGCTCGTTGAAGCTGACGTTGCGGGCGGTCCACCCGCCCAAAGGGCTCGGGCTGCGCTTCCTCGAACGCAACGTGGGGCTCACGGTGGAAGCGAGACAGGGCCGCCTGGTGGTGGCGCGGGTCGCCGGCGGCTCGCTGGCCGAGCGCCGCGGGCTCCGCACCGGAGACCTGATCCTCGGGGCGAATGGTCAGGAGCTGAGCTCCGCGGAGACGCTGGGGCGCGAGGTGGTGCGCGGCATCGACCGCGGCGGCCTGCTCCTCGCCGTCGGACGGGGACGATACGTCTACAACCTGGACTTCCCGCTGTAGGGTGAGGGGGGCGGGGCCTTCTCTACCAGGAGAAGATGATCCCCGCCGATCCCTCCGGCAGCCAGGTGACGCCGTCCGAGTCGTAGCGGTCGTAGCGGTTGTCGAAGTCGGTCTCCAGATCGAGCCAGGTGCCCCGGCCCTCCAAACGGAGGCCGACGTTCTCGGAGAGGAAGACCTTGACGCCCCCGCCGAAGCTGCCGGAGAGGTAGTTCTCCGCATCCAGCTCGGGGAAGTCCGGCTCCAGGCGCGCCAGGCCGAGCGTGGCCACCACGAACGGGCTCACCTGGCCCTCGCCCCACTGGAGCAGGAACCCGGCCTGGTAGAGGCCGAGGTCCACGTCGCCCAGGTTCTCCGACGGGGAGAGCAGCCCCGCGTCGACCGTGAACGAGGTGCTCTGCCGGCTGGCCAGCAGCTCGAGCTGCCAGTTGGGGGAGAGCGGGATGTCGAACATCAATCCATAGTGGGCCCCTTCGTCGATCTCCACGTCGGACCGGAAGTCGAAGCCGATGTCGGCGGAGTTGTCGACCTCGCCGCCCAGGCGGTAGCCGACAAAAGGCGTGATCTCGAACCGGTTCACCTGGGCTGCAGCCGCGGCCGGAATCAGGGGGAGCAGAAATACCAGAGCACACAACGCTCGACGCATGTCCTTATCTCCTTGCGCGGGAAGCCGGAGGCCCGCTCCAGAAGTTCATATCACGGATGGTACGATCGGGAACCGCTCCGGGTTTTTCCCGGAGCCGGGCCGATCCGCGAGGTCCCCTAATGCCGACGCCGGTCCTGACCGAGGCGCGGAGGCTCCCCGAGGAGCACCGGCTCCGCCTGACCTGGAGCGACGATCACGTCGCCGAATTTCCTTATGACTATCTGCGCGGCTGGTGCCCTTGCGCCGGCTGCCAGGGGCACAGCGGAAAGATCCGCTACCAGCCGCCGGCCCAGCCGGTGACCGCCACGACGATCAAGCCGGTCGGCAACTACGCCATCTCGATCGGCTGGTCGGACGGCCACGGCACCGGCATCTATCGCTATGACTTCCTGCGCGAGATCTGCCCGTGCGGGCAATGCGGCGGGGCGGGGGAATTTGTGGAGGGGTAGCCCTCACCCCTGGCCCCTTTACGCGCCAACTTTGGCGCCGCGCCGGCTCCCACCAGGGGTTAAAACCCCTGGCTACCGGACACCAACGATCGTCCCCAAGGGGACGACGCCCCCGTCCGCCCCTTCAGTGGGCGGTTTTTCTTCTAGGTAGCCAGGGGTCTCGACCCCTGGCGGGCGCCGCGAGCTCGAAAAGTTAGCGCCAATGCCGGAGGTGAGGTCTCAGCGCCTTTTTTCGAGCTGCTTTTCCAGCTCCTGGATCCGCTTTTCCAGCTCCTGGAGCCTCTGCTCCAACTGACGCTCGCGCGGCGAGCGCTGCTGGTGGAAGCGGATGACCTCGCCGTCAGGCCCCGGCCCCGGGGTGCCGTGGGGCGGCAGCTCGATCCGCTCCGGCAGCCCGCCGCGCTCCCCGTTCAGCCGCAGCACCAGCGGGCCGTCCTCGCCCTCGCCCCGCATGAAGAGCGGCCCCATGTCCAGCTCGGGGCGCTCGCGGAGAGTCACGGCGGCGGTGAGCGTCTGCGCCTTGCGGTTGCGCCAGACTTCCAGCGGCACCTGCTGCCCCTCCTCGAAGTCGCGCACCTGGGCGCGAACGTCCCAGCTCGCTCGGACGTCCTTGCCGTCGATGCGCGCGAGGATGTCTCCCACCTCGAGGCCGGCCTTGTCGGCCGGACCGCCCGGCTCGACGTGCGAAACCATGACTCCGGCATCCTCCGGCGCTCCAAAGTGGGTGCGTAGCTCGGGGGTCAGCTCGGTCAGGCCGATCCCGAGATAGCCGCGGCGCACCATCGGCCCCATTCCTTCGATCACCCGCTCCTTGCCGTCGCCATCCACGATCACGATCCGGCGCTTCTCGACGACCTTCTTCTCGTCCTTCCCTTTGTCGTCGCCTGGAAGGGCCCAGGCACCCGCGCCGGAGCCCAGCAGGGCCATCAGGCCGACGGCGGCGGCGCGGTACACGTTCGTCTTCATCGCGAACCTCCTTAGAAAGTGTCGACGCGGTAGGTGGCGGGCGCGGGCCCGTCCTCCGCGGGAATCTTGTCCAGACCCACCACCAGATCCATGCCCTCGTCACCGCCCACGTAGACCATCGGCGGCTCCGAAAGGGCGCGGATCTCCTGCTCGAGTTGCTCGTGCTCGGCGCGGATCTCCTGGAGGAGACGCCGCGCCTCGGCGGTCTGCGCCGCCTCGCGGGACTGCTCGTACCGGACCACGCCGGCCGAGACCACCAGAGCGGCGACGGCGGCGGTCGTCGCCGCCATGGCGAGCCGGTGACGCCAGCTCGCGCCGTGAGAGATCGTCCGCGCGGGCTCGTCGAGGCGCGCCAGGACGCGCCGCGTGAAGCCCGGCCGGGCGGTCTCCCGCGGCAGCTCGCGCAGCAGCCGGCCTACGCTGTGGTCTTCCATGCCGTACCTCCTTGCCAATAGGGCTCGAGCTTCTGCCGCAGATGCTGGCGGCCGCGATGGATCCGCGACTTCACGGTCCCTTCCCGGCACCCCAGCTCCCGGGCGATGTCCATGTAGGACCAGCCTTCGATTTCGTGGAGAACGAGCGGCACCCGGTAGCGCAACGGCAGGGCGGCCACCGCTCCGGCGACCTCGCGGTGGAGCTCCTGGAGGAGCAGCCCCGAAGAGGCCGCCGGCTCGTCGTGGTCGCGCCGTCCCAGGAACGGGAGCAGCAGCCGGAACCGCTTCTCCCGCCGCTCTTCCGACCGTACCAGGTTGGTCGCGATGCGGAACAGGAAGGCGCGCAGGTACCCCTGCTCGACGTAGGACCCGGCGGACCGCCAGAGCCGCAGAAATGCCTCCTGGGCCAGATCCTCGGCGCGGTCCCGGTCGCCGGTCAGGCGGGCCAGGTAATTCACCACCGCGTCCTTGTGGAGGTCGACCAGGCCGGCGAAGGCCTCGCGGTCGCCGCCGCGGACCCGCTCCATCAGGTCGGCGTCGCTCGGGTGTCGAGACTGGATGGGCTCCATCATGTCCGTTCTCCAACCGATTGAAACGCCGGTGGGGAGGAAAGGTTCCCGGATGCCTCTGATACGCTTCCCCCAGAGAGTACGCCCCGAGGAGATCCCATGAGCAAGACCGCCGTTCTGGAGCCGCGTTTCATCGACATCATCGCGTCGGAGGTGGGCTGCCGGCCGCATCAGGTCGGCGCCGCCGCCGCGCTGTTCGCCGAGGGAGCCACCGTCCCTTTCGTCGCCCGCTACCGCAAGGAGGCGACCGGAGGGCTCGAAGACCTCCAGCTCGAGACCCTGGCCAAGCGCCGCGAGTACTTCCTGGAGCTCACCGAGCGCCGCGACGCCATTCTGGAGAGCATCCGCGAGCAGGGCAAGCTGACCGACGAGCTGGAGGCGAGCCTCCGGGCCGCCCTCACCAAGCAGGAGCTCGAAGACCTCTACCTTCCCTATAAGCCGAAGCGCCGCACCCGCGCCCAGATCGCCCGTGAGAAGGGGCTGGAGCCGCTGGCCGATGCCGTCCTCTCCGGCGCCCACACCCGCGAGCTGCCGGAGGAGCTGGCGCG
>Ga0126309_10000149_pt1 | contig 23737 bp, 21 predicted proteins | sample Plot56_FD_92541 | JGI IMG/M metagenome (GOLD analysis project Ga0126309, IMG submission 92541) | Serpentine soil microbial communities from UC McLaughlin Reserve, CA, USA - Plot56 | ecosystem: Environmental > Terrestrial > Soil > Grasslands | place: USA: UC McLaughlin Reserve, Lake County...
CGGACCGGGTGCGTCAGGCCCGTTAGCATGGCACCATTCCCTTTGTGCGTGAGACGCTATCCGAACCGTGGCGGGCGTGTGTGGAGCTGGCGTGGGAAGCCTACCGCGCCGGCTCCTTGCCCATCGGCGCGGTCGTCGCCGATGCCGAGGGGCGCATCGTGTCCACCGGGCGCAACCGTATCCACGAACGCACCGGGCCTCCCGGTATGGTCTTCGGCCGCAAGCTAGCCCACGCCGAACTCAACGCCCTGCTCTCCCTCGAAGACGAAGAAGACCCGCGTGCCCGCGTCCTTTACACCACAACGGAGCCGTGCCCACTGTGCGTCGGTGCGGCGCGCATGGCAGACGTCGGGGGACTCAGGTACGCCTCGAGGGAGCCGTGGGCCGGGTCCGCCGCCATGTTCGAGACCGTGCCCTACCTGCGACGCGCCCACCTGGGTCTAGAGAGACCGAAGGACCCACGGTTGGAGGCCGTCCTGACAACGCTGCTGGTGGAGCGCTTCCTGCATCTCAAGCCGAAAGTCTTACCCTCGTTTCTCAAACTCTACGAGGAAGTTATGCCGCAAGCAACCAGGGCGGGACAAAATGTCTACCGTTCCGGACTACTGCGGACAATGAACGCCGATGGCGCCTCGGCCCGCGAGATGGTGCTCGTGCTGTCCAAAGAATTCCCAGAACCTGAAAAGCTGACCAGCTGAAATGCTGACCTGCTGCGGTTTTGGAAGCTCGAGCTTCCAAAACCGCTTATCGAAACCTCTTGCGGATCACGAGGGCGTCCACGACGAGCATGATCACCCACATCCAGATCGCTACCCCTACGCTGAGGAACGAGACTGCGATGGAGAGCAAGAAGATAGCCGGTATCGTGAGGCCCCGTCGCAGGAAGATGCTCTGGTGGATTAACCAGAACGCGCTGATCCCGACGAAGCTCAAGACGTAGCCGAGGTATTTGGGCCACAGTGAGAGCAGTGCGTCGGGTAATTGGCTGGCCACCATCTTCTCCGGTATGTCGGGCACCCTTATGTCGAGGATCAGAAGCGCGATGGCAATGGCGAAGACGGCCTCGCTCAGGTTGACGATGCGGTCCCGATCCCTCTCGGTCTCGCCCTCGCTGGGTCTGAGCATCAGCTTACCCCCATCCGGGGGTGTTCGATCCACTGCGAGCAGTGTAGTTCAAGGGGAGAGTAGGTCCCTCGGAGGCCGGTCGGCTTACTCTCCGCCGAAGTGTAGCCCCGATGGGCCGTAGAGGGTCCAGAAGTAATACGTCGCCAACCCGAACCCGATGATCATGACGACCGCGCGTAGGGCGGTGCGGTTGATCCTGCCGGTAAGCACGCCCCCCAGGTAACCGCCGATGAGGCCGCCGATGGCCATCGGCACGCCGTATCCCCAGTTGATCTCACCGTAGATCACGAGCACAACCACGGCCACGCCCCGCAGGCACCCCGCGAGCAGGTTCTTCAATGGCACCACCCGGTGCACGTCCCCCATCCGCAACAAACTCAGGGCACTGATCATCAAGATGCCGATGCCGGCCCCGAAGTACCCGCCGTAGATCGCCACAACGAACACAACAGCCACCGCAAGCGGCCACAGAGCCGCCGCAAGTCCGCGGTTTGCCTGGGCTCCACCGCGGCGGGAGAGCCGGGGCTCAACCACGAACAGGACCGTGCCGCCGAACACCAGCCAAGGCACGAGAAACAGGAAGTTCCGGTCGCCCGTCCAGACCAGCAACAGCGCCCCCGCCAGCCCGCCCAAAGCGCTGGTGACGAGGAACAACCACAGCCACATCCGGGGTACCTCGCCCAGCTTGCTGCGGGTACGCCATACGGCGCTGGGATAGGCCGGAAGGAGTGAGAGATGATCGGCACTGCGGCAGGCGAGTCGAACGTCAAGCTGACTTCCCGCTTCGCCTACGCAGCAGGGGCCACAGGCATCCTCGCCAACCTCTTCCTGATCGCCCTGTACGTCCAGCTCGGGTTCCAGGACGGAGGGGAAGGTCTGACCCTGCTTGGCCCGGCCGGCGAGCTTGCTGGTCCGGCGAACGATGTGGTGGGATCTCTCGCGACCGCACTAATGATCCCCGTCGCGCTCGCCCTCGGGAGGCACCTGCCGAAGCGACGGGCAGCACGCATCTCGCAGGCGGCCGGCATTACGGCCATGGCACTCCTGACCATCGGCGGTCCGCTGCTGGTGCTCGGGGTGCTCTCGTTCGAGATCCAGACACCGATCGCGGTGGCGGCCTACATAGTCCTCAGCCTCTGGCTGTTCCTCATCAACCGGTGGTCGCGTATGTCGGATTCCCTCCCGCCCAGGGTGACACGGTTCGGAGAGTTCGTGGGAACCGGAACCCTGGCCGGGTACGTGATCGTCGCGCTCGGACTCTCGCTGCCCTGGATGTCGTGGCCGCAGCTGGTAGTGTTCGGCATCGGCTTGCTCATCGGGCTGCCCGCCTGGCTCAGCATCCCTATCTGGTTCCTGCTCCTGGGCCGAAACCTCGGGAAGTCATGACCATTCTGACGAAGAGCACGCCGTCGAAACCTTCCCTTATCGTGACGTCTAGGACAAGATCGTCCTGTAGAGTAGGGTTGTGACGGAACGGACGAAAGAGCGGCGTCGAGGAGTCGACCGGACGGGCCGGCGCGCCGCCGCGTGGCTGGCCTGGTCGCTTGTGATGTTATCCGTGGCGCTGCTTCTGGGTGGTATCTTGTTGTCTCGCACGGCGAGGTCCATCGTTCCGGAGCTTCCACTTGGCAGTGTGTCAGATCCCATCGGCGCGGTCATTACCCTGGCCACGGTGCTCACCTTCTCGATCGTAGGCGCCATCGTCGCCTCCCGCCACCCCCGCAACACCATTGGCTGGCTTTTCTGCGGCACGGGCATGGTGGTAGGCCTCAGCTCCCTAGCGAGAGGCTACACTGAGTTCTGGCTCGCGAGCAGTTCCGGCATAAAGAGCCTTGCCGAGACGGCGGCGTGGTTCTCCTCCTGGACGTGGATTCCCCTGGTACTCGTCCCCACGAGTTTGCTGCTGCTGTTGTTCCCGGATGGCACGCCGCCTTCACCCCGCTGGCGTCCCTTGGCCTGGTGCGCGGTGCTTGGGATCACCGGCTTCGCCGCGGGCCACGCGCTGGAGGCCGGCCCGCTAGAAGACCTTCCCCAGATCGTGAACCCCTACGGCCTCGATAACCCAATTGTAGGGATCGTGGGCGTCGTAGGCGCCATCGTGGCCGGGAGTTCCATGGTAGCCTCGGCCGTCTCGCTCATCGTTCGGATGCGCCGTGCGGGGAGAGAGCAGCGCCAGCAGATCAAGTGGCTCGCGTACGGGGGTGCTGTGGTGGTCGGCACCATCTGCGTGAGTGGTTTGATAAGTCTCTGGAGCGCGACGGTAAGCATCGTGATCATCTCCATCGCCCTGCTAGGGTTGCCGGTCTTCACAGGCATAGCCATCCTCAGGCACCGCCTCTACGACATAGACGTGGTCATAAACCGCACCCTCGTCTACGGCTCTCTGACAGCCATGCTTGTCGCACTCTACTGCACAGGCGTGGCCACCACGCAGGCGATAGTCCAGGCCTTTACCGGCCGAGAGGACCTCCCGCAGATAGCTATCGTGGCCTCTACCCTCGTTATCGCGGCTCTTTTCAACCCTCTGAGAGTACGCATCCAGTCCTTTATCGACCGCCGCTTCTACCGCAACAAGTACGACGCCGCAAAGACGCTGGAAGTGTTCTCAGCGAAACTACGCGACGAGACGGATCTGGCCACCCTCAGCAATGACCTGGTCGGAGTAGTGAGGGAGACGATGCAGCCGACCCACGTGAGCGTGTGGCTCAGGAGCGCCGAGAACCTTCGTGATGGGTCTCGCGACGATCGGCGGATAGATCATAGACCTATTACTCAAGAGTCCAACGCAAACGAATAGGGGAGGACAAAAATGCGTACTACCACGAGGGAGTCTGTCGCTGCAGGAGCGCCTCCGGGACCGCGCGGAAACGTCGTGCTTGGCAGCATCGGCGATCTCTATCGCGACCGCCTTCGCTTCGTGCTCGACGTTGCCAGCACGTACGGCGACGTCGTGCAGTATCGCGTTGCGCACATAAGGATGTATCAGGTCAACCATCCGGAGGGCGTCGGGCGCCTGTTACACGATAACCACCGCAACTACTCGAAGGACGTCGCGACGTTCGGGACGCTGAGGTTGATCCTGGGCAACGGTCTATTCACTAGCGACGGCGACTTCTGGCGGCGTCAGCGTCGTCTGGCGCAGCCCGCGTTCCACCGCAGGCGCGTCGCCGCCTTCGGCGAGTTGATGACCGACGCAACCCTGGCGATGCTGGAGCGCTGGCGACCGAGCGTGGCGCAAAGCCGGCCCCTCGACGTGGCGACAGAGTTCATGCACCTGACGTTGGAGGTCGCCACAAGGGCCTTGTTCAGCACCTCTGTAGAGCGCGACTTGGATAAGATCGGCCCCGCGATCACGACGCTCCTGAACGAAGTGACCTTCCGTTTCACTTTCCCCTTCTACCCGCCCCTCAAGGTGCCGACGCCCCGCAATCGCCGCTTCCTGGCCGCCCGCGCAACCCTCGATAGTGTTATCTACCGGATCATCGCCGAGCGACGACGCAGGCCGGGCGAACACGACGACTTGCTGGCGCTCCTTATGGAGGCGCGCGATGAGGAGACCGGAGAGGGTATGAGCGACAAACAGCTGCGCGACGAGGTGACCACACTCTTCGTAGCCGGCCACGAAACGACGGCGAACGCCCTCACCTGGGCCTCCTACCTCCTCTCCGCGCACATAGCGGTCGCGCGCCGGCTACGCGCCGAAGTCGATGAGGCGCTCCAGGGGCGCATCCCCACGGCCGCGGACCTGCCCAACCTGCCCTACACGCGCATGGTGGTAGACGAGACGCTGCGTTTGTACCCACCGGCCTGGATCACCAACCGGCGGGCGATCGAGGACGACTCGATATGCGGATACCGCATTCCCGCCGACGCGATCATCTCCATCAGCCCCTACGTGACACACCGAGATCCCACGCTGTGGGAGAATCCTGAAGGCTTCGACCCCGAGCGCTTCGCCTCCGAACGTTCTGCCGGACGCCCGCACTACGCGTACTTCCCGTTCGGAGGTGGACCGCGCCAATGCATCGGCAAAGGCTTCGCGCTTATGGAAGCGACGCTCGTGCTCGCCCTGCTGGCGCAACGCTACGAATTACACCTCGTCCCCGGCCGGCCAGTAGAGACAGTGGCCATGGCCACGCTGCGTCCACGCTACGGTATGTGGATGACGGTCCACCCGCGCTGAATTGCGAGCGGGCCGTTTTTAGGGCCGATCTTGCGAATGATTCATCGACAATTCATCGAGCACTGGTAATAGACTTGGGCGGAGGTGTTGATCGAAGCATAGGAAAGGAACCCGGAGCGAGGGTAAAACCATGGGAGGACCGAAGTCTTGAGCACGTCCGACAACACGCCAACATCGGGCGCGGGTAGCCCGTCCGACACCGGAGCCCAGCACAGTGCAGCCGCTCCACCGCAGGGTCCTCCGGACCGAGGAGCAGAGAAAGGCCCGCCATACAATCTGTGGTTCGCATTGTCCGCTATCGGGGTAGGTCTCCTCGCCTATGTTGTTACTATTATCGTCTTTGGAAAGCTCGATTCCGCGGCAGTGACAGCGGCGCTAGGAGCTTTGTTTACCCTTATCGGCACCGTCTCCGGCGCCTATTTCGGTATCAAGAACAGCAGCGACACGGCCGACAGAGCCGAAAGGACGGACAAGGAGGCACACGAAAAAGCTAGCAACGCTGCAGGAGCCTTGGATCCCGGAGAATGGGAGAGGCTCAAGGATAAAGGATTTCTGTAGAGCGCTCCGGAAAGCGCTTGAATGCGAGTTCGCCAGCGAAGGAGTTGACTTTCGGGCTTCTCCACGGCTGGTCACGCCAAGACGTTTGCACGACCCTTTCCCGACTATGAGTTCGTAGACTAGAGCCATTCTCGAAAAGGATGAACCTATCCGAGAAAGAGCCTCTAAGCATTTCAGCCAGTCAGCCAAAGCAATGCTGACTGGCTGAAATGCTGAAGTGCTGAGAGCTTGCAAGGAGGTTCAACCTCTTTGCAAGCTGCTGTAGACGAAGGTAGACCAGAACACGCTGGGTAAGCTCACGTAGGAGCGAGAGTTGGAGCGCACCAAGATTCTCGAACCTTCGCTGTTTCAGGGCTTTTGACCCTTGTCGTGATGTGCAACAAGCCGTACGCTTGGTATACGTATTTAGAGGGTTTCGAGGACGGAGTGTGGCGATGTCTACGACGCTGAAGATCAAGGACGAAACGACTTTCAACCTCGGGGATGGACACGATAGCGGCTTCACGCTGGACGTGGCGACAGAGTGCATCACGGTCCGAGATCTGATCCGCGCCCGCGTTTACCGGGAGGTGCGCGAGTACAACCTCGACCAGCCCGAGTACTTCCATGGGCTCGTGCAGCCGAGCGACGCGGAGACGTCCCTCAACGGCTTCAAGATGCGCAAGAGGCGTAGGATAGACCCTGAGAGACAGTTCGAGATGGCGATCAAGGCGTTCTACAGCAACAGGTTCATCGTACTTCTCGATGACAGGCAGGTGGACGAGCTGGAAGTGGAGATCGCGATCAGGCCGGACACCACGGTCACTTTCCTGAAGCTCGTTCCGCTCGTCGGAGGCTGATCGTGTTTCGCCGCAGGCAGCGCACTCCGCAACCTTACAGCGCCTGGATCGAGGACCTCGTGGCCGAGCGGCAGCAGGAGCAACACCGGTGGTTCACCTTCGGGAACAAAGACTCCGCGACAGTACGTCGAATCCTTGCGGCGAGCCAGGAAGAGCAGCGCGCCTTCGTGCTCGCCGCGATGGAGTGGTTGGATCTCCGGCACAAAAAACAGTCTGCCGCCTACTATGAGACCTGGGCAGTCCGCCAGACCATGCAGACCGTGCTCAGACACAGGCTCCCGTTCGACCATGACGACGTCTGTCGCCTCCTCGACTGGTATATCCACCAGCCGTACACGTTCGTGCAGGGCACGTCCCAGATGATCAAAGTGCTCCAGGATCACCTCAAGGAGCACAACCTCACACCGGCGCTGAAAAAGCGGGTCCGCAAGCTCACGAACCTTCTCGAAGAAGGGTACACAACAGCAGAGACGCGCCGCTGGGCGGCGAGACTGAAAGAGCTTGGGGGGATCTCGACCTCAGCACTGCCGCTCGTCCCCGGCGAGGCGTGGTCGGACGCCGCGATAGCCGAGATCGAGGCGATGGAAGGCGAGACGCGTGCAGCCTGGATCGCGCTCCTGCAACTGTGCACCAAGGCCGGCGGCGCAAAGCCCGGCGTAAAGTGGTCCAGGGAGGCGGGTACACTGCTCGAGAAGATCGGACACGAGGCTTTCGGGAGCGCCGTCGTGAGCTGGTTACCCCTGGTGGACAGACCCCGCACCAGGCCGGTCGAGCGGCAAACAGACTGGTTGCCCGACCCCAACCTGCTCTTGCAGGACAAGAACGCCGACATCCTCAAGGGACTCGCCTGGCTTTGCGCGGGCAGAGAGAATGCTGAAGTCGCGCGAGCCCTCACGGCGCTGGCGCTCTCGGCGTATCGTAAAGTGCCCCAGCTGGGACCGAGATGCGTCAGGGTCGGCAACGCTTGCATTTGGGCTCTGGGTAACATGCCGGGCACGGAAGGCATAGGGCAACTCGCGTTGCTCAGAGCCAAGGTAAAGTTCGGCACGGCGCAGAAGGGCATCGAGAAGGCGCTGAACAACGCCGCAGAGCTCGCCGGGATGCCGCTCGATGAGATCGAGGAGATGTCAGTGCCCACTTACGGGCTGCAAGAGGTGGGAGTAAGGCGCGAGCAGGTGGGCGAGTTCGGTGCCGAACTAGTCGTCACGGGTACGAGCGCGACGGAGCTGCGTTGGATCAAACCCGACGGCAAACGACAGAAATCCGTGCCCAAAGCCATCAAAGAGCACCACCCCGAGGATCTGAAAGAGATCAAGGCTGCGGCGACCGACTTGCGGAAGATGCTCCCGGCCCAGCGCGACAGAATAGAGAACCTTTACCTGGAGCAGAAGAGCTGGACCTACCCCCTCTGGCGCGAACGCTATTTCGACCATACCGTCGTCGGCACGCTGGCGCGGCGTCTGATCTGGCGTTTCACCAACCGCGAACGCACTGCAGCAGGCGTCTTCCACGAGGGCCGGATCTTGGGTCGCAACGGCCATGTTCTGGACTGGCTCGATGACTCGACCCTCGTCGAGATGTGGCACCCCATGCAGGAAGAGCCACGCGAGGTCCTGGCCTGGCGTGACTGGCTCGCCGAGCTGGAGGTACGCCAGCCCTTCAAGCAAGCTCACAGGGAGGTGTACCTGCTCACCCAAGCGGAGCGCACCACGAGGACCTACTCCAACCGCTTCGCCGCCCACGTCCTCAGGCAGCACCAGTTCAACGCCCTGTGCGCAGCGCGCGGGTGGAAGAACAAGCTTAGGCTCATGGTCGACGACGAATACCCGCCGGCGAGCCGGGACATGCCAACATGGGGGTTGAGAGCCGAGTTCTGGGTAGAGGGCCTGGGCGAGAACTACGGGACCGACACCACAGAGGCCGGAACCTACCTGTACCTGGCCACCGACCAGGTGCGCTTCTACAGCATCGACGCCAGGCAGAACTTCGCCCACGCCGGAGGAGGCGGATACGCCGCCGGCTGGCGCGGGGAGGGCGCCATCTCCGACCCCCTCGAACTAGACGAGATCCCACCCCTGGTCCTCTCCGAAGTGCTGCGTGACGTAGACATGTTCGTGGGTGTGGCCAGTGTCGGCAATGACCCCAACTGGTCCGACGGCGGCCCCGAAGGCCGCTACAGAGACTACTGGACCGACTACTCGTTCGGCGCCCTCTCCGCGACGGCAAAAACACGCAGGCAAGTACTGCAACGCGTGATCCCCCGCCTCAAGATAGCAAACCGCTGCCGCCTGGAAGACAGGTTCCTGATCGTCCAGGGCGACGTACGCACCTACAAGGTCCACCTAGGCAGCGGCAACATCCTGATGGAGCCAAACGACCAGTACCTTTGCATAGTCCCAACCCAGAACCCCGCGACAGGAGGACTCACCACCAACCTCTTCCTCCCCTTCGAAGGCGATCGCACCCTCGCAATAATCCTGAGCAAAGCCTTCCTGCTAGCACAAGACACCAACATAAAAGATCCCACGATCCTCCACCAGATCTCCCCCTGATAACCTAACAACCTGAAATGCTGACAAGCGAAAGTCGAAGGCTGGAGCGTGCTTAAATGCTGAGCTGCTGACATGCTGAAATTCGGAATACTGGGCTGCGGCGTCATCGGTCCCCACCACGCGCGCGCCATCACAGGCCTCGAGAGCGCTGAGCTCGTGGCCGTGGCCGACGTCGTCCCCGAGTTGGCCGAGAAGCTGGCCGGCGAGTACGAATGCTCCCCTTATGCCAGCCTCGAGAAAATGCTCTCGGGTGTGGATCTCGACGCCGTGTGCATCTGCACCCCGAGCGGCATGCACGCCGAGGATGCCATAACGGCGCTTCGAGCGGGCAAAGACGTCGTCATCGAAAAGCCCGTCGACGTCACGCTAAAGGCTGCGGACCGCCTGCTCGAAGTGCAGCGTGCCACGGGCAGGAAGGTCGCCGTTGTGAGCCAGCACCGCTTCGATGCGGCCACGCGGGCCATTCACGAGGCGGTCATGAATGGAGAATTCGGCCGCCTGACCTCAGGATCGGCCGAGGTCAGGTGGTGGAGGGCGCAGTCTTACTACGACTCGGGTGGCTGGCGCGGAACGTGGGATCTCGACGGTGGGGGAGTTTTGATCAACCAGGCCATCCATAGCATCGACCTCCTGCAATGGTTGATAGGGCCCGTCGTCGAGGTCACCGCCTACACGGGCCTCCTCGCCCACGAGAGGATCGAGGTCGAAGACACAGCTGTAGCCATCTTGAAGTTCTCAGGCGGCGCCCTCGGCAACATCGTCGCGACGACGGCTGCCTACCCTGGGCTCACGGCCAGGATAGCCGTGCACGGGGACAAGGGCTCGGCCGTCATCGACGACGACGAGCTGAGGTACTTCCACGCCGCCGGCGAGCACCAGGAGGGAGACGCCTACGGCGCAGGCGGGGACGAAAACCAGGCCGAACAGGTCATGAAACGGTACGGCGAGGTCGAGTCCCGACCCGGCGCTGGCGCGGACCCGGGCAGCCTCTCCATGGCCCACCGCGAGCAGATCCAGGACTTCGTCGAGGCCGTAAGAGAGGACCGCGAGCCATCCATAGACCTCGAAGAAGGACGCAAGCCGCTTGCGATAATACAGGCGATCTACGAGTCGGCCCGTATCGGTGGACCCGTGCGTATCGAGGAACGGGACCGGCAGGGGTGATCCTCTCGCAGAGAGTGGAGGGTTGTCCACTAGAATGGGGTAATAAGACGTGTGGACCTTGACGGGTTTCGCCGATGAGATCTCTCCCGAACTGAACGAGCAACTGGACACGCTCGCTGAGGAGTCCATAAGCTACATGGAGCTGCGCAGCGTCTGGAATAAGAACCTGCTCGACCTGACGGACGGGGAACTGGAGAGGGTCAAATCAGCGGCCGCAGAGCGTGGCATCGGGATCTCGTCCATAGGCTCGCCGATAGGAAAAGTTCCCGTAACAGACCCGTTCGGGCCGCACCTGGAACGCTTCCGCAGTGCGCTACGCGCTGCCGATATCATGGAGGCACCGTACGTCCGTATCTTCTCCTTCTTCATTCCGGAGGGGCAGGACCCGGATCTGTACAGGGAAGAGGTACTCGACAGGATGAGGATCCTGGCTGGCGAGGCTGAAAGTGCGGGGGTCACGCTCCTGCACGAGAACGAGAAAGAAATCTACGGCGACGTCCCGAGCCGCTGCATGGACATCCTCGGCAGGGTAGACTCGCCTGCCCTGCGAGCGGCGTGGGACGCGGCCAACTTCATCCAGTGCGGGGTCACCCAGCCTTTTACGGATGGATACGAGGCGTTACGGCCCTATATAGAGTACGTGCACGTAAAGGACGCGCTCTCCGGCTCGGGCAAGGTGGTTCCGGCGGGTGAGGGAGACGGAGAGATTAGTAAGACCCTCTCCGCGTTGCGCACCTCGGGGTTCGACGGCTTCTTCTCGCTGGAGCCGCACCTCGCATCCTCGGGCACGTATTCTGGTTTCAGCGGCCCCGATCTGTTCCGCAAGGCCGCCAGAGCCTTCAAGGATCTGCTCCGACAGCAGGAGATCGAATGGGCCTGACCCGTCAAGAGGCGCACCTCCGAAAGTGAGAGCCGAACGGCAAGACGTGAGGAGGGAAGGATGATGGAAGATGCAACGTGGGATCTCTTCTCGCTCCGGAACAAGGTCGCCGTCGTCACCGGCGCGACTGGCGTGCTCGGCGGTGAGATGGCCCGCTCTCTCGCCCGCAGCGGTGCCAGGGTGGCCGTGCTCGGCCGCCGCGAAGAGAAGGCCAGCCGGGTGGCCGCGGAGATCGAGGCGGCGGGTGGGGAATCACTCGCGCTCCCCGCCGACGTGCTCGACAGGAATGAGCTCGAACGGGCCCGCAGCGTACTGCTCGAGCACTGGGCCGGAGTGGACATCCTCGTAAATGCGGCCGGCGGGAACGTACCCGAAGCCACCCTCGCCGAGGGTGTAGACGTCTTCGGGCTGCCGGAGAATGCCCTGCGGCAGGTCATGGACCTCAACTTCCTGGGGACGCTGCTGCCCTGTCAGGTCTTCGGGGCGGCCATGGTCGAGGGCAGCGAGGAGCCCGATGGCAGCATTGTGAACATCTCTTCAATGGCCGCCTCCAGGCCTTTGACCAACGTGGTCGGCTACTCCGCCGCCAAAGCCGCTGTCGAGAACTTCACGCGCTGGCTCGCCGTCGAGCTCGCGCGCAGCCACGGTCCGCACCTCAGGGTCAACGCCATAGCGCCCGGCTTCTTTATCGGGGAGCAGAACAGGGATCTCTTGCTGAGCGAGGACGGCAGCCTCTCCCAGAGAGGACAGACCATAATCGAGCATACCCCGGTGGGACGTTTCGGAGAACCAGAGGAGCTGACGGGAACCCTGATCTGGCTCTGCAGCCCCGCCGCCGCCTTCGTCAACGGCGTCGTCGTACCCGTGGACGGCGGCTTTTCCGCCTTCAGCGGGGTGTGAATATCAGCACTTCAGCTGGTCAGCTAGTCAGCATTTCAGCACGCCGTCTTCGACGGCTTTCAGGAAGAGCCTGCCGGTGCACTCCCCGAGGCGTCGGTCGAATCGGTCTGGGAAAGCGTTCCTCATCAAGAGCCGTGCATGGCAAGGACTGGCTGAAGTGCTGACCAGCTGAAGTGCTGACATGCTTAAATGTTGCATTGCTTGCAACCGCGGATTAGACTCCCTGTGGATGAGGGACTTCCAGGGTTACACCAAGGAACGCAAGAGTGAGCGCCGCCTCCGCTGGTGGATGTGGTCGTTACCCGTCGTGCTGGTCGCCGTGATCCTGGGCTTCGAGGTCTTCGCGGGCCCGGTTTCGATCGCGTCGCTAACCCATGCGGCGCAGCCTGAGCCGGGGAGGGTCGACACTTCCCCGAGCGACTGGGTTCAGAGGATGTTCGGGGACGACGAGCTCACGGACGGTCCGCTCAACGTGCTCGTGCTTGGCGTGGACACGAGGCCCGACAGCGAGGAGATGGGGAGCCGAACGGACACCATTATGCTCGTGCAGGTCGTGCCCAAGACAGGAGACGTCAAGCTGCTCTCCGTACCCAGGGATCTCTACGTCAAGGTGGAGCCAGGAGAAAAGGACCGTATAAACGCCGCCTACAACTACGGCGGCATCGACGAGACCATCGCCGCGCTGGAGAACTACACGGGCGTATCCGTAGACCATTACGCCACCATAGATTTCGAGGGTTTCGAGAAAGTCATCGACGCGATGGGTGGGGTCAGGGTCGATGTAGGAGAAGGCCAGTTCCCCGAGAAGTGGAGCATGGGCGAAGGCGTGCAGAGACTAAACGGCCACAAAGCCCTGATCTTCGCCAGATACAGAGGCACTCCCGGAGCCGACCTCGACCGCATGCAGCGCCAGCGGGAGCTCGTGGCCGCCCTACGGAGCGAGGCACTGAGGTGGCACACCGTCAAGACGCTGCCCCAGATCATGGAAGTCATGGCCGAGAACGTCAAGACGGACCTGGATCTCGACGGAGCCATCACCCTCGGCCAGGTTCTCATCCGCAGGGGGAGGCACGCCGAGATGACTTCCCAGCAACTCAAAGGCATGCCGGAGACGCTCCCCAACGGAGACGAAGTCCTCATACCAGACGACGAAGCCAACTGGGCGATCCTGGACGAGTTCCGCTACTAGAGAAGCTTGTCAACACGCTCCGGCTGACGCCTCCTCTTGTCAGCACGCCGCCTTCAAGCGGCTTGTCAGCCAGTCAGCCAGAACCTGCGCACGCGCAAGCTAACAGGTTTCCCTGACGAAAAGTGCCTGCGCCCGCATGAGGATGGGAGGGTGCCACCCTTCTCCAGAGCCTCTCCGGCGTCTTGGAAGATAGAGGAGTGATCCGGACGCCTTCGGGCAACGTAGAACGAAGCGTGAGAGCAAGGCTGTGCAGACCCAGGCTGCCCGAAGGTTACTGCCTGGACCTGACGAGTGACCCGGACGCGCCTGCCCTGCGGCGTCCGGATGGCGCGGTTGTGGCCCGCTTCAGCGCCGGAGTCACGATGCACCGGGTCATAGAGCAGGAGGCGCTCGAAGACCTGGTGCGCGCAAGCCGGGAACCCGTAAGCGGGCGCCCCCCTTCGACCGCAAGAGACCACAGGCCGCCACCCGCCTAACCTCGCAAAAGTCACTCGAGAGGAAGATCTGATAGCGCCGTGCATGAGGGTTCTCAACCCTTATGCACGACGAGCCATCAGCCCCTCAGCCATCAGCGGTCGGCAACCGGGGAGCTGGCTCCGTTGGAAGCGTTGAAGTTTGTGGCCCGTGCAGTGGCCGTCCCGTTCTGCACCACAAGGACCTTCGTGGCCGGTGGGAAGGTGGCGACGCCCGAGCCATCGGTTTTCACGATCTTTTTCCGATGGCGACAAACTGACCAACCTAAGAGCTGAGAGCGAGGGCCGTTAGCCCGAGGCGTGCTGACTGGCTGACTAGCGCGAGATCTGCTGAAAGCAGATCTCGCTACGCTTGCGCCCATAGCGTAATGGGTCTGAGGACACGGGGGAAGCGATCGGGCTACTGGTATAATCCGGCGCAGGTCCTACGGCGAGCGAGAGTGGTGGAATGGTAGACACGCTAGATTTAGGATCTAGTGCCTCACGGCGTGCGGGTTCAAATCCCGCCTCTCGCACATCGCCGCCCCCGTCGGGCCGGCCAAGAGGAACTGGAGTGTATGACGGCTAACGTAACGAAACTCGATGAGAACAAGGTCAGGCTCGATATCGAGGTGACCCCTGAGACGGTCAGGAAGGGTGTGGAGGCGAAGATCAAGGAACTCGGCCGGCAGGTCAGGGTTCCTGGTTTCCGTCCCGGAAAGGCGCCGCGGCGAGTGATCGAGAATCGCCTCGGGCGCGACTTCATCTACATGGAGGCCCTCCAGGATCAACTCCCTGGGTGGTACTCGCAGGCCGTCATCGAGACCGACGTGCGCCCGATAGACCAGCCGGAGATCCACTTCGACGACCCGCTCGACGAGGAGGAGGGCTTCAAGTTCTCCGCCACCGTGGAAGTGCGGCCCGAGGCCATCCTCGGCGACTACAAGGGCGTCGAGGTCCCGAGGCGCGAGATCGAGATCTCCGTAGAGGATGTCGAGGGCCAGATCGAGGAGCTGCGAAGCCAGTTCGCCACCCTGGCCGCCGTCGAGGGGAGGCCGGCCCAGGAGGGGGACTTCGTGATCCTCGACTTTTCGGGCGAGAGGCTGGCTGGAGGGCCGCTGGAAGGCGCCGAGGCCGAGGACTACATGCTCGAGATCGGCCGCGGTGAGCTCCTGCCCGATTTCGAGGAGAACATAGTCGGGATGAACGCCGGCGAACGCAAGCAGTTCGGCGTCACCTTCCCGATGGACTACTCCGAGGAGGCCTTGAAGGGCGAGTCGGTGCTCTTCAACGTGCACGTCAAGGAGATAAAAGAGCGCGACCTCCCGCCCCTCGACGACGAATTCGTCATGGAGGCGAGCGAGTTCGATACCCTCGACGAGCTGCGCGTCGCCGTAAGGGAAGAGCTCGAGGCCGCCGCCGAGCAGCGCGTGGAAGGCGAGTTCCGTGGCCGCGCGCTCGATGTCGTCGCCGAAGGAAGCGAGGTAGAGATCCCCGAGGTTATGGTGCACGAGAAGGCCCACGAGATGGTCGATAGCTTCGAACAGTCCATAAGGTCGCAGGGGATGGACCCCGAGCAGTACTACCAGCTTGCGGGCACGGACCACGCCGCGTTCGAAGAGCGCGTCGCACCCGACGCCGAAGACACTGTAAGGAAGGAGCTCGTGCTCGACGCCATCGCCCTGGCCGAGGGCATCGAGGCCGACGAAGACGAGGTCATGCACGAGATCTCCCACCTCGCCGAAGACTCCGAAAGGAGCGCGGAGGAGATCGCCCAGACCCTTCGGGCCAATGGGACGTACGCGATGCTCGAAGAGGAGATCTCCCGCCAGAAGGCCCTCGATTTCCTCGTCGATAACGCGGTCCCTGTCCCTATGCCGGAGGAAGAGATGGAAGAAGAGGAAGTAGAACTTGCTGAGGAAGAACCGGTAGAGACGAAGACCGGTGCGACGGAGAGCGAAGAACGAGAGGAACAGGAATGAGCTACGAGATAAACAACGTCATCCCCTACGTTATAGAGCAGAGTCCGCGTGGGGAGCGGGCCATGGACATCTACTCCCGGCTCCTGAAGGACCGCATCATCTTTCTCGGGACCCCCGTAGATGACCAGGTGGCCAACGCCATAATGGCCCAGCTCTTGCATCTCGAGAGCGAGGACCCCGAGCAGGACATCAACCTGTACATAAACTCCCCCGGCGGCAGCGTCACGGCGGGCCTTGCAATCTACGACACCATTCAGTTCGTCAAGCCGGATATCTCCACGACGGCCCTCGGCATGGCCGCCTCCATGGGGGCCTTCCTGCTCGCCGCGGGCGCCAAGGACAAGAGGAACGCCCTGCCGAACACGCGCATACTTTTGCACCAGCCGAGCGTCGGCGGGCTCGCCGGCCAGGCTTCTGACGTGGAGATCCACGCCAAAGAGCTCCTCATGACCAAGCGCCGCCTCAACGAGATCCTCGCCGAGAACACGGGCCAGAACTACGAGAGGATCGAGCGCGACACCGACCGCGACTACATAATGGGTCCCGAAGAGGGGATCGAGTACGGCGTTATCGACAACATCGTCAGAAACCACTAGAGATGTCGGGGAGGATGTAGAGGATGAGGGATCCGTCGGATCAGTTGCAGTGCTCTTTCTGCGGTAAGAGCCAGCGTCAGGTCAGGAAGCTCATCGCCGGCCCGGGCGTCTACATCTGCGACGAGTGCATCGAGCTGTGCAACGAGATCATCGACGAAGAGTTCTCGGGTCCCGAAGTCCTCAAGGACGACGACCTCCCCAAGCCGAGGGAGATCAACCGCATCCTCAACGAGTACGTGATCGGCCAGGAAGACGCCAAAAGGGTCCTGGCCGTCGCCGTCTACAACCACTACAAGCGCATCCAGATGGGCGCCGAGGCCACGGACGGCACGGAACTCCAGAAGTCCAATATTTTGCTCGTCGGGCCGACCGGCTCGGGCAAGACGCTCCTCGCCCAGACGCTGGCCAAGATCCTCAACGTCCCCTTCGCCATAGCCGACGCGACGGCCCTGACCGAGGCCGGCTACGTGGGCGAGGACGTAGAGAACATCCTGCTCAAGCTCATCCAAGCCGCCGACTTCGACGTCAAGAAGGCCGAGACCGGCATCATCTACATCGACGAGATCGACAAGGTCGCCCGCAAGGCGGATAACCCTTCGATCACGCGCGACGTCTCGGGCGAAGGCGTGCAGCAAGCCCTACTCAAGATCCTCGAGGGCACGGTCGCCTCGGTCCCGCCGCAGGGCGGGCGCAAGCACCCCCATCAGGACTTCCTCCAGATCGATACCAAGAACGTCCTGTTCATCTGCGGCGGCGCGTTCGGGGGACTGGAAGAGATCATCCGCCAGCGCATCGGCAAGAAGAGCATAGGCTTCGGCAGCGACATAGACTCGCGCCTCAAGCAAGAGGACGACTCCATCCTCCAGTTCGCCTTGCCTGAGGATCTCCTCAAGTACGGCCTCATACCCGAGTTCGTGGGACGCCTGCCCGTGATCTCCACCCTGCGCAGCCTGGAGGAGGCCGACCTGGTACGCATCCTCACCGAGCCCAAGAACGCCCTCGTGAGGCAGTACAGGCAGTTCTTCCGCTACGACAAGGTGGATCTGTCATTCACTGACGAGGCCCTCGGCGCCATAGCGGAGCTCGCACTCGAGCGCGGAACCGGGGCCCGCGGCCTCAGGAGTATCCTCGAGACTGCCCTCCTGCCGACGATGTACGAGCTGCCTAGCCGCTCGGACGTGAACAAGTGCGTCGTCGACGTCGATACGGTCAAGGACGGTGTTCAGCCGTCACTCGTAACCGGCTCCCAGAAGTATTCCTACGACGAAGAAGAGACCGCCTGAACACTCCTTGAGTAGCGCACAGATACCAAAAACCTACGACCACCGCGCCGTTGAGGGGCGCTGGTATGCAGAGTGGGAGAGCCGCGGGGCATTCGAGGCAGACCCGAACCCCGACAAAGAGCCCTATTGCATAGTCATACCGCCCTCGAACGTTACCGGTGCCTTGCACATGGGCCACGCGCTGAACGGCTCCATACAGGACACCCTGATACGGCGTGCCAGGATGAAGGGCTACGAGACCCTGTGGCTTCCAGGCGTCGATCACGCCTCCATAGCGGTCCAGAACGTCGTCGAGCGCAAGGTCATGCGCGAAGAGGGCCAGTCCCGGTGGGACCTCGGCCGCGAAGCCTTCGTCGAGCGCTGCCGCGAGTTCGCCCTGATAACAAGGGAGCAGATCCTCGGCCAGTACAGGCGCTTGGGCGCCTCGCTCGACTGGCGCCGGCTCCGCTACACGATGGACGACGAGTACGTCGACGCGGTCCTCACGTCCTTTATCCGGTTGTACAACGAGGGTTTGATCTACCGGGGCAACCGTATCACCAACTGGTGCCCGCACGACCGCTCGGCCATCTCCGACCTTGAGGTCAACTACGAGGACGTCGACGGCAGGCTCTACGGCATCCGCTACCCTTTCGTGGACGGCAATGGCCCCGGACCCGACGGAGAAGACTACGCCGAGGTCTTCTCCACGCGTCCGGAGACGATGCTCGGCGACGTGGCGCTCGTCGTCAACCCGGATGATGAGCGTTACACGGACCTCATAGGCCGCAAGGTCATGGTGCCTTTCGTCGAGCGGGAGATAGAGGTCTTCGCCGACGAGTACGTGGATCCCGAGTTCGGCACAGGTGTCCTCAAGGTCACCCCGGCGCACGACCCCAATGACTTCGAGATAGGCCAGAGGCTCGGCCTGGACCCTGTCAACGTCATGAACCTTGACGCGACGATCAACGAGGCCGGTGGTCCCTTCGAAGGGATGAGCCGCGAAGAAGCCCGCCAAGCAGTTGTGAAGGAGCTGGATAGCTCAAATCTTCTCGGCGGTGTCCGTCCCTACGCCTTCCGGGTCGGGCATTGCGACAGGTGCGGGGCGGTCATCGAGCCGTGGCTCTCCGAGCAGTGGTGGTGTTCGATGAGGCCGCTCGCCGAGCCAGCCATCGAGGCGCTAAAGAGGGGTGAGATCACGGTCTACCCCGACTCCTGGCGGCGGGAGACCATCAGGTGGCTGGAGAACATCCGCGACTGGAACGTCTCCAGGCAGCTCTGGTGGGGGCAGCGCATACCGGTCTGGTACGGGCCCGATGGGGAGACGATAGCGTCCAAGGAGTCGCCCGGCGCTGGTTTCGAGCAGGACCCAGACGTGTTCGACACCTGGTTCTCGAGCGGGCTGTGGCCCATCGCGACCCTGGGGTGGCCGGATGAGGACGCAGAAGACCTGCGGTACTTCTATCCGACCGCACTGCTCTCGACGGCGCGCGAGATCATGTACCTCTGGGTGGCGCGTATGATCATGATGGGCCTCCATTTCGAGGCCAAGATCCCCTTCCACAAGGTAAACGTCCACTCCATCGTGCTCGCGGAGGACGGGACGAAGATGAGCCGCTCCAAGGGCAACACCATAGATCCCCTGGATCTCCTCGACGAGTACGGCACCGACGCCGTGCGCTTCGGACTGCTCTACCAGTCCTCGACCCAGGACTTCCCTTACTCCCGCGAGCGGGCCGAGATGGGCCGGGCCTTCGTCACCAAGCTCTGGAACGCCATGCGTTTCGTGCTCGCCTACCCCGAGCCTGAGGAAGATGGAAACCCTTCAGCCTCTGACCGTTGGATCCTCTCCGAGTTCAGCCGCACCGTGAGGGAGTACGACGCGCTTCTGGAGGAGTGCGAGTTCTCGGAGGCGATGCGCCGGATCTACTCTTTCGCCTGGAACCAGTTCGCCGACTGGTACATCGAGATAGCGAAAGCGGCCCCCTCGCCGGCAACCCCACGCGTCCTGCGCGCAGTCTTCCACGGCATCCTGAAGCTCATGCACCCGGTCATGCCCTTCGCGACGGAAGAGATGGCAAGCGCTATGGGCGGAGAGACACTGCTCGCGACCCAGAGCTTCCCCGAGCCCGACCCCGAGCTCGAAGACGAGGAGGCTGACCGGCTCCTCGACCGCACCAAGCGGGCTGTCTCGGCGGTCCGCGCGTTCAGGGCCGAGTCGAAGGTCGAGGGCGAGCTCGATGGCGTCGTGCCTCAGGGCATCGACGAGGGCGTCTTCGTCGCGCTGGCCGGGGTGAGGCCAGCGGAAGCCGGGGATGGCGCGAGCCGGGCCTCGCTGCCGGCCGGGGACGTGGTCGTGGAGATCCTGCTCTCCGACGAGATGCGCCGCGGCGAGATAGAGCGCCTGAGGCGCTCTATCTCCCGCGCCGAACAGGAAGTGGCGCGCTCAGAGAGCAAACTCTCCAACGAGAAGTTCGTGCACAACGCGCCGGAGAGGGTCGTCGCCGACGAGCGCGAGAAGCTAGAAGTCAACTCCAGGATGCTCGAGACGCTCTCCCGCCGTCTCGACGAGTACATCTAGGGGCCAACCATTCCTACCACGACTTCTTTCGCACAGGTCTGTGCCGAGTTGGACCGCCGCCGTCACGTCACCCTGGGGTTCGAGCGGATAGAGGCCCTCCTCGAAGCCATGGGCCGTCCCGAGCGCGACGTTCCCAACCTCGTGCAGGTCGTTGGCACCAACGGCAAGGGCACCACGGCCCTGGCCCTCGCAGCGGCCCTCGAGGAGATGGGGTATCCCTCCGGCGCATACATCTCACCGCACGTCCTCTCCTACACCGAGCGAGTGGTGCTCCACGGCAACCAGGTCTCAGAAGAGCACTTCGCCGCCGCCATGGGGGAGACCATAGAGCTCGCAAACAGAGAGGACATCCCCGTCTCGCAGTTCGAGCTCCTTACCGCTGGCGCGCTCGGGATGTTCGCGTCGGCAGGGCTCTCGTGGGCCGTCCTCGAGGCCGGCCTCGGCGCGCGCCACGATGCCACCTCCGTCGTCAGCCCCGACGCGGTGGTGCTAACCAACGTCTCCATCGACCACACCGAGTACCTGGGCGAGACGGTCGAAGAGATAGCCGAGGAGAAGCTCGCCAGCCTGACGCCGGGCGCGAGCCTGTTTCTCGGTACGAACGAAGGCCGAATCGTCGACCTTGCGCATGAGACGTGCCGCCGGCTCGGGGCGAGATTGGTTCTGGCCGGCGACGAGGGTGACGAAACCCTCTCTCCCGGCCTCGCACCGTACGCGGCGGGAGACGTGCGCCTGGGGCTCGCGGTTGCCGGGCTACTGCTGGAAAAGCGTCTCCCCGCCGAGGTCGAGCGGAAGGTCGCGCTTGATGTCCGGGGGGCCCTTCCGGGACGGTTCGAGGCGCACGAGGTCGATGGCGTCCCCGTGGTGGTCGACGGCGGGCATAACGCGGCGGGAATCTCGGCGGCGCTTGCTGCGATGCGCAAAGCGTACGGAGGTCGGCCCCTCGGGGTGGTCTTCGGCGTCTTGCAGGAGAAGGATGCCGCGAGTATGCTTTCCGGGTTGAACGGAGAAGCCCACGCTATCGTGCTGACACGCCCGGAGAGCGAGAGGGCCGCCGAACCCGCGCGGATCGCACGCGAGCACGGGCCCCTCGACCGCGGAGGGAGGGGAGCCCTCGTGGTAGAGGATCCCGTAAGCGCCCTCAGCGTGGCCGTGGGGGCGGTAAGAGAGGTGGCGGGAGTGGTGCTTGTCGCGGGGTCCCTCGCCACAGCGGCCCCGGTATTGCGGTGGTTGCGTGAAGCGTAGGGGCGCCTGGCAGTTCATTATCCTACTCGTGGTGATCGCCGTGATCTCTTTTGTGGCCGGCTACTTCGTGATGATAAGGTTTATTGCATGAGCGTCTCTCTCGCATTCCAGCAGGACCCTGACCCGTTCCAGATCATCTCCAACTTCCTGGAGAGCCCGATCCTGAGGATCTCGGGCCAGCTCGTGCTCTTACTCTTCATCGTGCTCTGGGTCTCCCTCGTCTACTGGACCTACGCCGACGCCTCACGACGTGGGGCCATAAGCTTCCTCTGGGCCTTCGTCGCCTTCGTCTTCCCCTACGTCGGCACCCTGGTCTACCTCATCGTACGTCCCCCTGAGTACCTCGAAGAGTCCCGCGAACGCGAGCTGGAACTTGCCGTGCTCGAGCGCGAGCTGAGGAACGGCGTCCTTCTGTGCCCCAACTGCCGCAACCTGGTCGAGAGGGACTACCTGATCTGCCCTTCTTGCACCTGGGAGCTCAAGAAATCTTGCATAAACTGCGACAAACCGCTCAACATGGAGTGGGGGATGTGCCCCTACTGCGGCACAGACCAGCGCAGCGGCAAGACCGTCATTAGATAAGGAGAAGACAATGGAACAGACGCTCGTACTGGTCAAGGGTGACGGCGTGCGCCGCAGACTCGTCGGCGAGATCATCCGCCGCATAGAAGCCAGGGGCCTCGATATCGCTGACATGAAGCTGATGGAGGTGGACACGGACCTGGCCGAAGAACACTACGCCGAGCACCGCGAGAAGCCTTTCTTCGATGAACTGGTCGAGTTCATCACCGCAACACCCGTGGTCGCCATGAGGATAAGAGGCGAAGGCGCGATAAAGGCCATGAGGACCCTCATGGGGGCCACGAACCCTGCCGAGGCAGCTCCAGGCACTATCCGGGGCGACCTGGCCCTGAGCATGCCCGACAACCTCGTCCACGGCTCCGACTCGCCCGAGAGCGCAGAGAGGGAACTGGGCCTCTTCTTCGGCCCTTGAAACGAGTGCGCCTCGTACTCGCCTCGGAATCAGCCAGGCGGGTTAACCTGCTCGACACCGCAGGCTACGAGTTCGAGGCCAAAAAGAGTGGCTTCCCCGAGGTCGTACTCGAAGACCCCACAAAGACCGTCAGGGCCAACGCAGAGGGCAAAGCGCTCGCCGTCGCGAGGGACCCCGACACCGTCGTGCTCGCAGCCGATACCATCGTCTATCTGCCCGACCTTCCACCAGACGACCGCATCCTCGGACAAGCCAAGACCACGGAAGACGTAAAGAGTTTCATCAACCTCTTGCAAGGACGCGCGCACGAGGTCCACACAGGCGTCGCCGTCGTGAGGGGCGAAGATCTCACCCAGCGCCAAGCCGTGACCAGAGTACGAATGCGGGCCCTCGACCCCGCCGAAGTCGAGTCCTACGCCCGCTACGGAGAGGGCGTGGGCAAGGCCGGAGGATACGCCGTCCAGGGCCGGGCCGCATCCTTCGTAGAGTGGATCTGCGGCGACTACACCAACGTCGTCGGCCTACCCCTCGCCCTCACAAGCAGAATGCTCGCCAACGCAGGAATCCCCCACCCATGAGCCATCGCCACAACCAGCTCTTGCCGGTTCGGTCGGTACGTACGGGGGCGCTTCGCGAAGCGCCCCCGTACGAACCCCGCTCGCAACTCCCACGAAGCTGAAACGCTGACGATCTGAAGTGCTAACAAGCGGAGGCCGAAGGCCAGAGCGTGCTGATACCTGTATAATATAAAATACGACTGTGGGAACTCGCAGATACACCATCAAACAGCTCCCTCCCGAGCTAAGGCCGCGGGAGCGGCTTTTGGCGGAGGGTCCGGAGGCGCTCTCCAGCGCGGAGTTGCTCGCCATTCTCCTCGGCACTGGTAGCAAAGAGAACACGGCGGTCGAGCTTGCGGGGCAGGTGATCTCCGAGAGCGGCGACCTCTTCGGGCTGCACGGGGTTTCGGTGCACGATCTGCTCGGGTTACATGGGATCGGGGAAGCCAAGGCGTGCATAATACTGGCCGCCGTGGAGTTCGGGAAAAGGTTGGGAAGAGTTCGCAACCCCGGACGCCCCGTGATATCATCGCCCGAGGACGTTGACGGTCTTTTGAGGGGTCGGATCGCTAATCTCGACCGGGAGAATTTCGTCGCGGTGCTCTTGAACACCAAGAACGAGGTAATAGAGTTTCCGACTATCTCGGTTGGCACGCTTTCGGCGTCTCTGGTTCACCC
>Ga0126309_10000150_pt1 | contig 23724 bp, 22 predicted proteins | sample Plot56_FD_92541 | JGI IMG/M metagenome (GOLD analysis project Ga0126309, IMG submission 92541) | Serpentine soil microbial communities from UC McLaughlin Reserve, CA, USA - Plot56 | ecosystem: Environmental > Terrestrial > Soil > Grasslands | place: USA: UC McLaughlin Reserve, Lake County...
GCTCCCTCCGCCACGGCCCGCCGCTCGCCGATGCCGGGGGGTGGCGCCGACTCGTCGGCTGGGATCAGGCGGCGCTCGAGCCGGTGGGCGGCGAAGATGCTGTCGAGGTCGTTCCGGGTCAAAGTCTCGCGTTCGAGCGCGTTCGCGACCAGCGCCTCGAGGCACTCGCGGTTCAGGCTGATCAGCTGACGGGCGCGCATGGAGCCCATCCGGGCCAGCTCCTGCGCGTCGAGGTCGACGTCGCGCCGGGTCTGGTCAGACATGGCGTAATCGCCGGTCGGCAGCGCCTGGGGGGCGTTCTGAGGCGTCTCGTCACTCAGCTTCATCCCGAACTCGGTGACCATCTGCACGCAGATCTCGTGCACCCGGCTGAGGTCGTCGGCCGCGCCCGAGTACGCCTCGTCGAAGACCTCCTCCTCCGCCGCCCTGCCGCCGAGCAGGACGACGACCTCGTCCATCAGCTGCTTGCGGGACTGGAGGTAGCGGTCCTCGGCAACCGAGTGCGCGACGAAGCCGAGCGCCGGGCCGCGGGGGACGATGCTGAGGATCTCGGGCGGATCGAGCCCCACCAGGCGGCGGCAGAGCGCGTGGCCGGCCTCGTGGTAGGCGACGATGCGCCGCTCCTCGTCGGTCAGGCGACGCGACTGCTGGGAGCCCACCGACTGCCGGAGCAACGCCTCGTCGAGGTCCTCGCGGGTGATCGACTCGTGCCGGGCCCGCCCGGCGATGATCGCCGCCTCGTTCAGGGCGTTGGCGAGTTGGGCGCCGGTCATCCCGGTGGTCTTGCGCGCCACGTCGACCAGGTCGACGTTCGACGAGAGCCGCTTGCCGCGCGCGTGCGAGCGAAGGATCGCCTCGCGCCCGTCGCAGTCGGGCGGCGCCACGAGGACCCGGCGGTCGAACCGGCCGGGCCGGAGCAGGGCGGGATCGAGCTTCTCGACGTTGTTGGAGGCCGCGACCACGATCACGGTCCCCGGGTCCCGCTCGAACCCGTCGAGCTCGACCAGAAGCTGGTTCAGCGCCTGCTCGCGCTCGGCGGTGCCCCCGTCGCCGCCGCCGGACCCGCGATGGCCGCCGACCGCATCGAGCTCGTCGATGAAGATCACGGCCCGCCCGGACTTGCGTGCCTCCTTGAAGAGCCTGCGGATCCGTGCGGCCCCGCGGCCGACGAACATCTCGACGAAGCTGGAGCCCGAGGCGGCGAAGAAGTCGACCTTCGCCTGGGCGGCGACGGCGCGGGCGAGCATCGTCTTGCCGGTTCCGGGGGGGCCGTAGAGCAGCACGCCGCGCGGGGCCCGCGCGCCGAGCTGCTCGAACCGGGCCGGATCCTTCAGCCACTCGGCGACGTCGACCAGCTCCTCCTTGGCCGCGTCGATCCCCTGGACCTCTTCCCAGAGCACCGGCGCCGCCTTGCTCGCCTTGACCGTCTCCGGCCGGGTGGTGCCGATCGTCGAGCGCAGCAGAATCACGAAGACGACGATCAGCACCGCCATGAAGAACACGCCGAAGAGCGGATACCAGTCGAAGAGGAACTCCTGGAGCCCTGCGAGCGGAATGTCCGTAGGTCGATGCAGCGGCACGGTCTTGGGGTCCCTCCCGGGTCCGGCTCTATCGGCAATTGTCCCCCATGGCTCGATGCCTGGGAATGGATAGCCACCGAATTGGCCCTATGACCGAGGCGGGCGCGCCGGGTACTCTCGCGCCGTGCCCAGATCCCGCGCAGGTCTGATCGCCGTGGCCGTCCTGCTCTCGGCGGCGGTCCCCGCCCAGGCGATGCACCTGGGCAAGAAGAGGCCGCCCGGGCTGCCCGCCGCCCCGGTTCCGCTGAGCCGGGGTGTCTTGGTGATCGGCGACAGCCTCGAGGTCGGCACCTCTCCCTATCTCGAGGGCCTGCTCGCCGGGCAGTCGGTCACCGTGGACGCGAGGAAGGGCCGGCCGAGCCCGGAAGGGGTGGCGATCCTGCAGCGCAAGCTGCGGCACCACCACGGTGTCGTCGTCTTCGACCTCGGCGTGAACAACAGCCCGGCAGCACCACAGATCCTGGCCGGGGACCTTGCCGCCGTCCTGGCGACCGCCGGGGACCGCTGCATCGTCGTCGGCACCCTCGCCCGGCCCCCGGTCGGCGGCGCCTCGATCGCCGGGGCGAACCAGGTGATCCGGTCGTTCGCGGCGGCGAACCCGCAGGTCCGTGTCTTCGACTGGCGCGGCGCCACCCTGAGCCAGCCGGGCCTCCTCGTGGGCGACGGCGTCCACGGGACCTCGAGCGGCTACGCCTACCGGGCCGAGCTGGTCGCCCAGGCGATCGAATCCTGTTTCATCCCGCCGCCGGCCGCCGCCCACCCGGCGTCGCGGCAGCCGGCGAAGCGGACGGGCCCTTCGCCGGCCGAGCTGCGCCGCCGTCGCGCCGCGCGGCTCGCCCGCCAGCGGGCTCGCCGAGCACGGCGGGCACAGGCGATGGTCGCGACGCAGGCCGAGCGGGTGCTGGCATCGCTGCGGAACTGGATCCCATGAGCGCCGAAACGGGCGGGCCTCAGGCCGTCACCGGCGGCGAGCTGAAGGCGCAGCTCGACGCCGAGCGCGCCGGGCGGCCGTTCCTTGTCTGGCGCGACGGCGACGGCGACCACCACGTGAGCCCGATCGACGTCAGTGAGCTCTGGATCGGCCGGGCCGGGTCCGCCGGCCTCAGCATCGACTGGGACGACTCCGTCTCGACCCTCCACGCGCGCCTCGCCGTCGTGGGCGACGTCTGCACCCTCGAGGACGACGGACTCTCCCGCAACGGGTCGTTCGTCAACGGCGAGCGAATCAGGGGAGCCCGCCGCCTGCGCGACGGCGACATGCTCAGGTTCGGCCGCACCGCCGTCCTCTTCCGCGCCCCGGCCGAGGCGAGCGCAGAGCGGACCGCCGCCGCCGCCGACCTCGTCACCGCGGCCACCGTTTCACCCGCCCAGCGCCGCGTCCTCGTCGCGCTCTGCCGTCCCTTCCGGGACGGCGCCGGCTTCGCCACCCCCGCGACCAACGGCGACATCGCCGCCGAGCTGCACCTCAGCGTCGACGCGGTCAAGACCCACCTGCGCGCCCTCTTCGAGAAGTTCGCTCTCGGCGACCTCCCGCAGAACCAGAAGCGCGCCGCCCTGGCCGAGCGGGCGATGCAGAGCGGTCTGATCACCGAGCGCGACTTCTGAGCGCCCGGGCCGGGTGCCGCTAGCTTCCCCCGGCATGGACCAGATAGCCCAGATCGCCGGAGCGATCCTCATCCTGATCGCCTTCGCCGCCCTGCAGCGCGGCACCATGCGGCCCGACAGCCGGGTCTACCTCGGCCTCAACCTGGTCGGCTCGCTGATCCTCAGCGTCGTCGCGCTCGCCGGCTCCGACTGGGGCTTCTTGATGCTCGAGGCGGTCTGGGCGGCGGTCTCGCTGGCCGGGCTGGTCAGCCTGGCCCGGCGGCGGGGCTTGGCGTAGAGCACCTGCACGTCCCCCAGCCGGCCCTCGGCGAACCCGGCCTCCGACGAGCAGAGGTAGAAGAGCCAGAGGCGCTTGAACCGCTCGTCGTAGCCGAGGTCGCGGAGCTGCGGCCACGCGGCGAGGAAACGCCGCCGCCAGGCCGCGAGCGTCGGCGGGTAGTGGGCGGTGATCTCCTCCATCCATACCTGGCGGAGGTCGGTCACGCGGCCGACCGACGCCGCCATCCGCGCCGGCGACGGGAGGCAGCCGCCTGGGAAGACGTGCGTGTTGGCGAAGCTGCGGGCCGACTTCTCGGCCTCGTAGAGGCGGTCGTCGATCGTGATCGCCTGAAGGAGCATCAGCCCGTCGGGCCGCAGCAGCCGGCTGCAGGCGGCGAAGAACTCGCCGAAGTATTGCCAGCCGACCGCCTCGATCATCTCGACCGAGACGAGCCGGTCGTGGGTGCCGCCCAGGTCGCGGTAGTCGCTCAGCACCACGTCGACCAGGTCGCCGACCCCGGCGTCCTCGACCCGTGCCCGCGCCAGGTCGTGCTGGCGCCGTGAGATCGTCGCCGTGGTGACCCGGCAGCCGTGCGCGCGGGCGGCGTGGATCGCCAACGCGCCCCAGCCGGAGCCGATCTCGAGCAGGTGCAGCCCCGGGTGGAGATCGAGCAGCCGGCAGATCCGCTCGACCTTGGCCAGCTGGGCCTCCTCCAGCGAGGCGTCCGGGCGGTCGAAGAACGCGCAGGAGTAGAGCATCCGCTCATCGAGGAAGGACTCGAAGAGCTCGTTGCCTAGGTCGTAGTGGGCGGCAATGTGACGCCTCGCTGCCGGCCTCGTGTTGGCCGGGACGAGGCGGCGGAGCCGATGCCAGACACCGCGCGGCCGGGCGACGATCCGGGCGACGGGATCGGCTCGGGCCAGCTCCCGCGCCGTGATCCGGAAGAAGGCGACGAGGTCATCGGCGTCCCAGGCTCCCTCGACATAGGCCTCGCCGAGACCCAGGCTGCCGCGCATCACCCCGGTCCAGGTGCGCGGGTCATGGACCTCGACCCTGACCGTGAGATCGGCCTCGGCCGGACCGTAGCCGCGGCGAGCGCCACCCGCGACGAGCTCGAGCCGGCCGGCGCGCAGGCGGCGGAGCAGCGCGCTGACCGCCGCGCGAGCCGCTCGCTCGCCTGTCGTCATGGAGAAGTCATACCGCCTCCGAGCAGGCAAGATGTGGGAATCACCGCGAACGTCACCGAGCGGATGGGCCGAGTCGGGTTGCCGGCGCCGATGGCCGAGCTCGCCGGCCGCGACTGGGATGCGGTCGTGGTCGGGGGTGGCCACAATGGCTTGACGGCCGCCGCCTACCTCGCCCGGGCAGGGCTGAGCGTTCTCGTCCTCGAGCGCCGCGAGGTCCTCGGCGGGGCGTGCACGGCCGAGCGCCCCTTCGGCGACGATCGTTATGTCGTCAGCCCCTGCGCCTACGTGGCGGGTCTGCTCGACCCCCTCGTGATCCGCGAGCTGGACCTCGAGCGCCGTGGCTTCCGGGTCACGCTGGCCGACCCGAACCTCTGGTGCCCCTTCCCCGACGGCACGTCCTTCGCCGAGTTCCTCGACGACGACCGGACGGCCGCGCACATGCGCGCGAACGGCTTCGCCGAGGCCGACGTCGAGGGCCTGCTGGCCTACGAGGACTTCTTCGACCGGATCCGGCTCCGCCTCCGCCATGGCCCCGCCGGTGACACCTGGCACCACCCGTCGCCCTCCCGCGAGGAGCTCGAGAGGCTGCTGGGCGACGACGAGATGATCGCGGTGGTCTTCGAGGAGTCGATCGCCGAGACGATCGACCGTTACGTCGGCGACGAGCGGCTCCGCCACGCGCTCTGGGGCCAGGGCGTGATCGGCACCTTCGCCGGACCCCACACGCCCGGCACCTCCGGGATCAAGCTGATGCACGGCCAGGGGGACCTGCTCGGTCAGGGGCCGAACTGGGGGTACGTCGAAGGCGGCATGGGGCGCGTGTCCTTCGCCCTGGCCGAGGCCGCGATCGAGGCGGGTGCGCTGGTCGCCGCCGGTGTCCCGGTCGCCGAGATCCTCCCCGGAGAGGGCGTGCGGGTCGAGAGCGGCGAGCTGGTCCGGGCGCGGACCATCCTCTGCAATGCCGACCCCAAGCGGGCCCTCGCGATGCTCGACCCGGCGGTCGTCCCGGAAGGGTTCAGGGCGCGGATCGAGTCATGGCAGACGCGCTCGCCGGTCGTCAAGGTCAACGCGGCGCTCTCCCGGATGCCGACGTTCGAGGCCGCCGGCGAGGTCGAGGCGCACCGGGCGATGATCACCGTGACCCCCGGACTGGACGCGGGGCAGGAGGCGTTCGACGCCGTCCAGCGCGGCGAGCCCCGTATCGCCTTCGCCGAGCTCTACTTCCAGAGCGCCTATGACCGCAGCGTCGTTCCCGAGGGCGGCGAGACGATGAGCGCGTTCTGCCAGTACGCGCCCTACGAGCCGGCCGAGGGCGACTGGAACTCGCGGCGGGCGGAGATCGGCGCGATGGTGCTGGACCAGATCGCCGCGTACGCGCCCGACGTCCACGAGTGCGTCCGGGAGGTCGAAGTGCTGGGCCCGCCCGATGTCGAGGCCCGCATCGGCCTGACCGGCGGGCAGATCTTCCAGGGGGACGCCCTCCCCGACCAGATGTGGGACCGCCGGCTCGACTACCGCACGCCGGTCGAAGGGCTCTACCTCTGCGGCGCCGCGACTCATCCCGGCGGGTCGGTCATCGCCTTGAACGGCCGCAATGCGGCGCTGGCCGCCCTGGCGGACGCCAAGCATCCGGCGGCGTCGGCCGCGGGGGCATGAAAGGGCGCTTGCAGCGCGGGCACCCGGGCGACCGCAGCCGGGGCGCTGCGCGAGTGTTCGTGGAGGGAGTGGGCCCGACGCTGAACAGCGCCGATCGTGCCCGCGCGTTCGCGCGCGGGGCCCTCTGCGCGTTCGTATTTCTGCTCTTGCTGGCGCCGGGCGCCGGCGCCCAATCGACCGGCGGGATCGACAACGAGCCCGGCAACGGCGGGACCACCGCGCTCGACCGGCCCGGAATGTGGATCTGGTACGTGTCCAAGTCCCAGGGCGGCGACCCCGCGCGGATCGCGGCGCGGGCCCACCGCTCGGGGATCGGCACCGTCTACATCAAGTCGGGAGACAGCGACCACACCTGGGCGCAGTTCAACCGGCCGCTTGTCGCGGAGCTGAAGCGGCGCGGCCTCGGCGTCTGCGCATGGCAGTTCGTCTACGGCAACAAACCGTTCGGCGAGGCCAAGGTGGGCGCCGCCTCGGTCCGCCGGGGCGCCGACTGCCTGGTGATCGACGCAGAGGGCCATTACGAGGGCAGGTACGCCGCAGCCGACCGCTACATCCGCGCGCTGCGGGCGCGGATCGGCCGTGACTTCCCCCTTTCGCTGGCGAGCTTCCCGTATGTCGACTACCACCCGGCGTTCCCGTACTCGGTCTTCATGGGGCCCGGCGGCGCGCAGTACAACCAGCCGCAGATGTACTGGCGGGCGATCGGCACCTCGGTCCGCACCGTCTACGAGCACACCTACCTCTACAACCGCGTCTTCCAGCGGCCGATCTACCCGATCGGGCAGACCTACGGCGGGCCGACCAAAGGCGAGCTGAAGGGCTTCCGCCGGTTCGCGGTCAGCTACGACCGGCTCGCCCCGAGCTGGTGGTCCTGGCAGGAGACTTCGCGCCCCGAGTGGCGGGCGCTCGGGTCGGCGATCCCGGGTCCGGTTGCGAACTACCGTCCGATCCGCCGGCACCCGGTGCTGCGCCGCGGCAACAAGGGCGACCTGGTCGTCTGGGCCCAGATGCACCTCGTCGGCGCCGGTGCGAGCCTGCCGATCACCGGCCTGTTCGGGCCGAAGACCCAGGCGGCGGTCCGCGCCTTCCAGCGCGGGCACGGCCTCACCGCCGACGGCGTGATCGGCCAGGCCACCTGGCGCCGCCTGCTCCTCGTCCGACCCCAGCGTCCTCGCTGGTCGCGGGCCCGCAGCCGGCGGCTCGGACGCGCGACCGGTGCCCCTGCGGTCCCGCTGTCGGCGTCCCTCCCAGCCCGCGGCTACGAGATCGACCCCGGACCGCGCCCGTGAGCCGAGGCCGCCGGATGGTGCTCGCGGCGCTGGCGGCCGCGGCACTGGTCCTCGCCGCGGTGCCGGGCGCCCTCGCGGCTCGCGGCCCGCTCCCGGCTGCCGCCTTCGACATCGCGCCCCCGTCGCCACCCCTCCGCGACGCGGTGCTGCCGGCGCCCAGCGCCACCGCCTCCCGGGCGCTACGGGGCGGCCAGGCCGGCCGCTATCCCGTCAACGACGGCCAGGGACGCACCGTCGCGATCTCCGTGACGCCGGCCTGCGAGGTCACCTGCAACGCCGCCAACCCGCAGGCGGTCGCGAACTTCCTCGGCAACCTGATCCACGGCGACGAGATGAGCCTGCTGCGGGTGGAGCTGGTCGCTCCCACCCCCGAGATGGCGACGATCTGCGGCCAGGGCGCCCTCGCCTGCTACTTCTCCGGCGCCAACCGGATGGTGATCAGCGGTGACGACGACGCCGCGCCGGACGGGGCGACCCGCGCGTTCATCATCGCCCACGAGTACGGCCACCACGTCGCGCAGCACCGCCTCAACCCGCCGTTCGAGCCGGCGATCAACTACGGGACGAAGCGCTGGTCCAGCTTCCAGCGCGTCTGCCAGGGGGCCCGTCGCGGCCAGTACTTCCCCGGCGACCAGGGCAATCACTACTTCCAGAACCCCGGCGAGGCCTTCGCCGAGTCATTCGCCTTCACCAAGTTCCCGAACGCCCCGGTGCAGTGGGCCTGGATCGACTCGCTGAGGCCGCGCCGGGGGTCGTTCCGGGCGATCCGGGCCGACACGTTGAGGCCTTGGGCGCACCGGACGCGGGCCATCGTGCGCGGGGAGCTCAGCGGCCGCGAGGTGCTCACGGCGCGCCGGGTCAGGACGCCGCTCGACGGCGTGCTCAGCGTCCGGCTCGAAGGGCCGCGCCGCTCCGACTTCGACCTCCTCCTGCGTGACGGCGCCGGCCGGGTCGTGCGCCGCTCCCAGGGGGTCGGGTCCGAAGAGCGCGTCTCGTTCCTGATCTGCGGACAGGCCCGGTTCCGCGCGGTCGTCCGCAGGGCCGACGGGCCGGGCGGCGACTTCAAGCTCGTCTTCCGCCGGCCCTGACCTAGGGCCCGGCGATCCGGGTCGCGAGCCGGCCGAGCTGCGGTGACTGGATCACGACCTCGTCGCCGTCGCCGAGCCAGACCCGCGGCTGCCGGGCGCCGCCGACCCCGGCCGGCGTGCCGGTGGCGACGATGTCGCCGGGCTCGAGCGTCATCAGGGTCGAGAGGAGGGCGAGGAGCTCGGCGATCGGGAAGATCAGGTCGTCGGTGCGAGCCGCCTGCATCTCCTCGCCGTTCAGGGTCAGGCTGAAGTCGACCGCGTCGGTCTGGGCCTCGTCGAGGGTCGTGATCGCCGGGCCGCACGGGGCCGAGCCGTCGAAGACCTTGCCTGCCATCCACTGCGGCGTCGCGAACTGAAGGTCGCGGGCCGAGAGGTCGTTGAAGAGGGTCAGCCCGGCGACGTGGTCGAGCGCGTCAGCCGGCTGGACGGAGGCGGCGCGACGGCCGACGACGAAGGCCACCTCGGCCTCGTAGTCGACCTTGCGCGAGGCGGCCGGCAGTCGGACCGTCGCCCCCGGCGCGGCGAGCGCGTTGCGGTACTTGCCGAAGATCGTCGGCGAATCGGGCGGGTCGAGGCCAGCCTCGGCGGCGTGCGAGCGGTAGTTGAGGCCGATGCAGACGATCTTCTCGGGGTGGGGGAGGGGCGGCAGGAGGGCGGGCGAGCCGCCGAGTGGCGCGGCGCCCGCGGCGGCATCGGCCAGGTCTCCGACGCGGTCCCCCGCGAGCAGCTCGCGCAGGGAGGAGCGGTGCGGTTCGCCGAGCGCCTGCCAGGCATCGACGACCCCGGCCTCGGCGAGGATCCCCGCCCGCGGCCCCTCTTCGGCTGCGTAGGTGACAAGCCTCACGGCGGCCAGCCTATCCGGCCCGAGGCGTCGCGCCCCACCTCGTCATAATCACTGCCCTACGGGGGCGTAGCTCAGTTGGTTAGAGCGCCGGCCTGTCACGCCGGAGGCCGCGGGTTCGAGTCCCGTCGCTCCCGTGTCAGCTCCTCGCACCGAACTCAGGTGGGGCTGTCGGCCGAGCTCACGAGGCTGATCCGGGTCGCCGGCGCTCCCAGGCCTCGCGGGCTTCGCGGATCTCCTCCGCGCCGGCGGACCCACCGACGCGCACCGAGGTGTCCGACAGGTCGGTGCCCTTGGCTGCGTTCGTCGCGTGTCTGCGCCCCAATCCCGGCAAGGCGTGAACCCAGCGGAGGACCCGCGGATAGAAGACGACGCCCGCCGCCGGGCCCTCGACGGCTGCGACCAGGGTGCGAGCCGCGCCCTCGAGGCTGCCGAGGCCGGGGCGGCCTTCGAGCCATTGCGAGCCTCCTCGCAGGACCCGGTTCTCGGTCGAACCGGCGGTGTCGATCGCACCGAGGGCCACCTCGACCACGCGCACGCCTCGCGGCTCGAGCTCGAGGTGCATCGTTTGCGTGATCGACGCCAGCCCCGCCCGGGACGCGGCGTAGTGACCCAGGTGGGGGAAGGGTGAGACCCGGGCCATCGACCCTGTGTTTACGATCACGCCCTCCCCACGCGCCACCATCCGCGGGGCGATCGCCGCGACCATGGCCAGTGGACTCCAGAGGTTGGTCTCGAAGATCGACCGCGCCTCGTCCCTTTCGCCCACCACCCAGGAGAGACCCTGAATGCTGGAGCCCGCGTTGTTGACCAGCACATCGATCTCACCGAGCAGCTCGCGGGCCTGCTCGGCGACGTCGGTTGCGTTCCCGCGCTCGCCGAGGTCGGCGGCGATCACCGCCGGCCGCGGGTGGCCGGCGCTCTCGATTTCATCGGCGAGGGCCCGGAGACGCCCCTCCCGGCGGGCCACCACGACCAGCCGCCCCCCTTGGGCCGACAAGAGCCGTGACGCGGCCTCGCCGATCCCGCTGGAAGCGCCGGTCACCACTATCCCCTTGCCGCCTATTGACGCCATAGATCACCCCAATCGTTTAGACCGTTCGGTCGAAACCTACCACGATTCGACCGTTCGGTCGAATACGCTTCGATCAATGCCGCGCCGGGCGAAGATCCGTCCCGATGAGCCCGGCCGCGAGCGGATCCTCGACGCGGCCCGGGCGCAGTTCGGCGAGCGCGGTTACGACGCCACCTCAATCGCCGAGATCGGGGCGGGAGCCGGCATCTCGAAGTCCGTCCTCTACCACTACTTCGGCTCGAAGGCCGGCCTCTACCGGGCTCTGCTGGAGCACGACAGCCAAGAGCTGATCGAGGCCGTGGCCGCGGTCGTGCCCCCGCCCGACGCGGACGCGCCCCGCCTGCGCCCCGGTGTCGATGCCTTTCTGAAGTTCCTCTCCGAGCACCCGGGCACCTGGAAGCTGATGACGCGAGACCCGCCGGCCGACCCGGCTCTGCGCGACCTGCACCGGAAGATCGACCGCTCCGTCGCATCCACGCTGCGCCATCTGCTGGCGGACCCAGGCAAGCGCGAGTCCCGGCCGGAGCTCGTCGATCTCATCGCGATGGCGGTGCGAACCTACGCATCCTGGTGGCAGCTCCACCGGGAGGTTCCGCGCGAGCAGGTCGTTGCCGCCATCGGCGATCTCGCCGCCGCGGCGGGGCGTCGCATCCGCAGTGGTCGAGCGGTTCGATCAGGTCAGGTCGTCAAAGCGGTGAACCGGTAGGAAGAGAGATCACGACATGTCGCGCGAACCCACCGCACAGTCACCCGGTGAGCGGGACACTGTCGACCGGCTGCTGCTGCGGCTTCCGGTCCTGGCCAATTTCATCGGCGCCGGGATCGACCGGGTGCGACCGGGCTCGGGGCTTCGCCGCCGGCTGATCAGACTGCAGTTCGGGCGCGCGTTTGCGGCGATGGCGCGCAGCGACGTCGAGGTGGTCGTGCTGTATTACGAGCCGGACGCGGAGGTCTGGGTGCGCGGGATGGCCGGGGTCGGGATCAGCGAGTGCTATCGCGGCCGCGACGGCGTCCGCGCGCTCTATGCCGACCTGGACGAGGCGTTCGACACCTGGAGCTGGACCATCCGGTCGGTGACCGACGCCGGCGACCAACTCGCCGTTCGGGCAGACTTCATCGGAGTCGGACGAGGCAGCGGCGTCACGACGACGGTCGAGGATGGGGGAACGGTCATCGAGCGCTCACCTCGCGGTCTCGTGACGAGGCAGGAATGGTTCGCGCAGCAGGGCGGAGGTGGCATGGCTGTCGAAGCCGCCGGGCTACCGCCTCAAGGCGCAGCCGCGTCCTAGCATCCGCTCGTGAGCGCCGCCGACAACGGGCAGGGGTCCGGCCTCTGGCCGGCGCGGGCCTGGGCGGAGCTCGCGGGTTTCTGGGCGCTGGCGATCGCGTGGCCGGTCTACCAGGCGATCGCGGCCGGGCCCGAGGCGCTTACCGGCGTCGGTGCCCGCAGGGGCGACCTCGTCCTCGTGGTCGTCGTGGTCTCGCTGCTGGTGCCGACTGTGCTGCTCCTCGCCGAGTTGGCGGTGTCGCGCTTCGCGGGCGAGCGGGCGCAGAGCGCCACCCACGCCCTTCTCCTCGCCGCGATCGGCGCCTGCGCCGTGTGGCAGTGGCTGGTGGAGCGCGACCTCTCCGGCCTGCTTGCGCTTCTCGGTTACCTCCTGGCCGCGGCCGGAATCGCGGCGCTCTACCTCCGCTTCGCCGCGGCACGGGCCTTCGCCGGCGTCCTCGCCCTGGCCACTCCGGTCGTCGTCGCCGCCTTCGCCCTCAGCTATCCCGTCAGCGACGAAGTCCTCGCCCACGATGACCTCCCCGTCATCGAACCCATCGAAGCACGCACGCCGGTCGTCCTCGTCGTCTTCGACGAGCTTCCGCTCGCGGCGCTGCTGGACGAGCGTGGCGAGATCGACGCCGGCCTCTTCCCGCACTTCGCGAGGCTCGCCGGGACCTCCACCTGGTACCCCAACGCCGTCGCGGTCGCCGACCAGACGACCTTCGCGGTGCCGTCGATCCTCACCGGGCAGGACCCCTTCAGCGGCGCCACCCCCGAGCCGCCGCCGCCGGGTCTCCCCGACTACCCGCAGAACGTCTGCACCCTGGCCAGGGCGGGTGGCTACGAGGTGCACGCCTACGAGCCGGTGACAGACCTCTGCGAGAAGGACTACGGCGAGGGCACGAAGGCCGGCCTGCTGGTGCGGAGGGGCGTCGGATCCTCCGGCCTGCCCGCCGAGGAGGAGGTCGCGCTGGCCCCGGGCGGCGTCGTCCAGGCGATGGCCCGGGGCTTCGCCTCGCTCTTCCCCGAGCCCTACTCGGAGTACGGCGACGACCGCGACGAGGCAATCGAAAGCTTCCTCGACGGAATGCCGAGGGAACCGCGCTCGCTGAGCGTTCTCCACATCGCCCTGCCCCACATCGACTGGCAGTACCTCCCGGACGGCCAGACCTATCCGACCCTGCGCGACCCGCGGATCTCGACCCTCGACTCTCCGCCGACCCGTAACGAGGTCAACCGCGACTTCCAGCAGATGATGATCCAGCTCGTCTACACCGACCGGCAGCTCGGCCGCGTGATGCGGCGGGTCCGCGCCGATGGCAACTGGGCCGACGCCCTCTTCGTCGTCACCGCTGACCACGGGGCCGCCTTCATGCCGGGCGGCAGCCGGCGCATCCTGGTCGAGCCAAACGCCGGCTGGATCCTGCCCGTTCCACTGCTGGTCAAGTACCCGGGCCAGACGCGCGGTCGCCGCGTCCCCGGCGAGGTCGACTCCCGCGACATCGCGCCGACCGTCCTCGAGGCGCTCGGCGTCCACCCACCCGAGGAGCTGGACGGCCGGTCGCTGATCGGCCGCCGCCCCGATCCCGTCGGCGCCTCCGTCACCGCGAAGGGTGTCCTGATCGGGACCTTCGAGTTCGACCGGGCCGAAGTCGAGCGGCGGCTCGATGTCGCGGAGCGGGAGCGAAACGCGCTGTTCGGCGACCGTAGCTTCTACGCCCTCGGGCGCCATGAGGACGTTCTCGGTCACCCGGCATCGCGGCTGACCGGCGACCGGCCGCTGCCGGCCGAGCCGGTCGCCCCCGAGCCACTGCGGGAGGTCGACACCGGCGCGCCGGAGATCCCTGCGTACTACGAGGCGTCGCTGCGGGTCACGGAGAACCCTGGGCCCCTCGCGGTTGCCGTCAACGGGCGGATCGCCGCCACCGCCCGCGCCTGGCTGTCCGGCGGCGCATGGCGGGTCGGCGTCGTCCTGCCCCCGTCGTCCTTTCGCGACGGCGCGAACCGGATCCAGGTCTACCCGATCCGCCGGTAGCCTGCGCTCGTGGAGGCCGATCAGTACCAGGCGTCGGACGCTGCTCGCGCCGTCCTCGCAGCTCAGTCCCTCTACTACGTTACGACCGGCGTCTGGCCGATCGCGCACGACCGCAGCTTCCAGGCGGTGACGGGCCCGAAGGTCGACGTCTGGCTGGTGAAGACCTTCGGCGCGCTGGTCACCGCGGTCGGCGGCGCCCTCGGCGTTGCCGCCGCGCGGCGCCGCGGCTCACCGGAGACGCAGACACTCGCCCTCGGCGCCGCCGCGGCGATGGCCGGCGCCGACGCTTATTACGTCGCGCGGGGCCGGATCCCGCCGGTCTACCTCGTCGATGCGGCGGCGCAGGCCGCCCTCATGGCGGCCCTCCTGCTGTCGCGGTCAGGCGGCTCCTAGCCCCGTAGCCCCGTCGCCCGGGGATTCCCGCTTGGCGAGTTGGGGCAGCACCTTCGACTTCTCGCCCTTCTGGGCCGCGAGCGCGGTCCGCTTCAAGCGGAACGGCGAGAGGTCGAGGGCGACCGTCCGGCCGCGGCGGGCGCAGCGCGGGCAGTTCGCATACGGCAGGTACGCGCTGCCACTATGGAGGCTCAGACCACAACTGGAACACGTCAGGTACGGCACGTCGAACTTCCTCCTCCTCTGGCACCCCCTCACCGGCTCCCTGCCTGAAGCCAGCGAGAAACAGATTACTAGGTAGGAGGCCCGCTGTCCAGCGAGTACAAGCTGTTGTCCGGCGGTCGGCCCTTATGACCAAGACGCGGCCAGGGACGGCCTAGCGCCGCAGTGCCTCGAGCGCCTCGGCGCGGTCGGCGAAGACGACGCCGTGGTCGCTCATGCCGACGAGCTCCAGCACGCGCTTCACCTGGCGGGCCGGCCGGGCGGCGACGAGCCGGAGCCCTTCGTCGGCCTGGGCCGCCCATCCGCGAATCAGGACAGCGATCCCCGTCGAGTCGATGAACTCGAGGTCGGCGAGGTCGACCAGGACGCTGTACCCGTCCTGGCAGGCGGCCGCGATCGAGTCCGCGAGCCGATCGGCGACGGCGAGGTCCAGCTCCCCGCGCGGATGGAGCTCGAGGATCCCGGCTTCGACCTCTTCGCTGGTCAAAGCAAAGCGGGACATGGTTGGCGCCGCGGGCGCCTGCCCGGGGCGGATGAGCGTGGTTGCCATGGAGTCTCCAACGGTAGGCGTGGACGAAAGCCCTCCGCCTTGCCGCTCGGCTCCCCCCTCCAGGAGGCTCCGGCTACCAGACGCTCGCTGGAGCTTAGCCCCTCTGGGCCTCGAGCAGGAACATCTCGACCGCGACGTCGGCCCGGGTCATGACCTGGCTGTGGTAGTCGCGCACCTTCATGCCCGTGATCTCCTCGATCCGGGAGGTGATCTCGGGGGCCAGCTCGGCCTGCCAGGCCAGGCGCACGCCCCTTACGGCGTCCTCGCGATCGCGCTTGATCAGCTCCTCCTCGAACTGGAGGAAGCAGCGCCGCATGACGATGACGAGGAGGTCGTCGTTGACGTAGGCCTTCGCCTCGTCGCATCCACGGCCGAAGAACCTCGCCTTCATCGTGACCATCGCGTTCGCCGCGTCGGCGAGCTGGTCCCCCGTCAGGTCCACGTCCGCGACCCTAACCTCTATTCGCTCCAGCGGAAACCCCGTGGGTCGAGGCGCGGCTCCATCGGGCTGCTCGGTAGGCCGGGAGGCGGCTCGGGCTCGTTGTACTCGCGCGGCGCCGTGTCGTTCGGGGTGTCCGGGTGAAACAGCGAGGCGAGGCACTGGATATGACCGCGTCCGACGCCGAGCTCCCACTGCCCGCCGCCGTAGGCCCCGATCCCGTTGGCGTCGCAGTAGTCGTACATCTCGCAGAGGTGGGAGAGGCTCCCGACCCGGGAGGGCTTGATGTTGACCATCGTGGGCTTGAACGGCAGCGCCTCGACGTCGGCGATCGAGTGGATCGGGGCATCCCAGGTGATCCGGTCGAAGGCAGGCCGCAGGACCGGCCTCGTCTCCTCGTTCAGGTCCGGATCCTCGAGCCAGGCGCTCGGGAACGCCTCGACGAGCTTGCCGTAGAGGACCGGGTCGGTCTCGATGTCGACGGGGGTGCCGCGGTAGAACCCCTTGAGGTCGAGCGAGTCGACCGCGCCCGTCGCCACGAGCTCAGCAATCAGCTCGTCGGTCCAATCGTTGGCCGGGTCGAGCTTCAGGTGGAGGTCCGGGTAGCGGTCGAGCCTGCGGCGGACCGGCTCGATCGAGGAGCGCGCTCCCTCCTGGAGGGGCGCGAGCCGCATCGACGCGACGAAGGTGATCGGCCGCGGCTCCCGCTCCACCACTTCGTGCAGCGCCCGGCCTGCCTGCCGCAGCGCGAGGTCGAGCGCCGCCGACTCGAAGGCCCAGCGCCGGTAGAGGCGGGAGACCTCCCGGGAAGGCTCCTCCGGGAACAGGTCGAGACTCCCGACCAGCTCGCAGAGCTCACCGAGGGTGGCGGGACCCGTCAGATCATGGACCGGCCCCGCCTCCTGGAGGATGCCGTGGGCTTCGGGCTCGTACGTGACGTCCTCGCCGAGGCCCTCCTCGCCACCTCCCCTCATTCGGATCACCGTGGTGCGGCGCTCGAAGGAGCCGGCGTCATGGCTCAGGCCCTCGAGCTCGTAGCCGTCGATCTCAATCGGCAGCTCGGCGAGCGGGTCGAAGGTGGCCACGCGGCGAATCTAGCGAGGCGAGCTCACCGCGCGCCCCGCAGCGCGACCAGCGAGAGCATCTCGTAGGCGATGTTGGCGGCGGCCAGCGCCGTCACCTGACCCGGTCCGTCGTAGGGCGGTGAGACCTCGACGACGTCGAACCCGGCGAACTCGATGCCGGTCAGGGCGCGGACGAGCCCGAGGGCCTCTGCGGTCGTCGGGCCGCCCGGCTCCGGCGTGCCGGTGGCGGGAGCGAAGGCGGGGTCGAGGAAGTCGACGTCGAAGGAGAGGAACGCCCTGGCGTCCCCGACTCGCTCCCGGACCCGGGCCGCGTAATCGGGCGGGGTCAGCCTGCGCAGCTCGTCCCACGCAACGACCTCGAAGCCCAGGTCGGCCGGGGCCGCGACGTCCCCCTCCGAATAGACGGAGCCGCGCATCCCTGCGAGCAGCGAGCGCCCCGGGTCCACCAGCCCCTCCTCGACGGCGCGCCGGAAGGGCGTGCCGTGGAAGTAGCGCTCGCCGCCGTACTCGTCCCAGGTGTCGGCGTGGGAGTCGAGCAGGACCAAACCCAGAGGCCCGCCCTCGGCCGCCAGCGCCCGCAGCTCGCCGAGCGCCACCGAATGGTCGCCGCCCAGGCAGAGCGGCACCGCACCCCCGGCCGCGACCGGCGCGAGCTGCTCGGCGATCTGCCCGATCGCCCGGCCGGTGTCGCCCGGCGCCAGCGCCACGTCGCCCCAGTCGACGATCCGCAGCCCGCCGAGAACGTCGACCCGCTGCACGGGGTTGTAGGGGCGCAGCAGCACCGATGCCGAGCGGATCGCCTCTGGCCCGAACCGCTGGCCCGGGCGATAGCTCGTGCCCGTGTCGAAGGGAAGGCCGACGACAGCGACGTCCGCTTCCGCCAGGTCGCGGCTGTGCTCCTGCCGGGCGAACGTGCGGATGCCGGAGTACCGGGGCGGCGCGCTGCCGGGGTCGCTGCTGCCGGCGCTCATCGTCCGGCCGCCACCCGCAGCGTGCGGAGCTCGCGGTCGGCTGCCCCGCGGACCGACCCGCCGTGGGCGACGCTCTCCGCCACGTAGTCGAGCGTCTCGCGGGTCAGCCGCTCGCCGGGCAGGACGTTGGGGATGCCGGGCGGGTAGGCGGCCAGCGACTCCGCCGCGACCCGGCCCTCGGCGCCGTCGAAAGGCACGACCTCCTGCGGCCCCAGGAACGCCTCGCGCGGCGTCATGACCAGCTCGCCCCACGGCGGCGGCGGCGCGAACTCAGGCTGCTCGGCCGGCGGATCGGCCCCGATTCGCTCGACCGTCCGGCGCAGCGCCGCGACCAGCCGCTCGACCAGCGGACGGGCCGGCGCTCCCATGCCGAAGACCCCGACGGCGACATTCTCGGCGAACAGCTCGAAGTTGATGTCGTCCTCGCTGCGGGCGATGTCGGCGAGACGGTATCCCGTCGAGCCGGTGCCGCGGACGTCGATCGAGAGACGGAGCGGGTCCCACCCGGCGACTCCGGCGCGGCCGACCATGCGCTCGTCGAGCACGTCGAGGCCGGGCACCTCGCGGATTGCGTCGCGGGCGGCGTGAAGCGCCGCGATCGTCTCCGACAGCAGGTCTTCGCCGCGGGTCGCGGCCAGGCGGCGCGCGGCATCGAGCGAGCCGCAGAGAAGCCCGCTGGGGCTGGTCGACTCGACGAGGCTGACGCAGCGGTCGACCACGGCGGCCTCGATCCTGTCGCCGGCGCCGAGATGGAGCATCGCCGCCTGGGTCAGGCTGCCGACGATCTTGTGGGTGGATGAGATGACGAGGTCGGCGCCGGCGGCAAGCGCGTCGGGCGGGAGGTCCGGATGGAATCGCAGGTGGGCGCCCCACGCCTCGTCGACGACCAGGGGGAGACCGCGGGCATGCGCCGCCTCGGCCATTCCCTCGAGGTCGGCGCAGGCCCCGAAGTAGGTGGGGGAGACGACTATCGCTCCCACCGCGCCCGGCGTCGCGTCGAGCGCGCCGGCCAGCGATTCCGGCGTGAGGCAGTGGGCGACGCCGAGCTCGGGATCCAGCTCCGGGGAGACGAACGCCGGCCGCAGCCCCGCCACGACGGCCCCGTCGATCACCGAGGAGTGGACGTTGCGCTGGACGACGACCCGCTCGCCCGCGTGGGCCAGCGCGAGGCAGGCGGCGTGGTTTCCCTGCGAGGCGCCGTTGATCAGGAACCAGGTGCGTCTCGCTCCCCAGGCGCGTGCCGCCAGCCGCTGGGCCTGCTCGAACGGCGGCGGCTCCTGGTCGGTCGCCTCTGCCACCACGTCGATCCCCTGGATCAAGGATGGGATGTCGTGGTGCAGCGCCGTGTCTCCGACGAGCTCGACCAGGGCCGGGTCGGCGCCCGGCCCCCCCTTGTGGCCGGGGACGTGGAGGCGGCCCGGGTCCCGCCCGGCGTATTCCAGGAGCGCGTCGACGTACGGCGTCGATGACTGTTCCGCCATCGTGCCGAGTCTAGGTCCGCGCCCCGCCCTGGCGGAGCTGGACGGCCCGGCCGTGGTCAGGCGCCGTGCGGCGGCTCGCCGCCGGCGTAGGAGGAGTAGGGGTACCACCATTCCTTCGGCGCGATCTCAGTCTCGATGTGGACGTGCTTGGTCTCCTGGAAGGCCTCCAGGCCCTCCCTCCCCAGCTCACGCCCGAGGCCCGACTGCTTGTAGCCGCCGAACGGGCCGGCGTCGTTGTCGGTCAACGGATCGTTGAACCAGACCGTCCCGGCCTTGATCTCACGCATGCAGCGGACCATCGTCGCCAGGTCCCGCGTGTAGACGTTGGCGCCGAGGCCGTAGGGGGTGCCGTTCGCCAGCTCGATCGCCTCGTCGACTCCCGACACCGGCACGAGCGGCGCGACGGGCCCGAAGGTCTCCTCGCGGAGGAGGTCGGTGTCGGCCCGGACGCCGGTGATCACGACCGGTGAGAAGTAGTGGCCGCGCTCCTGGCCGGCCCGATCACCGCCGGTCAGCCGCTTGGCCCCGGCGGCCACGGCCGCCTCGACCTGCGCCTCCACCTTGCCGAGCTGGGCGGCCGAGACCATCGGCCCGATGTCCGTGTCCCGCCGCATCGGGTCGCCGACGAGGAGCGACTCCGTGTGCTCGACGAAGGCGCTGACGTAGTCGTCGTAGACGTCCTCCATGACGTAGAAGCGCTCGGCCGAGGTGCAGACCTGGCCGGCGTTCAGGTAAGCGGCCCAGGCCCCGCCACGGGCCGCGACCTCGAGCCCCTCGCCGGCGACGTCGGAGCAGACGATGAACGGGTCCTTGCCGCCCATCTCGAGGTTGACGCGGGCGATCCGGTCGGCGGCCGCCGCGGCGACCTTGCGACCGGTGGCGACCGAGCCGGTGAAGGCGATGCAGTCGACCCGCGGATCCGCGGTCAGCGCCGCACCCACGTCCCCCGCACCGGCGACGAGGTTGACCACGCCGGGCGGCAGGTGGTCAAAGCACTCGGCCAGCATCAGGGTCGAGAGTGGCGTCAGCTCGGACGGCTTGCAGACCGTCGAGTTGCCCCCCGCCAGCGCCGGCGCGAGCTTCCAGGCGAGGAGCAGCAGCGGGTAGTTCCAGGGGACGATGCAGGCGACGACGCCCATCGGCTCCTTGACCACCATCGACAGCTGGGTCGACTCGATCGACGGGATCACCCGGCCCGCCGAGTCCCGTCCGATCTCGGCGTAGTAGTCGAAGGCGGCGGCCGTCCAGCCGACCTCGTCGCTGTTCTCGATCAGCGGCTTGCCGCCCTCGGCGGTCATCGCCTCCGCCAGCTCGCCGGTCTTCGCCCGCAGCCGGGCCGCGACCTCGTGCAGCATCTCGCCGCGTTCGACCGCGGGGGTCTGCTCCCAGCCCCGCGCAGCCTCGCGGGCCGCCGTGACCGCGGCGTCGAGCTGCTCGCCGCTCGGCAGCCGGACCTCGGCGATCGTCTCTTCGGTCGCGGGGTTCTCGACCGCGAGCGGCTCGCCGGCGCCCTCCACCCGCTCGCCGCCGATCAGCAGACTGGCGCTCATCCCCCCAGGGGTGTCGGGGCGGCGGGCACCGGACCCGGCACCACTTTCTCCTCGGCGGCCACGGCGGCGAGCCGCTCGGCCCGGCGCTGCTGCCAGAGCACGAGCCCGATCGCCGCGACCGTGAGCAGGAAGAGCATCGTCGCGAGGACGTTGACCTGGACCGGGATCCCGCGCAGCGCCACGCCGTAGACGTACAGCGGGAACGTCACCGTTCCGCCTGAGTTGAAGTTGGAGATCACGAAGTCGTCGATCGAGAGGGCGAAGGCGAGCAGCGCCGCGGCCAGGATCCCCGGCGCCACGAGCGGCATCGTGACGTAGCGGAACGTCTGCACCGGCGTGGCCCCAAGGTCCGCGGCGGCCTCCTCGATCCGCCGGTCGAAGCCGATCAGCCGTGAGCGGACGACCACCACGACGAAGCTGATCGAGAACATCACGTGGGCGATCAGCAGGGTCTGGAACCCGAGGTCGAAGACCGAGAGGTTGACGAACATCGAGAGCAGCGCGGCGCCGAGCACGATCTCCGGCGTGGCCATCGGCAGGACGATCAGGAGGTTGGAGAGGCGGCGGCCGCGGAACTGGTAGCGGACGAGCGCGATCGCCATCAGCGTCCCGACCGCGGTCGAGATCAGGGTGGAGAACGTCGCCAGCTTGATCGACGTCCGGAAGGAATCGTTGAGCTCCTCGATCTTGAACGCGTGCTGCCAGTACTCGAGGGTGAACCCGCCGCCGAGGGTGAAGTTGAGCTTGTCCTTCGGGGTCTCGCCGAACGAGAAGACGGCGATCACCACGATCGGGATCAGCATGTACGCGACGGCGAGGCCGGCGTAGACCATCAGCCCGTTGCGGCGCAGCCAGGCGATCACGTCTCCTCCACCTCCTCGCCCATGAACGCCTCCGTGCCCGCGAAGCGGATGTAGACGACGACGAGTGCGAGGATCAGCGCCATCATCAGGAACGAGAGGGCGGCCGCCTCGGGGTAGTTGCCCTCGTTCAGGTAGAGGACCTGGATCCGGTTGCCGATCATCGACTGGTTGGTCCCGCCGAGCACGAGGGGGTTGACGTAGTCGCCGAAGGCCGGGATGAAGGTCAGGAGGACCCCGGCGACGATGCCCGGGGCGGTCAGCGGCAGGGTCACCTTGAGGAAGGCCTGTCGCGAGGAGGCGTACAGGTCCTTGGCCGCCTCGATCATCCGCAAGTCGAGCCGCTCGATCGAGGCGTAGATCGGCAGGATCATGAACGGCAGGAAGTTGTAGGTGAGGCCCGCTATGACCGCCCACTGGGTGGCGAGCAATCGGCCGTCATCGGGGATCAGCTGGAGGAACTGGAAGGCATCGACGATCGGGCCCGAGTCGTAGAGGATCGTCTTCCAGGCAATCGTGCGGATCAGGTAGGTCGTGAAGAACGGCGCGATCACCGCGAAGAGGAGCAGGACCCTCCAGCGCCCGGCCCGCAGCGCGATCGCGTAGGCGAGCGGGTACGCGATCAGCAGCGCCACCAAGGTCGCGACGCCCGAGTAGTAGAACGAGCGCACGACCTGCTCGTTGTTCTCCGAGAGGGCGTCGGAGAAGTTCGACCACTCCCATGAGAACTGAAAGCCGGTGAGGACCGTGCCGGACCTCAGGGCCAGCTCGGCCATGAAGTACATCGGCACGAGGAAGAAGAGGACGAGCCAGATCGTCCCCGGGCCGAGCAGGAAGTACGGGACGAGCCGGCGGCGGAGCACTACCCGATGCCTCCCGGGTGCCTCATCGCTCCGCCGCCGGTTGCGCCGTCGCCTCAGCCAGTCGTCGCGTCGGCGAACGCGTCGGTCACCTCCTGGACGTCCTCGGGGCCGCCCGGAGGCTCAGGCTGGGCCACGCACCCCTCGAGGAACTTCTCGCTGGGGAAGATCAGCGGGTTGTTCGCTGAGGCGGGGTCGCTCTTCTGCAGCACCTCCTTCGCGCCGTCGACCGGCGTGAAGTAGGTGATGTACGCGGCGAGATCCGCTGCTACCTCGGGTTGGTAGGCGAAGTCGGCCCACTCCAGCGCGGCTGGCGAATTCGGCGCCCCGACCGGGATCACCATGCTGTCGGTGAAGATGGTGCAGCCCTCGGTCGGCTTGCGCCACTCCGCGTTCGGGTTGCCGATCAGCGACGCGTCGCCCGACCAGCCGATCGAGGCCACCGCGTTACCGGCGGTCAGGTCCTCGGTGTACTCGTTGCCGGTCCAGCGCCTGACCTGCCCCGAGTCGGTCGCCTTGTTGATCTTGTCGATCGCGTCGAGCCAGTCCTGCTTCGACGCGGTCTCAGGATCGACCCCGTCGGCCATCATCACCATCGGGACCGTGTCCCGCATCTCCAGCAGGAAGGTGACCTTGCCCTTGTACTTCGGGTCGAACAGGTCGTTGATCGACCGGATGCCCGGAGCCTTCTTGGTGTCGACCCAGAGCCCCGTCAGGCCGCTCTGCCAGGGGATCGTGAACTTGCGGCCGGGGTCCGCGACCGACTCGCGCGCGATGTCGGAGATGTTCTTCTCGACGGTCGGCACGTCGGCGTAGTCGATGTCCTGCAGATAGCCGAGATCGTGCATCTGCTTCGCCATCCAGTCGGTGACGACGAACATGCTCCGTCCGCCCGACTGGCCCTGGTCCAGCAGCGGCTTCATCTTGCCGAAGAACTGGTTGTTGTCGTTGACGTCCTCGATGTACTCGAGGGAGATGCCCGTCTTCTCCTCGAACTCGTTGACGGTCCCGTTCTTGCCCGGGTCGATGTAGCCCGGCCAGTTCGAGATCGTCACGCTGCCGCTCGCCTTCCCCCCCTTGGCGGTCTGGACGTCCTCGTCGGAGCCTCCTCCGACCGTGTCGCTGTCGCCGCAGGCGGCGATCACGAGCGCCGCCACCAGCGCGGCGAGCGCGATCGCGAGCGTCCGCGTCCTTCCTGTCCTCGCATCAGTCACCGGCAATTCCCTCCTCGGGTTTGTCAACGCTTTCTCTGACCAGGTGCATGTGCTCCGGGTGCCAGCTCAGCTTCACACGCGCGCCGGCGCCCGGCAGGGCCTGGCGCTCGCTCTCGTCCGCGTTCGGGACCAGGACGGTCATCCTGACGTCTCCGCCCAGGTCGACGACGACTTGGGTCGAGGTGCCGAGATAGAGCGAGCTCTCGATCGTCCC
>Ga0126309_10000151_pt1 | contig 23618 bp, 19 predicted proteins | sample Plot56_FD_92541 | JGI IMG/M metagenome (GOLD analysis project Ga0126309, IMG submission 92541) | Serpentine soil microbial communities from UC McLaughlin Reserve, CA, USA - Plot56 | ecosystem: Environmental > Terrestrial > Soil > Grasslands | place: USA: UC McLaughlin Reserve, Lake County...
GAGCAGGCCGCCGATCAGCGACCCGCCGGGGCTGAGGCGCTCGGTTCCGAGCCGGACCAGGTCGCCCACCCGGCTGGTCGCGGCGGCCCGTAGGCGGTAGGGCCCGGTGCCCGCGCGGTCGAGCCGGAGATTGCCGACGGCGAGGGGGCCGACCGTGATGTCGAGGAGGCGGACGTCGACCGTTCCGAACCCGTCGAGGCGCTCGAAGACGGCCTCCTCGCCACCGGTCACCGCGAGTGACAGCCCCTCGCCGCGGACGGTGATCCGCCGGCCGCGGCCGGCCAGCAGGCGGAGCGCGGGAATCGCCCGGATGGCGACCCGCGCGGTCCCCCCGCGGCGGGTCAGGCGGCGCTCGACGCGAGAGGCGACCAGCCGCGTCGCGGCCACCTGCACGGCGAGCGCGGTGAACGCCGCCGTCAGAGCGAGCGCGGTGAGGCTCATCGGTCCTCTCCGTGCGTGTTCCAGAACAGGACGGGGCCGCTCCCCAGGGCGCGGCGGCGGTTCAGCGCGGTCAGCGCCGCGGCCGCCTTGGCCGTGTAGACCGGGTCTAGCGCGACGCCCGCCTCGGCGAAGGCATCGATCGCGTCGCGCCCCTCCGGCGTCGGGTGCCCGTACCCCGCCCCCAGCCACTCGCGGGTCAGGTCGAGGTCCGTAGGTGCGATCGGCGGCGGCGTCAGAGCTGAGCGGCGCCGCAGCAGGCGCCCGGTCCGGCGGGCCAGCCGGGCGACGCCGCGGGCGCTGAGCGGCGTCAGGTCGTTGACGACGATCCCCGTGACCCGCGACCGCAGCCCGGCCAGCCGCAGCCCGAGTGCCAGGCCCGCGGCGGTCCCCCCGCTGCCCACGGCGAGGACCACGCGACTGGGCTCGGGGAGCTCCCCCGCCCGGACCTGCCGAGCCAGCTCGAGACCCGCCTCGACGTAGCCGAGACAGCCGAGGGGAGTGGAGCCGCCTGGCAGGATCAGGTAGGGGAGGGGCAGGGGCGGCCTGGCCTCGCGGGCGGCGAGTGCCGCCGCCAGGGCGAACGCCCGCGCCGTGCCGGGAGCCCGGTGAATCTCGGCGCCGGACTCCTCGATCCGGCGGATCCGGCGCCGGACGTAGTCGTCCACCGGTTGGGGCACCAGCACCAGGATCGCCCGCAGGCCGAGGTCGCGGGCGTACAGGGCCGTCGCCAAGCCATGGTTGGTCGCCAGCGCGCCGCCGGTGATCACCGTCCGCGCGCCACGCCGGTGGGCGGCGGCGAGGAGCCACTCGAGCTTGCGGGCCTTGTTGCCGCCATTGGCGCCGTAGAGCCCGTCCTCCTTGACCCAGACCTCCGCCGCGCCGGGCGCGGTGCCGTCGAGGCGGAGGATGGGGGTCGGTCCCCGACCGAGCGGGATCCGTGGCAGGCCGATCGGCGGCAGATGGTCCAAGCGGGGCAGCTTAGGCGCGGGGAAGGAGGGCCGCCGGCCCCGAATGTGAGCAAACGTGAAACCCACACTCGTCCGCGGTTTACGTATACTCACGCGAGCGAAACCTGCCTAATCCCGCCGGAACGGCCGGCGGGAGCGGGGGAACCAGAGGGACCGCAGCGGTCCCGGGGGCGAATCGGACGGGGGTCCGTAGCGCTGCTCTTTCAGCGCGAGCCCGACAGCTAACCCCGCAGGCTCCGAGAAAGAGAGGCTTTCGTGTTCGCAGAGCTTCGATTTGGCACAGGCCGCAGCCGGGCCGTGGCGGCAGCCGCGGTCGCCTGCTGCGCCCTGGCCGCGCCCGCGCTCTCCGGTGCGGCCTCGTCGGGCGGGGGCCTTGTCGCACCGGGCAAGCCCAAGGTCGAGGACGTGGTCTGCGTCCGCGACTGCCTGGGCGGCCGGACGGCCACCCCCGGCGCCTTCGTCCAGGTCAAGGGGGAGGCGCTCGACTTCGTGACGCGGGTCGTCTTCCGCGGCGCCGACGGGCCGATCCGAGCCCGCTACACCTACCGGACTCCCTACCGGGTCCGGACCGTGGTCCCCAAGGGCGCGCTGACCGGCCGTCCCTACGTGATCAGCGGCCGCAGCAGCTCCAACCGCTCGCCCCACCGCCTCCGCGTGGTCCCCCGGTCAGCCCTGCCGGAGGAGTTCTTCCCGGTCCGCGGGCGCCACGGCTACGGCGACGGGTTCGGGGCCGGACGGGGCCACGAGGGCACCGACGTCTTCGCCGCCTGCGGCACGCCACTCGTCGCCGCCGTCGACGGGCGCATCGAGTACCGCTCCTACCACGCGGCCGCCGGGAACTACATCGTCATCGACGTCAGGAACTCTCCCGACGACATGATGTACGCGCACATGCTCAAGCCCGCGCCCGTCCGGGTGGGACAGTCGGTCAGCGCCGGCCAGCGGGTGGGCAGCGTGGGGGAGACCGGCAACGCGGTCGGCTGCCACCTGCACTTCGAGTACTGGAAGGGCGACTGGTACGGCGGCGGCCACCCGATCGACTCCGAGCCCTACCTGCGCCGGCTCGACCGCAAGAGCTGAGCGCGGCGAGCACAGGGTGAAGCGGCGGGCGCCGAGCCCGCCGCCGCCCGCATGGGCAAGAATGCGCGCCGATGCGGATCACGGCGAAGGTCGACTATGCGGTGCGGGCCGTCGTCGAGATCGCTGCCGCCGGGGAGGGTCCGGTCAAGGGGGAGCGGATCTCGCAGGCCCAGGACATCCCGCTGCGCTTCCTGGAGAACATCCTCGCCGAGCTGCGCCACGCCGGCCTGGTCCGCAGCCAGCGCGGCGCGGACGGCGGCTACTGGCTGGCCCGGCCCGCCGACGAGGTCAACCTCGCCGACGTGATCCGAGCCGTGGAGGGCCAGCTCGCGAGCGTCCGCTCGGAGCCGCCCGAGGACCTCGACTTCACCGGTAGCGCCGAGCCGCTTCGCGACGTCTGGTTTGCGCTCCGCGCCAACCTCCGAGCGGTGCTCGAGGAGGTCACGCTGGCCCAGGTCGCGGGCCGCGAGCTTTCCGGCGCGATCCTGCGGCTGGCCGAGGAGGGAGCGTCGCGGCGCGAGCGAGCGCCGGCGCCCCCGCCGCCGGCCCGGCGTGACCCGCGGGGCTGAGGGCGGAGAAGAGAGGGGGCGGCGGGTCACCCGGCAAAGCACCCGCCGCCCCGTGTCCCCGGAGGCGTCCCCCGCCTCCGAAGCATGTGCCTACGCCGCCGCCCTCGGCGCGGCGCCGTCGACGGGAGACGTGGCCGGCGCGGCGCCGTTGAACGTCTTCGTGTGACGCGGCCGCACGTAGACGATCTGGTTCTCGCGCAGCTCGAGCTCCGCGGCCTCCTCGCGGGTCAGCTGGGCCCAGAGCTCCTGGTCGTTGGCCAGGGCCAGCTCGACCCGCACCTCGAACCCGAAGGTGACGATCCGCTCGACGATCGCCTCCTCGGTCCCCGCTGACGGCTGGTCGAGCACGTCCATGTCGTGCGGGCGGACGAAATGGTCGCCGAGCCGGTTGACCTCGCCGACAAAGCTCATCACGAACTCGTTGGCGGGGTGCTCGTAGAGGTCGGGAGCCGAGCCGGTCTGCTCGATCCGGCCCTCGTTCATGACGACGAGCTGCTCGGCGACGTCCATCGCCTCCTCCTGGTCGTGGGTCACGAAGATCGTCGTGACGTGGACCTCGTCGTGAAGTCGCCGCAGCCAGGTGCGCAGGTCCTTGCGAACCTTTGCGTCGAGCGCGCCGAACGGCTCATCGAGCAGGAGCACCTTGGGCTCGACCGCGAGCGCGCGCGCGAGCGCCATCCGCTGCCGCTGCCCGCCGGAGAGCTGGTCGGGATAGCGCCCGGCCAGGCCGTCGAGCTGGACGAGCCGCAGCAGCTCGTGGACGCGGTCGCTGATGTCGGCCTTGTCCCACTTGCGGATCGTCAGGCCGAAGGCGACGTTGCCGAACACGTCCATGTGCTTGAACGCGGCGTAGTGCTGGAAGACGAAGCCGACGTTGCGCTGCTGCGGGGGCGCGCCGGTCGCGTCCTCGTCGCCGATCAGCACGCGACCTTCGTCGAGCTCTTCCAGGCCGGCGATCGCCCGCAGCAGGGTCGACTTGCCGGATCCGCTGGGCCCGAGCAGCGCGGTCAGAGATCCGTCGGGCACCTCGAGCGAGACGTCGCTGAGGGCCTGGTAGTCACCGAACCGCTTGTGGGCATTCTCCACGACGATGCTCATCTCTCGGCCTCCTTTGGCTCTGTTCCATCCGTGGTCAGCGCCGGTGCCGCGCTGACCGTGTCGGTGCGGCGACCGACGAGCTGCATCGCGAACAGCGCCGCAAACGCCAACAGGGCCAACACGATCGCGCCCATGTAGGCGCCTGGCTGGTCGAACTCCCGGAACTGCTGCTCGATCCAGAGCGGCACGGTCTGGGTCTCCCCGGCGATCTGCCCGGAGACGATCGTCACCGCCCCGAACTCGCCGAGGACGCGGGCGGTGGTCAGGACCACCCCGTACCCGACGCCCCAGCGAATCGCCGGCAGCGTGATGCGCCAGAACGTCTGCCAGCCGCTTGCGCCGAGCGTTGCCGCCGCCTCCTCCTGCTCGGTGCCGATCTCACGCAGGACCGGCATCGTCTCGCGGACGACGAAGGGAAGGGAGACGAAAACGCAGGCCAGCACGATGCCCGGAGTGGAGAAGACCACCCTGATGCCGTTCTCGCCCAGCCATTCCCCGAACCAGCCCGTGTTGGCGTATACGAGGTAGAGCGAGAGGCCGATGACTACGGGGGAGAGGGCGAACGGCAGGTCGATGACCGCGTTGATCAGGCCGCGCCCCGGGAACTCCCGCCGGACCAGCATCAGCGCGCATCCGACGCCGAAGACCGTGTTGAGCGGCACCGCGACGGCGACCGTGATCAGGCTCAGCTGGATCGCGTGGACGCCGGCCGGGGATGTGATCGCGTCGAACGGGGCGCCGAACCCGTCGTCCCATACCTTGTAGAAGATCAGCGCCACCGGCGCGATCAGAAGGATGCCGAGATAGCCGAGCGCGGCGCTGCGCAGCGCGAGGCGGCTGGCCGTGCTGTTACCGGTCATGCTTCAGCCCCCAGCGCTGACCCAGCCTGATCGCGGCAAGGAGGACGAGCGTCGCGGCCAGCAGCACCACCGAGACGGCGGCTGCGCCCTCGAGGTTGTTCCCCTCCACCTGCTTGCGGATGAACACCGACGCGACCTCGGTCTTGAACGGGATCTGGCCCGTGATCAGCACGAGGGAGCCGTACTCGCCGAGGGCTCGGGCGAAGGCGAGGCCGATCCCGGTGAGGAGTCCCGGCATGATCGCGGGGAGGATGATTCGCCTGAAGATCGTCGGCCCGCTCGCGCCGAGCGAGGCCGCGGCTTCCTCGACCTCGGGGTCGAGTTCGAGGAGCACCGGCTGCACTGCGCGGACGACGAAGGGAAGGGTGACGAAGCAGAGGGCCATGACGATCGAGACGCGGGTCGTGGACGCATCCAGGTCGATCGGGCTGCTCGGCCCGTAGAGGACGAGGAGGACCAATCCCGCGACGATCGTGGGAAGCGCGAACGGTAGGTCGATCACCGCATTCACCAGCGCCTTGCCGCGGAACTCGTCGCGGACGAGCACCCAGGCGATCAGCGTCCCCGTGACGGCATTGATCGCCACGACGATCAGGGAGCAGATCAGCGTCAGCTTCAGAGCCGCCCAGGCCTGAGGGCTGCTGACCTGGTCCCAGAAGTTGCCGAGGCCGCCATCCGTCGACTTCGCGACCACGGCGGCGATCGGCAGGAGGACGACGACGCTCAGGTAGAGCGTGACCAGCCCCGGCCCGAGAGCGCTGCTCGCCCCGGGCAGGCGAATGCCTGCCCGGGGCAGCGGCGGAGCAGCAGCGCTGGTCTCAGCCGGCAGTGGAGACCCCCAGTCCCTGCTCGATCCTGGCGACCTCGCCGTCGGTCTCGTCGAACAGCTCGTCGTTGACCTTCTCCCAGCCACCGAGGTCGGCGATCGTGAAAAGGCCGCTCGGGTTTGGGTACTGCTTCGGGTCGACGAGCTTCGGGTTCGCCGGCCGGTAGCCGTTGTCGGCCCACAGCTGCTGACCCTTGTCCGACCAGAGGAAGTCGAGGAACGCGCCCGCTGAATCCGGTGCGTCCTCGGTCAGCGCGATCGGCGTCTCGATCAGGATCGTGTCGTCGGGGATGACGTAGTCCACGTCCTCACCCTCGTTCTGCGCCCTGATCGCCTCGTTCTCGTAGGCGAGCAGCACGTCGCCCTGTCCCTGCGTGTACGCCGTCAGGGAGTCCGAAGCGCTGCCGGGCTGCGTCACCGTCTTCGACAGCACGGTCTCGATCGCCTTCAGCGCCTCCTGCTTGGACTTCCCCTGCTGGAGCGCCGCGCCGTAGACGGCCAGGAGGTTCCACCGGGCCCCGCCGGAGGCGAACGGGTTCGGCGTGACGATCTCGACGTCCTTCGTGAGCAGGTCGTCGAACGACTTGATGCCTTCGGGGTTCCCCTTCCGGGTCACGATGACGACCACGGACTTCTGGGCGATCCCGTTGAACTTCTGCTTGTTCCAGTCCGGCGAGACGATCCCGGCGTCGACCAGGCGGGTCATGTCGGGCTCCAGCGATAGATGGACCACGGAGGCGGGCTGGCCGGCTTCGACCGCCCGGCTCTGGTCCCCGGAGCCGCCGAACGAACTGCTGAAGTCGACCCCCTTGCCGGGACCGGTCTTCTGGAAGGCGGGCTCCAGGACCTCCTGGTAGACGGTCTCCGGCGTCGAGTACGCGACCACGTTCACCTTGCCGCCGTCGCCGCCGCCCGAGGAGGACCCCTCGTCGTCGCCGCAGGCGGCCGCCGCCAGCGCCAGCAGCACCGCGAGGGCGCTGATGAGCAGCGCCCTGAGCTTGTGGGCGCTCTTCCTGTCAGTTGCGCTCATCGAAAGTTTTGACCTTTCTTGATTGATTTAGTGCTGAATTGCAGCGCGAGCAAGGTAGCAAGTCCCGCCAGGGAATGTCGATCAAGCTGAGTACTTAGGTTGGAATACCTGCGCTGCGGGTCCGCCGTGGCCGAGACGGCCGCGGACCGCGCTAGCCGTCGCCGCGCTCGACCCGCCGGCCCTGGCGGGCCCAGGTCCCGACGCCGCCGTGGGCGACGTGGAGCAGGTTCTGGAAGCCTTCGCGCTGAAGCAGCGAGGCGGCGAGGCCGCTCCGCTTGCCGCCGCTGCAGACGAGGGCGATCGTCGCTCCCGCCGGGACCTCGCCGAGGCGTCCGGGCAGCTCGCCGTAGGGGATGTGGCGCGAGCCGGGGATGTGGCCTTCGGCGAACTCGTCGGCCTCGCGGACGTCGAGGACTTGCGGCGGCGCCTCACCCTCGAGCCTCTGGGCCAGGTCGTCCGCGTCGACCAGCTCGATCCGCTCGACCGGACGGCTTTCGGAGCGCCACGCGGTCATGCCGCCCTCGAGGAAGCCGCCGACGCGGAGGCCGGCAGACGCCAGCAGGTCGGCCGCCTCGAGCTCGTAGCCATCGGAGGCCGCGACCACGAACAGCGGCGTGTCGGGGGAGACGACGTGCGCGACCTTCGTCGCGAAGCCCGTGTCATAGGCGGAGGCGGAGATAGCGCCCGGGATGTGCGCCTCGTCGAACTGGTCGTTGGTCCGGGAGTCGACGACGACGGCGCCCGCGGCAACCGCCTGCTCGACCTCGTGGGGGCTGACCGGAACCGGCGTCCCAAGCCGCTCGACGAAGGGCCCCCGGTTGAGCGCCACGACGTGCTCGACGTTCGGCGGCTGAGAGCCGAGCGATCCGACCGCCTCCTCGACGAACTGCTCGACCGTGTCGACCGCCAGCGCGACGTTGTGCTCGCGCTCGAAGCCGATCGTCGACGAGGTCTTCTCATCCATCCCGGCGCCGCCGCACATCGATCCGCCGACGTGCCCGGGCCAGACCTCGACATCCCCGGGGAGGGTCAACAGCCGCTCGTGGAGCGACCGGAAGATGTCGGCGGCGCCCTCGCGCGCCTGGATCGCGAGGTCGGGCCGGGCGACGTCGCCGACGAACAGCGAGTCCCCGGTCAGGACCGCCCAGGGCGCCCCGCCTCGGCTCCCGTCGCGGAGCAGGAACGCGGTGTGCTCGGGGCGGTGGCCGGGCGTGTGCACGGCCTCGATCCGGACGTCTCCGAGCTCGAGCTCCCACCCGTCTTCGAACGGCTCGTGCTCGTACTCGGCCTCGGCTAGGCGGTGGACGCGGATGGTCGCGCCGGTCGCCCGCGCGAGTCGGCCGTGGCCGGACACATGGTCAGCGTGGTTGTGGGTCTCGAGCACGTGGTCGATCTCGACGCCGTGCAGGCGGGCGAGCCGTAGGTAGCCCTCCACCGACCACTGCGGGTCGACCACCGCGGCGCTGCCCGCGGCGCTGTGGCCGATCAGGTAGGAGGCGCAGCCGAGGTCCTCATGGATGACCTGGCGGAAGAGCATCGCGCTCCATTCTCCCTTCTGTGGAACCTGTGGCGGTCAGGGGGAGGTCTCGAGCTCGGCGGCCAGGGAGGTCAGGCGGAGCCTGCCGCCGTGCGCGATCCGCCCGAGCTCGGCCGGGTCCCGCCCGGCCAGCAGCCGGACCCGGCGGGGCGGCTCTTCGTCTTCGAGCCAGGTGACGGTGCCGGGCCAGTAGGCACCGGGGGGCGCGCCGGGCGGGTGCAGGACCGCGGTGAAGACCCAGTTGCCGGTGTTGTGCAGGCGCCCGCCGCCATCGATCCGCCAGTCGCCGCGGGATGGCCCCGGGCGGTGCGTGTGCCCGACGATCACGTGGGCGGACCCGACCCCCAGACGGCGGGCCAGCTCCGCGCCGCCGGCGACGCTCCCGCGGGAGATCGCCTCGGCCGACAGGTCGGCGTCGAAGCTCGACCCGAGGGCCCGGTTGATGGCCCACACCGCGGCCGGCAGCGCCGTCTTCGCCGCCAGGCGCCCGGCGCTCAGCCGCCGCCCGTCGCCGGCCATCCACTTCCAGGCGCGCTCAGCGGGGCGGCCGCCCGAGCTCACCTGGCGTCCGGCGCCGGACTGCGCCACGCCGTAGGTGAGTCCGTAGATCGGCCGCAGCACCCGCTCGTAGTCCTCGGGCGTGGCCGGGTCCGGTGGCGCGCCGACCGATCGCATGACGGCCGCCGCCGCCAGGCACTCGAGCCGCGGCAGGTCGAGGTGGCAGTCGACGTAGTGGCCGTGCATCGCGTAGACGTCCTCCCGCAGCCAGAGGCCCGGGTACGCGACCTCGAGCCTGGCCCTGCCGAGCCAGGCCGCGAGGGTTGCGGCGGGGCCGGCCGGCGCCGCCCGCTGCTCCAGGCCGAGCGGACGCCCGGCGATCGCGAGGTCGTCGAGCAGTGGCTCGGCAAGGCGGTGGTCGTGGTTGCCGGGGACGAGCACGACCGACGCGCCCGGCACCGCCTCCCCGAGCTCCTCGAAGAACGGCCGTGCCGCCGCCAGCGCCTCGGTCAGCGGCAGATCTCGCATCTCGACCACATCGCCGAGCAGGACGACCCGGTCGGCGCCTGCGATCTCGCCGAACAGCAGCCGGCGCATGCCGCGATCGCGCAGCAGGTCCTCGCCGGAGGCCGAGCCGATGTGGAGGTCGGAGACGATCGCGGTGCGCATGCCCTCAACCTACGCGGCGGCGACCGCGATTCGGCGGGTGGCCCGCCGGGTACCGTTCTCGGCGATGCCCGATCTGCCGGACCCTCCCGTGCCCGACCCCGCCGAGATGCTCGCCCGCCTCGAGCGGCGCGAGCGGCTGGCGCAGTCCAACGGCATCGAGCTGGCCTACGACGAGCTGGGCGACCCGGACGGCGAGCCGCTGCTCCTGATCATGGGCCTCGGCACCCAGCTCGTCCACTGGGACGAAGCCTTCTGCGAGCTGCTCGGCGAGCGGGGCTACCGGGTGATCCGCTTCGACAACCGCGACTGCGGGCACTCCTCGAAGATCGAGGGGGATCGGATCCCGGCGCCGGCGATGCTCCTGGGTCTCGGTGAGCCCGCGTACAAGCTGCGAGACATGGCCGACGACGCCGCCGGGCTCCTCGACCATCTCGACATCGACGCGGCGCACGTGGTCGGTGCCTCGATGGGTGGGATGATCGCCCAGTCGGTGGCGATCGGCCATCCGAACCGGGTCCTCTCGCTCGCGTCGATCATGTCCTCGACCGGGAACCGCCGCCTCGGGCTGCCCCGGTGGCGCGCCTTCGGCACGCTGCTGGCGTCGCCGCCGCGAAGCCGCGAGGCCTACGCCGAGCGCGCGGTCAAGACTTTCAAGGTGATCGGGTCGCCGGACTACCCGATCGACCCGGACCGGATCCGCGCCCTGGCCACGGTGGCCTACGAGCGCTGCTTCCACCCGCGGGGCATCGCCCGGCAGCTTCACGCGATCACGTCCTCCAACGACAGGAGCCGCCGGCTGCGCGAGATCAAGGCGCCAACCGTGGTCATCCACGGCACCGCCGACCCGCTGGTCCGAACGGCGGCCGGCCGCGCCACGGCAAAGGCCATCCCCAACTCGCACCTCTGCCTGATCGACGGGATGGGCCATGACCTCCCGCCGGCGCTGTGGCCGCGCTTCGCGGAGCAGATCGACCGCAACGCGCGGCGGGCTGGACGATCGTCCGAGCTGCTCGCCGCGTAGCGCGAAGCGCGCGCAAGAACTGATCGTTAACCCGGGATTAGGCGTCTCCGGGCCGCCGCGACGCTCGGCTACGATTGCCCGCGGCAAGGAGGTTCCGCCGCGGGCTCTCAGCCGAGGCGGATTCGCGTGAAGGACGAATCGACGCCGGCAAGCCCAGCAAACCACAGACGCCTATCGGGGGGAGACGGGTTCACGCTCGCGCGCGTGCTCACGATCGGCGCGCTCGCGGCCGCGCTGGCGCTGCTGGCGGCGCTGATCCTCGGCGGTGACGACGGGCATACCTACAAGCTCCGGTTCGAGACCGGCGGCCAGCTCGTTCCCGGCAACGAGGTCCTCGTCGGCGGCCAGCGGTTCGGCCTGGTCGACTCGATCGAGCTGACCGAGGACAACCAGGCCGAGGTCACGATCACGACCGACGAGCCGATCCGCGAGGGCACCCGCGGCGTCATCCGCGCCACGTCGCTCTCCGGCGTCGCGAACCACTACGTATCGCTCACCCTCGGGCCCGACAACGCCGAGCCGCTGCCCGAGGACGAGGTGGCACTGGGGATCGACGCGACGACCACGCCGGTCGACCTCGACCAGCTCTTCAACACCTTCGACGAGCGGACCCGGAAGGGCTTCCAGAACGTGATCAAGGGATTCGCCGGGATCTACGCCGGCAAGGGGAAGCAGGCGAACGCGACCTACAAGTACTTCGCGCCGTCGTTGTCGGCCACCGACCGCCTCCTGCGCGAGATCGATCGCGACGAGGCCGTCTTCACCCGCTTCATCGCCGACACGAGCAAGGTGGTGACCGCGGTGGCCCAGCGCCGCAACGATCTGACCAGCCTCGTCTCCAACTCGAATGCGGCGCTCGGCGCGATCGCCGCCCAGAACGAGTCGTTCGACCAGTCGCTACAGGTCCTGCCGCCGACCCTCCGGCAGGCCAACACCACCTTCGTCAACCTGCGCGCCGCGCTCGACGACCTGGATCCGCTGGTCAACACCTCGAAGCGCGCCACCCGGGGCCTGAAGCCGTTCCTCCAGGAGCTGCGCCCTGTCGCGCGGCGGGCGGTGCCCGTCTTCGCCGACCTCCGCCGGACGGTCAACCGCCCGGGCGAGGCGAACGACCTCGCCGAGCTGGTGACGGCGCTGCCGCCGCTGCACCGCCTCGCCCGCGCGGGCACCCGCAGCTCGATCCGCGCGATGAACGAGTCCCAGGACGACATCGCGTTCGCAAGGGCATACGCGCCGGACCTCTGGGGCTCGTTCGCGAAGCTGGGCCAGGTCACCGGTTACTACGACGGAAACGGCCACTACGCCCGTGTCCAGGCAGCCGCTTTCAACCTGTTCGACTACGACGAGCTGACCGGAAACCTGGTCCCGATCCCGCCTGACCAGAGGTTCAACGGGTTCGACACCGACATCACGACGCGCTGCCCGGGCGGCGCGACCCAACCGATCCCCGGCTCCAACCCGTTCCTCGACGACGGCAGGCTGGCGGGCAAGTGCGACCCGTCGGACGCGCCCCCGGGGCCATGAGGCGGCTCGCTCTCACGATCGCGGCGCTGGCGCTCCTCGGCCTGCTGCTGGTCGCCGGCACCGCCAGCAGCGAGGGAGAGGGCGACGGCTCCTACAAGGTGCGGGCGATCTTCGACAACGGCGGGTTCATCGTGCCGGGCGAGGACGTCCGCGTCGCCGGCGCCAACGTCGGCAGCGTCGAGTCGATCGACGTCACGATGCCCGGCGAGACGGCCAGTCTCGAGGACGGGGAGAGGGCGATACCCGGCAAGGCCGTCGTCGTCCTCGACATCGTCGACGAAGCCTTCCAGGACTTCCGGCAGGACGCCTCCTGCCTGATCCGCCCCCAGTCGCTGATCGGCGAGAAGTTCGTCGACTGCACGCCGACCGACCCGCGGGCACCGGGCAGCGAGCCCCCTCCGCCGCTTGAGCAGATCGAGGACGGCGAGCCCGGGGAGGGTCAATACCTCCTGCCGCTCGAGAACAACGGCAAGTCGGTCGACCTCGACCTCGTCAACAACATCATGCGCCGGCCCTACGCCGAGCGCTTCCGGCTGATCATCAACGACCTGGGAGCCGGGCTGGCGGCTCGCGGCGAGGAGCTGCAGCAGATCGTCGAGCGTGCCAACCCGGGGCTGAAGGAGACCGACGAGGTCCTGGCGATCCTCGCCGCCCAGAACCGCCAGCTCGCGCAACTCACGAGTGACTCCGACGTGATCCTCGCGCCACTGGCGCGGGAGCGCAGCTCTCTGACGGGTTTCATCCGCAGCTCCGGAGACACGGCCGCCGCGACGGCCGAGCGGGGTGCCGAGCTGGAGGAGAACCTCGCCAAGCTGCCGCCGACCCTGCGCGAGATCCGGCTGACGATGGGCGAGGTCGGCAACTTCTCCGCCGCCGCCTTCCCGGTCTTCCGCGTCCTCGGGGACAACGCGCCGGCGATCACCGCGGCGACGCGGCAGCTCGGCCCGTTCGCCGACGCCAGCGCATTTGCCCTGAAGGACCTGGGCGACGTGGCCGAGGAGGCCGGCCCGAAGCTGGCGGCGGCCGATCCTGTCGTCCGGCAGATCCGCGGCCTGGCCCGGCGCGCCGCGCGGCCCAACACGAACCTGAACCGTCTCACCTCCAGCCTCCGCAAGACCGGCGGGTTCGAGGACCTGATGGCGTTCTTCTACAACACGGCCGGGGCCTTCAACGGGTTCGACCGGTACGGCCACTACCAGCGGACGAACATCCTGGTCTCGTCCTGCATCCAGTACGGGACGTTCCCCTCGTCGGGCTGCGTCGCCGACTTCACCGGCCCCGGCGCGATCCTTGGCCGCAACCCGAACTCGCGGGCGGCGATGCTGGAGGCCTTCCCGCCGCCGGAGCCCGACAACGGCGGCACGACGGCTCCGCCTGAGGGTGAGCCGGTGCCCGGCGTCGGCGGGGCGCTCGACGCGGAGGCCGCCGGCACGGCCGGCGAGGCCCCGCAGGCGGGCGATCGGCGTACCGATGTCGGCGCCGGGACCGACGTCCTCGACTACCTCCTGGGGCCCTGAGATGAGGGAGCGCCGATTCCAGAGCCTGGCCGCGAACCCGACGCTCGTCGGCGCGCTGACGGTGCTGATCGTGGTCGTCGCCGTCTTCCTGGCCTACAACGCCAACAACGGTCTCCCGTTCGTGCCGACGTACCGGATCTCGGCGAACGTGCCGAACGCGAACTCCCTGGTCGAGGGCAATGAGGTGCGCGTCGGTGGCGTCCGGGTCGGCGTGGTCGAGACGATCGCGCCGGTCGAGCACGACAACGGGGCGTACACGGCGAAGCTCGACTTGAAGCTCGACAAGAGCGTCGATCCGCTGCCCGAGAACTCGTCGTTGATCGTCAGGTCGCGCTCGGCGCTTGGGTTGAAGTTCCTGGAGATCACGCCGGGGACGTCCGACCGCGGGATCCCGGAGGGGGGGTCGCTCAGCCTCGCCGCCGCCCGCCCGGAGCCGGTCGAGCTCGACCAGGTCTTCAACATGTTCCAGGAGGGCACCAGGCGGGACATTCAGGTCAACCTGCGCGAGTTCGGGACCGCGGTCGCCGGACGCGGCCCGCAGATCAACGCCGCGATCGGGGAGCTCGCGCCCCTCCTCCGGCGCCTCGAGCCGGTCATGCGGAACCTCAGCTCCGAGCAGACGGACCTGGCCGGCTTCTTCCGGGCCCTCGAGCAGTCGGCGGCCGAGGCGGCGCCGGTGGCCGAGACCCAGGCCCGGATGTTCGTCGTCCTGGACCAGACGTTCTCGGCGCTCGCGGCGGTGTCGCGGCCGTTCATCCAGGACACGATCACCCGGGGCCTCGAGGCCGAGAACGCGGCCCTCGAGACGATGCCGCGGATCCGCCCGTTCCTGCGGCACTCGGCGCTGCTCTTCAGCGACCTCGAGCCGGGCGTGCGGGCGCTCGCGGCGAACTCGCCCGCGCTCGCCTCGGCCTTCACGATCGGCACGCCCACCCTCCGCGCCTCGCCGATCCTCAACGCCCAGCTCACGCCTACGGCTCAGGCCCTTCTCGACTTCTCCCGCAACGACGACGTTCGCTCCGGCCTCGACGCTCTGCGGCGCACGGCGGGGATCCTCGATCCCACGCTGCGCTTCCTGACGCCGGCCCAGACGGTCTGCAACTACGGGACCCTCACGCTGCGAAACGCGGGTGAGATCGTCGGGACCGGCAACTCGCGCGGCAAGTGGTTCCGGGTGATCACGATCCTCCCGCCGGTCGGGCGGAACTCGGAGTCCGGCCCGGCCTCGCGCCCGGGCAACGGTCCCGAGCGCCCGAACCACCTCCACTACAACCCCTACCCCAACACAGCCGCGCCGGGACAGCCCCTCGAGTGCGAGGCCGGGAACGAGCCCTACCTCGCGGGGCGCACCGTGATCGGCAACGTTTCGGGGAACCAGGGCACGGTCACCGCCAGCCAGGAGGAAGGCGGCTGATGGCCTTCGCGACGCGTCGCACCACCAAGTACAACGAGACGTTCTTCCGCGGGATGGGCGGGCCCGGCCCGACGGCGGTCGGGCTGGCGGTGATCCTGCTGATCATCTTCGGCCTGTACATCGCCTTCGCCAAGCGCCTGCCGTTCACCGACCGCGGCTACGAGGTGAAGGCCGCGTTCGCCAACTCGGCGAACATCCGGACCACGTCGCCGGTCCGGATCGCGGGTGTGAACGTCGGCGAGGTGACCGGGGTGCAGCGGCGTGGCAGGACCTCGCTGATCACCTTCACGGTCGAGGACGCGGGGCGGCCCATCCACGAGGACGCATCGGCCTCGATCCGCCCGCGGATCTTCCTCGAGGGCAACTTCTTCATCGATCTCCACCCCGGCAGCCCGAGCGCGCCCGAGCTGGCGGACGACGGGACGATCCCGCTGGTCCGCACCTCCACCGCCGTCCAGCTCGACGAGCTCCTCACCGCGCTCGACACCCCGGCCCGCGAGAACCTGCAGCTCCTGCTCGAAGGGTTCGGCACCTCGCTCACCTACCTGCCGTCGCCGGCCGCCGACCGCGGCCAGGACCTCGACGTGCAGGGCGAGAGCGCGGCGGAGGCGCTGAACGACACCTTCGACTACGGGGCGGCCGCGGGGCGCACCACCGCCCAGGTGAACGAGGCGTTCCTCGGCATCGAGGACGACGACCTGTCGCAGCTGTTCGAAGGCCTGGCGCGCACCTCGCGCGGACTCGTCACGCACGAGCAACAGCTCCAGGACCTGATCACCAACTTCTCGACCTTCACGGGCGCTCTGGCCGAGGAGTCGGCCAACCTCCAGGAGACGATCCAGCTCCTCGACCCGACCCTGCGGACGGCCCGCAGGTCGCTGATCGACCTCAACGCCGCGCTGCCGCCCCTGCGGGCGTTCGCGATCGCCCTCGAGCCCGGGATCGAAGAGCTGCCGGCGACGATCGAGGCCGGCCGGCCGTGGCTGCGGCAGGCGAAGCCGCTGCTCTCGCGGCGCGAGCTCGGGGGGCTCGCCTCGCTGCTGGCAAGCTCGACGCCGGGGCTCGCCGGCGCCACGCGGGACACGCTTCGCTTCCTGCCTGAACTCACCCTGTTCAGCCGCTGCGTCGACGAGAACCTGATGCCGGCCGGTGACGTCGTCCTCGACGACAGCTTCGACGGCCACGACTTCACCAGCGGCCAACCCAACAGCCGCGAGTTCTTCTACGCCGCCACCGGGGTCGTCGGCGAGAGCGCCAACTTCGACGGCAACGGCATCTACGTCCGGTTCCAGCCGGGTGGCGGCCCGGTCGACGTCTCCGTGAACAATCCGCGCGGCGGGTTCGAGGCCGAGAAGTTCTACGGCAACTCGGTCGCCGAGCCGCTGGGGGTCCGGCCCCTGGTCAACGGCCACCCACCGCCGCTGCGCCCCGGCGTCCCCTGCCACACGAACGAGCTCCCCGACCTGAACGGTCCCGCCGCCGACGTGGGCCCCCCGGCCGAGAAGGTGATGCCGTGAGGCGCCTGCTGCGAGAGCACCTCAAGGACTTCGTGGCGATCGTGCTCGTCTTCGCCTTCGCGATGGTCACCCTGCTCTACATCCTGTCCCAGCAGAAGGCGGCGCTGCCGGGCTGGATTCCCGGCCTCGGTCAGGAGTTCTACGAGCTCGAGGCCGAGTTCACGACCGCCCAGGCCGTCACTCCGGGGCAGGGGCAGGCCGTCGCCATCGCCGGGATCCAGGTCGGCAAGGTCGGGGCGGTCGAGTTGCGCGACGGCCGCGCCGTCGTCCGCCTCGACATCGAGCCCGAGTACGCCGAGCTGATCCACGAGGACGCCACCCTGCTCACCCGGCCGAAGACAGGTCTCGCCGACATGGTCATCGAGGTCGATCCCGGCAGGCGGGGGGACACGCCTGCCGAGGGCTCGCTGATCCCCGAGGCCCAGACCGCCCCCAACGTGAACCCGGACGAGATCCTCGCGACCCTCGACGCCGACACGCGCGACTACCTCGCGCTGCTCCTCGACGCGGGCGGTCGCGGCCTCGGCGGCCGCGGCACGCAGCTCTCCGCCGCCTTCCGCCGCTTCGAACCCACCGCGCGGGACCTCGCCCGGCTCGGCGTCCAGCTGGCGAAGCGCCGCCACGCGCTGCGGCGGGTGATCCACAACTTCCGCCTGGTTGCCGGGGAGCTTGGCCGAAACGACGCCGAGCTGGCCGCGTTCGTCGATTCCTCGAACGCGGCGATTCGCGCCTTCGCCGACCAGGAGTCCGCGATCCGGGGCGCGCTTCGGGAGCTGCCGCCGACCCTGCGGGCGACGCAGGACGGCCTGGCTCGGGCGGACCGCCTCTCGGTGGAGCTGCGCCCGACCCTGCTCCGCCTGATCCCCCAGGCCCAGGCGCTGAAGCCCGCGCTCGAGGGGACCCAGCGGCTCTTCCGCGAGACGAGGATCCCGATCCGCGACCAGATCAGGCCCTTCACCCGCCAGGTGCGGCCGGTCTTCCGCCACCTCGACCAGACCTCGCATCCTCTCTCGCGGACGGTCCGGGGCCTGCGCGGGGCGTTCGACGATCTCAACGTCCTGCTCAACCTGCTGGCCTACAACCCCGGCGGGCCGGCGAGCGAGGGATACCTGTTCTGGCTCGCCTGGCTCAACCACAACTTCAACTCGATCTTCCTGACCCAGGACGCCGAAGGTCCGCTGCGCCGCGGCCTCAACGTGATCAGCTGCAACACGGCCAAGCAGGCGGCCTTCGCGGCGCCCGCCAACCCGCTTCTGCGCACCGAGTTCGAGGCCACCGGACTGCCCAACCAGAGCGAGATCTGTGAGAACCCCGTCCTGATCCCGGAGGGCCCCTGATGCAGAAGCAGGCTCCCACCGTCTTCCAGTTCGTGACGATCGCCGGCTTCGCGCTCTCGTGCTTCGGCATCCTGCTCTTCCTCTGGGTGACGTTCGGCGGCCCTGTGCCGCTGGCGGCCCAGGGCTACGAGATCAAGATCCCGTTCAAGGAGGCCCAGCTCCTCGCCCAGCAGTCCGACGTGCGGATCGCCGGCGTCACCGTCGGCAAGGTCACCGGGATCGAGCTGGGTGACGGCGGGCGGGCGATCGCGACGATCGAGATGGACAACAAGTACGCGCCGCTGCCGGCCGACAGCAGGGCGATCCTGCGCCAGAAGACGCTGCTGGGCGAGACCTACGTGGAGCTGTCTCCCGGCGATCGCGAGGGCGAGATCCTTCGCGATGGGGGCAGACTGCCGATGGCCCAGGTCTCCCAGGCGGTCCAGCTCGACGAGGTCGTCCGGACCTTCGACCCGGAGACCAGGGCCGCCTTCCAGGTCTGGCAGCGGGACGTGGCGGTGGCGCTGCGCGGCCGGGGCGATGACCTGTCGGCTGCCTTCGCCCTCCTCGAGCCGACCTTCTCGGACGCCAACGAGGTCCTGCGGACGCTCGACACGCAGCGCCTCGCGGTGCGGCGGCTGATCCGCAACACCGGGGTCGTCTTCGACGCCCTCAGCCGCCGGCAGGGGGAGCTGCGCGGCCTGATCGAGAACACCGACAGGGTCTTCTCGACGACGGCGGCCCGCAACCGCGACCTCCAGCAGCTCTTCGTCGTCTTCCCGACCTTCCTCGACGAGTCCACCGCCACCCTCGAGCGCCTCGACGCCTTCGCGGCCAACACCGACCCGTTGGTCCAGCGGCTGCGCCCGGCGATCCGCGAGCTCTCGCCGACCCTGACCGACATCGGTCGTCTGGCGCCCGAGCTGCAGGGGTTCCTGGTCGGCCTGCGCCCCGTGATCGCCGCGGCCCCCAGCGGTTTCCCGGCGCTGCGCAAGTTCCTCCGCCTGGATCTGCCGCCGTTGCTGCGGCGGGTCCAGCCGTTCCTGCGGGACCTGAACCCGCTGCTCCAGTCGCTGGCGTTGTCCCGGTTCGACCTCGCCGCCTTCCTCGGCAACGCGGCGGCGGTCACCAACGGACTCAACAACGCCCCGGAGACGAACGGCAGGAACGTCCGCTACCTGCGGACCGCGGTCCCGCTCGGCCCGGACTCGCTCGCGGCATACCCGCGGCGGCTCCGCTACAACCGGGTCAACCCCTACATGAAGCCGCTGGGATCGCTGGATCTGGCCAGCCCGGGCTATCTCCGGTCGTTTGAGACCCGCCAGTGCTCGGCCGGGATCAACGCGGTCCTGCGCGACTGGAACGAGCTGACGCCGGCCGAGCAGGCGAACTTCGCCGCCTCACTCAAGGGGCCGATCACGGGCAACGATCCGCCGCCCAACTTCGCCGAGGACCTCTACAACCGGCTGAAGGAGTTCGCGTTCAGGGACGAGCGCAACTCGAACGACCTCCCGCAGCCGCCGTGCGTCGCCCAGGGGCCATACCGGCCGCTTGGCCAGCCGAACCGGCCGGCGACGAAGTACCAGCACGTCTACCGGGAGCGCTGAGCGAAACTTCATGGTCTATTCGCTGTTCCATTGCTTTGAGCCCTGGTACCGTCAGGGCCGGGAGATATGTAAGCGAGGCTCCTTCAGGGGCTTCGGAGTCCTAGCGAGTTATATGAAGGAGTCATCTTGCGGAAGCATCTGATTTGGGTGGCCGCCCTCGTGGTCGCCCTGGGCGCGAGCAGCATCGCGTTCGCCGCCACGCAGCACACGGTCAAGGCGAAGGTCGCGCCCACGAAGCAGAAGAAGCGAGTCTTCGGCGCAGCGTCGCTCGACTTCACCACCGAGAGCACCTGTACCGAGTCCGACACGTGCAAGCTCAACCCGGCGAACCGGGTCCGCGTCTACATCGACGACGACCTGAAGCTGAGCTCGCGGGGCCTGCCGAGCTGCAACCCGGACGACCTCGAGGGCACCACCACGACCCAGGCGCGGGCGATGTGCAAGAGCTCGCTGGTCGGCAAGGGCTCTTCGGTCGCTTTCATCGCCGGGCAGAAGAACGCTCCGGCAAGCGGTATCGGCACCGGCTTCAACGGTCCGAAGCGGGGCGGTCGGCCGACGCTGATCGTCCACAACTACGTTCCGGCGCTCGGCCGGACCGTGGTCCTCGTCGGGAAGCTCAACCCCGGCACGGGCGATTACGGCACGATCCTCGACGTGAGCGTGCCGCCGCTGCAGTTCGGCACCGCGCTCGCCAAGTTCCAGCTCAAGATCCAGCGCACGTTCAGGTTCCGGGGCAAGGTCCGGCACTACGTCAGCGCGCGCTGCTTCGACAAGAACAAGACCTGGAACTTCAAGGGTCGCGACGACTACGGCGGAGGCGATCCGCCGCAGACGGCCACGGCCACTCAGCGCTGCCAGGTCAAGCGCTAGTAGCACGCTTCAAGCACGATGGAGAGGGCGGCCTTCGGGCCGCCCTCTCTCTTTGCCAAACGGGATTGACGGCTTCGGGCGGGCGGCGCCGCGGCCGCTACATTTCACGCTCCCGCGGCTGTGGCGGAACTGGTAGACGCGCACGGTTCAGGTCCGTGTGGACGAGAGTCCGTGGAGGTTCGACTCCTCTCAGCCGCACTCCTCGGCGGGCCCGGAAGGCCCTCCGGTGCCCGCTAAGATCACGCCCCCGCGCCGCTATCGTCTAGGGGACTAGGACGCCGGATTCTCAGTCCGGAAACCCGGGTTCGAATCCCGGTAGCGGTGCCTCCCGGAACCGCGCTACGGCGCGGTTTTGTCGTTCTTCCGGAGCTGCCGATCTCGGTGGTTCCCCGGCCTCGCCGCCCGCTTCCCTCCGGCGCACTCTGGGACCGTGAAGCAGTCGGCCGATCGCGGTGTGGCGGACTGCGATCCCGTAGGAGGCGAGAACGACCGGGAACGTCACCAGCGTCGCCCCGAGGAACGTCAAAAGGGGGTGTGTCCCAACGGCGTCGAGCAGGGCAATCGCGAGGATCAGGATGGGCGGATGCACGAGATACAGCCAGAAGGAAGCATCGGCTACGTATCGCACCCGGTGGTCACCAGCACGGGATCCCCACATGATCAATCCCGCGAGGAAGATGATCGCCGCCCACGCCAGCACCGCACCGAGTCCTACAGCGACAAGATGAGCTCCGGTTCCCGAAGCTTCGCCGCGGAGATGGAGCAGTGTGAGCGCCGACCCGCCGACGGCTGCCACGAGGGCGACAGGCAGGGCGGCGCCCCAGCCTCTGCCGAGATGTTCCATCGGGGCGCTGTGTCCCATGAGCAGCCAGCCGAATCCGAAGAACAGGCCGTATGCCGCCAGGACGTCGACCCTCGGCGCAACCGACGTTGGAGTTTCCAGGTACCACGGCTCCATCGGCCAAAGCAAGAGGACCGTCATCAGTCCCATCGGCACAATCCACCACGGGCCGTGTGCCCACCTTCTGGCGATCTCCAGGCGCGGACCGAACCGGACTCGTTGGATCGCGTGGCGGGCGGCAAGCGCGACTACGTAAAGGATCGCGAGGTACCAGAGGAACCAGAGGTGCAGGGGCTCAGGGGGCCAGCGGAGCAGAGGTTGAGCCGCGGCGGGGCTGGCAACCGCGATCGAAGCCTGCGTGAGCGGGACGATCGAGACGAGTCCGACAATGAGAGGGATGCCGATTCGCTTCATCCGGCCGGAAGCGAAGCTCCTCGCGCCCCCTTTCTGGACCACAAGAGCCGCGAGGAACCCCGCGATCAGGAAGAAGAGAGGCAGTCTGAAGGCATGCAGCGTGTAGCTGATGCCATAGAGCAAATTCTCCGTATGCCCGGTGGATGGGCGCCCGAAGAGGCTCGAGAAGACCGCACCGTGGTAAACGATCCCGAGCAGCATCGCGATGGCTCGCAGCCCGTCCAACTCGTGAATCCGGCGGACCCCACGCACCGATACAACGCTACCTTCGTCCAGCGCTCGTGAGGCGGTGACTCTCTGCTCATGTCAATGCCTCGTCCGGATGACGAGAACCGGATCGCTTGTTCCCCGCCGTGTTGAGGTCGCCGCGAAGCTTGGCGCGGGGGCGGGGTCGAATCCCCGTAGCGGTGTCTGCTCAGCGCAGTGCCTCGAACTCCTCGTCGCTGAGCTTGATTTCGAGAGCGGCGAGGTTCTCCCTGAGGTGCTCGATCGACAGCGTGCCCGGGATCGGCAAGGTCGTCGGGGAGCGTCGCAGGAGCCAGGCGAGCGAGATCTGGTGCGCGGTTGCGCCATGCCTCTTGGCGATTCCGGCGGCTGCCGGCCCGCCTTTTTCGCGCAGCGGGAAGTAGGGCACGAAGACGACGTCATTGCGCGCGCAGAAGTCGACCACGTCGTCGGCTGAGCGCTCGCCGAGGTTGTAGTGGTTCTGGACGGCGGCGATCGGGGCCACGCTGCGCGCCCGCTCGACCTCCACCAGCGAGACGTTCGACACTCCGATGTAGCGGATGGATCCCCGCTGCCGGTGCTCCTCGATCACGCCGACGCTCTCCTCGATCGGGGTGCCGGGGTCGGGCTTGTGCAGGTAGTAGAGGCCGATGATTTCGGTCTGCAGGCGGCGCAGGCTCTCCTCGATCTGCCCGCCGAGGACGTCAGGCCGCGCATCGCCATAGCCGCCCTTGGTGGCGACGACGCAGCCGCCGGACGAGCCGGAGAGCGCCGCGCCGATCGTCGCCTCGCTCTCCCCGCCGGCGTAGACGTGCGCGGTGTCGATCATCCCGACGCCGGCGGCGACCGCCTCACGAATGAAGGCGACGTTCTCGGGGGTGTCGGCGAGGCGGTTCGTGCCGAGCCCGATTCGCGCGACCGGAGTCTCCCCGAGGCTCACCTTCGCGTTTGCCATTCCGCCTGGATACCCGAGGCCGTCGGCGCGACACCGGCCTGGCGCAAAGAAGCAGTACTAAAAATCGAGTAGACGGGTAGGGAGAGGCCCGAGCCTTCGTTTCCCTGCCTGATGCGCGACTCACTGACCATCGACCGAGGCAAGCGCCGAGTCGCCGTTCTCCTTGCCTTGCTCGCACTCGCCGCGGTGGTCGTCGCCTGGATCCTGATCCCGGCCCGCGGGCAGGCGGCACCGGCTGAGCCCCCGCTGGCCAGCTCGAGCAACGTTCACATCATCGATCACGTCCCCGGCAGCGCCGCCGGCATGGCCTTCAAAGGCCACTACGCGTACGTGAGCGGCTGGGGCGGGATCACCGTCCTCGACATCGCCGACGCCGATTCCCCGCAGGTAGCCGGGGCCCTGCCGCTGCCGCACTTCGAGAACGAGGACGTCGACCTCTGCGGCAACACGCTGATCGTCGTCAACGACCGCGCGACGCGCGACCTCGGCGCGCTCATGTACGTGATCAGCATCGCGAACCCGACATCGCCGACCGTCAGCGCGGTCCTGCCGCTCGGATTGACTGGCAGCGGCCGCGGCTCCGGCCACATCGCGAACTTCGTCAAGGCCGATTGCGCCCAGGCGTGGGTGGACGGCGGCGACCACGTGGAGGTGGTCGACCTCAGCGTGCCCACCGCCCCGCGGTCGCTGGGCAAGTTCGAGTCCGCGGCATCGCTCAGCGATGCCTTCAAGGTCAGCCACGACACCGAGCTCGACAGCACCGGCACCCTGTGGTCGGTGGGCGGTGGCGGCGCCGCGGGATACCGCCTGACGGACGACCC
>Ga0126309_10000152_pt1 | contig 23586 bp, 23 predicted proteins | sample Plot56_FD_92541 | JGI IMG/M metagenome (GOLD analysis project Ga0126309, IMG submission 92541) | Serpentine soil microbial communities from UC McLaughlin Reserve, CA, USA - Plot56 | ecosystem: Environmental > Terrestrial > Soil > Grasslands | place: USA: UC McLaughlin Reserve, Lake County...
GCCGCTTCGAGGGAGTCGGGTAGCGGACGGATGCTCAGGCGCTCCCGTTCTTCCTCGCCTAGCTCCGAAGGGTCTCCCTCCATCAGGTGCGGCTCGGGGAGGTCTTCCTCGATCCCGCGGAGGCCGGCCAGGACGAGCACGGCGAGCGACAGGTGCGGACAGGCCGTCGCGTCGGCGGCGCGGAACTCGAGGTTGAACTGGCGGGCAGGATCACCCTTCGCGAGCGGCGGGATGCGGATGGTGGCCTCCCTGTCGCGCTCGCCCACGTAACCGAAGCCCGCACTCCAGTGGTGGGGACCCAGGCGCAGGTAGGAGATCACGCTCGGCGCCGTGAAGGCACAGAGGGCGGGCAAATACTCGAGGATGCCGGCCGCGAAGCCCGCGGCGGCGGCGCTCAGCCCGCCTGGTCTCTCGGGGTCGTAGGATACAGGGCGTCCCTCCTGGTCCGCGAAGCTCATGTGGACGTGGACGCCGTTGCCGACACCCTCGGGGTCGACCATCGGTGCGAAGCTCGCCCTGTAGCCAAGCCTGCGTGCCACCTCGCGGACGACCTCTCTAGTGGCTGCGGCCCTGTCGGCGGCGACGAGGCCTCCTGTGGGCGCGCAAGGGATCTCGAACTGCCCCTCGCCGTACTCCGGGAGGAAGACCTCAGGCTCGAGGCCTGCCTGCCCGAGTGCGGCCATGACCAGAGGCCCGAAAGGCTCGACGAGCCGCTGGGCCTCGAACGAGAAGCCTGGCCCCGTCTGAAGGGTCGGGCCACGCAGTACAAACTCCTGCTCGAAGGAGGCGACCAGGCGCAGCCCGGTCTCCCGTTCGAGCCGGGCCAGCGCGTCCTTGAGGAAGGTGCGCGGGCAGGAATCCCACGGGCTCCCGTCGGTGTTGGCCGCGTCGCAGAGGAAGAAGTGCAAAGGCGAGACTTCATCCCAGAGATCCACCCTTGCTTCGGTGGCCGCGTCGGGGAGAAGGCGCAGATCCCCTGTCGAGCCCCACGGGTTCGGCTCGGCGATGGGCCCGAAGGGCGTGAGCGCCTGGTCGGCCGGGACCCACCCCACGCCCCCTTCAAGGCGCGACTCGAGTTCTGAGACCGGGACGGAACGTCCCCGTGTCAGGCCGGATAGGTCGCAGTGGAGGAAACCGACGAGCTCCTCACCACGCATGATCGCCCCCGTCAGGCGTGCCGTTGTCCCAGTGGCGCAGCCCGAACCCCGCCTCCCCCAGCCGTCCGGCGAGGGCTTCGGCCGCGGGCGCCCCGCAGACGCAGAGCACCCCGCCTTCGTTCCCGTCGCCCCGTTCGAGCGCCGCCGCGACTGCCGCTGCCGGCTGCAGGTGGTAGCCGTCCCAGCCAAGTTGCGGGTAGGTGTCGCGGAGGACGACGAGGGCGCCGCCCGGACCGCCCACGCACGCGGCAATCGTCAGGAAATGCCCGCAGTCCCAGTCCGGCGGTGGCGCCTCTACCGGACGGCCGAGCAGGTAGTCGAGCAGAAGCCTTACCGGAGGGCGTGATCCCCACAGACGTCCCGTGCGCAGGTTGACGATCAGGGCGCACTCCGGCGCCGCTCTGGCAGCGCTCTCTACGAGCGAGACCACCGTGTCGGTACTCCACGGTCCGGCCACAGGAACGACGGCCAGCGCACCCCCCGAGATCTCCTCGATGCTCCTCGCGACCCCCGTCGCAGACGTTCCGGCGGAAACCTCGTTGGGCGCGACCGGGATGGTCGCCTCGTAGTCTGTCCTGGGCGAGGTGCCGGGCGGCAGCCACCCCGCGGGGTCCCCTTCTGCCAGGGTCGTCCCGGCCCGTAGCGCGACCTCCTCCTGGCTGGTCGCGTGGCCAGCCGCCGAGAGCGTCAGCGCCCCCCAGAACGCGCCGCACAACTGGTCTTTCTGCGGCATCGCCCTCTCGTGAAGCAGGGCGAAGTCAGGGGGACCGGGGAAGACCCCAACCGTCCCGGCAAGCGGACCTATCACGCTGCGCCTCCTTTCTCGCAGGCTACAGGTATTTTCCTGATACCTATTCAGTAGAGCATCGCGGCCATGGCCGCCACCTCCTCAGGTGGTAGCTCCTTTGCCATGGCGGCTTGCGCCCGCGCCACGGCCACGTGGGTGCGCACGAGCGGCTCGCCGAGCGCCTCTATGAGGGCATGATCTTCTTCCAGCGCGTCCAGGGCCTCGTCCGGGGATGCAGGTAGCGGCAGGATGCCCCTGGAGGAACGTTCCTCGTCGCTGAGCGTGGCCGGGTCCACCATCGTCGGCTCCCCGGGGTCGAGGCCGCGATCCATACCGTCCATCCCGGCGGCCAGGACCGCGGCCAGGGTCAGGTAGGGGTTCGACGTAACGTCGACGGGCTTGAGCTCGACGTTGGCGGTCGCTGACTCCCTCCCGGCCACGGGCGAGGCGAGCCGCACGGCCGCCTCCCTGTTATCCAGGCCGTAGGCGGCGTAAGCCGAGGCCCACATGCCAGGGGCGAGCCGCTGGTAGGAGTTGGGTGACGGGGCGGTGAACGCCATGACAGAGGGCAGATGCTCCAGTATCCCGGCCACGAAACCCGAGCCGGGCCCGCTCAGGGCTCCCGAGGCGTCGAAGAGGACCGGGGCATCTCCTTCGTAGAGGCTAACGTGCAGGTGGTGGCCGTTGCCTGCTCCCTCCAGGTATGGTTTCGGGGCCATCGTGGTCTCCAGCCCCATCTCATGTGCCACACCCCGTATCGCCTCGAGCACCATTACGCGCTTGTCCGCTGCGGCCAACGCCTCGTCTTCCCGGACGGAGAGCTCCAGGTTCCCCTGCCCTACCTCGGCGTGGCACTGTTCGGGCCGTATGCCCATCTCCTCCAGCGTCCCCGCAAGCTCCGCGACGAAGTCCGCCGCCGGGGTAAGCGCGTAGCTCCCCGCGTACGGCGTCCTGTCCAGCGGACCATCGGCATCCCAGACGTAGAACTCGGCCTCGTAGGAAGCGAGCGTCCCGTATCCTCTCTCCGAGAGCCGTCCAAGCACCCGCTTAAGGGCGCTCCGCGGGCAGCCCTCCCATGGCGTGCTCGCGTCCGGCTCCGTCATGTCGACGGAGACCATGGCCTGCCCGCGGGCAAAGGGTAGGGGAGTGAGCGTCGAGAGATCAGGGATCAGACGACACTCCCCCACCGGGCTCAAACCGGACTCCGGGTGTAACGCCCCACTCGGGTCGAGCGCCAAGACCCCTTTGGCGAGCCCCACCCCGGCCCTGGCCCTCCCTTCGAAGCCGTCTCTGTGGACGGCCTTGCACTTGGGAATGCCCGCGTGGTCCACGAACACGAACCGAACCCACAGAGTATCCTCAGGCAACGGCCGTGCTACGTTCTCCTGCGACTCGCGCTCGGCTTGCATCTCATCCTCCAAGTTCGCTGAATACCTCTCCCTTCCCTCAATATCTCATGCCAGAGCTATATGTTCCAGAGCATAGACACCAACAAGCTGACAAGCTGAAATGCTGACTTGCTGACGAGCGAAGGCCGAAGCGTGTTTACTCCTAACCCTGCGTTCGGGAACCGCTACCTGCTGCAAGACCCTCCTCGGCCATCAGTCTCTCCCCGGCCCGACGCGTAGCAGCGCTGCGGACGAACGTAAGGAGCACTCCGACGATGACCCACAGCGCGGCGATGATCGGGTACCACGCCCCGGCGTCCGTCGGGTAGGGGTAGACATTGCGCAGCAGCGTGTAGCCGATGACGACGAGCGCCAGGAAAGGCACGACGACCTCCCACGCGGCGACCTGCCGCTCGCCCGAGAGGAAGAGCAGTTTGGCGGCCCCGATGGTCGCCAGCGCGTACACGAGAAGCAGGATCAGGGTTCCGATAGTTCCCGACGCCACGAACAGATCGAAAGGCGCCACGCCGAACACCAGCCAGCCGAGCGCGATGATGATGTAGGCGCCGATGGAGACGGTGGCCGTAGACCGTGCAGGGACGCCACTCCTTGTGGAGATGGTGCCGAGCGGGGCAGGGCCGACCTCGTCGCGCGAGAGCGCGTACAGCAGCCGTGCGGCCCCCACAATGCAGGCCAGCGCGCAGCCGAAGGCGCTGACGGCGGCGCCGATGGTGATGAGCTCACCGACCCATCCGGCGACGAACTGGCTGCCGAGATCTCCGAGCAGCGAGCCAGAGTTGATAAAGGCCTCGACGCCCTGCTTGTCCGCTCCGAAGCCCATCACCTCGACGGCGGTGACGAAAACATAGTAGAGGCCGCCGAAGATGGCGACGCCAAGGATCGCACGCGGTATGTCCCGACGGGGCTCCTGCGCCTCCTCGCCGAGCGTCGCCGCGGCCTCGAACCCGGCGAAGGAGAGGAACCCGAACACCACGCCGAGGAACAGGGCCGACGTGCCTGTGCCACCGGGTACCGAGAACACCGAGAAGTCTACGGTGTTGCCGTTCGGGGCCGTGCCGGTCGCCAGCCGGATCAGGATGATGACGCTCACGATGAGGATGAGCGCGACCGTCGTACCCTCGATCACCAGGAGCACCCTTGTGCCCTCCCTGATGTTCGACGCCGCGAGCGCCCACACGCCGGCGAGGGCGATAGCACCGACCACGAACGGCGCCCACCCCGGCTGGTCGGTCCAGAGGCCGAGGGCGTCGAGGAAGTCAGCGCCGAAGATGCCGGCCGCGGTGGCCGTGACCACGCCGTAGAACGTGTAAGTGCCCATCAGCGCCCACCCCGAGATGACGCCGGCCCGCGGACCTAGCGTCGCCCCGACAAAGCCGTACACGCTGCCTGCGTGGTTGAAGCGCTGGGTTAGCCGGACGAAGGTCCAGGCGATGAGCAGAACTCCGATGGTCGCCAGCGCGAACGCGAGCGGAACGGCGCGTCCGACGCCGGTGTCGGCGGTTCCCTGCGGATTGATGTTGGCGGCCATCGAAGGCGCCATCAGCGCCAGCGAGATGCCGACCGCCTCCCACAGATGCAACTCACGCCGCAGGTGCGGGCTTTCTGCGCTGCCGGAATTCCCCACTTCTGTCGTCATAATGGCTCCTTTGCTCAGTGGTGTCGAGATACGGAGAATAGAAAGCCGCGTCAGACCAAGTTCATACGCACCTCTACATCGTCGATGGGCGACAGTTGCGGTGTGCTCTCTTGCACCTCGCGCTCAACGTGCACATTCCCCTCCGACGTCTAGCTGAAGATTCTTTCCTTACCGCAAGGGTGCTTACAATATCTCACGCTACGGCCTCTTGTTCCATAGCGTTCGGTGTGAGAATCAATGGAGATAATTGATTGCCATCAAGGAGGTGAAAGGAGTGCGTATGCCGAAGGATCAAGATCTACCGGGGGCCGCTGTGCACGGCCCCCGGTGTCCCTATTGTGTTCTTTCTAGCGCTCCACCTTCGAGGGGGCGATATTGCGGTTGAAGCGGAAGACGTTCTGTGGGTCGTAGCGGTCCTTGAGGGCGACGAGGCGTTCGAAGTCCTCTGGCGGGTAGGCGGCCTTTACCCTCTCGGCGCTCGCGCCTTCGAGCTCCATGAAGTTGACGTAGGTGTCGCCGGTCTGGAAGGGGCGTGTCGCATCGGCCACGCGGGCGAGGTAAGCCAGGACTCCTTCCGCCATCTCCGGCGTGAAGGCCGGACCGATCCCGTTCATGATGAATTTGGAGTCGCCCTTGCCCATGGTGCTCAAGTGGTCTGCGGTGCGCGCCAGGGCGCCGCCGAGCTGCCTGAGCTCCAGCATGATCAGGGGCGAGCCAGAACCGGCACCGGCTACCTCTACGAGCGTTTCGATGGCCTCGGGCGAGAGATCGCCCAGCATCTCGGAGTGCTGGCGGGCCCCCATCGGGTCGACCGGGTCCATGCTTATGGAGTCCATCGCCGCGTAGGGCATGGCCCCGAAGGTGTCCATGATCGGCTCGCCGAGCTCCTCGCGCATGGGACGCACCAGCTCCTCGCCGTCACCGGGCGACTCCCCACAGTAGCATCCGCGCAGCGCTATCACGGACTTCCCGCGCAGCAGCTCGGGGAGAGCAGGCAGCGGAGGGACATTCAGGAACGCCACCCCTGTGGACATCTCCTCGGGGAGCATCGCGCTCCAGCGGGCGTAGGCGTTCAACACCTCCGCCGCCTTCTCCACGGGGTAGATGAGGTCACCGCCGTAGAGAGTCCCGATGGGGTAGAGGTCAAACTTCATGGAGGTGACTATCCCGAAGTTGCCGCCTCCGCCCTTGAGTCCCCAGAACAGGTCGGGATGCTCCTCGGCGCTCGCGCGCACGAGCTCGCCGTCTGCGGTGACTACGTCCGCCTCCCTCATGCTCGCGGCGTTGAAACCGTACTTGCGCCCGAGCCACCCGAAGCCGCCGCCCATCGTGTAGCCGACGATGCCGACGTGGGAGGTGGAACCCTGGAGTCCGGCCAGGCCGTGCACCTGGGCCTCGTGGACCAGGTCCGTCCACAACGCGCCGGCCTCGACCCGCGCGGTCTGCGCCACGGGGTCTACCCTGACTCCTCTCATGTTTGAGGTGTTGATCAGGACCCCGCCGTCGCAGGCCGCGCCGACTCCATGGCCCGTGGCCATCACCCCGACGCCCAACCCCCCTTCGCGGGCGAAACGCACGGCGGCCATCACGTCGGCCGCGCCTCCGGCTACGACCACCAGCGCGGGACTCTGATGGGCGGCCAGGTTCCACGCCCGGCTCGCCTCCTCATAGCCTTCCTCCCCCGGCGCGTGCGCGGTGCCGCGCAGGCCGGCCCGCAGAGTCTGCAGCGTCGAGCCCTGGATCACCGTCTCCACATTCGTCTCCCTTCTCTCAGGCTTGCGAGCCGGCAGGCCGATTCCTCCCGGCCGGTTCAGACAACGGACGCAGCATAATGTTAGAGGATCGAAGGCGCATCCCCCAAATGGACTATTTCCGAAGCAACGTGAAGGCTATGTGCAGTGTCCCGTTCTCGCCGTGCCTCGTGCTGATTGGTCGTCGATTGACCCGTGGCGGTGGCCGAGGGCGCCGCGGCTGAACAAGATGGTCGTTTTCTGCCGCGAGTTTGCGTAGGATGGGATCGTGAGTCGTTTATCCATCCAGCGCCTTCGACATCCCCCGGTGCTGGCCCCGCACGGCTGGGTCGGCGTGATCCTCATCGCCCTCGCCTGGCCGCTGAATTGGATGCTGCCGGGTCTGCGTACCCATCTCTTGTTCTTCCCGCTGTGGCTCGGTTACGCCCTCCTGATCGACGCGCTGGTGCTGCGCCGGTGCGGCACCTCCATCCTTGCCCGCTCGCGCAGGGACTTCGTACTCCTGTTCGCGTGCTCGGCGCCGGCGTGGTGGCTATTCGAGGTGTTTAACTGGCGCACCCAGAACTGGGACTACCTTGGGGGCGGGCAGTTCGGCCCGTTCACGTACTTTTTGCTTACGACCCTCTCGTTCTCTACGGTGATGCCGGCGGTCTTCGAGACGGCAGAGCTGGTACGTTCCGCGGCACCCTTGCGAGGCCTCTCCGGTGGGCCGCGCCTGGATCTTGCGCGGCCCGTCCTGCTCACGATGTTCGGCGTGGGCCTCGCCATGGTCGCCCTCTCGATGGCCCTGCCCGGGCACTTCTACCCGTTTCTATGGGGCTCGGTCTTCTTTCTCGCGGAGCCGGTCAACGCGTGGCGCGGACGTCCTTCGCTTCTCGGGTACCTGGCACGCGGAGACTGGCGGCCCGCTGCGGCGCTCGCGCTGGGCGCGCTCGTCTGCGGTCTGTTCTGGGAGGGCTGGAACTTCTACTCTTACCCCAAGTGGACCTACCACACCCCCGGGGTCGAGTTCCTGCACGTCTTCGAGATGCCGCTCCTGGGTTTCCTCGGCTACCCGCCCTTCGGCCTGGAGCTCTTCGCGCTCTTGTACCTCATCGCGCCGCGCCCACCGGACCTGCAGCTCTGAAAGCGGGTCAGCATCTCAGCACTTCAGCACGTCAGCTTCTTGATGGCTGAGGGGCCGATGGCTCGCCGTGCGTAGGGCTCGAGCCCTACGCACGGCGCTGTGAGGAGGAAAGACCGACCGCCTTGGTATTCGCGCCCGGAAGGCTAACGCGCGGCGACGCGCCTGTACCACTGCGCGCCCCTACTCGTCGGTCTCGCCTTCGAAGATGGCGAACGCGGCGCCCTGAGGATCGCCGAGGACGGCGATCTTGCCGGCAGGGAGATCCAAGGGCCCCGCCAGCACGGTACCGCCAAGATCACGCGCCCTCTCCATGGCGGCGTCGCGCGAGGAGACCGTGAAGTAGGGGAGCCAGAAGGATGGGGCGTCGCCGTGCTGCTCCGCCATCGGCATGAAGCCGCCGTTCTGGTTGTCACCGTTCTTTACAGTCGTGTAGACCACTTCTCCATCGTCTTCGATGGGCACGGTCTCCCAGCCGAAGAGCCCGCCGTAGAAATCGCGCGCTGCTTCGGAATCGCGGGTCTGGAGCTCGTTCCAGGACATACAGCCGATGTCGTTGACCCGTCCCGCACCCGGGTGCGCCCCCGGTTCCCAGACGCAGAGCATCGCGCCGCCGGGGTCGGCGAGCACGGCCATGCGGCCGAATTCCATCACGTCGAAGGGCTCTTCGATCGTCGTGGCGCCCAGTTGCTGCACCCTCGCGGCCGTCTCTTCGGCACTCGTGACGGAGACGTAGTTGTTCCAGTGCGCGAGGTGTCCGTTTTGCTGGACGATCGCGGCCACCGCATCGCCCTGGCCGTAGCACATCGTGTATACGCCACCCGGGGTTTCGTCGTCCCTGAACTCCCAGCCGAAAAGACCGCCGTAGAAGGCCTTCGCGCCCTCCGAGTCAGTGGTAGTAAGATCCACCCAACAGAACGTCCCCGGCTCGTAAGACTCTCTTTTGCCCACAGGTTCTTCTCCCTTATCCGCCACTTCGGACCGGCCGGAAAGCCGTAGCACAATTCTACGGGGACACCCCTAGTTCCCAACCGGCAAACGCTAAGGTGAGGCCGGGCTGCCTGAAGGCCGATGCGACGCCAGGGCCTCGACGGGATGTGCCTTCTGGTGGGAGTTCACCTCACGCGTGAGGGCTGCCCGGTAGCGGCTCCCCTATGTAACCACAACCCGTAGCCCAGCACCACCAGGATCAGCCCGAACAACGCGGTCCCGTACACTGCCAGGGGCAGCGATACGGGCATGGAAACGATGAGAGCCAGGCCATACCAGCGTGGCAACACTCTCGCCCGCAGCATGGCCACGCCGCAGAGCACGAAACCGACGAGCATGCACAAGGTGGCAGGCAATGAGATCCACTCGAGGGCCGAGCTTCCCGCCAGGAAGACCATAGCACCCAGGACACGGCCTGTTATCGCAACGAGGGCTGTGTAGAAGCCCACCTGTCCCAGGAGGCCATAGCTCCCTCTCTGCAAGGTATGGAGCCCTACCAGTCCCGCTGCCGTAAACAGCAGCGCGACGACGAACAACACCACGTCTTCGCGGCCCGGTATCGCTTGCAGGTAGCCGAACACGATTGAAAGGCCCAGGACGAGCCACGTCGCTCCACCCAGCATAAGTCCTATTGCACCCCACCGGATTAGGCCCGAAGATGCCATGTGCTCCTCCCCTTTGTCCGAAGCTTCCTACCGACCGATGATGGCACATTGCGCAACCCGGCACAGCCACGAAGTCCTTAGCTTGCCCTACGGCATCAGTGGGCTTAGTCCTGCCGATCCCTCCGAAAGTCAGCGGGGTATGCTGCTATGTTCGTGCCGGGGTAGGTCATCACGAATGTCGAACCAGGGGATCCGCTGGGAAACCCAATTGTGTGCCTCGGGTTCGAAGGCATCTGGATCTTCGAAGATTCCAACCGGCACGTACACCTCCCCCGGTAGCCTCTCGTCCTCGTAGGAGAGCGGCGTTCCGCAAGCGGGGCAGAATGATCTCACCACCGTCGCGGAGGAACGGTAGCCTTTCGGCTCGCCCCGCGACCACTCCACTTGCTCGGCGTGGTAGCCGGCGAACAGAGAGATGGGCGCGCCGTTGGAGGTTCGGCAGTCGCGGCAGTGGCAATACACCACATCCGTGGGTCCACCGGCTGTCTTCATCCTTACCGCGCCGCACATGCACCCGCCCTCTTGGCCCAGCGCCGCGGTCCCGTCGTTCATGTGGTCGTACCTCCTCGATTTGCCCGTAAGCGCTCGAACGCCATAGCGGAAATACAAAGCCGAGAACGGTGCCCGGTCGCAACGAACAACTTCCCCTTGCCCCGTCCTCTAACTCTTCGTACCGCCCTTCGGGGTTACCGCTCGGCATTGGTCAGCAGGTCGAGTGGATAAGCGCTCCCACCTTCTCGGTCTCCCGCAGCTCTTCGTAGAGGTGGGAGGCCTCTTCGGTCTGCAAGACGTGCGCGGGGATCTCCCTTTCTTCCAGCATCCTAAGTGTCTCGGGCGCGACGCCGAGACGCTCATGGAAGCCTCTGGAGAGGATCACGACCGTAGCGCCCCGCTCCAGCAGTCTCTGTACGTCGGCCGGCTGTATGCCGGGATCGTGGCTTGTTCCCGTCTCGTTCCAGCCCCACTCTTCCGCGCCTCCGGGGTAGAGCCTGGCGTCCTTGAAGACGCCGCCCTCGATCTCCAGGCGGCCCCAGGAGAGCCGGGTTATCCGTGGAGAGTGCGTCGTCCGATCCATCCTGCTCTCCCTCCTCTAGTGTTCTTCCAGGAAGCCGAAGAGGAGCCGCCGGAACTCTTCCGGCTTCTCCCCGTGCGGGGCATGCCCGCAGTCGGGTCGCAGGAGATCCGCGGCTACCCCGCTCACCGCGAGAGTTCTAGCTATCTTCGGTGCGCCCGCGCCGCCTGGCACGCTCCTCCGCGCGGCGCCTCCGCCGCGCCTCAGCGGGGGTTTCCGTCGGCTCGGAGGTTTCGGGCTCTGCGCGTGTCTGGGCCTCCTCAGACGTTGCCGACGCTTCGCCCGTCCGCTGCTCCTCAGCTTGCGTATCGTCGAGAGGTAGGTCCGCGGTCTCGTTTCCTTGGAGTGGGCGGCCCTCCACACGGACCTCTTCCTCGGGGACTGGTCTGCTCGCCCCCTCTGTGTGGGTTCGGCTTGTGGGCTCTACCTGCGTGGTCTCGCGCTCGCTGGCCCCGGGTCTGAGTTCGCTCCTCGGCATCGTCCGCGTCTCGGGTCCGGCGTCCGTCTCCTCGTCGGAATCGCCTCCGCTTGCCCTGGTACTCGACCGGAGGCGGCGTCTCTCTTCTTTTTCGGGGAAGGTGATGTCCGTTATCGTGACGTTCAGCTCCTTGACCCGAAGCCCCGTCATGTTCTCGATGCGGTCGGTGATCCTGCGCCGCACCTCCTCGACGGTCTGGAGGATGTTCTTGTCGTACTCGATCCCCATCTTGAGGTCTATGGCCGTCTCCGTCCTTCCGACCTCGACGGAGATCCCGCTGGTCTTACTCTCCGAACCCGTCAGGCTCCCCAGCACCCCGCTGGCGGTCCTGGAGGCGCCTCCGCCCATGTGGACGCCTTCCACCTCCTGCGCCGCCATGCCGGCTATCGAGGAGACCACCGTGTCGCTGATTGTCGTGGCCCCACGCTCGCTCAGGAGCGGGCTCTCGTTGCTCTGCTGCCCTGACTCGCTCATCTCTCACGCTCCTCCGTCGACCAAGTTCTCTAGAGTGTTCCCCGAACAGCCCCGACGCAACCAGAATACCAGCATCCGCTCCGCGAAGACCTCCTGGCGGATGGCAGGGGGGTCGATTGCAACGCCCCCCTGGCGATCCTATACTAGCTCCGGTATATGATGGTCCGGGATACTTCGCACCGGCCATCACTTTCGCCTGAGAATAGATCGGAGACACTCACGTGAGAGAGCGAGGTAGCCTGATTGGACTCCTCTTGGCGGTTCTGCTGCTCGTCAGCTGCGGCGGACCCTCGGCGGAGTCGGATTCCAAGGATTCGTGCGACCTGGACGATCCGCCGCTCTTCGAGAAGGGCCAGCTAACGGTCGCCACGGACAAACCGGCCTACCCACCCTGGTTCACAGGAAGCCCCAAGGACTACTCAGGGTATGAGGGCGATGTAGCGAGTGAGATCGCAAAGCGCATGGACCTCCCGATAGTGTGGACCGTCGAGCCTTTCAACAAGTCCTACGCCCCCGGCGCGAAAGACTTCGACTTCGACATCAACGAGATCACCATAACCAAAGAGCGTGAGACGGTCGTCGACTTCTCGGACGGCTACTTCGACAACGCCCAGGGCGTGCTCGTGATGAAGGACGCGCCGGCCGCCGAGGCGAAGAGCGTCTCCGACCTCAAGGACTTTACTATAGGGGCCCAGGTCGGAACAACGGCCCTCGACTTCGTCAACGAGACGGTAAAGCCGACCGAGGATCCCAAGATCTACGACACCACCAACGACGCGAAGTCCGCGCTGGAGAGCGGTCAGATCGACGTCTTCGTCACCGACCTGGTGACCACGGTCTACCTGCGCGACTTCGAGGTAGAGGGCTCGACCGTAATAGGGAAGTACCCGCGCAACGAGCAGTTCGGTATGCTCTTCGAGCAGGGCAACCCGCTCGTCGGCTGCGTAAACGAGGTCCTCGGCGAGATGAAGAGCGACGGGACCCTGAAGAAGCTCCAGCAGAAGCACCTGCAGCAGTACCTGGACGTCCCCACCCTGAAGAAGTAGCGTGACCGAGGGAGGTCCCGCCGCACCAGGACCGTCCGCTCCTGGTAAGGACCCGGGACGGGGCTCGCGGGCCCTGGGGAACAGGGGGGTGCTCGTGTCGAGCGCGAGCACCGTGCTTTTCTTCGCGATCATCGCGATAGTCGTTGTGCTCGCGCCGGGCAGTGGGGTCGTGGCCGAGCGGTTTTTCAGCCCGCAGCACCTCTGGCAATCTCTCGTCGGCTCCGAACGCGAGCCTTCAGTCCTCGGGGCGTTCTGGCTCAACGTCAAGATCTTTACGGTCTCCGAGGTCTTCATCTTGATCCTGGCCCTCGTTATAGCCGTGGTCAGGGGCATACCGGGGCCCGTGTTCTTCCCTTTCCGGCTCGCCGCGGTGGCGTACACGGACCTCTTCAGGGGGGTGCCTTTGATCCTGGTACTGTACATGATCGGGTTCGGCGTGCCCGGCCTGGACCTCGGTTTCATCTCCTACCTACCCGACGTGACCTACGGGGTGATCTCGCTCGTCCTCGTCTACTCGGCCTATGTCGCCGAGGTCTACCGGGCCGGTATCGAGTCCGTGCACGAGAGCCAGAACGCGGCGGCCCGCTCTCTGGGGCTCACGCGCTGGCAGTCGTTGAGGTTCGTGGTGTTGCCGCAGGCGATAAGGCGGGTGATCCCACCGCTCCTCAACGACTTTATAGGGTTGCAGAAGGACACGGCGCTCGTCTCGGTCCTCGGCTCTATCGAGGCCGCGCGGGCGGCCCAGATCTACGGCGCCTCGGAGTTCAACTACGCGAGCTACGTGGTCGCGGCCCTCCTTTTCGTCCTGATCACCATCCCCCTCGCCCGCTTTACAGACCGTCTGATCGCCCGCGACAAACGCCGCCGAGAGGCAGGTGTCCTGGCGTGAACGAGCGACCCGCCCTCCTCCTCGAAGACGTCTACAAGTCCTTCGGGGATAACGAGGTTCTGAAAGGTATAGACCTGAGGGTCGAGCCGCACGAGGTGGTCTGCCTGATCGGAGCCTCAGGCTCGGGCAAGTCTACGCTACTAAGGTGCGTCAACCTCGTCGAGCCGATAGACTCTGGCCGGGTCGTCGTAGCGGGGGAAGAGATCACCGCCGAGGGCGTCGACGCGAACCGTATCCGGCGCCGCATAGGCATCGTCTACCAGTCTTTCAATCTCTTCCCACACATGACGGTCCTGCGCAACATCACCCTCGCCCCCCGCGAGGCCCTGGGGACGGACCGCGCCGAGGCCGAGAAGGACGCCCGCGATCTCCTGGAACGTTTCGGGTTGCTGGACAAGCAGGACGAGTACCCCGACAGGCTCTCGGGAGGTCAGCAGCAGCGGGTCGCCATCGTGAGGGCGCTCGCGATGCGCCCGCACCTCATGCTCCTCGATGAGGTCACCAGCGCCCTCGACCCCGAACTGGTCGCCGAGGTCCTCGCCGTCATCAAAGAGCTGGCCGGCGAAGGCATGACCATGCTCATCGCGACCCACGAGATGGGCTTCGCCCGCGACATCGCAGACCGCGTATGCTTCCTCGAAGCGGGCCGCATCCTCGAAGAGGGTCCGCCAGAGAGGATCTTCACCACACCCGAGAACCCCCGCACCCGCCAGTTCCTCGGACGCATCATCGAGGCCGGCCGACTCTAGCCCCACCGTATGTGGTGGTGGGTTCGATAGGGGTGCACGAAATGGTCCGAAAGTTGTAACGCGGGTTGTAGCGCGAGGCTCGTGAGTGATGGTACTATGGCCCTGGTTGTTGCACCTCGACTAGGAGGAAAGGGTCCAGTGGACTAGCTAGTCAACAACCATCTGCGGGCCCCTACAGGTCCGCGGACCGGGTCGGTGGTCGTTCGCTACAAAGAGCGGCTCTCCGGCCCGGATATTTTTGGAGCCCTCAGTAATGGGGAGTACGCTAGCCGCACATTCAGAGTGCTGACGGCTGATAGCTGACTGCTATTTAAACCGGTACTGACGGTACATGTTGGCGCTCTCGTCTACGTCGGCTTCGGTGACGTGGTTGCGGCCTCTCGATGCCACCCTGTCCTCGATGCGCTTGCGGATAAAGCGGCGCATGAGGAAAGGGCTGCGCCTGATCCTGCGGTCGGCCTCGGGGTCCCAGGTGATCTCTCTAGTCTCCGCCATGCGCGCGCTCCTCGGGTAGTCTGCAGGGGAATTATACTCCCGCCGATTCCTTCAGCCGTTCTCTGGCCTTGCCGCCCTGTAGACGGCCGCCATGTCCTCCTCGCCGTGTCCTGCCTGTATCGCTTCGTCGAAGCGGGCCGCGACCGACTCGGCGATCCGCATCCGCAGGTCGTGGGCTTCTGCGGCGTCGAGGACGAGGCCTGCGTCCTTGCGGGCGAGGTTGGCCGAGAAGCTGGTCGGGAAGTCTTCTTCGACCATCATGTTGCCTTTCATCTGGGCGTAGGGTAGTCCGAGCGGTCCGCCCTCGATGGTCTCGAGGAACTTCGTGGGGTCGACGCCGATCGCGTTCGCGAACGCGACGGTCTCGGCCAGCACACCGAGTATGCCCACGATCCAGTTGTTGACCACGAGCTTGAGGCGGCTCCCCGCGCCGGCCTCGCCAAGCCATACGGTCTTGCTTCCGACGGCGTCGAAGACCTGCTCGCTCCGCTCCCTCACCGCCTTGGGTCCCGAGGCGAGCACGATGAGCTGGCCCTGCTCCGCAGGCTGCTTCGTCCCGAGGACCGGCGCATCCACGTATGCGACGCCATGGTCCGCGGCCAGTCCGGCGAGACGCTCGTTTCCACCCTCCCCCACCGTACTCATCTGCAGCCACACGCCCTCGTTGGCCAGCTGAGAGAGAACATTTCCTCCCACAGCGTCCTCTACAGCGTCCGTATCAGCGAGCATGGTCAGGATGAAGTCCGCGCCTCGGGCTGCGTCCTCGGGATTGTCAGCGACCTCCGCGCCATCCCGAGCCAGCGGCTCAGCCTTCTCGCGCGAGCGGTTCCAGGCGCGAACCTGCATGCCGGATGCGAGGAGGTTGCGCGCCATCGCGGTGCCCATGATCCCGGTCCCCAGAACCGCTACGGTCGTATCGTCAGCCATGCGCCCTCCTGTCTGTGAGTCGTCCGTACTTACCATACTCCACCACGGCCCAAACACGGGGTGATGCGCCCCACAACCGTCCTACGGGGAGGGCGCTACAATTCTCGTGCCATGAGATCCCACACAGTGAACACCCGGCCCGCCCTGGAGGCGAAGAACGTAAGTCGCCTGTACAGGAGCAGCGGTCGCGGGGTTTCGGACGTGAGCCTCTCCGTCGCCCCTGGCGAGGTCTTCGGTCTCATGGGACCGAACGGCTCGGGCAAGAGTACCCTGTTGAGGGTTCTATCTACCGCCATCGCGCCCGACTCGGGCCGTTTCTATGTAGGCGGGGTGGACGGCCTTACCGAGAAGCGGGAGGTCCGGGCCCGCATGGGTCTGATGGTCGACCGTCCGACGCACTACGATGATCTTACGGGCCGGGCCAACGCGTACTTCTTCGCCCTCGCCTACGGGATGGAGGAGGCCAAAGCCGAGGGCGCGCTCGCGGAGCTCTTCGACTACTTCGACCTGGCGGAGTACGCCGATGATAAGGTCAAGACCTATTCTTACGGTATGGGCAAGAAGCTCGCGCTGATCGAGGCTCTGGCGCACGGGCCCGAGGTGCTGCTGCTGGATGAGCCCTCGCTCGGGCTCGACTACACCTCGCAGCTCGCCTACCAGAGCAGGATCAGGGACCGCGCCGGCTCGGGCGTCGCAATCCTGCTCGCGAGCAACCAGGTAGATGAGGTCGAGGCTCTGTGCGACAGGGCAGCCTTCTTGCACCGTGGAGAGGTGGTCGCCGAGGGAACGCCAGAAGGGCTCATCTCCCGTGTAGAGGGTGTCAGGCGCATCGTGGCGACGTTGCGCAATCCCGTGGAGTACGGCCCGGTGGCCGAGGTCGAAGGTGTACAGCGCGTAGTCCCGGAGGGGCGGGACCTGATCTTCCACTGCGAGGAACGTCCGGGCATAGTCGCCGACGTCGTAGCCGGCATCGTACGCTCGGGCGGAGACATCGTGAACCTGTCCGTGCAGAGGCCCAACCTGGAGGACGTGTTCGTAGAGCTGACCGGGGAGGCGCTCAGGGATGAGGTTTAATCCCCCCGACGCCTACTGGAAGAAGGACGTCGCGCTGTTCTTCTCCAGGAGGTTCGCGCTAATCCTGAAGATGCTCTACCCCATGGCCATAATAGTTCCTGTCGCGGCGAGCGGCATGCCCGCCAAGTACGCAGCCGCCGTAATAGGTATCGTGGCGGTGATGGCGGGGACATTCGGGGCCGGTGAGAGCCTGACTATAGACTTGAACGACGGCATCCTGGTGCGCGTCGCCCTGACCCCGCTGTCACCTTACAGGATCGTCTTCGAGGTCCTCGCCGTCAACGCCGTCCTCGACCTGGTGCAGTTACTGCCGGCGCTCCTGATCGTCTATCTGCTGCACCCCGTATCCCTCTTATGGATGCTCGCGGCCACCCTCGCCGTCTTCGCGACGCTCGTCACCGCGAACTGTATCGGGATCTTTATCGCCAACTTCACCTCATCTCCGGCCGACGTGCTCCTGTACGCGACGGCGATACTGTTCCCCCTGATCTACCTCTCAGGCTTCTTCCGCAACCAGCACCCGACGGGCATCCTCCAGATGCTCCGCGGGTTCGTCCCCTTCTCCTACACAGACGACGCCCTGAAGACGGTCTTCGGCCTGAGTACGGGCACGACGCCGCTCGAGATCCTCGTCTACCCCACCATCATCTGCGCCGTTCTAGCAGCCGCCGTCTGCCTGACGGCCCCGCGTTTACTCTCCCAGCGCCTGTAGCGTACGAGACATGGTTACGGTGTAGCGAGAAGCGACGTTCTCCAGCAGGCAGCGCAGATTCCCGTTTGATACGGTTTTTCCGTTATGATAGGATTCATATGCTTCGGTAGGGCCTCAGGGAAGGGCAGGAGGAGTCAATGAACAACGGTCTGCGTCGGTACGCAATCTGGGCAGTCGTCGCCCTCGTCGGGGCACTCTGCTGGGGAATGCTGGCCCTCTCGCGAGGGGAGACGATCAACGCCGGGTGGCTGCTATTTGCAGCACTGGCCTCTTACGCCATCGCCTACCGCTTCTACGCACGCTTTATCCGGGACAGGGTACTGGGAGCGGACGATTCACGGGCCACCCCTGCGGAGAGGCTCAACAACGGTCGGGACTTCGAGCCGATGGACCGGAGGGTGCTCTTCGGGCACCACTTCGCGGCGATAGCCGGGGCAGGACCGCTCGTCGGCCCGGTCCTGGCGGCCCAGATGGGCTTCCTGCCGGGGACGATCTGGATCATCGTCGGCGTCATCCTGGCCGGAGCGGTGCAGGACATGACGACGCTCTTCTTCTCCATGCGCAGGGACGGCAAGAGTCTTGGCCAGATGGCGAGGGAGGAGATCGGACCCGTAGGAGGAGCGGCGGCGCTCATCGCTGTGCTCTCGATCATGGTGATACTGCTCGCCGTTCTCGCCCTGGTTGTAGTCAACGCGCTCGCGGCGTCCCCATGGGGCGCTTTCTCGCTCGCGATGACCATCCCGATAGCCCTGCTGATGGGTGTTTACCTGCGTTTCCTGCGTCCGGGACGGGTGCTGGAGGTCTCTCTAATCGGCGTCGGTCTCCTGATACTCGCCATAATCGGGGGAGGCTGGATCTCCGAGAGCTCCCCTTACGCTGAGGCGTGGACGTTCACCCCGAACCAGCTCACCCTCGCCCTCATAGTCTATGGCTTCGTGGCCTCGGTCCTGCCTGTGTGGGTCCTTCTGGCACCACGTGACTATCTCTCGACCTTCATGAAGATCGGGACCATAGCCCTGCTCGCCGTGGGCATAGCCATAACCCTGCCCCCGATGAACATGCCCCGCTTCACGGAGTTTGCCTTCAACGGACAGGGGCCGGTCTTCGCCGGCTCGCTTTTCCCATTCGTGTTCATCATCATCGCTTGCGGGGCGCTCTCGGGGTTCCACTCGCTGGTGGCTTCGGGGACTACGCCCAAGCTGATCCAGAAAGAGTCGCAGGTGCGATCGATCGGCTACGGCGCGATGCTCACGGAGTCGTTCGTCGCCGTAATGGCCATGATAGCCGCGGTCACGCTCGACCCCGGAGTGTACTTCGCCATGAACGCCAACCCGGCGCTCCTCGGCGATACCGTCCAGTCGGCCTCCCAGGCCGTCAACGGCTTTGGGTTTTCCGTAAGCCCCGAAACGCTCCAGAGCACGGCGAACGCCGTCGGCGAGGACTCCATCATCGGCAGGACCGGCGGGGCGCCGACGCTCGCGGTCGGGATATCGGCGATCTTCGCCGGGGTCACCGGCATCTTCGGCGCGGCCCTGCAGGCGTTCTGGTACCACTTCGCCATAATGTTCGAAGCCCTGTTCATACTGACCACCGTTGACGCGGGAACCCGCGTCGGGCGGTTCATGATCCAGGACCTCATCGGCAACGTCTGGAGGCCCTTCGCCCGCACGTCCTGGCTGCCCGCCAACCTCGTAGCCAGCGCCCTCATAGTCGCCGGCTGGGGCTATTTCCTCTGGGCCGGCGTGAACGATCCATTGGGAGGCATCAATCAGCTGTTCCCACTCTTCGGCATCGCGAACCAGCTCCTGGCAGCCGTCGCCCTGACGGTCGGGACGACTATCCTGATAAAGATGGGTAAGCTCAGGTACGCCTGGGTTACGGCGTTGCCCCTTGCGTGGGATGCGGCGGTGACGCTCACGGCCAGCTGGCAGAAGATCTTCTCCACCGACCCCGCCATAGGCTTCTTCGCCCAGAGGGCAGCCGCCCAGCAATCCATACAGGCCGGCAAGCTGAACGACACCATGGCCGCACTGGGCGCCGCGAGCGTCGATGACGCGCGTCAGATCCTGGTAAATACAACGGTAGACGGCGTGCTCTCCATATTGTTCGCGGTCATGATCATCATCGTGATCGTGGACGCGTCGCGCGTGTGGTTCGGCATCGTCCGCGGCAGCAAGGAGCCGGAGATGAGCGAGGCGCCCTGGCAGGAATCCCACCTCGACTCGGAGGGCAACGAGATCGAACGCGAACCCGTTGGAGCCGGCCGCTAGGAGAATATGCCAGACAGCCCACTCGTAAGACCCTTCCGTTACGCCTGGGAGTACCTGAAGGAGATCTCGGGCGAGAACGCCTACGACCGCTATCTGGCGGTCCACACCGCGACCCACCCAAACAAACCGGCCATGAGCCGCGGCGAGTTCTACCGCTGGCGCCAGGACGATAAGTACAACAACCCGGGCAGCCGATGTCCGTGATGACGCCCCGTCGGCCGGTCGGCCGGCAAGACAATCTCTAGCCGTTAGTCCTCATCTATCAGCCCTCTGGCCGGTACCGTCGATTCCAACCTTTACGTGGTTGGCTCGCCAAAGCCGTGCGCTATACTCGTTGTATGGCAGAGCGCATCAAGCCGCACGGTTCTCTCACAGTCGCTGAGTACCTGAAGCTCGAAGAGTCGGCCACGGTCCGCCACGAGTACGTCGGTGGCGAGATCTTCGCGACGGTCGGCGCTACGAAGCGGTACAACAGGATAATCGGCAACATCTCCGGTCGTCTCTGGAGTGCCGCACGCGGCGGCGCTTGTCGGGTGTATTCGGAGAGCGTCAAGCTGCGCGTCGCAGACGACGTCATCTACTACCCGGACGTGATGGTGGCCTGCGGTCCCGAGGGGGACGACCCGCTCGTCGAAGACGACCCTTGTCTGGTGGTAGAGGTGGTGTCCCCGAGCACCGAGACGACAGACCGACGCGAGAAGCTTGCGGCCTACAAGCGCGTACCCGGCCTCAGAGCGTACCTGATCGTTTCTCAAGATCGGAGATGGGTAGAGAGTCACCTCCGCGGTGAGGACGGCGTATGGCGCCGGGGCGATCTCCTAGACGAGGGACGCTTCTCCGTCCCCTGCCCGGAGACAGACTTATTCCTGGCGGAGATCTACGAAGGATTGTAGCGTGTCAGCACTTCAGCAAGAAGCTGAAGTGCTGACGGGCCGCCCGCAGGGCGGCGTGCTGACAAGCTCATCTATCCGCTCCTCTTCAGCTTACCGGTCCGCTTGGCGTAGCTCTCACCGAGATTGAAGACGAACAGTCCCATCGGCACGAAGACCGCGCCCATTATTAGCAGCGGCCAGATGCTGTCCCACAGTTGTGAGAGGCCGACGCCGTTTAGGAGCGCCGCGCGGGATCCATCGAGGGCGTACGTAACCGGCGAGAACTGCGCGACAGCCTGCATCCACTCGGGGAGTACCTTGACGGGGTAGTAGACACCCGAGACGAGGAGCAGGATGGCCGAGACGATATACGTCACCTGCTGGCCCTTCTCCGGCGAGAGCAGCGGCATCACGGCAGCGACCACCCCGAAACCAACGAGCGAGATGCTGCACACGGCGAGTACGACCAGGGCGGCCCAGTAATTGGCCTCCGAGAGGTCGAGGTCGAAGGCGAGCATGGCGACGCCGAGGACCACCGCGGTGCGGGCGATGCCGTAGACGACGGCGTAGACGCCCATGCCGAGAAGGTGGGTGACCCGGCTCGTCGGGCTCATGAACGTGTACTCTATCGTTCCCTCCCACCGCTCCCACTGCACCGTCTCGGAGAGCACGTCGAAGATCATCGACAGGTAGCTCCAGAGGAGCGCGCCGACGAGCAAGAAGGTCATGAAGCGCTCGGTGTCCAACTTCTCGCCGCCGGACAGCTCTCCGGCACCCGCCCCTATGAAGGTGATGGACATGGCGTTGACGGTGGTGAACGTCAGCCACACCAACTCCCACATGAAGTAGCGCTTGGTGAGGAAGTAGTTGCGTTGTACGTAGCCCCAGACGGCCACCATCTCGGTGCGCCAGAGGGATTTTGCCGTGCCTCTCATCACTTTACTCCTCCTCCGCGCTTGCTTCCTCCAGGGAGTAGCCCGTCGCGGCCATAAACGTCTCCTCCATCGTGGGCACCCGTCCGTTGGCTTCGCCGGCGAAGCGTCGCTTGAGCTCTTCTGACTCGTCGAGGGCCAGTATCTTGCCGTCCATCATGATGCCGACGCGATCGCAGAGCTCTTCGGCCTCGCCCATGTCGTGGGTGCAGAGCAAGATCGAGGAGTCGTGAGCGTCGCGTATCCTGCGGATGAACGCTTGCACGTCCTTCTTGCTCCTGGGGTCGAGTCCCGTCGTCGGCTCGTCGAGGAGCATCAGGACGGGGCTGGTAAGGAGCGCCCGCGCCAGCGCGATCTTCTGCTGCATCCCACGGCTCAAGTGCTCCATCGGCTCGGTGGCCCGCTTGCGGGCGAAGCCGATGTTGTCGAGGATCTCCTTTATCCTGGGCCGCGCCTCGGCGCTGGTGACGCCGTAGAGCTTGGCCCCGTAGAGCAGATTCTCCATCGCCGAGAGCTTCTTGAAGAAGCTGGCCTCGACGCTGACCCGGTTCATGCTGCGCTGCACCTGCTTGGGATGGCGCGTGGCGTCGATCCCGAAGACCTCGACCTCCCCGCTGTCAGGCAGAACGAGCGTGGAGATGACACGCACCAGCGTGCTCTTCCCGCTCCCGTTGGGCCCGAGGATTCCAACGACCTCCCCTTTCCAGACGGAGAGCGAGACCGAGTCGAGGGCGCGTACCACCTCCCCCCGCCGCTTCTTGAAACTCTTCTCTACTCCTCTTAACTCTAATGCTTTCATCAGAAACTCCGCCCGGAGGGGCGCCCGCTCTACAGGCGCCCCCTGGCCTCCAACTTCTCCCAGACGACGCGCCAGGTCTCCTCGCGCTCGGCGGCTACCGCCAGCTCGAAGAGCCTGCGCGCCATCCTGGCCCTCAGGGAGGGCTTTCCGGGGGACCGTGCGTACCTCCCGCGTTCGGCCACTCTTTCGGCGAGGTCCCGCTCGCGGGTCGTCCGGTCCTGTACCATCATGTAATGGAAGTCGTTGAACATCTGTCTCGGTCTCCTCTACTCTCTTCTGTGCGCCCTGGAAGGGCTGATGCTGTCCGTGTGGGGATCGGAGTCGGAGACCTTCGCTCTCGTCGGGCAAAGCTCGAGGCCCCCGGTCCGCTCGGTCCGGAGGCCTCTCCTGAGAAGTGTAATCGAGCTAGAAGCTCAAGTTCTCATCGCGACCTCGTGGACCTCGGGACGCACCTCTCCCGCGAACACCGGTATCCCTATGTTCGTGATAAGGATGTGCATCAATCCTTTGGTCCTTTGCGCGACAACAACATCGCTAGCACTCTACCCTCCCGCCGAGAACTTGTCAACGTCCTCGCAGCTAGTCAGCTGTCAGCTTTCAGCCTTCGGCTTTTTGTGAGTGCCGCTTGTTTGATCGACGTCAACGAGACCTGAGAGAATAGGGTACTGATGCGAATGGTAGTTTCGAAGAGGAACTTCTTGTGACCGAGAGAAATGCAGTAGCGAAACCCGAGGAACCGATCGCGCGCGTCACCATCTCCGCCGACGCCGGATTCCTACCACCCGTTGTCGATTTCGTGAAGCAGATGACCCGTCGGCTCGGCCTGGAGGACGCCGAGCCTGTGGACCGGGCCGTCGAACTAGTCTGCCTGAACGTCATCGAGCACGCTTTCGGGCCTGAAGAGGACGGTTCCTTCGACGTCCAGGTCCTGCGGCGGCCAGGACGGGTGGTCGTGGCGGTCGAGGACCGGGGACTGCCTTTCGACTACAGCCGTCTGCAAGACGAAGAGGATCGAACCGCGCTGGAGATACTGCACCGGTCCTTCGACGAGACCCGCTTCCTCAACCTCGGCCGGCACGGTAACAGGGTCGAGCTCCTCAAGCACCTTCCTCACGCTGACGTCAGGGATCACCTCCCCGAGGACGAGCACCGCAGAACCGTCGAAGCCAACGCTGTGCCTGAGGATATCCCTCTGGAGATCCGCATGATGCGTCCTGAGGAATCCTTCGAGCTCTCGCGCTGCGTCTACCGCTCCTACGGCTACAGCTACGACTGGGAC
>Ga0126309_10000153_pt1 | contig 23241 bp, 6 predicted proteins | sample Plot56_FD_92541 | JGI IMG/M metagenome (GOLD analysis project Ga0126309, IMG submission 92541) | Serpentine soil microbial communities from UC McLaughlin Reserve, CA, USA - Plot56 | ecosystem: Environmental > Terrestrial > Soil > Grasslands | place: USA: UC McLaughlin Reserve, Lake County...
CCCTCTTCATAGAGCACTCCCATCTCCCGCGCGATGATCCCCAGGGACCAGAAATCGGCCACGATGTGATGGACCGCGATCAGCAGCCGCGGCGCTCCGGCTCCCATCAGGAGCACGGCGCGCAGCAGCGGCCCCTGCTCCAGATCGAACGGACGGCTCGCCTCCGCGGCGACTCGCTCCTCGATCTCCCGCTCGCTCCACCCGGCGGCCTCCACCACCAGGAATTCGGGATCGAGCCGCTCGTGGACGTGCTTGGCCGGCGTTCCGGCAGGCGTGGCGGCGAAGGTCGCGCGCAGCTCCGGGTGGCGCTCGGCGAGGAGGTGGAACACGCGGCAGAGCGCCTCCACGTCGAGGGCCTCCCCGGCCGGCAGCACCACCCGTGCCGCCGCCACCAGGTTGTAGGCGGCGCTCGCGGGCGCCATCCGCGACAGGAACCAGAGGGCCGCCTGGCCTTGTGAGAGAGGATGCGTCAACCAGCTACTCCATCCGCAGAGCGGTCACCGGAGAGATCCGGGTCGCCTGGAGGGCCGGAACACAGCTGGCCGCGAGCGCCACGCCGAGGAGCAGCAGCGCGGTCGCGGCGAGCGTGCCCGGATCGGTCGGGCTCACCCCATACAGCAGGCTCGTCAGGAACCGGTTGAGCAGCAGCACGGCAAGGAGGCCCAGCACAAGGCCGGCCGCGATCAGCGCGAGAGCCCCCCGCACCACCAGGCCGACCACCCGGCCTCGGTCCGCCCCCAGCGCCATCCGCACCCCGATCTCGCGCACCCGCTGGGTCACTGTGTACGAGAGGAGACCGTAGATTCCGACGATCGCGAGCAGCAGGGCGATCCCGGCGAGCACCGTCATCAGCCGCACGAGCGCGCTGCCGCGGGCCGTCTGCTTGCTCAGCCGGTCCTGCAGAGTCCGCACGTCATAGGCGGTCAGCGACGGGGCGACCTCGCGGATCGCCTGCCGGACCTGCGGGATCAGGCTCGACGGCGGCTGCGTGGAGCGCACCAGGACCGCCAGGCGCGTGGGGCTGCGCGCCGGCGACTGGAGGACGGCCATGTAGAGGTCCGGATCGGTCTGCACCTGACCGCCGAGGCCGCGGTGGTTGACGTCGCGGACGATGCCTACGATGGTGAACCAGGGGACGGGAGAGTCGCGCGGGCCCGGCTTGAGCCTCTTGCCCAGCGCATTCTCGCCCGGTCTCGCTCCACCGGGCCAGTACCGCTTCGCCAAGGCTTCGCTCACCACCATGACCGGAATCCCGACGACGCCGGGCAGATGGATGTCCTGCGGCGTGAAGTCGCGCCCGGCGAGCAATGGGATGCCCAGCGTCTCGAAATAGCGCGGGGTGACGTGGTGGCGCAGGAAGGAGACCGGCTCCAGGTCCGGCTGGTCCTCCAGGCTGAACGAGGCGCTGTTCCATTCCCCCGTCGGGATGCCCGGCCCCTCCAGGGCCGCGCTCTCGACGCCGGGAAGGGCGGAGAGCCGGTCGTAGAGCTGGCCGACGACGGTGCGGTAGAGATCGCTGTCCGCGAAGCGCTCGCCGGTGAGATCGAGCTGCATGGTCAGCACCCCCTCGGGACGCAGCCCGAGGTCGGTCTGGAGGAATTGCTGGAACCCCTTGATCATCAAGCCGGCGCCGGTGAGGAGGGCGAGCGCGAGCCCCACCTCGGCGATCACCAGGCTCCCCTGGAAGCGCCGACGCCCCGGCGCGCTCGTGGTGGCGAGCGCCCCTTCCTTGAGACCCGACTGGAGATTGATGCGGGTCGCGAGCACCGCCGGAGCGAGCCCGAAGAGCAGGCCGCAAAGGAGCGCGAGCGCCACCGTGACCACCGCCACCTCCAGGTCGATCCGCGGGTGCACGAAGCTGCGCAGCGTGATCGCTCCCGAGCCGGCGAGGAGGCCTGTGGCCCACCAGGCGAGGAGCAGCCCGAGAGCGCAGCCGAGGAGCGAGAGCACCAGGCTCTCCGCCAGGAGCTGCCGGACCAGCCGGCCGCGCCCCGCTCCGAGCGCCGAGCGCACCGACATCTCCTTCTGCCGTCCCGCGGCCCGCGCGAGGAGCAGGTTCGCCACGTTGGTACAGGCGATCAGCAGCACGAACGCCGCGGCGCCGAGCGCCACCAGGAGCTGCGGGCGCAGGTCGCCGAACCAGGCTTCGGAGAGCGGCTCGAGGCGCAGGGAGAAGTGCTCGTTGCTGTCCGGATACTCCTGGGCCATCCGGGCGAAGATCGTGTCCAGCTCCTGTTGCGCCCTCTCCACCGAGACGCCGGGCGCGAGGCGGGCGGCGGCGAACATCCAGCGGTAGCGCCGCATCTCGATGTAGTGCGCGCCGAGCGTGGAGCCGGAGATGCCGGCCGGCAGCCAGACCTCGGCGACGTCGGTCAACCCGCGGAAGCCGGGGGGCATCACGCCGACGACCGTGTACGGCTCCTCGTTGAGCTGCACCGCGCGCCCGACGATCCCGCGGTCGCCGCCGAAGCGCCGCTTCCAGAGGTCGTGCCCGAGGATCATCACCCGCGCCTCGCCGGGCGGCCGGTCCTCGGCGGCGAGGAAGGTCCGCCCCACGGCGGGCCGCAGCCCCAGCAGGTCGAAATAGTCGGCCGTGACCATCTCGCCCGCCACGTGCTCGGGCTCCCCGGTGCTCCCGAGGTTGTAGGTCATGTCGTCGCCGATCGCGGCGAGGCCGGAGAACACCTTCTGCTCGGCCCGCAGGTCATGGATGTCCAGCCAGGAGATCGGCCAGTCCTCGGGCGCCTCGCGGGTCATCAGGCCGCGGACCAGGACCAGGCTCCCGGGATCCTTATAAGGAAGCGCCTCGAAGAGCACGGCGCGGAGCAGGGAGAAGATCGAGCTGGTTGCGCCGATCCCCAGGGCGAGGGTCAGCACGGCCGCCGCGGTGAATCCCGGGGTGCGGGCGAGCCGCCGTGCGCCGTATCGGATGTCCTGCCACAGGTCCCGCATCCCGTCGGATCTCCTGCTGGAAAATTGTCGCCGCTTCCGCCATCATGCGGAGCACGATGAGGCGACGGATTATCCTCCATCTTCTAGTGCTCGGGACGCTTATGGGGGTGACTGCCGCGGCGGCGGAGCCCTCTCCCCCAGCTCCTCTCCCGCAAGCCCACGCCTGCCACGACTCCGCCGTCCCGGATCCCGGGACTCTCCCGCCCCCGCCGCTCATGGAGGGGATCGGCAACGCCCATCTCCAGGTCTCCTGCACCCCCGAAGCGCAGCGCTATTTCGACCAGGGGCTCAACCTCCTCCATTGCTTCTGGGACTTCGAGGCCCTGCGCGCCTTCCATGAAGCCGTGCGCCTCGACCCCTCGTGCGCCATGGGATGGTGGGGCGTCCACCGGTCGCTCTTCTACAACCGGCGCGAACAGGGGAGCGAGCGCGAAGCTTCCCTGGCTCGGGCGGTCGAGCTGAGCGAGCGGGCGGACGAGCACGAGCGCGCCTGGATCAAGGCCGCCGCCGAGCTGACCGTCCAGGGCCGGCCGCCCGCCGAGGCGCGCGCCGCCTATGTCCGCGCGATGGAGGCGCTGATCGACCGCTGGCCCGGCGACCTCCAGGCGCGCCTCTTCCTGGCCGACTTCCTGCGCCAGGGGTACGAGCCCGCGGACGGCCGTCCCCGCGAAGGGCAGCTCTACAGCCAGGCGATCCTCAAGAACCTGATGGCCGAGCACCCCGACAATGCGGCGGCGCACCACTACTGGGTCCACGCGATCGAGAACAGCTCGCGCCCCCAGGAGGCGCTGGAGAGCGCCGGCCTCCTGCCGAAGCTCGCCCCGCGCTGCGGCCACGTCGCCCACATGCCCGGCCACATCTATTACCGGATCGGCGAGTACGAGAAGGCGCGCGCCGCCTTCCTGGAGTCGCGGGAGGTCGACCTCGCGTACATGCGCGAGCAGAAGATCGCGCCGGTCAACGACTGGAACTACGTCCACAACCTCGACTACCTGGTCGGCAGCTGCGCCGAGGACGGCCGCTATCAAGAGGGCCTTCGCTGGGCGGACGAGCTGGCGCGCCTGCCGGTCGATCCGACCCGCTCGAAATCGCTCGGCCTCGGCTTCATCCTCTACGGAGGCCAGACCGCCCGCGCCCGCCTCCAGATGCGCTATGGCTTCTGGGACGAAGCCGCCAGGAGCCTCGAAGCCGTGGTCGCGCAGACCCCGCCGGCCGAAGACTCCCTGGCCCGGGACTACCAGAGCGGCATCCTGGCCTACGCCCGCGGCATGGCCGCCCTCACCAAGGGAGACGCCGCCGCGGCCAGGCCCCGCATCGCCGAGCTCGACGTCCTCGTCCAGAAGCTCACCGGCAAGACGCCCACGATCGGCTCCGACTGGTACTTCGGCACCGCCGCCAAGATCCTGGCCGTGAACCTCCTGGAGCTGCGGGGATCCCTCGACAGCGTCGAGGGGAGGCACGAGCAAGCCGTGGCCCAACTGAAGAAAGCGGTAGACCAGGAGCGCGACCTCGGCTATTGGGAGCCGCCGCACTACACGCGCCCCGTGGTGGAGACCCTCGCCGCCGCGTATGAGAGGGCAGGCCGCTGGAAAGATGCCCGTGACGCCTGGCAGCACTCGCTCCAGCTCCGCCCCAGGAACGGCCACGCCCTCTACGGCCTCGCCCGTGCCTGGTCCGCCGAGGGGAACCGCGCAGAGGCGGCGAAAGCCTACGAGGCCTTCCGCCAGGCCTGGAAGGAAGCCGACCGGGATCTGCTGCGGCCGGCTCCGTAGCTTCGGACGCCCGCCAGACGCCGCAAATTGGTCCCGGGCGGCTTCATCCCCCACGGGAAACGCCGCAACCCCAATCCAATTTGCGGCGACTATGTAGCGATGGGAGGGTCTCTTGATCCCGAGCCCGATCCACAGAGCCCTTTCTACGATCCGGAGACATCGGGTCGCCCACCTGTTGATGGTCGGCCAGGCCTGCGTGTTGTACGGCGCAGCGGAGTTTAGTCGCGACCTCAACCTGGCTTTGCTGCCAGACCCCACGAATATTGATCGTCTCGAATCAGCTCTCGCGGAGCTTGACGCCGAGGTGATCGCCGTTCCTCCCTTTGCTCTAGAACCGCCTACGTTTCACTCCTCACCTGCCTGCCGGAGCACACCCACGACCAGCTCTTCGTGAGCTCGAAAACCTCTCTCCAGGAGCTTCTCGATCTCGGCCCGGAGGGAGGGGATCTTTCCCTTCTGCCGGGCCGCAAGGAGCACTCCGAGCGTGCCAACGGGCGTCAGCCCGATGCGGCGGGCAAGCCTCCGTCCATCGAGGTCATCCAGCAACACGCGGTCAGCACCCAGCTCCAAAGCGAGAGCGATCACTTCCGCCTCTCCCTCATCGAGATCCGCCAGGAGCACCCTGACCAGAGAGGTATCGGTCACCGCTCGTGCCCTCAACCAGGATTGCCGCGCCTCCTCCAGCTTTTGGCTGGCCTCATCTGGATGCTGTCCGATCTCACGGAAGACGGCGTGCGGGGCTGTGATGTCCACGTCAGCCTGCCGCAGCAGGTCCAACCGATCCAGCTTTGCGAGAAAGAGAAGTGGGCTCGTATCAGAGACCCAACGCTTCATTCGAAGAGGTCTCGGGCAGCCTGGATCTCCGCTTCGACTTCCTCATCGCGGAGGTTGATGGCGGGGACGCCGATCCGTCCCAACTCGTAGAGGAAGGTCACCCGGTCCATCTCGGCAAGCCGGGCAGCTTTCCCCGCTGTCAAACGGCCCAGCTCGAAGAGTTTCGCCGCGGCGAGGAATCGCAGCTCCTTGGCGAACTCGAGATCCGAGAGCTTCAGGATCTGCGGGAGCCCCTCTGGATAAGAGATGACGGCTTGTTTGGTTCCGTGAGGTTCGGCGCTCATGGTGTGGCCTCCGCCGCAAGTCTACCCCGCCCCCCGTAGCTCCGCCAGCATCTTCTCGACCTCCTCGGGGGAGGCGTCCTGGAGCTGGCCGAGGAGCCTGGCGAGCTTCTCTTCGTCGGAGTCTCCCTTGGGACGCTCCCGGTCGATGGCGGCGGCTTGGGCTTCCAGGGTGATGGCGTCGAAGAAGGTGCGGAGGGGGAGATCCAGGCCGAAGACCTCGCGGACGCGGGACATGATCTGGGTGGCGAGGAGGGAGTCGCCGCCGAGCTCGAAGAAGCTGGCACCGCGGCCGATCTGCTCCTCGGGCCGGCGCAATACCTCGGACCATATGGTGGCCAGAGTCTTCTCGGCGTCTGTCTGCGGCGGCTGCCGGTCGCCCTGGCCGATCACGGTGTCCGGGTCCGGCAGGGCGCGGCGGTCGAGCTTGCCGTTGGGGCCGAGCGGCAGGTTGGCCAGCGGGACGAAGACGGCGGGGACCATGTACTCCGGGAGCTTCGCGCGCAGGTGCTCGCGCAGGGTTTCGGCCAGCCCGTCCCAGGGTCCATCGGGGACTACGTAGGCGACGAGCCGGCGGGTGTTCATCCGCTCGCCGGCCGCGGCGGCCACGGCGGCTCGCACGGCGGGATGCTCGGCGAGCGCGGTTTCGATCTCTCCCAGCTCGATGCGGTAGCCCTGGATCTTCACCTGGAAGTCCTCGCGGCCGAGGAGCTCGATGGTGCCATTGGGCAGAGCGCGGCCGAGGTCGCCGGTGCGGTAGAGCCGCTCGCCGGTTTCCGGGTGGGTTCCGAAGCTCGCCGCCGTCTTTTCGGCGTCGCGCCAGTAGCCTTTGGCGAGGCCGACGCCGCCGATGTAGAGATGCCCGGGCACCCAATCCGGGCGCGGCTCCATCCGGTCGTCCAGCACGTGGATGGTCTGGTTTGCCATCGGGCGGCCGTACGGGATGCTCTTCCAGGCGGGATCGACCCGGTCGATGGGATGCCAGATCGACCAGATGGAGGCTTCGGTCGCGCCGCCCAGGCTGACGACCTGGGTGCCCGGGGAGAGGGCGCGGACGCGCTCCGGCAGATCGAGCGGAATCCAGTCGCCGGAGAGCAGCGAGAGGCGGAGCCGGCTTTCGTAGCTGTCGCGCGGCGCCGTCTCCAGGATGTCCACCAGCATGCGGAGGAGGGCCGGCACGGTGTTCCAGACGGTCACGGTCTCGTCGCGCAGGCGCTCCACCCAATGGATCGGCTCGCGCTGCGCGTCGGCCCGCGGCAGCACGATGGCGCCGCCCGCGGCGAGCATCCCGAAGATGTCCCAGACCGACAGGTCGAAGGAGAGGGACGACAGGGCGAGGACGCGGTCGTCCGGTCCCACATTCCAGGTGCGGTTCACGTCGAGGATCGTGTTGACCGCGCCGCGGTGGTCGATCATCACCCCCTTGGGCTGGCCCGTGGAGCCGGAGGTGAAGATCACGTAGGCGAGATCGGTGGTGCGCTGGACCGGATCGAGCGGCGTGTCGTCGGGAGGGAGATCGTCTCCGAGCACCACGCGGCGGAGGCCTTCCGGCCAGTCGATCGAGGCGTCGACGCCCGGCGTGGTGACGGCGATCGTCGACTCTGCGCGCTCCAGGAGGGAGCGGATGCGCTCGCGCGGCAGGGTGGGCTCGACCGGCAGGTAGGCGGCTCCGGAGGCGAGGATGCCCAGCACGGAGACGATCTGCTCCCAGCCTTTCTCCTGGACGACGGCGATCAGCGTGTTCGGCTTGGCGCCCAGCTCCCGCAGGTGGCGGCCGAGCCGGTTCGAGAGGCGGAAGAGCTCGCCGTAGGTCAGGGTGCGGGACGGCGCGAGGACCGCGGGGCGGTCGGGGTGCCGGAGCGCCTGGGCGGCGAAAAGACCGTGGAGACGGTCGTGGGAAACGGGAGCGACGGTCGAGCCGGCGAGGACGCGGCGGGCGAGCTGCGCGGTGGGGAGGAGCCGGCGCCGCTCGGCGGTCCAGGAGGCTTCGTCCTCGGCCAGGCGGCGGAGCAGGTCGCGGTAGGCGCCCCACATCGCGTCGATCATCCCGGCGGGGAAGAGGTCCTCGACCACATCCCAATTGAAGCTCAGCTCCCCGTCGTGCTCGCCGACCTGGTGGTCGATCCAGACCTGGGGGGTCTGGCTGACGCCCCAGACGGGCTCGGAGGTGATGCCGGCGTCCTGCGGGAAAGCGTCGCCCGGACCGGCGAAGGCTTCGCCACTCTCCTCTTGTTGGAGACCCAGGGCGCTGGTGAAGATGACAGGCAGAGCCACCTGCCGTCCCTGGACGCGGGCAAGCTCGCGCAGGACACGCACGCCCGAGACCGCGCGGTGCTCCAGGTCCTGCCAGAGCCGCTCCTGGACCGCCCGGGCTCGCGTCTCGAAACCGCCACCGAGCGAGGCGTCCACGGCGAGCAGGGTGAGAGAGGTGAAGTCGCCCACCAGGTCGTGGATCTGCGGGTGGACCGGGGGGCGGTTGAACAGAGTCAACGTCAGGGTGAAGCGCGGGCTCGCGCTCCAGGTGGCGAGCACCTCGGAGAAGGCGGCGAGGAGGAGGCCGGACGGCGTGAGGCCGGCGCGCGAGCCGCGCTCCTTGAGGCGCTTCCAGGACGCGGCGTCGACGCGCGCCGTGCGGCGGCTGAAGTGCGGCCGGTCGAGAGCCGCCGGGCTCGTCGTCATCGGCAGCTCGGGCGCGCCCGGCAGGTCGGCGAGCCGTCCCAGCCAATACTCCAAGGAGCGCTGGTATGCCTCCGTTCCGTGGACGGCCGCCTCGGCGACCGCGTAGTCGCGGAAGGAAATCTCCAGCGGCTCCAGCTCGGTCGCGGGATCGGAGTAGAAGCGGGCGAGGTCGCGGAAGAGAAGGGTAAAGCTCCAGCCATCGCCGATCAGCACGTCGATGCCGAAGAAGAGGCGGATACGGTCCTCCCCGAGGCGTGCGGCCCGCAGGTCGAGGAGCGGCCAGCGGCCGACATCGAAGACCTGATGGGACATCTCGTTCCGCACCGCGAGCAGGGCCTTATCGCGCGCTTCCGTCGAGAGCCCGGTCAGATCGAAGACGGGGATCCGGTACGGCGGGACCTCCGGCAGCACGCGCTGGAGCCCCTCGGGGAGGATGACGGCGCGCAACATGTCGTGGCGGTCGATGGCGCGGCGGAGGGCGGTTTCCAGGCGGTCGAGGTCCAGGCCGGTGAAGTCGGTCTCCTGGTAGATGTAGGAGCCGATGTTGCCCATCTCGAACGCGGCGCTCCGTCCGAGCCAGTAGGCCTGCTGGATGTCGGTCAACGGAAAGGGCTCGAAGCGCCGCTCCGGGTCGGGCACGACCTCGGGCCATATTTCAGAAAAATTGGCGCCCATCGGCACGCCGAGATCCCCTTCGCGGCGGCGGCGCGCCACCAGGGCGGCCAGCTCGGCGACGGTCGGGTTCTCGAACAGGGCGGCCATGGGCAGGGAGACGCCCTGGTGCGTCCGGATGTCGGCCATGAGCTGGGTGGCGAGGAGCGAGTGGCCGCCCATCTCAAAGAAGCTGTCGTGGCGCCCCACGGTCGCGATCCCCAGGAGGCGCTGCCAGAGATGGGCGAGCGTCCGTTCGAGCTCGCCTTCGGGAGCGACGTAGGCGTTGCGCAGGTTGGGGCGCGCGTGGCCGGAGACCGGAGCGCCCGGCTCGCCGATGGCTTCGGCGAGGCCAGCCGCGGGAGCTGTTTTGGCACGGCGCACCAGGCGTTGCCCGTTGCGGAAGGCCACGGGGGTTTCTTCGCCGCGCAGGGCTTCGGCGGCGAGGTCAGGGGCGAGGGCGGAGGTCCAGGCGTCTCGGTCGGCGGTTGGAACCTGCAGGTCGAGGGTGCGGCAATGGAGATGCGGGTGGTCGGCGGCGGCGGCTTCGCAGAGGGCAGGGTCGGCGGCGGCGAGAAGGAGGCGGATCGGGGCCTCGGAATTGTCTCCCAGGGTGCGGAGGAGGACGAGGGTGGCTTGGGCAAGGCTGTAGCGGGCTTCGAAGGCGTCGAGGGACCTCACCCCCGACCCCTCTCCCATCGCCCCCCCTTCCCCCGGGAGAGGGGCGCCGCCGCCCGGCTCGAGTCCCCAGAGGTGGAGGACTCCGGCGGGTTTTCCCGTGGCGGCGAGGAGGGAGGCGAGGTCGGCTTGGTGGCCGGGCCGGATGGACCAGGCTTGGGCCTTCGTGCGGTCGAAGCGGGCTCCGGGGACGATGAGCTCGACGCGGGCCCCTTCGGCGACCAGGTGAGGAGCGATGCGGGTGGCCAGACCCAAGCTGTCTGCGAAGATCCACCAGACTCCCGCTCCCGACAGGGCGGTTCCCCCTCTCCCGGTGGAAGGGGGGGCGATGGGAGAGGGGGCCAGGGGGTGAGGTCCCACAGGCGCCGCCACCCATTCCTCCCCCGTCTCGCCACCCATCACCTGAGCACTTGGAATCGCCTCCACCCAAAACCGCCGCCGCTCGAACGGATACGCCGGCAGCTCCACTTTCCGCCGCCGCTCCCCCGCATGCAGCCCCTGCCATGCCGGCTCCACTCCCGCGATCCACAGCTTCGCCAGCGACTGCAGCAGATACGCCCGGTCCGAGCGGTCCGGCCGGTGCTCGTGGAGGGAGGGGAGCGAGCGCACGGCGATCCGGTCTCCGGCTCCTTCCGGATTCACGGTGACCAGGTGCTGGAGGGCCATCGAGGTGAGGCTCCCGCCGGGTCCCACCTCGATCAGGACGCGGTCCGGCTCCTTCCACAGCTCGGCGATGCCGGCGGCGAAGCGCACCGGGCCGGAGAGGTGGCGCGACCAGTAGTCGGGATCGAGGGCGTCGGCGGCGGTGAGCCAGGTGCCGGTCACGTTCGACAGGCAGGGGATGCGCGGCGGACGCCGTTCGAGGGTGCGGACCAGCTCGGTCAGGCGGCCGGCCACGGGCAGCATCATCTGGGAGTGGAAGGCGTGGGTCGTCTCGACCGGGCGGAAGGCGTCGCCCCGGGCGATGAGGCGCGCCTCCAGGTCGGCGATCGCGGTGGGCGGACCGGCCATGACGCAGAGCCTTGGTCCGTTCACCGCGGCGAGCGACAGGGCTTCGCCGAGGAGCGGCTCGATCTCGTCCGGGGGGAGGCCCACGGCGAGCATGGCTCCGGCGGGGAGCTCTTCGATCCAGCGGGCGCGCTCGGCGACCAGGAGGAGGGCGTCTTCCAGAGAGAGCACGCCGGCCACGCAGGCGGCCACGTACTCGCCGAGGCTGTAGCCGATCACGGCTTGCGGCCGGATGCCCCAGGAGAGCCAGAGCTCGGCCAAGGCGTATTCGAGCGCGAAGACGGCGGGCTGGGCGAGACCGGTGCGCGTCAGCTCCTTGTCCGCGCGCTCGGCCGGGGTGCCTCGCCGCAGCATGCGCCGCAGATCCGGGCCTCCGGGTGCTGCTCCTCCGACCTCGGAAGGAGGGGCTTGAGCGAAGCCCAGCAGCTCGCGGAGATCGCGGCCGAGGCGAGGGCCGAGGAGGTCGGCGCAGCGGTCGAGCGCTTCCTGGAAGACGGGCTCTTCGCGATAGAGGCTGGCCCCCATGCCGCCGTACTGCTCGCCGAGACCGGGGAAGACGAAGGCGACCGGCCGATCGCCGCCCCGGCTCTCGCCGGTCAGCAGGCGCTTGGGGTCGCGCAGGGAGAGAGCGCGTGCGGCGTCCTCTCCGGAGCGGACGACCAGGGCGCGGCGGTGCTCCCGGGGGCGCCGGCCAGCCTGGAGGGTCCAGGCGACGTCGCCGATCGCAAGATCCGGATGCTCCTGGAGGTGGCTGGCGAGGCGGTCGGTGGCCATCTCCAGGGCGGTCTCGGTGCGGGCGGAGAGGACCAGGAGCTGCCAGGGGCGGGCGGGCGCTGGATCGTGCTCGCGGACGGGAGCCTCTTCCAGGACGACGTGCGCGTTGGTGCCTCCCAGGCCGAAGGAGCTGACCCCGGCTCGCCGCGGACCGCGGTCTGCCGGCCAGGAGCATAGCTCGGTGCTCACGTAGAAAGGTCCAGCCGCGAAGTCGATCTGCGGATTGGGCGTGCGGAAGTGCAGGCTTGGCGGGATCTCGCCGTGCTCGACGGCCAGCACCGCCTTGAGGAGACCGGCAATGCCGGCTGCCGCGTCGAGATGCCCGACGTTGCTCTTGACCGACCCCAGCGCGCAGGTGCGTGGACCGGCCCCCGGTCCGAACACCTGGTGCAGGGCGGCCAGCTCGATGGGATCGCCCAAGGGGGTGGCGCTGCCGTGCGCTTCGACGAGCCCGATCGTGGCCGGATCGACTCCGGCCGCGGCCTGGGCCTGCGAGATGGCGCGCGCCTGACCCTCGACGCTCGGCGCGGTGAAGCCGACCTTGCCGGCGCCGTCGTTCGACAGGGCTGAGCCGCGGATCACCGCATGGACCGGATCGCCGTCCGCGAGGGCCGCCTCCAGCGGCTTCAGGACCACCACCCCCACGCCGTCGCCGCCGACCGTGCCGCGGGCGTCCGCGTCGAAGGACCGGCAGTGGCCGTCCGGCGAGAGGATGCCCCCCTCCTGCCAGAAGTAGCCGGTCTTCTGCGGCAGGTGGACCGAGACGCCGCCCGCGAGCGCGATCTCGCACTCCCCTTCGAGCAGGCTGCGGCAGGCGAGGTGCACGGCCACGAGCGAGCTGGAGCAGGCGGTCTGCACGGTCAATCCCGGGCCGCGCAGGTCGAGCTTGTAGGAGACGCGCGTGGCGAGGTAGTCCTTGTCGTTCCCCGCCATCAGCTCGAGGCCGCCGGGCGCATCCGGCCGGCCGGCATGCGAGAGCAGGTTCACCACGGCGTAGGTGCTGAACGCCATGCCTGCCCAGACGCCTGCGCGCACGCCCTGGCGCGCCGGATCCTGCCCGGCGCGCTCCAGAGCCTCGGAGCAGGTCTCCAGGAACAGCCGGTGCTGCGGATCGGTGAACGAGGCCTCGCGCGGGCTCAGGTCGAAGAACGCGGCATCGAACAGGTCGACCCCGTCCAGGTGGCCGCGCGCCGGCACGTGCGCCGGGTGGTCCGCCTGGTCGGCGGGCACGCCCGCGGCGAGCATCTCCTCGCGTGTGAAGAAAGTGATCGATTCGACTCCCTCCCGCAGGTTGCGCCAGAACGCCGCGAGGTCGGGCGCTCCCGGGAAGCGGCCGGCCATGCCGATCACGGCGATGTCGCGCGACGTCCGCTCGGCGGGGGCCGCGACGGGAACCGGGGTCTCGGCGGTCTCGCGGCGCAGCCGGCGGGCGAGAGAGGCCACGTCGGGATAGCGGAAGAGGTCGACCAGCGGCAGGTCGGCGCCGAGCTCGGTGCGCAGCCGGTCGTGGACGCGGACCAGGAGGAGCGAATGGCCGCCCAGGTCGAAGAAGTTGTCGCGCGGACCGACGCGCTCGACGCCCAGGACCTCCCGCCAGATCGCCGCCACGGCCCGCTCGGTCTCGTTGGCCGGCGCGACGCCCGCAGCACCTGCCGCCGGAGCTTCCGGGGGAGGCAGCGCCTTGCGGTCGAGCTTGCCGTTGGCCGTACGCGGCAGAGCCTTCAGCATCACGAAAGCGGACGGAACCATGGGAGCCGGCAGGGTCTCGCCGAGCCGCGCGCGCAGCTCGGCCGCGGGCACGTCGCCGGCCACCCAGGCGACCAGCCGCCGGTCGCCGGAGGGAGAGGTCCAGACGCCGACCGCGGCTTCCTGGACCGCAGGGTGTTGCGCCAGGGCCGCCTCGATCTCTCCGGGCTCGATGCGGAAGCCGCGCACCTTCACCTGCTGGTCGATCCGCCCGAGAAACTCCAGGACGCCGTCCGCCCGCCGCCGCGCCAGATCGCCGGTGCGATAGAGGCGGTCGCCGGGTTGTCTGGAGCGATCGGAGCGATCGGACCGATCCGTCGGATCCGTCCGATCCGTCAGATTCCTGAAGGGATCCGGCACGAACCTCTCTGCCGTGAGCTCCGGCCGCCGGAAATAGCCGCGGGCAAGCCCGTCGCCCGCGAGGAACAGCTCGCCGGGGGCGCCAAGCGGGACCGGCTGCAGCTCGCGGTCGAGCAGGTAGGCGCGGGTGCCCGCCACGGGCCGGCCGATCGGCGCCGGCCGCTCCGTCTCCTGGATCTCGGCCCAGGTCGAGTAGGTCGTGTCCTCGGACGGTCCATAGAGGTTGAGCAGGCGGATGCCGGGAAGGCGCCGCACCCGCTCCACCAGATCGCGCGGGATGGGCTCGCCCGCCAGGTTGACCGTGCGCACCGAAGGCGGCAGCCCGCCGGTCCGCAGCAGGGCGTCGAGCGCGGAGGGCACCGTGTTGATCAGGGTGACGCCGGCCTCCGCGGGCAGCTCGCGCAGGCGCAGGGCATCTTCCACGAGAATCACCCGGCCGCCGGTGGCGAGCGGCACGAAGATCTCGAAGATCGACAGGTCGAAGCAGACCGACGTGGAGGCCAGCACCCCGGCCAGCTCCGCGGGCGAGAAGACCGTCCGCGCCCAGCGGACGAGCGCGGCGGCGCTGCGGTGCTCGATGGCGACACCTTTGGGGCGGCCGGTGGAGCCGGAGGTGTAGATGAGGTAGGCGAGGCCCTCACCCCCGGCCCCTCTCCCGCGAGCGGGAGAGGGGAGAGGGTTAGAAGGGCTCGGTGGTTGCGCGATCTTGACTAACCTACACCCCTCTCCCGCTTGCGGGAGAGGGGCCGGGGGTGAGGGCTCCAGCACCACCGCCGCACCCGCATCCGCCACCATGAGCCCAATCCGCTCCTCGGGATACGCCGGGTCGAGCGGCAGGTACGCCGCGCCCGACTTGAGCACCCCCAGCAGCGCCACGATCAGGTCTGCGCCGCGCGGCAGGCGGACGCCCACGATCTGCTCCGGGCCGGCTCCCCGGGCACGCAGGCGCTCGGCGAGATCATCGGCGCGGCGGTCGAGCTCGGCGTAGGTCAGAGTCTCAGAGCCGGCGAGCAGGGCGATCGCGTCCGGAGTGCGGCGGGCTTGCGCGGCGACGAGATCGTGGAGGGTCTCCGTGTCCTCGGCTCCGTCCTCGCGGGCGTCGTTCCACTCGATGAGGATCTGATGGCGCTCGACCTCGGTCCACAGCGGGAGGTCCGAGATCCTCCGGTTCGGATCGGCGGCGATGGCTCCGAGCAGGGTGGTGAAGTGCCCGAAGAGGCGCCAGGCGGTCGAGGTGTCGAAGAGGTCCGTGGCGTATTCGAGGGTGAGCGCGAGGCCGCTCGCAATCTCGGAGGAGAGGAAGGAGAGGTCGAACTTGGCCGTGGGGCTGACCTGGCCCAGCGGCTCCACCTCCAGGCCGGGCAGGTTCGGCGTCGTCCGCTCCCAGGCGTTCTGGAGCGACAGCATGGCCTGGAAGAGCGGCGTGCGCGACAGGTCCCGCGCGGGGCGCAGCTCCTCGACCAGCTTCTGGAACGGGAGGTCCTGGTGCGCATAGGCGCCGAGCGTCGTCTCCTTCACGCGGGCGAGGAGCTCGCGAAAGGTGGGATCACCGGCCAGGCGTACGCGCAGAACAAGGGTGTTCACAAAGAAGCCGATCAGCGGCTCCAGCTCCTGCCGCGGCCGGTTGGCCACGGGGGTGCCGACCGCGAAATCGTCCTGGCCCGTCATCCGCCGCAGCAGCACGGCGAAGGCGGCGAGGAGGAGCATGAAGAGGGTGCTTCCCTCCCTCTCGCGGAGGGCGCGGAGGGCTTCCATGCGCTCGCGGGGGAGGACGCCGTGGATGTGCTCGCCCCGGCCGCTGGGGAGCGCCGGCCGCGGCCGGTCGGCCGGCAGGTCCAGGGGTCCGGGGAGACCGGCCAGCTCCTCGCGCCACCAGGCGAGCAGCCGTTCGAGCTCCGGGCCGGCGAGCCGTTCCCGCTGCCAATCGGCGTAGTCCGGATACTGGATCGGCAGCTCGGGGAGCGGCGTGCCGGTAGAGAGCGCTCCGATCTCGCGGACGAGCACGCCCAGGGACCAGCCGTCGCTGACCAGGTGGTGCATCGTGAACAGCAGCACGTGCTCCTCGAGCTCCTCGCGCAGGATGGTGGTGCGCAGATGCGGGCCGCGGTCCACGTCGAACGGGTGGAGCGTCTCCGCCGCGGCGATGCGCAGGGTCTCGGCGGCGCGCGCGGCCGCGGGAAGGGCGGAGAGGTCGACCAGCGGCAGCGCGGGCGGCGCCGGCGGCAGCACCCTCTGCCACGGCTCCCCCTCGCTCAGCTCGAAGACCGTGCGCAGCGCCTCGTGGCGGCGGACGGCTCCGGCGAGCGCCGCGGCGATCGCCGGGTGATCGAGCCGGCCGCGCAGGCGCAGGGCGTACGGCAGGTGATAGGCGGGCTGGCCGGGCTCCAGGTGGGCCAGGAACCAGAGGCGCCGCTGGGCGAAGGAGAGCGGGAAGCGGCCATCCCCGTCCCGCCGCGGGCTGCGCGGGATCGCCTCCTCGCGCTTGCGGCGCTCTTCGAGACGGCGCAGCAGAAGCTTCTGCTTGGCGGGCGAGAGCTGCTCGAAGCCGCGCAGCGGATCGTCGGGTCCGGTCATTCCAGGTCCTTGAAGTTGGAGCGCGGGATCTCCGCGAGCAGCGATTCGAGCTCGTCCTCCGGCAGGCTTTCGAGCTCGGCCATCAGCTCCTCCATGTCGTCCGGCCCTTGAGGGCCGGTGTCTGCCGGAAGCGTGAGGCCGGCCGCGAGCTCGGCCACGGTCTGGCGCTCGAAGATCTGGTAGGGGCTGAGCGGCAGCCCGGCATCGCGCGCCGCGGAGATCACCCGGACGCTCAGGATCGAATCGCCGCCGAGGCGAAAGAAATTATCGTGGACGCCCACGCGAGAGACGCCCAGCATCTCCGCCCAGATCTCCGCCAGGAGCTCCTCGACCGGATCGCGCGGCGCCACGTACCCTTCCGCGCCCGCGGCGCCGCCGGTGGCGTCGGGCCTCGGCAGGGCACGGTGGTCGACTTTGCCGTTCGGCGTGCGCGGCAAGGCGGGCAGGTGGGCCCAGAGGGCCGGGATCATGTGGCGGGGGAGACGGTCGAGCAGGGCGCTCCGCGCTGTTTCCAGCAGAGCTTTGCCGTCGATCCCGTCCGCCGGCACGAGCCAGGCGGCGAGCCGTTCGTCGCGGACGCCAACGGCCACTTCGGCAACGCCGGGCATCTCGGCGAGCGCCGCCTCGACCTCGGCCGGCTCCACACGGAAGCCGCGCACCTTGACCTGGCGGTCGGCGCGGCCGAGGAATTCGAGCAGCCCGGCCGCGCGCCAGCGGACGAGGTCGCCGGTGCGGTACATCCGCCCTCCGGGGTCCTGGGCGAACGGATCGGGCACGAAGCGCTCCGCGGTCAGCTCCGGCCGGTCCAGATAGCCGCGGGCCAGCCCCTCGCCCGCCAGATACAGCTCGCCGCGCGCACCCAGGGGGACGGGCCGCAGGCCACGGCCGAGAACGTAGGCCTGGGCTCCAGTGAGCGACCGCCCGATCGGCGGCTCCAGGACCTCCCCACGGGGGACCTCTGCCCAGGTGGAGAAGACCGTGTCCTCGGTCGGGCCGTAGAGATTGACCGGCCGGCCGATGCCGCGGGCCTGGATCTTGTCCGCCAGCCGGCGGGAGAACGGCTCGCCGCAGAGAGTGATCGTCCGCACCTTGGGAGGGAGCGGACCCAGCCGCAGCAGCTCGGACAGGGCCGAGGGAACCGTGTTGATCAGCTCCACCTCGCCCGCCGCGGGCAGCTCCGGCAGGGCCAGCGGGTTCTCCGCCACGATCAACGTGCCGCCGCAGGCGAGGGTGCCGAAAAACTCGAACACCGACAGGTCGAAACAGACCGAGGTGGAGAAGAGCACTCCGCCGGCCAGCTCCGGGAAATTCTCGGCCGACCAGCTCACGAAAGCGGCGAGGTTGCGGTGGGTGACGCCCACGGCTTTGGGGCGGCCGGTGGAGCCGGAGGTGTAGATCAAATAGGCCAGCGTATCGGCTCCCGGGCCCTCACCCCCGGCCCCTCTCCCGCGAGCGGGAGAGGGGAGAGGGTTAGAAAGGTCTGGGGTTGGCGAAATCCTGACCAACCTGCACCTCTCTCCCGCTTGCGGGAGAGGGGCCGGGGGTGAGGGCTCCAGCACCACCGCCGCCCCGCAATCCTCCAACATCCACCCGATCCGCTCCTCCGGCCACGCCGGGTCCAGCGGCACGTACGCTGCTCCCGCCGTGAGCACCCCCAGGATCGAGGCGACCAGCTCGGCCGAGCGGGGGAGGCGCACCGCCACCCGGTCTTCGGGGCCGACGCCGAGGCGCCGCAGGCGTTCCGCCAGGTCGGCGGCCCGCCGGGCCAGCTCGCGGTAGGTCCAGCGCTCGGTGCCGTCGATGACGGCGACGGCTTCCGGGGTGCGAGCTGCCTGCGCCGCGAACCGCTCGTGCATGGGCGTGAGATCGCCGCCGTTGAGATCGATCGTGCCGGTGTCGTTCCACTCCCGCAGCACCTGGTGGAGAGTCGCTTCGCTCGCGACCGGCAGCGCGGAGAGGGGGGCTTCCGAGCCGGCGAGCACCGCGTCGGTCAGGGTCAGGAAGCTCTCGCCGAAGCGCACGATGGTCGGGGTGTCGAACAGGTCGGCGTTGAATTCCAGATAGCCGTGGTGCCCGTCGGGACCGTCCCAGAGGGCGAGAGTCAGCTCGGAGGCCGAGGCCTCGGGATCGAGATCCACCGGAGCCATGCGTGCGCCGCCGAGGTCCGCGGACACGGCGGGCGGCGCCTCCTGGAGGAGGAGGGTCACCTGCGCCACCGGCGGACGGCTCGTATCGCGCTCGGGCCGCAGGGCCTCGATCAGCTTGCCGAACGGGAGGTCCTGGTGCGCGAGGGCTCCGAGAGCCACCTGCCGGACGCGCTCCAGCAGCTCCGGAAAGGCCGGATCCCCTCCCAGGTCCGTGGAGAAGACGATCCGGGTCAGGAAGAAGCCGAGGAGCCGGTGCAGCTCCGGGCGGTTCCGGTTGAGGTTCGGCGCTCCCACGAGGACCCGCTCCTGGCCGGCTTGCCTGGAGAGCAGGATCTGGAAGAGCGCCAGGATCACCATGAAGGGCGTGGCCTGGTGCCTCTGGGCGAGCGCCTTGATCCCCGCGGTCCGGGCGCGGGAGAGCGCCAGGGGGACGCGCCGGCCGCGCGTCGTCGTGTGCGCCGGCCGCGGCCGGTCGGTGGGCAGGTCGAGGACCAGCGGCGCTCCCGCGAGGTGGCGGGTCCAGTACTCCAGGTGCTCCCGCAGAGCGTCTCCGGAGAGCAGGGCGCGCTGCCAGAGCGCGAAGTCGGCGAACTGCACCGGCAGCTCGGGCAGAGGGGACGGGCGGCCGGCCGCCAGCGCGGGGTAGAGGACGGCCATCTCTCCCCAGAAGATCTGGGAGGAATACCCGTCGGTCACGATGTGATGGGCGACCAGGCCCCATTCGTGGAGGCGCGGCTCCCGGCGGATCAGCCAGGCGCGGAGCACCGGACCGCCGGCGAGGTCGAAGGGGAGGCGCTCCGCCCGCAACGAGACCCGCCGGGCTTCCGCTTCCCGCCTCTCCTCCGGCAGACCGCTCAGGTCGATCAGCGGCAACGGCACGGGCGCGGGCGGATCCACCACCTGCAACGGCTGCCCGTACCGCGCCGGGAACGTGGTGCGCCAGGCTTCGTGGCGGCGCACGACCTCGGTCAGGCAGGCCGCCAGCACCCGGGCGTCGAGAGGCCCCTCGAGGCGGGTCACCATGCCGAGGTTGTAGGAGACGTCCGTGGGATCGAGCTGGTGCAGGAACCAGAGGCGCTCCTGGTCGATGGACAGCGGCCAGCCGTCTCCGCCCGGGGGGCGCCGCGCCAGCGGCGGGGGCTCGGGGCGCCGGGCGCTTTCCTGCTTCCGGCGCAGGACCTCGAACAGCTCGCGCTGGGCCGGGCTGAGCGTGGAGAGACGGTCGTCGAGGCTCACGGGAAGCTCCCTTCGGGCCCCTGCTCGCCGGGCAGCTCGGCGAGCAGCGATTCGACCTGATCGTCGGACAGCCCATCGAGCTCGGCCATCAGATGCGCCAGATCGTCCGGATTCTCCGCGCGCAGGCGCAGAGCCAGGATCTCCTGGGCGAGCGCCGCGAGATCCTCGGCCTCGAAGATGGCCGGCAGCGAGATCTCCACCCCGAGCTGGTCGCGGACGCGGACCATGAGCCGCGTCGCCAGCAGGGAGTGCCCGCCGAGCTCGAAGAAGTTGTCGCCGCGGCCGATCCGCTCGACGTGGAGGAGCTCGCTCCAGATGCCGGCGAGGGTCTCCTCGGCGTCGTTGGCCGGCGCCTCGAACGGCCGGCCGTCGCCGGATGCGTCGGGGACGCGGGCCGCGAGAGCGCGGCGGTCCGCCTTGCCGCCCGGCAGGCGCGGCAGATCGGGGACGACGACGAGGTCCGCGGGCACCGCGGCCGCGGGCAGGCGCTCGCGAAGCCACATCCGCAGGTCACCCACGGGGACCGGAGATCCATCCATCGCGATCCAGGCCGCGAGCCGGGTCTCGCCCGGCGCGTCCATGCGGGCGGTGACGACCGCGTCGCGCACCGCGGGATGACGGCGCAGCACGGCCTCGATCTCGCCCAGCTCGATCCGGATGCCGCGGACTTTGACCTGCGTGTCGATCCGCCCGCGGTGCTCCAGGCGGCCGTCGGTCCGCAGCCGCACGAGATCGCCGGTGCGGTAGAGGCGCTCGCCCGGCGTGGCGGCGAACGGATGCGGCAGGAACCGCTCCGCCGTGAGGTCCGGCCGGCCGAGATAGCCGCGCGCCAGGCCGATCCCCGCCAGGCAGAGCTCGCCCACGCCACCCGGGGGGACCAGCCGCCCGTCCGGGTCGAGCACGAGGGTGCCCACGCCGGGGAGGGGCTGTCCCAGGGTGATCGGGTCGCCAGGGGCGATGCGGGCCGCCGTGGCATTGGCCGTGGCTTCGGTGGGGCCATAGAGGTTCCAGATCTCGACGCGCGGCAGCAGACGGCGGGTCCGTTCGACCAGCTCGGGGGGGAGCGCCTCGCCGCCCAGCAGGACGCGCTGGAGCGCATCCGGCAGAGGTGCGTCGCCGGATTCGACCGCTTCCAGGACGGCGCTCCATAGGGCCGGCACGCCGTTGAACGCCGTGAAACGTTCCGTGGCGAGAGCTGAGGCTAAAGCCGCCGGCTGGGTCGCCGTCTCCTCGGGCAGGATGTGGACCTCGCGGCCGGCGAGCAAGGGTCCGAGGAGCTGCTTGAGGGAGGCGTCGAAGGTCAGGCCGCTGGTGGCGGGCAGGCGGTGGTCGATAGGGCCGAGGAGGACCTCGTCCACCCAGGCCAGGTAGGAGGCGAGGGCGGCGTGGTCGACGACGACCCCCTTGGGGGTGCCGGTGGAGCCGGAGGTGTAGAGGGCGTAGGCGGCGGAGGGGCCCTCACCCCCGGCCCCTCTCCCGCGAGCGGGAGAGGGGTGTAGGTTAGAAGGTTCGTCGCTTGCGGAGCCAGGTAACCCTCTCCCCTCTCCCGCTTGCGGGAGAGGGGCCGGGGGTGAGGGCCCCTCCACGACCGCTATGCAATCCCGCAGGATCACCTCCCTTCGTTCGCGTGGATGGGAGGGATCGAGCGGCACCCAGGCGGCTCCCGTCTTCCAGATCCCCAGCACTCCGACGAGCAGGTGGGCCGAGCGGGTGGCGGTCAGGCCGACGAACGATTCCGGGCCGGCGCCGAGGGTGTACAGCTCCCGGGCGCGCTCGCTCGCCCGGCGGTCCAGCTCGGCGAAGGTCAGGGTTTCGGCGGCGTCGCGCACGGCGGGGGCGTCCGGCGTTGCGGCGACCCAGTGCTCGAAGCGTTGGAGGGCGTGGTCCTCTGGAGGGGTTACGGAGCGTATGGGTCGGCTGAGCTGCTCGCGCTCGGCGCCCGACAGCAGCTCGAAGCCCTCCAGGGGGAGGTCCGGGCCGGCGACGAAGCGGTCGAGCAGGCGCGTGAGCCAGGCGAGGAGGCGGTCTCCGGTGGCGGGCTCCAGGCGGCGGTCGTGGGTGATCCGCAGGCGCAGGCGGGCTCCGGGGATGATGGCCAGCGAGAGAGGGAAGCTCGTGCGCTCCACGGCGTGCACGTCCGCCAGCTCCAGGGCGCCGGTGCGCTCCGCGACGGCCGGGTCGAGCGGGTAGTTCTCGAACACGAGCAGGCTCTGGAAGAGCGGCTCGCGCCCCGCGGCTCCGCTCCAGCGCTGGACCTCGGCGAGCGGCGCCTGCTCGTGGTGTCGCGCCTCGCTCTGGGCGCTCTGGATCGCTGCGAGCCAGGCGGCCAGCGGCCGGGCCGGATCGGCTTCGATCCGCACCGGCAGTGTGTTGATGAAGAGGCCGATGGCGCTCTCGAATCCCGGCAGCTCGGGGGGACGGCCGGCGGCCACCGCGCCGAAGACCACCTCGCGCTCGCCGCTCCAGCGGGAGAGGAGGAGAGCCCACGCGCCCTGGAGCACGGTGTTCAGGGTCAACCCCCGCTCCCGCGCGAAGGCGGCGAGGGCGGCCGTCGCCGGCTCGGGGAGGAGGATCTCGTGCTGCGCGAACTCGTCGGCGCGCGCGGACGGCGGCGCCGTCGTGTCCCACGGGAGCGGCGTCGGACCGCTGATCCCCGCCAGGGCCTGACGCCAGTAGCGCTCGTCGGCCGCGCGGTCGCGCCGCGCCAGCCAGGCCACGAAATCGCGGTAGGTGAGGGCCGGCGGCGGCAGACATGGTTTTTCTTGATCGAGGGGCTGATAGAGGGCGAAGACGTCGGCGAACAGCGGCGGCAGGCTCCAGCCGTCCACCAGCAGGTGGTGGAAGCTCCAGACGAACCGGTGCTCGCGCTCATCCGTGCGCAGGAGAGCGGCCCGCATCAGGGGCGCGCGGCGGAGGTCGAACGGGTTGCGCCGGTCCGCGGCGGCGAACGTGGCCAGCCGTGCGTCCGGGTCCGCCATCCCCCTCCAGTCCTCTTCGGTCCAGGGCATCTCGACCCCGCGGCGCACCACCTGGAGCGGCTCGTCGAGCCCTTTCCAGAGGAAGGACGTGCGCAGCACCCCATGGCGGTCCACGAGCCTCTGCCAGGCACGGCGGAAGGCTTCGGCATCGAGATCGCCGCGGAGCGTGCAGGTGATCTGCTCGAAGTAGATCTCGGTCGCCGGAGCGTAGAGGCCATGGAACAGGAGCCCGGCCTGCATGGGGGAGAGGGGATAGAGGTCCTCGATCGCCGGATCGCCGGCCAGCAGCCGGTCGAGGACCTCCGGGTCGAGCCCCGCCAGCGAGAAGGCGGATGGCGCCACGGTGCCCGGCGCGGGGCGCTCTTCGACCCGCTCCGCGGCGGCGGCAAGCTCGGCCACGGTCTGGCGCTCGAAGACCTGGCGCGGGCTGATCTCCAGGCCGGCCTGGCGCGCGCGGGCCACCACCCGGATGCTCAGGATCGAATCGCCGCCGAGGCGGAAGAAGTTGTCGTGCACGCCGACACGCGGGAGCCCCAGGATCTCCGCCCAGATTCCCGCCAGAAGCTCCTCG
>Ga0126309_10000154_pt1 | contig 23104 bp, 18 predicted proteins | sample Plot56_FD_92541 | JGI IMG/M metagenome (GOLD analysis project Ga0126309, IMG submission 92541) | Serpentine soil microbial communities from UC McLaughlin Reserve, CA, USA - Plot56 | ecosystem: Environmental > Terrestrial > Soil > Grasslands | place: USA: UC McLaughlin Reserve, Lake County...
TCGGCGCTCGTGTCGTAGTAGATGATGCTGACCGTCCCGTTGGTCTCGTCCACGACCAGCCGCGGGTTGAACTGATCATTGGGGCAGGTTGAATCATTGATCTTGACCGGCGTCGACCAGGTGGCGCCGCCGTCCGCGGAGCGCGAGAACCAGATGCGGGTCTTGTCGCCTGAAAGATCGGTCCACGAGGCGTAGACCATGTTCTTGGTGGCGGTGCGCCAGGCGCCGGCCGAGACGTAGATCAATGCTTTTCGTTGGGCGAAGGCCGGCACCGAAATCCTATAGGAGGCAGTCGTCCTGGCGATGGACACCGGGGTGGAGAAGCTCGCGCCGCCATTGGTGGATTTGGTGAATAACAACTGAGGAGGATTGGTGCTGTTGCCGGTGTCGGGCCAGAAGCCGAACACGTCACCGTAGGCATTGGTCGTCACGTCTCCACCGATCGCCGTGCCTTTGGTCTCGATCCCGCTCACCTGGATCGGCGTATCCCAGTTGCCGCCGGGAAGCTTCCGGTTCATGAAGGCCGACGAGCCGTTGTTCCAGATCGCATAGAGGGTATCGCGGTAGGGGGACGCGGCACTGTGGTCGACCCAGACCATCGATTTGTCTACGGCCGTCTGGGATCCCGAAGCCACGCCCTCGTAGGTCCAGGTTTGCCCGCCATTGGTCGACTTGTAGGTCTGCAGCCGGATGGTCCCGCCGGAGCTGGTGCCCAGAGTCGTGGACCATGCGTTGCCGTTGGAGTCCCAGCCGGCCGTGGGGTTCAGGTGAAGGACGTCTCCGGTGGCCAGGGGCAGGACCGTCTGTCCCCAGGTCGCGCCGCTGTCGCTCGACCAGTATTGTCCCTGGTGGCCGCTCCCCGGAACATTGTTGGACGCGGCGATGATGCGCTGCGAGTTCGAGGAGTCGATCCGGATGTCCGACCCGCTCCGGGGTGTCGTCTGGGCACCGGAGATTCGCAGGTTGGGCCCGACCGCGATGCGGCCGGGCTTGGGGAGGACCGACTTCTCCGGCGGACCGGGAAGGAGATCCTGGTGGGCCAGCATCCATGCGTAGATCCCGTGGAGCGCGAGCGGGTAGCCGCCCGTGGGATCCTCGGCGGAATCTTCGATCTCGGGATGGGCCTTGCGCCAGAAGACGCGGAGCCAGAGGGGGATGCCAAGGCCGTCCTGTGCCTCGTCGCGGCGGAGCAGGCGGAAGTCCTGGTTGGCCTGGATGAGCCTTTCCAGGGCGCTGCCGGGCACGATCCGGTCGCGGGCGAGCTGCTGCTCGAGAGTGGGCCATGGGGGAGGCGCGGCCAGGGCGGCGCTCGCGGAAAAGAAGAGGACGACAGCCAGGGAGGTCTTGGACCGCATCGGCTCTCCTTTCTTGGAGTGGATGAGAAAGACTAGTATTGCTCTTCTTTCCGGGAGAAGATAGCTACGAGGAATACATGAAAGCTTTGATCTTTGAGGAAGTTCGTCAGGTCGGTTACGCGACCGTGCCCGATCCGGAGATCCTCGATCCGGGCGACGTGATCGTCCGCGTCGAGGCCGCCGGGATCTGCGGCTCGGATCTCCATGCCTACCGCGGTCTGGAGACCGGGCTCGATCCCGGGACCGTCATGGGGCATGAATTCGCCGGTGAGGTGGTGGAGGCCGGGACCGGCGTCGCGCGGCTCCGGCCGGGAGATCAGGTCGTGAGTCCGTTCACCACGAGCTGCGGCACGTGCTTCTATTGCCGCGCCGGCCTCACCGCTCGCTGTGAGCGGGGCCAGCTCTTCGGCTGGGTGGAGGAGGGGAAGGGGCTCCAGGGCACCCAGGCCGAGCTCGTCCGCGTGCCGCTGGCGGACGCGACCCTGGTGCGGATCCCTGAAGGGACTCCCGCCGAGACCGCGCTCTTTGCCGGAGACAACCTGGCGACGGGCTGGTTCGGCGCCGAGTCCGCGGGCGCCGGCCCGGGACGCGTCGTGGCGGTGGTCGGCTGCGGTCCGGTGGGCCTGATGGCGGTGATGGCCGCCCGCGAGCTGGGGGCGGAGCGTGTCTTCGCCGTGGACGCGCTTCCCGAGCGTCTGGCTCTCGCGGAACACTGGGGTGCCACGGCCATCGAGGGGAGCGGCGATCCGGCCGGCCGCATCCGCGAAGCCACGGAAGGGAGAGGCGCCGATGCGGTCGTGGAGGCCGTGGGGAGTCAGCAGTCGACCCGGCTCGCCTTCGACCTGGTCCGGCCCGGGGGGACGATCGCCGCCCTGGGCGTGCACACCGAGCTGCACCTGGCGATCGCGCCGACCGAGATGTATGACAAGAATCTCACCTACCGCGCCGGCCGCGCTCCGGCCCGGAGCTACATGGAAAGACTGCTCCCGTTGATCCGTTCCGGCCGCTATGACCTGGGAGCGCTGATCTCCCACCGCCTGCCTCTGAGCGATGGGCCGCGCGGGTATGACTTGTTTGACCGCAAGCTGGAGGGGTGCACGAAGGTGGTGCTGCGGCCCTGATCAATCCCCCGGCAACACCTCAAGAACCATCATCTCGTCCCGGTTCAGGAGCTGCGATCCCTCGATCGTCGTCCCGGTGGCTTTGAAGTTGCGGTTCGTGGTGGCGCCCCAGCCTTCGAGGAGCAGAAGGGCCACGGCGAGGCCGCCCAAAATTTTGAGAAAGCGGGGTGAGGGATCGGTCTCGTCCGGTGGGACCAGGCGCCAGCCTTCGCCGCGATGCGTGAAGCGGCGGGCGATGGCGGTCAGGGCGGCGGCGGGGAAGGTGAGCCAGAGGGGGAGATAGAGCAGCCCCTGGCGCACGTAGCCGAAGAAGAGCCCCGTGGACACCAGGCCCACGCAGGTCATCAAGAGGACCAGCGCACCCCAGCGGCGCGGGCCTCCCGCCGTGCCCAGGCAGAGCGCCAGTCCCAGAACGGCGAGCAGCAGGTTGATCCACACGGCGAGAGTCGAGTGCGGGACGAAAACGTCCACCGGCCGGCGGAAGCCGTGCAGGCCTCCCGGCACGTCCCACTGCGTCCAGCCCAGGCGCCAGGCCTCGAAGAAATGACCCCATTTCCTGCCGAGGAGTTGCAGCGCGGCGCCGGGGTTCTCAAGCGCCCAGTCGCGCGCCATCTCGTCGCCGTGGAGGATGAACCGCAGGTGCTGCGGGTCTTTCAGGTCGAGGACGCCGGAGTGGGAGGACGAGCTGAGGAAGGCGCGCGAGAAGGTGCCGTCCGCCTGCGGATTATTCGCCAGGGCCAGGTTGATCGGTCCGTAGATGGTCAGCGGAACGAACGTGGGGAGCGGCTCCGCGAGCGCCAGCCGCTCGTTGGTCTCGGACAGGCGGACCGCGTTGCGCACCGTCCACGGCGCCACGGCGAGCACCCAGCCGATCAAGACCAGCGCCCAGGGACGGAGCCCCGCGAGGTTCCAACTCCTCGGCGCTCCCGCCTCCCGCGACGCCCGGAGCCAACCCCAGAGCCCGACGCTGCCCAGGATCAGCCCGACGAGCGCGCCCTCGACGCGGATCAGCGCCAGCGCTCCCAGCAGGAGGCCGAGGAGGAGGGCTCCCGCCGGTCCGGCCCGGCGCGGCGCGTTTTGCAAAGACGACCGATCGAGAGGCGCGGAGAGCGGATGCTCGAAACGGCGCGTCCAGAACAACAGGCAGAGGAGAAAGAGCGTCTGATACGTCCCTTCGGTCACCGGGGCCACATGGAGCACGTACAGGCCGAAGCTGTAGATCCCCAGGAACGCGGCGAGGAGAGCCACGGTCCGCCCGACGTAGGGCCGGGCGAGCAGATAAAGGAGCCCGATCGAGGCGCTGCCGATCAGCGCGACGACGGCCTTCTCGGCGAAGTAGGGGACCTTGTCCGCCGGACCGCTCGCTCCGAGAAGCCCATGCACGAAGGCGAGGACGTAGGCGAACCCGGGCGGATGGAACGGAATGCCGTTGTCGTAGGGCGTCCCTCCGAGGATCGCCCGGGCATAGTTGTAGAAGACTTCCGAGTCCCCTTCGTAGAAGAACGTGTAGGCCCAATCCCAGTCGCGGTTGGAGCGCAGGAAGGCGAGCCGGTGAAGCCACGAAAGAAGCGTCAGGCCCACGGCGATCCAGCCGTCGCGGAAGGCCGGCCGCAGGGTCTTTCGCGGCGTTTTCTGCTCACGCTTGCGTTGGCTCAAGGTCAGGAGAGGATAGCAGAGAGCCCTCACCTCTTGGTTGACCCATCGGACGGATCGGTCTGATTGGACTGATCCGTCCGCTGGGAGGGGGTGAGGGCTCCTACGCCGTGCAGGTCGGCCGGGCGCCGCAGGCGATGCCGTGGGCGTTGAAGGCGTCCCAGATCCGGCAGGCGTTCGGCGTGCCGTTCGCCAGGTTGCCGTCGTCGTCGTCCGCGCTCAGGTAGACGGTGTACCAGTTCGTCGAGCCGCAACCGTCGACCACCGCGGCCGGGTTGCACGTGCCGCCCGAGACGACGCGGTAGGCGCTCTTGCTCGGAGTCAGGCTTTTGTACCAGATCGCGTCCATGGCCGCCCAGCCGGCGGTGGTGCCATAGCGGGTGATGAGCTGCTGCGTGAGGTCCCAGTTGGCCGAGGAGGCGATGTAGCTCTCGCAATGCCCCTCGTAGCCCATGGGGCCCCGGTAGGCGCTGCCGCTCGCGGTGTTGTAGGGGCAGGAGTAGCGGTCGCAGTTGATGCCGTTGTTGTCCGCCACGGTGCTCGGCTTGGCGATCGTCTTGGTGCCCTGGGTCGAGAACTCCCTCACGTCGCGCACGCCGGTGCAGGCGGTGCAGTTCGCGCAGTTGACGCCGGGCCGGAAGTTCTTGCCGATGCAGGGGACCTTGGTCTCCAGGAAGGCGAAGGTGTCACCCACCGCCTCGCCGGTTCCCTTGTCGGCCGCCGAGCCGCCCGAGTTGGTGTCCATGCCATGGCCCCACTCGTGGAGGAAGACCGCGGCGATCTCGCCGGTGTTCGAGCAGCCGCCGCCGGAACGGTAGAAGTTCACCGTGCTGCCGTTCCAGAAGGCGTTGCAGGTCAGGTTGATGTTCATGTTGGCGGTCAGCGTGCCGTTCAACCAGGTGTTGGTCGGCAGGAAGCTGGAGGCCTTCCGGTTGATGTTGGTCAGGTGGTAGAAGCCGGAGCGCGCCGCGTGCGTGTTGCCCGCGCCGCCCGAGCCCGGGGTGGTGCAGTCGGTGCCGCCGCTGGTGCCGAAGGCGAGGTTGCCAGTCGAGCTGTCCGACTTCGAGATCGAGCCGCAGGCGTCGGAGATCCGGATGTACTTGCCGCTCAGCGTCGAGGTGGCGGTGCCGCTGCCGTAGGTGTAGACGCCGTTGGCGTCGGTGACCTTGGTGGTGCCGTTGGTCACGTTGTTGAAGGGGAAGCCGCGGACCACCTCGGCGTCGGTGTTGGTCTCGGGATAGATCCCGCCGTTCACCGTGGCGTAATCGTTCATGTCGACGAGCTCGAGCACCCGGCCGCTCCGGGCGTTCACCCGGGCCCGCCAGGTCGCCGGGTCACCCTGGAGCCGGAAGGAGACTTCCCAGACCAGGCGGTGCTGATAGCCGGTGCCCGGCTTGCCGTTGAAGGCCTCGCCCGGCCGCTCGCCCGTGGTCAGGACCGGGAGGAGCTCCAGGCGGCCCGGCTCCAGGATCTCGCCGAGCTCGGAGACCTTGAACCCGCCGGCCCGGAGCGCCGCGGCGATCGCCGCCGCCGGGTCGAGCCGGGGCTTGGTGCTCGAGCGCACCGGGGCCACCTTCTCGGTGCCGAACTGCACCAGGTTGCCATTGTTGATGCGGAAGTAGGCGTTCGCCCCTTCGACGGGGATGCCGCGGTGGAACTGCTGCAGCTCGACGAGCCAGAGCTGCTTGTCCCGCCCGACGTTGCCGCTCGCCTGGGCGCTCAGACGGAATTCACTGCCTTCGACCACGAACAGCTCGGGGAATCTCCCCATGAAGCTGCGCACCAGCGACTCCACGTCGGCCAGTTGGAGGTCGCCGGCCTGGCGGACCGGCAGATCGGCCCGCACCAGCGTGTTGCCCCGGCCCGGCAGCATCGGCACGCCGACGCCCTGGATCAGGTTGGCGCGGTCGCTGCGGCGGTCCCAGCGGACCTCCCACTCCTGGCCGTGGTGAGCGAAGAAGCTCTCCAGGGCTCGCAGGGACGGAATTGCCGCACCGAGCTCATAGATCTTCGCGGAGGGCTGGACGTCCAGCTCCGGCGAGGTGAAGGCGCGCGCGAAAAGAGGAGAGGCATCGGGTCCCTCGGCGGGCTCGATGGCGAAGGACAGCGACGGAAGGATCAGAAAAACCAGGAAGACAAAAAACGAAATCCGTTTCGATGCAGAACGATCGAACACTTCGTTGCCTCCTTGTCAAAAGGTTTTTTTGTCCCGAGCTCATAGAGCCCTCACCCCCGGCCCCTCTCCCGCTTGCGGGAGAGGGGCCGGGGGTGAGGGCCTCTTTCTAGCTCGTGCAGACCGGCCGCGCGCCGCAGGCGATGCCGTGGGCGTTGAAGGCGTCCCAGATGCGGCAGGCGTTCGGCGTGCCGTTCGCCAGGTTGCCGTCGTTGTCGTCCGCCGCCAGGTACACGGTGTACCAGTTCGCCGCGCCGCAGCCGTTCACCGTCGCCGCCGGATTGCATTTGCCTCCCGAGACGACCTGATAGGCGCTCTTGCTCGGCGTCAGGCTCTTGTACCAGATGGCATCCATCGCGGCCCAGCCGGCGGTGGTGCCGTAGCGGGTGATGAGCTGCTGCGCGAGGTCCCAGTTCGCGGAGCTGGCGATATAGCTCTCGCAGTGCCCTTCGTAGCCCATCGGACCCTGATAGGCGCCGATGAAGACGAACTGGTAGTAGGGGCAGGAGTAGCGGTCGCAGTTGATGCCGTTGTTGTCCGCCACGGTGCTCGGCTTGGCGATCGTCTTCGTGCCCTGAGTCGAGAACTCCTTGACGTCGCGCACGCCCGTGCAGGCCGTGCAGTTGGCGCAGTTCACGCCCGGCTGGAAGTTCTTGCCGATGCAGCTCGACTTCGTCTCCAGGAAGGCGAAGGTGTCGCCGAGGGCCTCGCCGGAGCCCTTGTCGCTCGCCGCGCCGCCCGCGTTGGTGTCCATCCCATGGCCCCACTCGTGGAGGAAGACCGCCGCGATCTCGCCTGTGTTCGAGCAGCCGCCGCCGGAGCGGTAGAAGTTCACCGTGCTGCCGTCCCAGTAAGCGTTGCAGGTCGAGTTGATGTTCATGTTGGCGGTCAGTGTGCCGTTCAGCCACGCGTTGCCCGGCAGGAAGCCGGTCGCCTTCCGGTTGATGTTCGTCAGGTGGTAGAAGCCGGAGCGCGCCGAGTGCGTGTTGCCCGCGCCGCCGACGCCCGGCGTCGTGCAGTCGGTGCCGGCGCTCGTGCCGAAGGCAAGGTTGCCGGTCGAGCTGTTCGACAGCGAGATCGCGCCGCAATTGTCGGTGATCTTGATGTACTTGCCGTTCAGCGTCGAGGTGGCCGTGCCGCCGCTGTAGTCATAGTTGCCGCTGGCGTCCGTCGTCTTGGTCGTGCTGTTCGTCACGTTGTTCGACGGGAAGCCGCGGACGACCTCGGCGTCTGTATTGGTCTCCGGATAAATGCCGCCCGAGACCTGCGCCGTCACGTAGTAATTGCGGTCGAGGACTTCCAGGACGCGGCCGCTGCGCGCGTTCACCAGCGCCTGCCAGGTGGCCGCTTCGCCCTGACGGCGGAAGGCCACTTCCCAGACGAGGCGGTGCTGGTAGCCGGTGCCCGGAATGCCGCGGAACGCTTCGGCCGGCCGCTCGCCCGTGGTCAGCACCGGGACGTACTTGAGGCGGCCCGGCTCGACGATCTGGCTGACCTCGGAGAGCTTGAAGCCGGTCGCTTCGAGCACCTTCTGGAGCGCCGCCGCCGCGTCGAGCTTCGGCTTCGAGCTGGCGAACACGGGCGCGACGTTCTCGCTGCCGAACTGGATCAGATTGCCGTTGTTGACCCGGAAGAAGAGGCTGGACCCATCGACCGGGAGGCCGTTGTGCACCTGCTGGAACTCGACGAACCACAGGTCGTTGCCGACCTTGGCGCTGGAGCGTGGGTTCAAGCGGAATGCGCTCCCCTCGACCGTGAACAGCTCGGGGAAGCGGCCCATGAAGCCGCGCAGCAGGACCTCCATGTCGGCCATCCGGAGCTCGCCGGCGGCCAGGACCGGGAGATCGGCGCGGGTCAGACTGTTGCCGCGGCCGGGGAGCAGAGGCACGCCCACGCCCTGGATCAGGTTGGCGCGGTTGCTGCGCCGGTCCCAGCGGACCTCCCACTCGTTGGAGTGGTGGGCGAAGAAGCTTTCCACAGCGCGCAGCGAGGCGACGTCCGCCCCCATCTTGTAGGTATCGACCGACGGATGGACCTCGAGCTCGGCCGAGGTGAAGGCGGTGCCGTTGATCCGGACCGTCTCGCCCGGCTCTGGAGGCTGGATGGCGAACGAGACCGACGGGACGGCCAGGACCGCCGCGACGGCAAAGACAGCTAGAGGCTTCGACAAAAAGCGGGTGGACACGTCGTTCTCTCCTTGGTTGGTCGGAAGATAAAGATGAAGACTGCTCCGTCGAAAAGAGCCCTCGGCGGGAGCCGAGCCGGGACCTGTCGGCACGCAAAAAGGGCTGACAGGCCCGGCCGCCGCCCGGAGAATCGCTACCTCACTCCGCCCGGCGTTTGTCACTCGACTGCCAGGGGCTCGTCATTTTTCTCCCCTATCTGTAGGAGTACGCAAAACCCCCGGCAGCGGGACAACTTGCCTGTATGTCAGGAAAGGCGCAAGAGCATCCTCACTCGATCACCACCCCGGTGAGATCTTCCGCCGGCTCGGGTTGGCCGATGTCGAGCTTCTCCAGCGTCTCGACGAGGACGGTGGCGATCACCAGGTTGCGGTACCACTTCTTGTCCGCGGGGACGACATACCAGGGGGCCTCGCGGGTGCTGGTGCGGGCGAGGAGATCCTCGTAGGCCTCCATGTACTGGTCCCAGAGGGCGCGGTCCTCCAGATCCCCCTTGCGGAACTTCCAACGCTTCTCCGGGTTGTCGAGCCGCTCCTGGAGACGCTCTTTCTGTTCCTTCTTGCTGATGTGGAGGAAGAACTTGAGGATGGTGGTACCGGTCTCGGTGAGCAGCCGCTCGAAGTCGTTGATCTCGTCGTAGCGGGCGCGCCAGACCTTCTCGGGGACGAGATTGCGCACGCGGGGCACCAGGACGTCCTCGTAGTGGCTGCGGTTGAAGATCACGATCTCGCCGCGGCCGGGGACCTGGGCGTGAATCCGCCAGAGGAAGTCGTGGTCGAGCTCTTCCGCGGTCGGGGCCTTGAACGGGACTGCCCGCACGCCCATCGGGTTGACCCCCTCGAAGACCTTGCGGATGACGCCGTCCTTGCCGCTCGTGTCCATCCCCTGAAGGACCACCAGCACCTTGTGCTTGTGCTCGGCCCAGAGGCGCTCCTGAATCAGCTCCAGTCGCCCGTTCAGGTCGGCGAACACCGCCTCGGTGTCGGTCTTCTTCGCCGCCGAGGTGTCCCCTGGGTCGTACTTTGCGAGATGAACCTTGCTGCCGGGCGCGATCCGGTACCGCTTGAGCTTCATGGCGCCTCCCTTGGAGAGGACCCGAAACTACCACATTCGATCATCAGACCGATCGGTCGGATCCGTCGGATCGGTCCGATGATCGGTCGAATCGGAATCCCCCGGCCCGCGGGACCTGTTGTTGCAAGAGGAGGGTGCTGCCATGAGCAACGGAATCGTGCGGGTCTGTCCATCCTGTGGCAAGAAGAACCGGGTGCTGTGGTCCCGGTTGGGCGATGGCGCGCGCTGCGGCGCCTGCGGGGCCGAGCTGCCGGCGCCGGCCGAGCCGGTCGAGGTGGATCAGGGGAGCGAGCTCGACGGCGTGCTCCGGGAGAGCGGCGTGCCCGTGCTGGTCGACTTCTGGGCCCCCTGGTGCGGACCCTGCCGCACCGTGGCCCCCGAGATCGCCAAGGTCGCCGGGCGCAACGCCGGCAAGCTCCTTGTCGTGAAGGTCAACACCGACGTCGACCCGGCGGTGGGGGCGCGCCACAAGATCCAGGGGATCCCGACCATGGCCGTCTTCCAGCGCGGCCACGAGGTCGCCCGCACGAGCGGCGCCCGGCCGGCGGCGCAGATCGAAGGGTTCCTGCGGCAGGCGCTGGGCTGGTGACCTCACCCCCCGACCCCCTCTCCCATCGCCCACCCTCCGACCGGGAGAGGGGGAGAAAGAACCGCGATCTGCAATTTTCCCCCTCTCCCGGGGGCTGGGTGGGCGATGGGAGAGGGGGGCCAGGGGGGTGAGGTCCTACTCGCCCGCCGGCGTCTCGTACTTCTCCAGCGTCTCCGCGCTCTCGAAGTACAGCACCTTGCCATCCGGCAACACGCCGATCACCGCCGTGGCCTTGTCCACGGTCTTGCCGGTCACCGGGTCGACCGCCTGGCGCGACGCCGGGTCCTTCGCGAGCCGTTCCTTGCACATCTCGCAGCAGCCGTAATAGGTCTTCCCCTCGACCTCGACCGGGATCTGGTCCTTCTCGAAGACCTGGTTGTTGATCATGCAGACCTTCTTGGTCTCGACCCGCTTCAGGGTCGCATGGGCTTTCTCTTTGCCCTCGCCCCCGGCGAAGGCGAGGCCCGCCACCAGGGCGGCGACGGCGAGGACGAGGACGGCCACGCCGAGGCGGCGCGGGGTGCGGTCAGCAGAGGTATCGGGCATAAAAGCTCTCCTTCGGAGGTTGCATGATCTTGAGTCTTGTGCGGCCAGGATCTTCTGGTATCCTCGACGGGCCTTCGGCAGATCCAGGGAGCGCGGCCCCCCTCTTGCCCGGGGGCTGAACAGAAAACATCGGCCGGCGCGCCGATCATTTCATGGAGAGCATTGTGTCCGAAACGAAGCCCCGCATCAACGTGGTCAGCACGATCTTTCTCCTGGGGACCCTTGCGATTGCCCTCGTCGGAACGCCGTGGTACATCCTCACGCACGGCCTCGGCTGGCCGGAGACCCTGACGTTCCTGGGGATCTGGTTCGCTGTGGGGCTCTCGGTCACCGCCGGGTACCACCGGCTCTTCGCGCACAAGACCTACCAGGCAGCCTGGCCGGTGCGCCTGTTCTTCCTGATCTTCGGCTCCGCCGCTCTCGAGAACTCCGTCCTCGCCTGGGCCGCCGACCACCGCGTCCACCACACCCACGTGGACGAGCCGCGCGATCCCTACAACATCACGAAGGGCTTCTGGTGGGCCCATATCGGCTGGATCTTCTTTGAAAACGAGCCGCCGAGCCCGACGATCGTCCGCGACCTCGCGAGCGACCCGCTCGTCGCCTGGCAGGCCCGCTGGTACGTGCCGGTCGGCCTCGGCGTGGCGTTCGGCATCCCGCTCCTCGTCGGCCTGCTCACGGGCAACGTCCTGGGCTGCCTGCTCATCGGCGGCGTCCTGCGCGTGGTGGTCAGCCACCACACGACCTTCTTCATCAACAGCCTCTGCCACATGATCGGCCAGCAGCCCTACAGCAAGGAGCACAGCGCCCGCGACAGCGGCGTGATGGCGGTCCTGGCGTTCGGCGAGGGCTACCACAACTATCACCACAGCTTCCCGTTCGACTACCGGAACGGCGTGAAGCCCTGGCACTTCGATCCTGCCAAGTGGGTGATCTACCTCCTCTCCAAGGTGGGGCTGGTCCAGGATCTCCGGCGCGCTCCCGAGGCGGCGGTTCTCAAGGCGAAGGTCGAGCTGCAGTTCGAGGCGGCCAAGGAGCGGGTCCAGCAGGTGGTGGATCACCTCCGCGAGGTCCACGAGCCGCGCCTCCACGAGACCTACGAGAGGCTCCAGACCGCTCTCCACGAGCTGCTCCACCTGCAGCGGCGCTCGAAGAAGGCCGAAGACAGCCCTCTGCCCTTCGAAACCCGCCTCGGCCTCTGCTACCACGCGGTGGAGAAGGCGCTCGCCGACTGGAAACAGACCCTGCGGCAGATGGACCGGCTGCCGGTCGCCGCCGCCGCATGACCCGCCAAGGAGGGCTCATGCGCCGCGTCCTCCCCGGCTCGCTGCTCTCCGTCTGCTTCCTTTCCGCCGCCGCGGCCTGTCTGACTTCAGACAGTGCGGCGGCGGTGCCGTCTCTGCCATCTCTACCCGACACCCTGCGCTCGACCGCGGCCTCTCTTCGCGACGAAGCGCTCCAGGGGACCCGGGCTTTCGAGATCGTCCGTTCCCTGACCGTCGAAGTAGGACCGCGGCCGGCGGGCTCCGAGGGAGACCGCCGTGCCGTCGCCTGGGGGCTGCGGACGATGCGCGAGCTCGGCTTCGCGAACGTCCGCGCCGAGGCGGTCAAGGTCCCACACTGGGAGCCCGGCGTCTCGACTGGAGAGATCGCCTCCCCCTGGGCGCAACCGATGGTCCTCCTGCCGCTCGGCGGCAGCGTCGCGACTCCCGACGGCGGGATCGAAGCCGAGGTCGTGGCCGTGCCCTCGCTCCAGGACCTGGAGAAGGCCGATCCCGAGAAGATCCGGGGCAAGATCGTCTTCCTCAACAAGAGGATGGAGCGGGCGCGGGACGGCTCGGGCTACGGCCAGACCGTCCCCGGCCGTGGCCGGGGCGCGGCAGTCGCCGGCAAGCTCGGCGCCGTGGCGCTCCTCCTGCGCTCCGTGGGCACGGACAACAACCGCACGCCGCACACCGGAGGCATGCGGTATGAAGAGGGCGGCCCGCGCATCCCGGCGGCGGCCCTGTCGAACCCGGACGCCGACGTCCTCGAAGCGCAGCTCGCCCATCATCCAGACGACAAGCCGGTGCGGTTCCACCTGGTCCTGGGAAGCCGCTCCCTGCCCGAAGCCGACTCGGCGAACGTGATCGGCGAGATCCCCGGACGGGAGAAGGGGGACGAGGTCGTCCTCCTCGGCTGCCATCTCGACTCCTGGTTCCCGGGCACCGGCGCGATCGACGACGGAGCCGGCTGCGCCATCATGATGGAAGCGGCCCGGCGGATCGGAGCGCTGCCGCAGAAGCCGCGGCGGACCATCCGGGTCATCCTCTACGCCAACGAGGAGTTCGGGCTCTCCGGAGCGCGGGCCTACGCGGAGAAGCACGCCGCCGAGCTGCCGAAGCACATCCTCGCCGGAGAGAGCGACTTTGGCTCCGGCCGCGTCTGGCGGATCAGCTCGAGCGTCGCGCCCGAGGCCCTGCCGCTCTTCGATGAGCTGGCGAAGCTCCTCACCCCCCTGGGCGTCGAGCGCGGCGACAACGAAGCCGAAGGCGGCGCCGACCTGAGCCCGATGGCGCCGGCGCGAGTCCCCCTGGTCGGCCTCAGCCAGGACGGCACCTACTACTTCGACTTGCACCACACGGCCAACGACACCCTCGACAAGATCGATCCGAAAGACCTCGACCAGAACGTCGCCGCCTGGGCCGCCGTCGCCTACGCGGCCGCCGAGATGCCGGGGGACTTCGGGCGTGCGCCGGAGCCTGATACTCTTTCCCCCCGATGAAGACAAAGATCCTGGTAACCGGAGCCCTGGGCCAGATCGGCTCGGAGCTGGTGAACGCCCTGCGTGCGCGCTATGGCGAAGAAGCCGTCATCGCCTCCGACATCCGGATGCCGCCGCGCGGCACCGATGGCCCCTTCGAGTTCGTCGACTGCACCAATCAGAGGTCCCTGCAGGAAGTCATCCGCCGGAACGACGTCGGGACCATCTACCATCTGGCCGCGCTCCTCTCCGCGGTGGCCGAAAGCAAGCCGCAGGTCGCCTGGGACGTCAACATGGGGGGCCTCTACCGGGTGCTCGAGGTGGCGCGCGAGAACCGCTGCTCCGTGTTCTTCCCGAGCTCGATCGGCGCCTTCGGTCCCAACACGCCGCCCGACCACACGCCGCAGGACACCGTGCAGCGGCCCACCACCATGTACGGCGTCACCAAGGTCGCCGGCGAGATCCTCTGCGACTACTACCACCACCGGTTCAACGTCGATACCCGCGGCGTGCGGTTCCCAGGCCTGATCTCCCACGGTGCCCCGCCCGGCGGAGGGACCACCGACTACGCGGTCGAGATCTTCTACGAGGCCATCCGGCACCACCACTACACCTGCTTCCTGGAGCCGGACACCTGTCTCGACATGATGTACATGCCGGACGCGATGAAGGCCGCCATCGAGGTCATGGAGGTCGCCCCCTCCCGCCTGGTCCACCGCAACGCCTTCAACGTCACAGCCATGAACTTCACCCCCGAAGAGCTGGCGGCCGAGATCCGCAAACACATCCCGGACTTCAAGATCGAGTACCAGATCGATCCGGTGCGGCAGGCCATCGCCGACTCCTGGCCCAACTCGCTCGACGACAGCGCCGCCCGGGAGGAATGGGATTGGAACCCCGAGTTCGACCTGCCGGCGATGGTCCGGGACATGCTCGACAACCTGGGACGAAGGCTCAAGCGGGCCGGCTGATTTGACTTCGATCGATTCAAGGGAGAGACGCCGTCATGCCGCAGAACCGATTCCTGCAAGCCCTGTCCACCGAAGTCGACGCGTTGCGCGAGCGGGGGACGATCAAGGGCGATGAGACCGTCATCGTCAAGGTCCTGCCCGCCGAAGGCGAGCGCGGGCCGCGCTACCTCCTGGAAGGGCACGGAGACAAGCCCTTCCTCAAGATGAACTCGAACAACTACCTCGGCATGTCGCTCCGCCCCGAGGTGATCGAAGCCGAAGAGGCCACGACCGCGGCCTACGGCGCGGGCCCGGGAGCCGTGCGCTTCATCAGCGGCACCTACCGGCAGCACGTCGAGCTCGAGCAACAGCTCGCCGCCTTCCACGGCCGCGAAGCCGCGATGATCTTCAGCTCCGCCTATGCCACGACCCTGGGCGTCCTGGTGCCGCTCATCACGGCCGAGACCGTCCTCATCAGCGACGAGCTGAACCACAACTGCATCATCAACGCCATGCGCCTCGCCCGCCCCAAGGACAAGCAGATCTACCGCCACGTCGACCTGGCGGACCTGGACGCCAAGCTCTCCGCCGCCGCCAGCTCCGGCCAGTTCCGCCGCGCCGTCATCGTCACCGACGGCATCTTCAGCATGCGCGGTGACTGGGCCCCGCTGCCGGAGCTCCAGGCGATCCTCGATCGGTACGACGAAGCCTTCCCGGAGAACGCGGTCCTCGTCGTCGACGACTCCCACGGCGTCGGAGCCTTCGGCCCGACCGGCCGGGGCACCGAGGAGCTCACCGGCGCCAAGCCGGCGGACATCCTCATCGGCACCCTGGGCAAAGCCTTCGGAGTCAACGGCGGCTACGTCACCGGCAGCCGCCACCTGGTCGAGTACCTCCGTGAAACCGCCCCGCTCTACATCTACTCCAACCCGATCACCCCCGGAGAAGCCGCCGCCGCTTCCAAAGCCGTGTCCATCGTCGACAGCCCCGAAGGCCGCCGCCTGCTCGACCACCTGCGAGCCATGACCGCCCGTTTCGAGAAGGGAATCGTCGACCTCGGCGAGGAGACCATCCCGGGAGAGCACCCGGTCGTCCCGCTGATGGTGCGAGACACCCCGAAGACCAACGCCCTCGTCCGCCACCTCAAAGACCACGGCATCCTCGCCACCGGCTTGAAGTTCCCGGTCGTACCAAGGGGGGACGAAGAGATCCGCTTCCAGGTCTCGGCGGACCACACGCCGTTCGACATCGACTCGACGCTGAAGGTGCTGGAGAGCTTTCCGGGGCGCTCCTGAAGCCATTGCCAGCGGTAGGCACTCGCGGTTGTACACTGAGGTGACAGAAGCGGAGCACCCATGACACCCGATCTCCACGTCCCCGGCAACCTCACCCGCGACACCGTCCTTCAACGCCTGCGGACGAGCTACCCCGAGCTCAAGGAACGGTTCGGGGTCGGGCAAATCGGCCTGTTTGGATCATTCGCGAGCGAGACGGCGAACGAAGAAAGCGACGTGGACCTGATCGTCGATTTCGAGCGGCCCATCGGCCTGAGGTTCGTCGAGCTGGTCGAGTATCTGGAGACCCTGCTCGGGAGAAGGGTGGATGTCCTGACCTCGGCTGGCCTGCGAGGAATCCGGCTTCCCGCAGTCGCGCGGCGGATCGAGGAGAGCGTCATTCATGTCTAGCCGCTCCGATCGCGATCTCCTCAGCGACATCCTGGAGGCGCTACGGAGAGCGCGAAGCTACACGGCAGACCAGAGTTACGACCAGTTTCTGGCGGATACGAAGACCCAGGATGCGGTCATCCGGACGCTGGAGATCCTCGGGGAAGCGACGAAGAAGTTGTCCCCATCTCTGCGCGAGAGCCACCCCGAAATCCCCTGGAAGAGCATGGCTGGACTCCGGGACAAGTTGATCCACGACTACTTCGGTGTCAACGTCGACATTGTCTGGCAGATTGTCCAAGACCAGCTTCCGGCCCTCGCGGAGCAGGTAGAAGCCGCTCTCGAGGCCGAGCATTGATTCCACGCTGAAAGAGCTGGTGAGCTTTCCGGGGCGGGGGTAGGTTCCGCAGGCCGCGGCAGGTCCCTAGAGACGCCCCAGTCCATTACCACGAACCGTCCGGTCCACAGCCGTCGGGGCGTCTCCAAGGCTCGAGCTGGTGAGCACGGGGAAGGTGGCGGTCGGGAGCCGGCCAGCCCTGGGGCGGTAGGAGATTTCGGCCAACGCGCGCGTGCGGGCTCGACAAGCGCTCGACGGTTTGCCAGGATCGCGCAAGCAATTCAGGACATCGGAGCAAGGTCGCGCACCAGCGAAGCTACGTCTACAGCACCGATGCAACGGTCCGGGAGGGCCGCGGGGGGCACCGCGTTGGGCGGGGTGCCCATCCTGCGGCGCAGGAGAGGCTCCTCAGGAGAGTGTGCCCCCGCTACGCCGCCGAGCTTCAACCGCCCCTTTTCTTTTAGTATAGAGTCTTCGGCAGGAAATCGCCTGTCCAGCTTGCGAGTGCAATTGAGCTTTCAACGCAGTATGCAAGGTTCTTGGGAACCCGATTTTTTCGTCGCTGACTGGCGGGTTCGCCCCGCGTTAGGGCAGCTCGAACGAGGAGACTCGGCGATTGCCGTCGAAGCGCGCTCTCTGCAAGTTCTCGTCTGCCTTGCCCGGCATGCCCCCGAGGTCGTCTCCAAGCAGCGCCTGATCCGTGAGGTCTGGGGCGAGTCGTTCGTCTCGGACGAGGTTCTGAGCCACGCGATCTGGGAGCTGCGGAAGGTCCTCGGCGACGAGGCGCGCAACTCGCGCTATATCCAGACGATCGCCAAGAAAGGCTACCGGCTTCTGGTGGAGGTCTCCTCCTGCGCCGCCCAGGAGACCCTCGCCGTCGGCTGCCGGATCGCGCACTACGAAATCCTGGCGCCCGTGGGCGGCGGGGCCATGGGGGAGGTCTACAAGGCCAAGGACTTGCGCCTCGGCCGCGTCGTAGCGCTCAAATTCCTGCCTGCCGACCTCGCCCGCGATCCGAGCTCCCGCCGCCGCTTCCTGCACGAGGCGCAAGCCGTCGCCCTGATCGACCACCCGAACGTGGCGACGATTTATGAAACCGGCGAGACCGAGGGGGGCAGGGCCTATCTGGCCCTCGCCTTTTACGAGGGAGAGACTCTTCAGGAGAAGCTCGCGCGCGGGCCGCTGCCGCTTCCCGAGGCGTTGGAGATCGCGCGCCAGATCGCCTGCGGGCTCGCCGCGGCGCACCGCCGGCAGATCGTCCATCGCGACGTGAAGCCGGCCAACATCGTGGTCTTGCCGGACGGGACCGTCAAGGTGCTCGATTTTGGGTTGGCGAAGATGGCCGGTGCCACTACCCTTACGCGGCTCGGCTCCTCCCCCGGCACCCCCGCCTACAAGTCGCCCGAGCAGACGCGGGGAGAGAAGGTCGATCCGAGGAGCGACCTCTGGGCGTTGGGAGTCGTGCTCTACGAGATGGTGACCGGGCGTGTCCCGTTCGGCGGCGAGTATGAGCAGGCGGTGATCTATGCGATCTTGAACGAGCCGCCGCGTCCGCTTCCGGACGAGGGGGCTTTTCCACCTGCGCTGGCCACGGTGATCGAGCGGGCCCTCGCGAAAGATCCGGCGGCTCGCTATGCGACCGCTGAGGAGATGGAGGAGGACCTGGCGCGGATTCTGCTGGAAGGGGCCAGCGAATCGACTTCACGCCGGCCGGTGCGGGGCCGACGCCGATTGCGGTGGCGCTGGCTCGCCGCCGCCTTGGTGGTGCTACTGATACTTGGCGGCGCTATGGGCGTCTGGTACTGGCAGAAGCACCGTTGGGATTATTCTCCAGAGGTGGCATTGCTGGTCGAGCAAGGAAACCGAATGGAAGCACGGGGTGACACCGAGCGCTTCCTCTCCAACGCCGAGAGACTCTACCGTCAAGCCCTGTCTCGCGCTTCTGGCAACCCAGTCCTCACGGCTCAACTCGCGGCCTTGTTGACACGCATCGACGGCCAGTTCCCTTCACTAGACCGCCGGAAAGAGATTCGCCAGCTCGTCGCACGAGCAGTCGAGGACGCTCCCAATTATCCGATGTCTTGGGTGGCTCAGGCTAAGCTCTTTCTGCTCGAGGGAAAATCCCACGAAGCCGAGCAGGCGGCACGGAAGGCCGTCCAGTTGGCGCCCGATTTCGATCGCGGCTATACAATTTTGGGAGAGGCTCTGATTGACCAAGGGCATCTGGAGGAAGGCCTTGAGCAGATCCGCCGAGGGGTGGCCGTGGGAGAAGGCTCTCTGCGGGCGCGGCTGGTTCTTGCCGCCAGGTTACTGGAAGCCAGCCGCTATGACGATGCGGCGGCCGAGCTCCGGAGGGTGCTCGATCTCGATCCCGATCATCCGACCGCCAATAACAATCTAGGCAATATCTACCTGCGCAGCGGCCGTACCCTGGACGCTCTTCCCCTCTTCCGCACGGCCTTTGAGGTGAGTCACGATGCGCGAACGGCCAACAATCTGGGCTTCGTCTACTTCGATCTCAATCGGATGAACGAAGCCATCCAGGCCTTCAAGGAGGCACACGAGCTGGATCCCTCCCTCTATACTCCGCCGCTCAACCTGGGTGAAAGTTATGAGAAAATCGGAAATGGAGAGGAAGCCCGTCGTTGGTACGTGGCCGCAATCAAAACCTATGATGAGGCGCTCGCCAAAGGAGGATCGCGCGCCAGACTGCTGAGCGGCCGAGCCTTCTGCGCAGGCAAACTCGGCCGCTACGATCAGGCCTTGAGTGATATTCAGGAGGTCTTGAAGGCCAAGCCGAACGACAATGAATTGCTCTTTCGGGCTGCTCAGATCTACGCTCTGGCAGGCCATCGAGGAGAGGCCCTTGCGTACTTACGGCGGGCCGTCCAAGAGGGCTACTCGAGAGAGGAATTACGCCGCGACCTCACCTTGAGCATCTTGAAGGACGACCCGCAGTTTCGTGCAATCCTGGACTCCGAAGTCCGGTGATGGGTTGACGAGCGCCGGTGGAGCGGTGACGCTAACCTGATCCTCCGGGATCGATCGGATTTGAAAATGGTTGGCCTCCCGATCCGGTGAGCGTGCCGCCAGTGACGAAGCGGGCTGGCCCGCCGACGCCATTTGGCTGATGCGGCACGAGGGCTGGCGGCGGGATGACGTTATCGTCTCGAATCTCCAGGAACAGCGGCCGGAAGGAGAAGTTCAGGCGCCGTGCGACGACGCTCATGGGGTTAGCCAGTGCATATTCCCCAAATGACGAGTGCGGCAGATCGCCAGCAAAGTGAAGTCCTACGGCCAGATAACCTTCATTCGGGGCATTTGTGACCCATACCGCGCCCGAGTCGCCGGGCTCGCTGATCGGGCGGTCTTCGAGGGGGGCGATATGGATCTGCTCTTCAAAGACCCGTACCAAGCCGTTGCTGTATGCGATGGCCGTGGAGAAATAGAGGCCGTCGATGAAACCCCACGAATGATCGGAGGAGCGGCTGGATTTGTGCACCCTCATTCCAAGATGGACCTGCTCGGCCACATCCTTGATGGTCTGGAACATGTCGAGAATCTCACCGGTGGAGTAGTGGCGGCTGCCGTTCAACTGAGCGATCGCCGCATCGGTCTGACGATTGAAGCTCCAGCGCTTCAGGTGGGCGACCACGTCGGTCGAGCGTCCCTGGTCGAACAAGGAAGGCTGGAAGCAGGGGTTGCCAACCTCCGCGTTGAGGTCGCCAGCGAGGACGTGCCAGTTGCTCAAAATGCAGATACTGCCGTCCTCCTTGTCCCAAACCAGGGCTCCCAGGGTTCCTGCCGGAGATTGCGGGCTGCCAATGCTGATTCCGCCGACCAGCGGATCAAGGCGCTTACGCCGGTTGACATCTTTCCTTAAAAGGGGCCTCTCGAGCATGGCCTGACGCCGCGGCAACTCACTAGTTAGTTTGTAATTTGCCGTGACGACATCCGTGGGAATGGGCCTGCCGCTTGGGCTGAGAAGCGTTTCGGGGATCAAATCCTCCGGTCGATCCTTGAAGGCTTTATCCTTATGGTGGATCTTGCGTACAACGTGCACTCGCAGGGCGAGCTCGTTCACAAAGCGTTTGTTCTCCTTCTCTACGATCCTGAATCCAGCATCGACGGCGGTGACTCCAGAGATGCGCAGCAACCTTCCGCGGTGCAGTTTCAATGTCTCGACCACATCTCGCCATTCAGGTCCCTGAGACGTGTTACCCATAGGTGCAGCCCCTGGCTGAGGCGAAGCTTCGTCGGGGAGGGAGCCGCTTTCTGGCGCATCCGCTTTTCGCCTGGCCTCGTCTGACCTTGCAGATTCCTCTTGCGAGGTATCTTCGTCAGGCAACGGGTACATGGCGTCTAAGCGTACTTCGGGAGGGATCAGCACTAAATCTGCCATTGTCATCCTTCGCAGTAGAGTGGCCCAAGCTGCGGCCGGTGATTTTCGTCCAGCCTATGGCGGCTTCCCAGGCTCTTTTTGAGACGGACGAGCGAGCCTTTTTCCTAGACTCCAAGATGCCCCTCCAGCCCCAAGCTCCCCAGAAACTGCCCGATCAGCTCCCGGACCTGCTCCGAGCTTAAGCCGCCCTCCTCCAGAGAGCGCCGGATCCTCGCCAGGCACCGGTCCCGAACCACATACAGCTCTCGCTGGGGCCGGCGCAGGGCCTTGGCGGTGGCCGCGATGGTGAGGCCGTCGAAGAAATGCAGCTTGAGGAGGAGGCGGTCCTCGGCGGGTAGCGACCGGAGGAGCGGGACGAGCAGCGCGCGGAGCCGGACTACGGTGCAGGCGCGCTCCTTCTCCTCGATCCGGACTTCCACCTGACCGTCCACGGGGATCTGGAGGAGCTCCTCCTCACTGACCCGCCGCCGCTCCTGACGCCGCGGCAGTCCCGCCGCGAGCTTCATCGCCTCGTCGGGCGCCAGAGAGATCCCGTGCTCGGTCCGGAGCCGCGCGAGTGTTTGGTCGAGAGAAAGCCCGTCTCGGACCAGGAGCCGCTCCAGGAGCACGCTCTCCCGTCCGCGCCGGCGGGATGCGGCGCAGGGACGCCATTTGCCCCAGAGATGGGTGCGGTAGTCCCGCAGCAGGTTGACCAGCACGACGTTCAGGAAGGTCGGGAAGGAGCTCCGGCCTTCCCAGCTCCCAAGGATCCGGTAGTCGTCGTCCACCAGCTTGAAGAGCGCCCAGGAGCGGAACTCCTCGGCCTCGAGATCTGGCAGGCCGCTGCGCCGGCTCAAGTAGTGGAGCTTGCGCTGGATGAGAGCGAGATGAGTTTCGAGGAGCGTCCGGCCGCGAGCTGGTGGATCGGCCGTCTTGGAAGGGGCCGGGTTGGCCCGGGCTGTTCGGGTGGTTCGGGTGGTTCGGGTGGACCTCTTCAGGACTGCCGCCGCGGCGGTGATGGAATGAGCCATCTCAAACCTCCACAAGAGCGCGGTATCGAGGGCACCTGATCTCCCGTCCGGACAGGGCGTCTGCCTGGCACCGAGTGGAAGAGGGCCTTCTCCGCATGGATCGACCGTAGCCGACCCCATTCCGTAAAGTCCTGAGAGAGCGCTGGTTGAGTTCTGTGAAAGTTCTGAGAAGCTGGGGAAGGGCTCGGACGGCAGGGGGCGCGCGGCCCTGGTATAGGATCGGGACCGATGACACCCGATCCACTCGCAGCCTGGCACCAGATCGTCCAGAGCCGGAATCTGAAGGGCCTGGATGCCCTGCTCTCCGACAGCGTGGTCTTCCACTCGCCGGTGGCGCACACGCCGCAACGCGGAGAGACGGTTACGGCGCAGTACCTCGCCGGCGCGCTCCAGGTCTTCGGCAATGAGTCCTTCCGCTACGTGCGGGAGGTCATGAGCGAGCGCGACGCCGTGCTGGAGTTCCAGGTGGAGATCGACGGCATCAATGTGAACGGCGTGGACCTGATCACCTGGGACGATGCGGGTCAGATCGTCGATTTCAAAGTGATGGTCCGTCCGCTCAAGGCCGTCGACCTGATCCACCAGAAGATGGCGGCCCTGCTTCAGGGGCAGCCGTAGCTCGTGCGCGCTTTCACGTTCAGCTCGTTCGGTGGACCCGAGGTCCTGGAGTACCGGGACGTGCCCGATTCGGCCCATACCTTCCTGGAGAGCTGCCAGAGCATCGGAAAGGTGCTTCTCCTCTCCTGATGCAAGAGCCGATACTAAGCCATTGACCTAGCTCGGATCGATGGCCTACACTGCTGGAGTGAGGGTTGCGTGGGATGAAGCCAAGAACCTCGCCAACCGACGGAAGCACGGCATCTCCTTCGAGGAAGCTGGGGAGCTCTTCACTTCGGGTGCCGACTACCTTGAGATCTTCGACGAGGCCCACTCCGAATCCGAGGATCGCTTCATCGCCATCGGCCCCATTACTCACGGCCTCGTTCTTCTCGTGTGGACGATGCGCGACGACGATATCTCCCGCATCATCAGTGCTCGCTGGGCCAGTGAGCGCGAGCAATCTCTCTACTACAGCTATATGGATGGACGCCGATGACTGAAATCCCGGAGTTGACCGAGGAGCAGCTTGCCAGGGCGATTCCCGCGAGCGTTCGAAGGCGCCTCATGCTTGGCCGGTTCGAGTCAGGCGAGGACATCGCGGCACTGCGGCGCTTCGTCGGGCTCACGCAGGTGCAGTTTGCTCGGGCCTTGAGCATCAGCCCTCATACTCTGCGCAACTGGGAGCAGGGCCGACGGCATCCCGA
>Ga0126309_10000155_pt1 | contig 22958 bp, 21 predicted proteins | sample Plot56_FD_92541 | JGI IMG/M metagenome (GOLD analysis project Ga0126309, IMG submission 92541) | Serpentine soil microbial communities from UC McLaughlin Reserve, CA, USA - Plot56 | ecosystem: Environmental > Terrestrial > Soil > Grasslands | place: USA: UC McLaughlin Reserve, Lake County...
GCCGTGACAGGGAAGTCCAGCCGGGTGCGCTCGGTCTGCGCCATGTAGGCGGGACGGCCGCTGAGCTCCATCACGCCGGCGCTCGGCTCGAGCGTGCCCAGGAGGACGCGGAACAGGGTGGTCTTGCCGCCGCCGTTCGGGCCGAGGAAGCCGTAGATCTCGCCCGGGGCGATCCGGAACTCCAGCCCGGCCAGGGCCTTGGCCGGACCGGCGGCGCGCTCGCCGGTTGCGCCCCGGCGGACCCGGCGGGCGGGATAGGAGTACTCGACTCCCCTCGCCTCGACGGCCGGGAGCGCACCCGCGAGGTCCGGGGTCACGCCTAGGAGACCACCCGGTCGAGCAGCATCACCAGGAGCACGGCCGGGAAGTAGAAGATGGACGCCAGCATCAACCAGCGGGCGCCGGACGTGGTCCGGGCGCGGGCGAAGCTGAGGCCGAAGCCCAGGTAGACCAGCCCCAGGAGGAGCGCTCCGATGAAGTAGACGCCGCCCATCAGGCCGAAGACGGACGGAAGCAGGCTCACCGGCACCAGCGCGGCGCCCCAGAGCACCGCCTGGCGCGCCGTGCGGATCCCGTCCGGATCGTTGACGGTCAACAGGGGAAAGCCGCCCTTGGCGTAATCCTCGCGGCAGAGCCAGGCGATCGCCAGGAAGTGGGGCATCTGCCAGAAGAACAGAAGGCCGAACAGCCCCCACGCCGCGAGGTCCAGCTCGTTGCGCACCGCGCTCCACCCCATCATCGGCGGGATCGCGCCCGGCACGGCGCCGATGATCGTGGCGAGCGAGCTCACCCGCTTGAGCGGCGTGTAGACGAAGACGTAGCCCGCGAGCGCCACGACGCCGAGGAGGGCGGTCAGCGGATTGACGGCGAAATAGAGGAGCAGCAGGCCGGCGACGGCGACCGCCACGCCGAACAGCAGCGCCACGTCCGGGTCGATGCGGCCGGTGGGGAGCGGACGGTTGGCCGTCCGCTGCATCAGGGCGTCCGTCTCGCGTTCGAGCACGTGGTTGAGCACCGAGGCGCCGCCGGAGACGAGCCCGGTGCCGAGCAAGGTGTAGACGAGCAGGAGAAACGAAAACGTCTCGCCGCCGGCAAGAAGGAAGCCGAGCCCCGCCGTGAGCACCACCATGAGGGTGATGCCCGGCTTGGTCATCTCCGCGAGGTCGGCGAGGACGATGCGTACGGACGTGTGGGGGGTCTCGAGAGACGCGGTCTGCGGGCTGCTGCTGGGATACTCGGTCATGGGCTCACTCATGGGATTGCTGCGGAACGCCGGACAGCGGGCTCCAGGCGGGGAAGTTTAACGCGACTCGCCGGAAGATTGCACGTGCCGCGGTGGGCGGCCTGCCCGGAAGGAAGAGCACGGACCAACACGGACCAACACGGACGAGCACGGACGAGCAGTAGATGCGGCCCTTGCCTGTCCGTCCGTGACGGTCCGTGAAAGTCCGTGTCCGTTCGGCAGGAAAAAATACGGCGCCGGCTGATATCGTGGGGCTCGTGAAGACCCGGGAGCCCCTGATTCCGCAGCATGGCGGATACCGGAAGCTGAAGAGCTTCCAGGTGGCGCAACTGGTCTACGACGTGACGGTCCGTTTCTGCGAGCGCTACGTCGACCGCAAGAGCCGGACCTGCGACCAGATGGTGCAGGCGGCGCGCAGCGGAGTACAGAACATCGCCGAGGGGAGCCAGGCGTCGGGAACGTCGAGGAAGACCGAGCTCAAGCTGACCAACGTGGCGCGGGCCAGTCTGGAGGAGCTGCGGCTCGACTACGAAGACTTCCTGCGGCAGCGGGGGCTCCCGCTTCTACCGCCGGCTCACCCGGCCCTGGTGCGCTTCAAGGCGAGGCGCTGCACGACTCTCGACGACGTGCGCCTCTGGGTCGAGGCCGAGCACCGCAAGCCCGGCCCCTCGTCTGCGAGCCCGCCCCTGGGCTCATCGACCCTGTGGCCAACGCGGCCCTCTCTCTCCTGAACCTCGCCTGCCATCTGCTCGACCGCCAGTTGGCGGCACAGGCACAGGCGTTCGAGAACGAGGGCGGCTTTACGGAGCGACTGTTCCGGATCAGGAGCAAGAGAAGGAGCTGACCACCCGCTCCGCCGCCGCTTCGCCCTCGGCGATCGAATCGGGCAGACCGTAGGCGCCCAGGGGCCCTCCCGCGAATTCGAGACCGGGATGCGCTGCGAGCCGCGCGCGGAGACGCGCCACCAGCGCGGGATGCCCGACCTTCCGCTGCGGCATCGCCGACCGGTGGCGCCAGACCCGGCTCCAGAGCGGTGGCTCGCGCAGCCCGAGGAGCGGTGCGAGGAGGCTCGCCGAGACTTCCACCAACTCGGCGTCCGGCCGGCCGATGGCCTCCGGATGGAGCGCCCCGCCCAGGTACACCCGGACTACGAGCTGGTCCGCCGGCGTCCGCTCCGGGTGCTTGACGCTCACGAAGGTGGCCGCCACCACGGGCGAGCCGGCGGTGCGGGGGACGAAGAAACCGTGGCACCGGGGATGCTGTTCGGCCGCCGGGTTGGGCCAGGCGAGGTGGACCGTCACGGCGGAGGCGTAGGAGATCTGCCCGAGATCCCCGGCGAGCGGCGGGTCCAGCTCGGAGAGGAGCGCAGCCGCGGCGGGCGCCGGGAGGGCGATGAGGACCGCGTCGGCGGCGAGCGGCGGCCCCTCGGACATCTTCAAAAGGAAGCCCCGGCCCTCGCGGGCCAGCCCTTCCACCCTCTGGCCCAGCCGCAGCGATCCCTCCGGCAAGCGGGCCACCAGGGCGGAGACGATCTGGCCGAGCCCGCCGTCGAGCGTGGCGGCCGCAGGCCTCGGGGGGCTGGAGGGGCGGCCCGGCTCGCTCCCTTGGCTGGCGCGCCGCGGAAAGCTGGCCGCGAGGCTCAGCTCCTCGGTATCCGCCATGAAGAGCCCGCCGACCACCGGCTCGTAGATCCGGCGGTAGAACTCGTCGCCGAACCGCCGCCGCACATAGGAAGCGACGCTCTCGTCGGCGGGCTCTCCCGCTCCGGGCTCTTCCGATCCAGCAGAGCGGTCCGCTCCCACCGCGAGCGCGAAACCCGCTGGCAGGGGAACCAGGCTGCCGTCATCGAAGATGTCGATCCGTCCCGCCTCGATGAACAGGATGCGTCCGCCCAACCCCAGCCGCTCGCACAGCGCGAGGCCGGCCGGTTTGTGCGTCACCAGCGTGTCCGGGCCGCGTTCGAGCAGAGAGCCCTCGCAACGCTCCGTCGCGAGCCACCCCCCGGGCTGATCCGAAGCTTCCAGAACGACAACCTCGATAGGGAAGCCGCGCCCGGCGGCCCGGAGGGTCAGGTGATGGGCGGCGGCGAGCCCGCCGATCCCGGCACCGATGATCACGACCCGCGCCGGCATGGTCAGGCGGCCGCGGGAAGCCAGGTCGAGCCCTGGGTGGCGATCTCCACCACCGCTTCGGCGAAACGGTCGCCGGCATTGAGCGCCGGCACCACCTGGAGCGTCTCGCCGCCGTTCTGGCGCCAGATCTCGACCCCGCGGATCGCCAGCTCCTCGAGCGTCTCCAGGCAGTCGGTCACGAAGGCGGGGATGATCACCGCATGGCGCACGCCCCGCCGGGCCTCGGCCGCGAGCACCTCCTCGGTACTCGGAGAGAGCCACGGCGCGCGCCCCAGGCGCGACTGGAAGCAGACGATCCTCTTCTCCTCCGGCACGCCGAGGCGCTCCGCCAGCAACCGGGCCGCGGCATGGCACTGGGCGCGATAGCAGTGGCGGTTCGCCGGCCCCACCTCGGCGCAACAGCCCGGGCGCACGAGGCAGTGGCCGCCGGACGGATCGCTCTTGCGGATCTGGCGCTCGGGCAGGCCATGGAAGCTGAAGAAGACGCGCTCGGGTATGGGATCGAGAAAGGGCCGCGCCGCCTCGGCGCGCGCCTCGACGTAGGCCGGGTGGTCGTAGAACGGAGGGATGACCTGCAGGTACGGCGTGTTCCAGCGCCGGCCGGCGAGCCGCAGGACGCACTCGATCGAGGAGCCGGTGGCGGCGGAGCTGTACTGCGGGTAGAGCGGGAACACCGCCAAGCGGCTCACCCCGGCCGCCGCGAAGCGGTCGAGGGCGTCCGCGATCGAGGGCTTGCCGTAGCGCATCGCGAGCTCGACCTGGACGGCGTCCCCCAGGAGCGCCTGGACCTTCCCGGCCAGCGCCCGGCCGTGGACGAGGAGCGGCGAGCCCTCGGGGCTCCAGATCTTGCGGTAGGCCTCGGCCGACGCGCGAGGCCGGCGCGGCAGGATCACCAGCTCGAGGAGCAGGAAGCGCAGGAAGGCCGGCATGTCCAGCACCCGAGGGTCGGACAGGAGCTCGCGCAGATAGCGGCGCATCTCCGGCGGGCGCGGGGCATCCGGGGTTCCGAGGTTGATGAGCAGCAGGCCGGCGCGTTCCTTCATGGCAGTTCCAGCGGACCGGACGGGGAGAGTACCACGGCGCGCCGAGGGGGCGACTCGAAGCTTACCGACGGTATGCCGAAACCTTGGCGCGTCTGCCGTTGGACCAACATCTATTATGGGTGGAGACCGAATCTACGGGACGAGGGAGACAACCATCTCATCGAGCTGGCCGTCGCCGGAGGCGCGGTGGCCATCGTGACGAAAAACATCCGGGACCTGCGCTCTGGAGAGCTGCGTTTTCCCGGTCTCCGGCTCCTCCAGCCGGCAGACCTTTTGAAGGAGATCTAGTCATGGCGACTCTGACGATCCGCCTCTCCGACGAGAAGCACGCACGCCTCCGGCAGCTTGCCGAGCGTCGGAGGATCAGCGTCAACAAGCTCATCGACGAGCTGTCGACGGTCGCACTGGCCGAGTTCGACGCCGAAACCCGTTTCCGCGCCCGAGCCGCCCTGGGCTCGCCCGAGGAGGCTTTGCGTCTCCTCGAGGATGTCGACCGGCGGGAGGCGGGGGAGCGCGGATAGTCGACATGGCGACGAAGACAGTCGAGCTCTCGGAAGCTCAGGGCCGGTTGGCGGATCTCGTGGCCCAAGCTGCTGCGGGGACGGAAATCGGCTTGACGGAAGGCAGCACCCCACGGGCACGCCTGGTTGCCCTGGCGGCACGGCGTGTTCCTGGATTGCACCCCGGCAGCATGGAGGCTGCCGCCGATTCGATGTCCCGTTGCCGGATGAGCTCTGGCTAGGGAACGAGTGAAGCTCCTTCTGGACACCCGTGGGCTAGCGACAGCCTCGTTATTTCAGAGTTGTCATCAGAGATTCCATAGCCGTCTGATTTTCGGTGTCGGGCCTGCCCATCTTTTTGAGCAGGCCGAGATAATTGCCGATAGCATCTTGCAGGCGCGGAGCCCCTGCTCGCTGCCGGTCCCGCCTTGACCTCCCGAAACCCGCCACGGTAGACTCTGCGCCGCCAAAACGGATGGGCAGCACGGGCCGCTGAGTCGGAGGTGCACTACGTGTTGAGTAGGGTCGGGATCAGCTCACGCGAACAGCGAACGGATCGGGTGCGGGGTTAGCGCATGGCGCAGATTTTCCCGCGCTGGACCAACGAGCTGCCGCTGCGCCTTGCCGTGGGAGGTGCCGTCCTCGGCATCCTCGCGGTGGCGGGCATCTGGTACTACTTCTCTCCCCGCTACACCGACGTCGGCTACCAGCCGGTGCAGCCGGTCGCCTACAGCCACAAGCTCCACGCCGGTGATCTCGGCATCAATTGTCTCTACTGCCACGCCACGGTCGATCGCGCCCCGGTCGCCGTGGTGCCTCCGACGCAGGTCTGTCTCAACTGCCACCGCACGGTCAAGCGCGACTCCCCGGCGCTGGCCGTGATCCGCGACAGCGCTTCGAGCGGTCAGCCGGTCCGCTGGGTGCGGGTGCACAACCTCCCCGGCTTCGCCTACTTCGATCACCGGCCGCATCTGCGCGCCGGAGTCGGCTGCTCGACCTGCCACGGGCGCATCGACCAGATGGACGTGGTGGCGCAGGCGCAGCCGCTCTCGATGAGCTGGTGCCTGGACTGTCATCGCAACCCCGATCCCTACTTGCGGCCCTCCGACGAGGTGACGAATATGGACTGGAGCCCGCCCCGCGACCAACTCCAAGCGGCGGCTCGCATCAAGAAAGCCAAGGCGATCAAACCGCCGGTCGATTGCACGGGGTGCCACCGGTGACCCTGCCGGACCCGCTGACACCGCAGCCGCCGCGCCCGCGGGAGCACTGGCGGAGCCTGGAGCAGCTGGCTGGCACGCCGGAGGCGCGCGCCTTCGAGGAGCGCGAATTCCCGGTGGGCGCGTCGGAGCTGCCGGAAGGCATCGACCGCCGGTCGCTGGTGCAGCTGCTGGGAGCCTCCCTCGCCCTCGCCGGGCTCACCTCCTGCCGCCGTCCGGTCGAGAACATCGTGCCGTTCGTGGAGCCGCCCGAAACGATGATTCCGGGCATCCCCAAGAGCTACGCCACGACCATGCCGCTCGGCATCAGCGGGTACGGCCTGCTGGTCGAGAGCCACGAAGGCCGGCCGACCAAGATCGAGGGCAACGAGCTCCATCCCGTTACCGCCGGCACGGCGAGCGCTCAGATGCAGGCCGCGATCCTGGGCCTGTACGACCCCGACCGCTCCGAGCACCCTCTGCAGAGGGGCGCAGGATCGGATCCCCAACGCAAGAGCTGGGCCGATTTCGTGACGGACTGGAAGTCCCAGGAGAACGCCTATCTGGCCTCGGGCGGCGCCGGGCTGGCCGTGCTCGCCCTGCCCTCGGCCTCGCCCACGCTCTTCCGGCTCGCCACGGCGCTGCGCCAGCGCTTCCCGCGGATGATTTGGGCCACCTGGGAGCCGGTGAGCGAAGAGAACGCGCTCGCCGGGTCCGCCCTGGTGGCCGGCCGGCCGCTCCGGCCGACCTGCAACCTCGGGGCCGCGCGCGTGATCCTGAGCTTGGACGCCGACCTGCTGCTGTCCGAGAGCGACTCCGTGGCGCATGCCCGCGGGTTCATCGCGGGACGCCGGCTTGCTTCGGAGAAGGACGCGATGAACCGGTTGTGGGCCGTCGAGAGCGCCTTCACCACGACCGGCGCGATGGCCGACCATCGCCTGGCCCTGCCGAGCGGCCGGATCGGCGCCTTCGCGCTGGCGGTCGGCCAGGCACTGGGACTGGGAGTGCCGGCCGCCGGCGCACTTCCCGGCGTTCCACCGCGCTGGATCACGGCTCTGGCCAAGGACCTCAAGGCCAACGCCGGCCGCGGCCTGGTCGTCGCGGGACGGGATCAACCGCCCGCGGTGCATGCCCTCGCGCTCGCGATCAACGCCGCGCTCGGCAACGTGGGCACCACCGTCCTGCTGCGCGAGCCGGTCGACGTCATCCCGCCGAGCACGCCGGCGCTCCGGGCGCTGGCCGGGGCGGTCCAGGGAGGCGCGGTCTCGACGCTGGTCATCCTGGGCGGCAACCCGGCCTATGACGCGCCGGCCGACCTGAAGCTGGATCTGAAGAAGGTCAAGAACGTCGTCCATCTCGGGCAGGCGGTGGACGAGACCGGGGCGCAGGCGCACTGGCACCTCCCGGAGGCGCATTTCCTGGAAGCCTGGGGCGATTGCCGGTCGTCGGACGGAACCGCGAGCGTAGTGCAGCCGCTGATCGAGCCCCTGTTCGGCGGCCACAGCGCCATCGAGCTGGTGGGCCTGCTGGCGAGCGGCCAGGATCGGCCGGGCTACGACCTGGTGCGGGAGACCTGGAGCGCGCTGCTGCCGGCGGGAGCGACCCCGACCGCCTTCGACGACGCCTTCAACCGTGTGCTCCACGACGGCCTCCTGGCCGGCAGCGCGGTGCCGCCGGTCGCGGGACTCTCCGGGTCGGTGCCGGCCGAGGCGCTCACCCAGCTGGCACGTCCGGCGGCTCCGGGTGTCGAGCTGGTCTTCCGGGCTTCGCCGGCGGTGCACGACGGCCGCTTCGCCAACATCGGCTGGCTCCAGGAGCTGCCCGACGCGGTCACCAAGATCACCTGGGGCAACGCCGCCCTGATCTCCCCGAACACCGCCAAGAAGCTGCGCCTGGAGAACGAGGACGGCGTGCGGGTGAAGGCAGGCAACGCGGAGGTCGAGCTGCCGGCGTGGATCGTCCCCGGGCAGGCCGACGACACGGTGATCGTCCACCTGGGCTACGGCCGGCGGGCGGCCGGCCGGGTTGGTACCGGGGTGGGCACCGACGTCTATCCCCTGCGCACGAGCGCGGCGCCCGGCTTTGTCGGCGGAGTCGAGCTCGCGGCCTCCCAGCAAAGGCACCGCATCGCCCAGACCCAGGACCACGGCACCATGGAGGGTCGCCCGGTCGTGCGCGAGGCCTCGCTCGAGGAATGGCGCCGCGAGCCGCACTTCGCCGCCGAGATGGTCGAGACCCCGAAGAGCGGGCCGCTCTGGCAGCAGCACCGCTATGACAAGGGCCCGCAGTGGGGCATGGCGATCGACCTGAACGCCTGCATCGGCTGCAACGCCTGCGTGGTCGCCTGCCAGAGCGAGAACAACGTCCCGGTGGTCGGCCACGAGCAGGTGCGCCGGGGGCGCGAGATGCACTGGCTGCGCGTCGACCGCTATTTCGCCGGCCCGGAGGAGCAGCCGGAGATGGTGTTCCAGCCGATGCCCTGCCAGCAGTGCGAGAACGCCCCTTGCGAGCAGGTCTGCCCGGTCGCGGCGACCGAGCACACTGAAGACGGCTTGAACGCCATGGTCTACAACCGCTGCATCGGCACCCGCTACTGCTCGAACAACTGTCCGTACAAGGTGCGGCGCTTCAACTTCTTCAACTACACCAAGGACACGCCCGAGCTGGTCAAGCTGGCGGCCAACCCGGACGTGACCGTGCGCTCGCGCGGCGTGATGGAGAAGTGCACCTACTGTGTGCAGCGGATCCAGGAGGCGCGCATCGACGCCAAGATCGCCGAGCGTCCGCTCAAAGACGGCGACGTCCGCACCGCCTGCCAGCAGACCTGCCCGACCCAGGCGATCACGTTCGGCGACATCCGCGATCCCAACGCCCAGGTGGTCGAGCGCAAGCAGAGCAGCCGCGACTACGTCCTGCTCGCCGAGCTCGGCAACAGGCCGCGCACCAGCTACCTGGCGCGCATCCGGAACCCGCATCCCGAGCTGGAGGAGGCATGAGCTCCGTGCGGCGCTCCCATCGCTCCAACATTGCGCTCGGCCTCGTCCTCCTCGCCCTCTCGGGCTGTGCCCGCGGCTGCACGTCCAGCCGGCCGCCGATCCATCTGAACCCCAACATGGACGTCCAGCCCCGCTACGAGCCTCAGGCGGGGAGCGCCTTCTTCTACAACGGCGCGGAAATGCGGCCGCCGGTTCCGGGCACGGTCGCCCGCGGCGAGCTGCGCGGCAGCGGACCGTACTGGACGGGCAAGGACGTCGGCGGCGCATTCATCACCGCGATGCCCATGGCGGTAGACGACCGCGTGCGGGCGCGCGGCGCGGAGCGCTTCGACATCTACTGCGCCGCCTGCCATGACAAGGGGGGCGACGGCAAGGGCATCCTCTTCGAGCGCGGCAAGGTGCCGACCCCGTCGTTCCACAGCGACCGGCTGCGCCAGATGCCCGACGGCCAGATCTTCGACACCATCACCAACGGCTTCGGCCTGATGCCGTCATACCGCTATCCGATCCCGGTGCCCGACCGCTGGGCGATCATCGTCCACCTCCGCTCTCTCCAGGCGCGCCGGCTCGAGCGCACCGGCGGCACCATGCCGGCCCAGACGGCCGCGGCGCCCACTCCGGCACCCGCAGAGGCCGCTCCAGCCGAGGTGAAGCAATGATCAAGAAAGGCATCGCCGCCGGCATCATCGCGCTGCTCGGTCTGGCGGCGATCGTCGCCATCTCGACCCTCCTGTTGAAACGGGAATACAAGGAGCCCTATCGCACTCCGGCGGGGCAGACGGTCGAGACGCCACGCGACCAGGGGATCGCCGACCAGCGCGCCGAGCAGGAGAAGCGCGAGAAGGAAAGGCCGTACCAGGAGGCCGAGTACCGCCCGTTCCCGAAAATCGGCAGCCGGGTGGCCATCTGGATCGCGGCGCAGCTCCACCTGCTCTTCGCCGCCTTCGTGCTGGCGGTGCCGATCTTCGCGCTGATCATCGAGCTCATCGGCTACCGCACCAAGGACCCGCGCTACGACCGGCTGGCCTACGAGTTCACCAAGCTGCTCTCGGTCTCCTTCTCGCTGACCGCGACGTTCGGGGCGATGCTGACCTTCGGGTTGATCATCCTCTACCCGAAGTTCACGAACTACCTGGTGAGCGTCTTTTCGCCCACCTTCCTGCCCTACGTCGGCCTGTTCTTCCTCGAGGCGTTCTTCCTCTACACCTACTACTACGGCTGGCACAAGTTCTCGCCCCGCGTGCATCTGCTCCTGGGGCTCGGCTTGAACCTGGTCGGTACCGGGATCATGCTGATCGCCAACGCCTGGGTGACGTTCATGACCTCCCCGCGGGGCGTCTCGGACACGGGCGCCGTGATCAGCACCTGGGAGGCGGTGCGCAATTTCACCTGGATGCCGATCAACATCCACCGCATCATCGCCAACGTCGCGTTCGGAGGGTCGGTCGCCGCGGCCTACGCCGCCTTCAAGTTCCTGGGGGCGAAGACCGACGAGGACCGCGCGCACTACGACTGGATGGGCTACATCGGCAACTTCGTGGCGATCTCCGCCTTCCTGCCGCTGCCGTTCGCCGGCTACTGGCTGGCCAAGGAGATCTACGCCTACTCCCAGACGCTGGGGCTCACCATGATGGGCGGCGCCTTCTCCTGGCTGTTCATCATCCAGGCGGTCCTGATCGGCAACCTCTTCCTCGCCGCCAACTACTATCTCTGGCTGGGGATGGGCCGGTTCACCGGCGCGGAGCACTTCCAGAAGTACATCAAATATCTCCTCATCCTCGTGGCGCTCTGCTTCGCGGTGTGGGCGACGCCGCGGTCGATCATCTCGACGGTCTCCGAGGTCCGGGCGATGGGCGGCTCCGCCCATCCCGCCCTGCAGTTTCTGGGCGTGATGTCGGCCAAGAACACGGCGGTCAACATCCTGATCCTCACCACGTTCCTGAGCTTCCTGCTCTATCGCCGCTCCGGCAAGACCGCCACCGTGAAGTGGGCGAAGGCGGGCGACCGGGCGCAGCTCGCGATCTTCCTCGTCGCCGCCTCGATCGTCCTCTTCCTCGGCATCTACGGCTACTTCGTCGAGGCCAGCGTGCGCATCGGCTTCTCGGTCCCGCAGGTGCTGTCGGTGCTCCTGGCGATGGTGTCGGTGACCGTGATCGACGTCTTCCTGTTCCGCAACGCCAAGACGACAGGCGAGGCGCGCTGGGGACAGATCGCGCCCGTCTCGCAGTACGTGCTCATCTTCATCGCCGTCACCTTCACCTGGCTGATGGGCCTGATGGGCTACGTGCGCTCGGGGTTGCGCCAGCACTGGCACGTCTACGGCGTCGTCCGCGACACCTCGGTCGACGCCTTCACCCCCACGCTGGGGTTCGCCACCAAGATCGTCTCGGTCACCGTGCTGTTCTTCTTCGTCCTGATCAGCTTCGTCTTCTGGCTGGCCAGCCTGGCCGGCAAGAAGGACTGGGCGCCGCAGACGAAAGCCAATGAATCCAAAGACCTCGGAGCGGCCGCATGAAGGTACCGGTGAGCCTCCGCATCGCCGCGCTGGCGGTCGCCACGACTGGCTTCTACACCTACGTCGGCCAGCTCGTGCCGCAGAAGGAAGTGCAGCCGCCGGTCGAGGTCGTGATGAGCAAGGAGATGAAGCCCGAGGAGATGGCGAAGGTCGGGCGCGAGATCATGGACAGCAAGGGGCTTTGCTTCACCTGCCATACGGTGGGCAAGTCGGGGGCCCTGCGCTTCCCGGACCTCGCGGGCATCGGCAGCCGCGCCGCGAATCGCGTGCCGGGCCTCTCCGGCGTCGAGTACATGGCGCAGTCCATGTACGAGCCCGGGAAGTTCATCGTGCCCGGCTTCAACCCCGGCATGCCGGTGATCAACAAGCCGCCGATCGGATTGACGGACGACGAGATCCTGGCGGTGATCGCCTATCTCCAGACCCTCGGCGGCACCACGACCGTGACCATGCAGACGAAGCTCCCGTGGCAGGCGGGCGGCACCGGCACAGCGGTCGCCTCCGGCCCGCCGACCGAGGCTGGCGGACCGGCGGACGCCGTGCCTGGGTTCCGCGAGGAGAAGGGTGCAGCGGCGGAGGCGGCCGGCCCGTCGGACGCCGAGCCCGACTCGCGGCCTCAGACCTCCCAGCCACCTCCGACGCCGGCACCTCCGCCACCGGGATCCGGCCAATGAGCGGCCCAATGCCAAGGGAAATGCCAAGGGAAACGCCAAGGGAGATGATGCGATGAACCTGCCGATCGTCTGGTGGGTGGCCCTGCTGCTCCTCGCGGTGCAGATCGTGCTCTGGAAGCGCCGGGCCGGGACGTTCCTCTGGACCCTGGTGAGCTGGTTCTCGATCCTGGTGTTCCTGCGCCTCGGGTTCACGGTCCCGGTGCCGAAGTCTGTGGTCTTCCTCTACATGGGCATCGCCACCCTGGCGACCCTCGCCTACGTCACCTCCGACCGCGGGCGGCTGCAGGGGTTCGCCTCTCCGCTGGTCCGCCTGTGCACCGAGCCGCGGTGGAAGCCGCTCCTCATCGCCGTGGTGCTCGCCCTGCCTGCAATGGCGGCCTACGGGGTCTACCGGAGCATGACCGTCGAGCTGGAGGCGCCGGCGTTCGGGCGCACCATCCACCCCGCGCCGCCCGACTCGGTCACGGTGCACGACAAGCCGCTCAACCTGGTGACGCTCGACAACCCCTACCGGACGCTCGAGAAGAGCAACCCCGCGCTGTTCGCCTCGCACCTGGCCAACGGCCGGCAGGTCTACTACCAGAACTGCGTCTACTGTCACGGCGACGCCCTGCGCGGCGACGGGATGTACGTGCACGGCCTGAATCCGATCCCCACCAACTTCGCGGATGCCGGCGCCATCGCCCTGCTCCAGGAGTCGTTCCTCTTCTGGCGCGTCAGCAAGGGCGGCCCCGGGCTGCCCGACGAAGGCGGCCCCTGGGACACGGCCATGCCGGCCTGGGAGAATTTCCTCACCGAGGAGGAGATGTGGGACGTGATCCTGTTCCTCTACGACTTCTCGGGCCAGCGTCCGCGGGCGCGCGAGGTGCACGAGTGAGCGTCCGAAAGATCTTCGCTATCCTCCCGATGCTCACGATGTCCGCCGCGCTGGCGGCGGCGCCGGCCGCGGCGCAGCAGAAGGTTCCCGGCGGGCCGCTCTACCAGAAGATGTGCTCCCAGTGCCATGGCGGGAAGGGCGACGGCTTGGGGGTCGCGGCGCCGCGCCTGCTGCCGCGCCCCCGCGACTTCACGGCCGGCAAGTTCAAGATCCGGCATACGCCGAGCGGCGCGCTCCCGACCGACGACGACCTCCGGCGCATCATCCGGGAGGGCATGCCCTACACCTCGATGCCGGCGTGGAACCAGCTCTCCGACGCCCAGGTCAACGAGCTGGTCACCGCGGTCAAGTCCTTCTCGCCGGATTTCGCGGATCCGCAGAAAAAGGCGGCTCCGATCGCCATCCCGGAGGCGCCGGCTTTTTCGGAGGAGTCGGCGAAGAAGGGCAAGGAGGTCTACGCCCGCATCGGCTGCCCGGCCTGCCACGGCGAGCTCGCACGCGGCGACGGCCCCTCGGCGCCTGCGCTCACGGACGACTGGGGCCATCCGATCCGGCCTGCCGACCTGACCAAGCGCTGGACGTTCCGCGGCGGCCCGACGCGCGAGGACATCTACCGCACGTTCACCACCGGCATGAACGGCACGCCCATGCCGTCCTTCGCCGAGTCGCTCAGCGACCAGGAGCGCTGGCAGCTGGTCGACTACATCAACTCTCTCGACCCCCGCGACGCCCCCGGCTACGCGGAGCTGCTCAAGGTGCAGCGGACGACCGACGAGATCTCCCTCGAGAAGGGGAAGGAGCTCTTCGCGTCCGCCCCGCCGGCGTACTTTCCGGTCATCGGCCAGATCACCGAGCCGGGCCGTGCCTTCCATCCGTCCGCCAACGGCGTGACGGTGCGGGCGGTCTACAACGCCCGGGAGATCGGCTTCCTCGTCACCTGGCACGACATGCGGGCCGACGTCTCGGGGCGCAACGCTCCCGATCTGGTGGTGCCGCCCGAGGAAGACAAGGGGGAGGCCCCCGCCGCCGCACCGGAGGAGAGCGGTGAGGGCTTCTTCGGCGAGGAGGAGGCCGCCTCCGACGAGGCGTCCGCCGACGACTTCTTTGGCGAGGAGGAAGGCTCGACCGCGGCCGCGCCAGGCTCGGAGTTCTCGGACGCGGTCGCCATCCAGCTCCCCTCGCAGATTCCGGTCGGCTCCCGCAAGCCGTACTTCCTCTTCGGCGATGCGCAGAATCCTGTCGACCTGTGGTTCGTGGACTTGGCGACGAAGGTGGCGACGCGCTACACCGGCACCGGCAGCAAGAGCCTGACCACGGTCGAAGGCGAAGAGGTGACCGCGGTCGCGAGCTACGACCGCGGCGAGTGGTCGGTGCTCTTCAAGCGCCCGCTCCGCGGCACCGGCGGCGTGACGTTCGCCGAAGGCCAGTACGTCCCCATCGCCTTTTCCATCTGGGACGGCGCCCAGCGGGAGCGCGGCAACAAGCGAGGCCTGACGCGGTGGATGTATCTGTACACCCTGCCGGGGGAGGCTCCATCCGTCGTCTGGCCGATGCTGCGGGCCGCTCTCGCAGTGCTGGCCGTCGAAATTCTGTTGATCGCCTGGGTCCGGCGGCGGCGCGCACCGGTGCGCCAGGACCGAGAGACCCAGGATAGAGAGGTTCCACTCCATGTATAGCAAGATCTATGTTCCGGTCGACAACTCCGACTTCTCGAACCGGGCGATCGTCAACGCGGTGGCCCTCGGCAAGGCGTTCAACTCCGCTCTGGTGGGAAGCCACGTCTACGCCGCCCGCATGCACGACTACCGCTTCAAGCAGATGGAGTACACCCTCCCCGACGAGTACCTGGACGAGGTCGAGCTCGAGCGGCAGCGCAAGATCCATGACAGCCTGATCACCCTCGGCCTCAAGCTCATTTCGGAGAGCTATCTCGATCAGATGCAGAACCTCTGCCGCGACCAGGGGCTCCCCTTCGAGCCGCGGATGATGGACGGCAAGCACCACACCGAGCTGATCCGCGACATCCAGAGTGTCGACTGCGATCTGGTGATGCTGGGAGCGCTCGGCATCGGCCGGGTCAAGGACAGCGAGATCGGCTCGGTGTGCGACCGCGTGGCGCGCAGCAGCGGGCGCGACATCTGGGTGGTCAAGCACCTGCCGAAGCAGGACGAGCCCGAGCGCGACACGATCCTGGTCGGGATCGACGGCAGCCCGCAGTCGTTCGGCGCGCTCCAGACGGCGATCGAGCTCGCGAAGCGCTTCGAGAAGAAGATCGAGATCATCGGCGTCTACGATCCCTATCTGCACTACTCGGTTTTCCACGGCATCGTCGGCGTGCTCTCCGAGAAGGCCTCCAAGGTCTTCCGCTTCGAGGAGCAGAACCAGCTCCACGAGGAGATCATCGACACGGGCCTCGCGCAGATCTACCAGTCGCACCTCGAGGTCGCCGAGCGCATGGCGCTCGACGCCGGCACGCTGGTGACCAAGACGCTCCTCGACGGCAAGGCGTTCCAGAAGATCCTCGACCACGTGCGGAAGATCAACCCGTGGCTGCTGATCGTCGGCCGCATCGGCGTCCACAGCCCGGCGGACGAGACCGCTCTCGGCAGCAACACGGAGAACCTGCTCCGCCGCTGCCCGTGCGACGTCCTGCTCTCGACCCGGCTCGCCTACCCTGACATCGACGTGCGCGCCGAGGAGAGCATCAAGTGGACGCCCGAGGCCGAGGAGCGCATGACGCGCGTGCCGCCGCAGGTCAAGGGCATCGCCCGTACCGGCATCCTGCGCCTGGCGCTCGAAAAGGGGCACAGCGTGGTCACCAACTCGGTGATCGACGAGGCGATGGACCGCTTCATGCCCCGCCAGTCGAAAGACCTGACGTTCCAGCTCGCCGAGCGGATGGCGCTCGAGCTGGCCGAACGGCAGCCGGTCGCGATCTGCAAGAGCTGCGGTGTCGCGGCGAGCGAGCCGGACGCCGTGCGCTGCGGCGTCTGCGGCGGCCAGGACCTGGAGCGCATCGACCGCGAGATGCTCGAACGCATCGCCCGCGCCGAAGGCGGCCTGACTGAAGAGGTCACCTACGACGGCCGCAAGCTCAAGTGGAGCGAGAGCGCGAAGCGGGCCCTGTGGACTCTGAAAGACGCCTACAAGCGCCGACGGGCCAAGGCGCGCATCGAGAAGACGGCGCGCCTCCGCAAGCTCCCCACGATCACCCTGGAGCTGGCGCAGCAGGTCGTCGAGGAAGAGACCGGCGTGGCTCTCGATTCCGGCATCGCCGCGGTGGGCGATGCGGTTGCCGCGAGCTCGGTCGACGAGGCTCCGGAGATAGAAGCCTCCGCGGGCGCTCCGGCGGTCCAGGAAGCCCCGGGACAGGGAGAGAAAAAGCTGATCGCGCGCGATCCGAAGAACGTGCCGCTCCTCTCGGCCTGGTCCTGGCACGGCGAGGCCGTGGAGCGCATCCTGCGGGTGCCGGCGGGCTTCATGCGCAACCGCACGCAGGACCGCATCGAAGCTCTGGCGGTCGAGCGCGGCCAGGAGGCTATCAGCCTCGCCCTGGTCGAGGACGGCATCGCCATCGGACGGCAGATGATGGAGGAGATGCTCAAGAACCAGGAGGCGGCGAAGAGCGCGAGCGTGCCGGCGGAAGCGAGCCCCGCGGTGTCCGCGAGCGTGCCGGTGCTCGAAGAGCGCAAGCCGCCCATCAATGAAGTCGGGTCGCCGTCGGCGCTCCAGGCGCGCCGGGCGGGTCCGCATCCGGAGCTGGAAGGCGGCGGGCAGAGCGCACAACCGGTTTGACCGCCTACCGATTCTGCCGTAGCGACGACATGGGCCTCCTCGTGGAGGCCTATGAGCGTTGCCGAGGCCCGGAGGACGAAGGCGAGTCGCCGCTCGACCGGGAGGGGTTCAAACGCCTCGTCCGTGACCTCGACCTGTGGTGCAGCAGTTGTATGGTGGCCTTCGAAGGACGCGAGCCGGTCGGTGTTCTGCTGGGGGCGAAACGCCCCGAGACCACGCTGGTGTACGCCCTGCGGGTTCATCCCGAGCATCGCCGCCGCGGACATGGAAGGCATCTCTTGACCTCGCTCAGCCAGAAGCTCGCCATCCTCGGCCCCCCACAGCTGGTCGCCGAGGTGCCCGCCGACCGCGAGGCGGCTCGCGCCACCTTCTCCGCATGCGGCTGGACGATCGAGACCCGCCTCACCGACTGGCGCCGTCCGGCAACCCGGGAGAGCACCGCGAGCGGGATGCGTGAAGCGCTGGCCCCCGTGAGCTACGACGACCTCGCCGCCGCCGGGCTCCTCGCCGGCTCCCGTTGCTGGCAGCGGGATCTGCCGTCTGTCGCCAAGCAGAGGGGGCGCCTCTCCGGCCTGGCCCTCCACTCGCCGGACCGCATCGAGGCCTGGGCGCTCTGGGACGAGACGGGCACCCTGTGGACGGCGGGAGCCGCTCCCGGCCCCTTCGGCCGGATTGGCCTGTCGGTCGTACTGGACGAGATCAACACACCCCTTCTCCTGGCGCGTGCAACCCCCGAAGAGCTGGACGCGAACCTGCTCGCGGAGCTGGGCTTCGAGCGCGGCGCAGAGCACCTCCTGTTCACCAGCCGGGCGCAGGCCGCATAATCCTTTCCGCGAGCAGACACCATGAAGAGCTACTCCCAGATTCAAGGCGACGGCGGCTCGGGCGTCGCCGAGCAGATCGCCGATCTCGAAGCGGCGATCGCGCGGCGCATGGCCGGGATCCGCCACGTGGTGGCGGTCGGCTCGGGCAAGGGCGGCGTCGGCAAGAGCACGCTCACCCGGCAGCTCGGCGCCGTGCTCGCGGCCGCGGGGAAGCGCGTGGGCATTCTCGACGCCGATCTGAACGGGCCGAGCCAGGCGCTTCTGGGCGGTGTGCAGGGAGTGCCGCCGCTCCCGGGCGAGGAGGGGCTCCTGCTGCCGGTGAGCCGCGACGGCGTGAAGATCCTCTCCGTCGGGAGCCTGCTCGCCGAGGGCGAAGCGCTCTCATGGCCGAGCGCCTCGCCCCGGCACACGCATGTCTGGCGCGCCACCCGCGAGCTGGCGAAGCTCGCGGAGCTGCTCGCCGCGGTCCACTGGGGGCCGCTCGACGTGCTCCTGGTCGATCTCCCGCCGGGCCCGGAGCGCACGGTCCAATTCGCCGATTTCCTCGGTCCCCAGGCCGCGGTGCTGCTGGTCTCGATCCCTTCCGCACTGGCGCGAGGGGTGGTGGCGCGCTCGGTCAGCGCGCTCGCGCCGCTGCCAAACCACCTCCTGGGCCACGTGGAAAACATGAGCGGCTACGCCTGCGCCGGCTGCGGCACCGTCCGCCCGCTTTTCCCAGAGAGCAAGGAGGCGGCCGAGCTGGCCCTGCCCTGCCTCGGCCGCATCCCCTTCGACCCGCAGCTCGCCGCCCTTTCCGACGACGGCCGCGCGATCACGGAGGTCCCCGACGCGGGCCCGGTCGCCGCAGCGCTCGCCGAAGCCGGCCGCACACTGTTCGAACGCCTCGAGGAGGTTCCATGAAGTTCCTTTGCGTCCCCTGCGATTCTCAGATGCGCCTGCGCGCCACCGAAGAGAGCGAGCCCGGCTCGCTCGCCGTGGTCTACGAGTGCCCGGAGTGCGGGTACGAGATGGCGATGCTGACCAACCAGCACGAGACCGATATGGTGCGCTCCCTGGGGGTCCGCATCGGCCCGGCCGCCGCGGCGGCGATCGCCAACCCCGGCCAGGCGGCGTCTGCGATGTCCGCAGCCTCGGGAGAGACTTCGGCCGGCCGTTGCCCCTTCTCCGCCATGCTCGGCGGCACGACCCAGCCCGAGGCGGCAGCCAAACCGGAAGGCCCGGAGTGGACACCGGGAGCCCTGGAGCGCCTGGAGGGCATTCCGGAGATGGTGCGCCCGATGGCGCGCGCCGGCATCGAAATGGTGGCCCGGGAGAACGGGCACCAGGTGATCGACGAGGCGGTGCTCGCCGCGGCGCGTTCGCGGTTCGGGATGTGAGCCGTGGAAGCCGTCTCCATCGACGTCGCGGCGGCGGCTTTCGCACGGCCCTACGTGGTGTCCTGGAATCTCACCTACCGCTGCAACCTCGCCTGTGAGCACTGCTATCTGGACGCCGGTCCCGGTAAGGTCCTGACCGCCGCCTTCTCCGATCGCAGCGAGCTGTCGACCGAGCAGTGCTACCGGGTGATCGACCAGATCGCCGCCTTCGCGCCCGAGTGCGTGACCATCCTGACCGGCGGCGAGCCGCTCCTCCGGCGCGACATCATCGACATCATCCGCTACGCCGCCGCGCAAGGCTTGTGGGTCGTCGTCGGGACGAACGGCGTCAAGATCACGGAAAACCTGGCGCGGATCCTCCAGACGGAGGGCGTGCGCGGCCTGGCGCTCTCCCTCGACGCGCTCGACGCCGAGCGCCACGACGCCTTCCGGCGAGTTCGGGGAGCCTGGGCGAACACCGTCGAGGGGGCGAAGATCCTGACCCGCGTCGGCCTGCCGTTCATCGTGCAGACGACGGTGGGAGCCCACAACCGGCAGGAGCTCGCCGCCCTCGCCGCCTTCGCCCACGACGAGCTGGGCGCCAAGGTCTGGAACCTCTACTTCCTCGTCCCGAGCGGGCGCGGCTCCTTCGTGAGCGACCTCGCCCCCGCCGAGTACGACCAAGTGCTGACCGAGCTCGCCGAGATCCAGCGGACCTGGGCGTCGAAGATGCTGGTCAACGCCAAATGCGCCCCGCATTTCGTCCGCACGCTGCTCTCCACGGACTCCCCTGCTCCCTTCCCGAAGAGCTTCGGCGGCGGCGCCGGCGGCTGCCCGGCTGGCACCCACTACCTGGGCATCCGCCCCAACGGGGACGTCACCCCGTGCCCTTATCTGCCGCTCTTCGCGGGAAATCTTGGAGAGACCGGCCTGCGCGAGATCTGGGACACCTCCGGCCTCTTCACCCAGATCCGCCAGAGAGACAACCTCGGCGGACGCTGCGCCCCCTGCGAGCTCAAGAGCATGTGCGGCGGCTGCCGCGCGAGAGCCTACGGCATGACCGGCGACGTCATGGCCGAGGATCCTCTCTGCACCCACGAGGCGGGGACGCTCCAGGCTGCGGTCGATCGCCTGCGCCCGGAAGCCGTCGAGTACGGCAAACCCGCAGCGTTAGCGGCAGCCGCCCTGACCTGGGAGCCCGAAGCCAGAGAGCGCATGCAGCGCATCCCCGCCTTCGTCCGCGGCATGGTGACGCGGGCGGTCGAGAGCTGGTGCGAGAAGAACGGTGTGGCGGTGGTCACCGCCCCGGTGCTCGAAGAGATTCGAGCGCGGATGCCGACGCCGAAGGTGTTTGGGATGCGTTCCTAGGCCTCGGACTACCTGCGGTATGATTGCCCGAGGAGGCGGTCATGCAAGTCACCATGGATACAACAGGCAACTTGGTCGTTCCGGAGGCGATCCGGGAGGAAGCGGGAATCTTGCCCGGAGTCCCCCTGGAGATTCAGGTTCGAGATGGGCGTATCGAGATCGAGCCGTCTCCTCGAGATGTGCGTCTGGTCCGCAAAGGAAGACTGACCGTCGCTGTTCCCGCCGTGCCTTCGCCGCCCTTGACTGCTGAGATTGTCGAGGGCGTATTGGACGATTTACGGCGGGGAGAATGAACACTGAGGGCGATTCAGCCACCTGGGCCGTCGATTCGAGCGTGCTGGTCGCCGCATTGCTTACTTGGCACGGGCACCATGAGTCCGCCCTCCAGCGGATCGACAACCTGCTTGCGTCCGGCCAAGAGCTCGTCCTACCTCTCCATTCGCTGGTCGAGACCTATTCGGTGCTGACTCGGCTGCCTGCGCCGCACCGGCTGAGCCCGCTCGCAGCGGTCCAGCTGTTGGAAGCCCAACGCACCTCATTGCGGCTCGTGGGGCTCGCGAGCGACGATGGTTGGGAGTTCATCCGCGGCTTGGCGCGCAGCGGAATTCATGGAGGCCGGACCTACGACGCTCTGATCGCGGCGAGTGCACGCAAAGGAGGGGCCGGTCGCATTCTGACTCTCAATAGCCGCCACTTCGAGGAGCTCGATCCTGAGTTGGAAGTGGTGTTCCCATGAAACGGGGGTGGCACCGCTGGCGCTGCGCCCCCTGCGAGCTCAAGAGCCTCTGCGGAGGCTGCCGCGCAAGAGCCTACGGCATGACCGGCGACGTCATGGCCGAGGACCCCCTCTGCACCCATCAGGCGGGAACGCTCCAAGCGGCAGTCGATCGTCTCCGTCCCGCCGCGGTTGAATACGGCCAACCCGCCGCGGCAGCCCTGCGCTGGGAGCCCGAAGCCAAGAGCGCATGCAGCGCATCCCGGCCTTCGTCCGCGGCATGGTGATGCGGGCGGTCGAGAGTTGGTGTGAGAAGAACGGCGTGGCGGTGGTCAGCGCCACGGTGCTGGAGGACATCCGGGCGCGGATGCCGACGCCGAAGGTGTTTGGGATGGGGGCGGCGGAGCACCAAGCGAAGCCCCGCGTCTAAGCTGGCAAAGGCTCAAGAGCGTAGAATCACCATGGTGGAGACCTTTCGGCTCATCGGCGAAATCGCCGACACAGAGACGATCGCCGAAGGTAGCTCCATCCGCGACCTGGCCCGGCTGACCAAAACATACGGGCGCGGGCAATGGCGCAAACGCAAGGGGAACGGGATCGTCGAGCTACGAAACGGGGCCATTCGCCACGTTGAGCTACACTGGTACGAAGCTCAGGGCATAGGCCGGCGGGAGCTCAAGATCAAGCGATACCTGGAGTAACTCATGGAACATTCAGAGACACTCTACGTCGTCTGCATCGACAACGCCGAGTACCCCTCGTCTCTCGAGCTCCGCAAGATCTACCAACGCCTGCCCGACCCGCGGGCAGAGCAGGATGGCTTGATCCGGGTCATCGACGAGTCCGGCGAGGATTATCTCTACTCCAGAGACTCCTTCGTCCCCATCGCCGTTCCCGAAGCCGTGGAAAAGGTCTTCCAGGGAGCCGCCTGACTCGGCACGCGGTCGGTCGCCTGCGCTCGGCCGATGTCGCCGGTATCGAGTACGGCCTGCCCGCGGTTTTGGATCGAGGGGCGCGAGGCAACATAACGGGTGTCAAATGAGATGGCCATCTAAGACTGAGCGAGAAGCCTGGGAGATTGAGACCTTTCTCGACACTTATCGGCGGCTTCCACATGGAGTCAGCCTTACGGTTTGCGAAAGGCGGGAAAGGCCCGACTTCTTTGTGGAGGAGATTGGCAGTGGGCGCAGGTTCGGCATTGAGCTTACCTCCGTTTACCTCAATGACCGTAGCGTTCCCGACATGCACATGAATGATCACTATGACTGGGTTAACCCTCCTCGCAATGAAGAGGAGTTGACAAATTATGAGCAAAGGCTAATAACTGCGGTTCGGACAAAAGTCGGAGCGGCTAGAACTGGCTATGACTTGCGCTACCCACTGCTGCTCGCGGTTTACGTCAACGAGTATATCTCTATACATATTGATAAGGAGCGCTGGCAACAATTCAATGAGGACAATCGAGATACGTTCGCGAGCATGGAACCTTTCTCTGAAGTCGTGTTCTGGAACTTGCCCAATCAGGCTACGTACTGCGTCATTGGATCGCGCGAAGGACCGAGTTCCTCCGGTCCGTCCGGTTAGTTTAGGCCCATCAGTGGCAGCCGTGCAGCGACAGCCGCCCTTGGATTTTATCGATATGGTGACAACTATGAAGCGACTCCTCCTCTATTTGGCTCTGATGCATTTCACCACAAGCCTCGGGAGTGCTCAACTCTCAGC
>Ga0126309_10000156_pt1 | contig 22931 bp, 24 predicted proteins | sample Plot56_FD_92541 | JGI IMG/M metagenome (GOLD analysis project Ga0126309, IMG submission 92541) | Serpentine soil microbial communities from UC McLaughlin Reserve, CA, USA - Plot56 | ecosystem: Environmental > Terrestrial > Soil > Grasslands | place: USA: UC McLaughlin Reserve, Lake County...
GAAATGTCGCGGCGCCTTGCTCGAGAAGATCGGCGCGGAGCCCTCCTGAGGATTGGCTGGTCCGTTCGAGCACGGAGCTGACGTAGAAGACCATCAGAGGCGTAGTCCCCAGCACGGCAATAACCTTTCCTAGAGACTCCAACCTGGGAAGCTCCTTCCCGTTCTCGTATTTCGAGAGCTGGCTCTTTCCGATCTGTGCCTTCCGCGCAATCTCCGCCTGCGAACAGCCGGAGAGCTCGCGGAAGACGCGGAGCGTGAGGCCTAGGGACTCAAACATGCGTGCCTAGGATTGCGGCAATCATTCGTGCGAAGATGAGTTCGTAGGCTGATGGATCGATCTCGGGCCGGAACGCTTCTCGGCAGAGCCGTTGACACGCGGGGCAACCGTGCAGCAGGTGCCGGACGATCTCCCGGTTTTCCCAGGGCTCCGCCCCCTGACCGGTCGCGAAACGGGCGATGGCTGCCGCATCGGGATGCCGTGTGCTCTCATCCACTCTTCGGCAACCGCTCACCGAGAGCCGCTTCAATCGCGTTGATCTCCATGGCGCTCGGACGCATCTGGTCCAGATTGGAGAGAGTTTCTTCCTCCAGACCCGTTCGCAGATCCGACGCCGCGTTTTCGATGCTCATGACGACTCGCTGGAGGAGACCGATCAGATAAGCAGCAACGCTGAGAGATCCTCCCTCCCATAGAAGAGCGACGTCTTCAGCATCCGGGGCGGGCAGCTCGTCCTGCGCTTGTTGCAGGGCCTGCGCGGCCTGTTCGAGGATCTGCACCTGCTCCAGGATTCGCCGGGAAAGCTCGGGCGGAAGAATCATCGCGGCGGATCGTAAGAGGGAAAAGTTCCGGAATCCACTAGGAAGGCTGTCCGATTTTGTTTCTCAAAGACGGGATGGTTTCGTGTCCCGCCTGGCCGTGGAGACGCACCTGTGAAGAGTGGAAGCATCCAATCGATTGAGGAGAGATGAGTGACGCTCAATTTCCGCTCACTGATAATTTCCATCCTCGCCCTCTGGCGTGACCTTTCCTGGAAGCAGGTGGCTGCGAGCATGAGGCTGAACCCGGACTGGGTGTACAAGATGCTGCGGCGCCCTGAGATTCCCAAGGAAGATTTCGAACGTTTGCTGCCGCATGTGCAGCGCCGGCCGGCCGAGGCCCTGGTGGTCACCCGGTGTCTCGAAGAGCTGGAGGCGCTGGACCAAGAGCAGGATCTGACCGACGCAGAGCAGGAGGAAGTCGAAAGAGGCGTTCTGGAAGCCTCGCGCCATCTCCGCGCCCACCTCGTCGAAGGCGTCCGCCGCTCCCGCGGCGTTCCCTCCCTTGACGGTTACCCCACACCATCCGAGGTCGAGCCGGCCCGCTGGCAGGCCGGGATGCTGTGGACTCTTCTAAAGGAGATGACCGAGGACCAGCGCTCCGTGGTGGTGAGATCCGTCCGTGACTTCCAGAGCTGGGCTCTCATGGAGAGGGTGTGTGAGGAGTCGGTGATCGAAGCCTCCCGCGATCTGGAGCGTGCCGCCTCCCTGGCCGGGCTGGCCGAGGAGATCGCCGCAACCATTCGCGGGCCGGAAACCTGGTGCAAGCGCTGCCTCGGCTATGCGGCAGCTCACCTGCCGAACGTGCAGAGAGTCCTGGGCGATCTTCAAACAGCCCGGGCCGGCTTGGAGCACGCCAAAGCTCTCTGGGAGATGGGCTCCGATCCGGACCGGGTGCTCGACCCCGGTCGGCTGCTCGACTTGGAAGCATCGCTCTACCGTGATGAGCGCCGGTTCGAGGAGGGCCTGGACTGCCTCGATCGGGCTCTCTCCGTGAGCCACCGGCCCGGTCATGTGCTGGTCAATAAGGGGTTCACGCTGGAGGTCATGGGCGAATACGAGCTCGGAATCGAGGCTCTTTTCCAGGCAAAGCCGTTGATCGAGCGCAAAGGCGACGTCAGGCTCAGGAACATCCTCGACCACAACCTCTCGGTGCTCCTATGTCACGTCGAGCGCTACTCGGATGCAGCTCGACTCGGCGGCGAGGTCCGCGCTCTCGCCGAGCGCATGGGCGACGAGATCGGTTCGCTTCGAGGTCTCTGGTTGGAGGGCCGCATTGCCGCCGGCCTCGGTCAATCCGCCAAGGCCCGGGCTCTTCTGGAGCAGGCGGCGCAGGAGCTCACTGGCCGGGAGATGTGGTACAGCGTGGCTCTGGCCCAACTGGAAATCGCGGTGCTTCTGCTCCAGGAGGACCGAAGCGCCGAGGTCCAGGCTCTGGCGCTCGACCTCGGCAAAGTGTTCAACGCCAAAGGAATTCACCGGGAGGCCCTGGCCGCCTTGCGGCTCTTTCAGGAGTCGGTCGCACGCGGCGAAGCGACCGCCGAGCTCGCCCGCCGCGTGCTCCGCTTCCTTTTCCGCGCCCGTTACGACCAGGGCCTCAGGTTCAACTTCTCAGGAGCCCTTGGGACAACCGTCGGGATCCCAACCGCAGCCGTTGTCGAGGGCAGGCTGGCCGGTCTGGTCAGCCCGGCCACAGAGGCCGTTGGGGTCCCAGCCGCAACCGTTATCGAGAGCGTCCTGCCTGGAACTGCCGCAGAGGCCGCTGGGGTCCCAAATACAACCGTTGTCGAGGGAGATCTCAGCCAGCAGCTGGTCGATAAAGGCCACGTTGCCGGGCGAGGCCAGAAATGCGGCGGCGAGGGCGATGGCGACAAGAGTGGGTCGCATAGAAAGGTCTCCGGTGCGGCACCGGCGCCGGGCCTCCATGGTCCGGGCGGGCCACGCCTGCCGGGTATGGTGCGCCAGGAGGGCGGCAAAAATTCGCCCGATTTTCTAGCGGCGGCGCGGCCCGGCTGGAAGACCCTGCTGGTCCGCCTGTTCCGGGCGCTCTGCGGGGAGACGCAGAAGGCTTTCGCCGAGGCGCTCGACGTCGAGCCCGCCGTCGTCGCTCAGTACGAGCTCGGCAAATGCGAGCCCGGTCCCGAGCTGATGGAGCGCATGGCCCAAAGGGCCGCTCTCACGACCCGGGCCGGCGAGGAGGTGCTCCACTTCGCCGATACGCTGCGGAGGCCGAGACAGCGGACCGGCTTGGGAGGCCTGGCAGGCGAGCTGGCCGCCGTGGCCGCCCGCGTCACCCAGCGTCTCCTCCGGCTGCCCCTCGCAGTGCGGCCTCCCAGGGCCGAGGACCGCTGCGGAGTTGATGAGCTGTGGTCGCGGCTGAAGGATCTGACCGAGGAGCAGCAGCTGACAGTGGTCAGAGTCGGACCCGAATTTCAAAACTGGGCCTTGGCCGAGTGGCTGATGGAGGAATCAGTCACCGAAGCCTCGCGAGATCTCGAACGTGCCGCTTCCCTTGCCCGTCTGGCGCGGGAGGTCGCGGAACGGGTGCCGGGCCCTGAAGACTGGCAGAATCGAATCCGGGGGTACGCGGAGGCCGCCTTGCCGAATGTCTCCAGGGTCGCCGGCGAGCTGGAAGCGGCCCGGGCCGGGATCGAGCAGGCGAAGAAGCTCTGGGCCGCCGGCTCGGACCCCCAGGGCCTGCTCGATCCTGGGAGGCTCCTCGACCTGGAGGCCTCATTGTGCCGCGACGAACGCCGGTTCGCCGAGGCATTGAAGCTGCTCGACGAAGCCGCCGCCGTGAGCCATCAGAAAGGCCGTATTCTGATCAATAAAGGCTTCACCCTGGAGGTCATGGGCGAGGCCGAGCAGGCGATCGTGACTCTCCTCCAGGCGAAGCCCCTAGTCGAGGCCCAGGGAGATGCGCGGCTCCTGAACATGCTGCATCTGAATCTGGGCGTTGCCTACTGCAACGCGGGCCGCCATGCCGAGGCCGCGGAGCTCGTGGAGAAGGTGCGCAGCCTCGCCACGGAGATGGGGGATCAGATCGGACTCCTTCGTGTCCTCTGGTTGGAGGGCCGCATCGCCGCGGGGTTGGGCCACACCGTGGAGGCGGCTCTTCTGCTGGAGCAGGCGCGTCGGGAGTTTGAAGCTCGCGAAATGTGGTACAGCGCGGCTCTGGCCCAATTGGAGATCGCACCTCTGTTGCTGGCCGAAGGCCGGACGGCCCGGGTCAAAGAAATGGCCGCGGAGCTGGTCGTCATCTTTCAGGAGAAAGGCATCCACCGCGAAGCCCTGGCCGCCTTGCAGCTCTTCCAAGATGCCGCCGAGCGCGAGGAAGCCACCGCCGAGCTGGCGCGCCAGGTGTTGAGGTTTCTGTTTCGTTCGCGGTGGGATGAGGGGCTGCGGTTCGGGGAGGGGTGAGAAGGCGGTCAAATCGTTCTTCCCTCAGCTCGTTCGCACAAACCGCGCCTCGTGCCGCGCCCTCTCCTGGCGCATCTGCGTCAGGCGCGGCTTGGAGGCGGGACCGGTGTCGCGACTGCCGGATTTGCCGGGAGCTGACCCGGAAAGTGGACTACGCCAGAACGCCCGGAGGTCGAGAGTGTGGTGCAATACTCGACCACCGCCGGTTCCGTCACCCCCTCCGGTCTGCAACTCTCGACTTCCGGAAGCAGACTCTCGACTTCATTCCTCTCTTTCTCGACCTATGAGACGACGGAAGGGACTGCAGAAGCCAGAGTCTCGACCTCTGGACGGACGCGGTGATCAAAATTCTCGGGTCAGGTCGAGAATAAACGGCCAGTCTCGACCTATTTTTGGAGGGCGCTGACTGCCCCACTCCGATTCTCGACCGGCATTCGGTCGAGCGTTCGAGGTGGCTGGATCGGCCTGTAGGGGCAACCATAGAGGCTTCCGCAGCCGTGGCGGAGCCTTACAAACTGGCCGCTGGGGCAGACGAAGCGAGCCTTGAGGCGAACCACGCCGGCCAAGGGATCGTTCATATCCCCCTTTCGGACCTCGACGGCAATGCCCCGGCTTCGCAGGTCGGCCCAGAGATCAGGTGTCAGGCATGAGGACTCGGTGACGAACAGGTCGAGATCGACGGTCGCGCGGTTGACTCCGTAGGCGGAGAGGGCGAGCGCACCGATCAAGGCATGACGGACTCCGGCCGCCATGAGAGTCGAGCTGACCTCATCCAGCAGGCTCATCCGATCAGCTCGGTCATGCACTTGGAAGGCGTGCGCCCGGCCTGGCGTTGGCGCTGGAGCTCCCGGATCGCGGTCTCGCGGTCGAGGCCGCTCGCTTGCTGGAACATCTCCAGGCCTCGCTCCCCGAGCCGCAAGGCGAGCGCCATGCGTTCCTCGAAGGGAAGGAGGAGAACCTCTTCCTGAAGCTCCTCTCGCAGGTCGTCGGCGACGGATCGCATGGAGGGAGTATATGCCCCTGATCTGCCCCCTCAGGAATAACCGTCCAACCAACCTCTGTTTCAACGAGCAATGGCGGGAAAGCTCAGCACCGAGATCCGGCAAAGCAAGCCGTTCGAGAGTCTGGAGGAAGAGGTGTTCCTCGCCCTCCAGCGGACGGCGGCTCTGCTGCTTCGCCGGGTGGGCCGGGAGATGGAGGCGCATGACTTGACCCCGGCCCAGCACAACGTGCTGCGCATCCTGCGCGGCGCCGGCCCGGATGCGCTGACCTGTGGGGAGATCGGGGAGCGGCTGGTCAGCCCGGGACCGGACGTCACGCGCCTGTTGGACCGCCTGGAAAAACAGGGGCTTCTGGAGCGGCTGCGGGACGAGCAGGACCGCCGGGTCGTCCGGGCGCGCATCACCGAGAAGGGCTTGGCGGTGTTGGACGAGATCGACAAGCCGGTCGACCGGGTCCTCCGCGAGCTTCTCGGCCACCTGGGAGAGGAGGATCTCCAGCGGTTCATCGAGCTTCTGGAGCGGGCGCGCGAGAGAGCTTGAATTTTTTTGAACGGATAGCTGTTCAAACAGATGTCGTTGCGAGGTCGAAAGGAGAGAGTCATGACGAAGCAGATCGAAGGCGTCCACCACGTGACCGCGATCGCTCGCGATCCGCAGGCGAACGTAGATTTCTATGCAGGCGTGCTGGGGCTCCGGCTGGTCAAGAAGACGGTGAACTTCGACGATCCCGGGACCTATCATTTCTACTATGGAGACGAGCAGGGCCGGCCGGGGACGATCATGACGTTCTTCCCCTGGCCGATGGCGCGGCGGGGCTCGCACGGCGCCGGGCAGGCCACGGCCACGGCGTTCTCGGTGTCCGAGGGCTCGCTAGGGTGGTGGGCCGAGCGCCTGAAGAAGCTCGGCGTCGTCGCCGAGGAGCCAAAGACTCGTCCAGGCTTCGACGAGGAGGTGATCACGCTGCTCGATCCGGACGGGCTGAAGCTGGAGCTGGTGGCCCGCGCCGGAGACAGCCGCGAGCCATGGACCGGCGGCCCGGTGCCGGCGGTGCATGCGATCCGTGGCTTCGAAGGGGTGACGTTGACCGAGTGGAACCCGGAGGTGACGGCTGGAGTGGTGCGGGATTTCCTGGGCTTCCAGCCGGCCGGCGAAGGGAAGGACCGCTTCCGCTTCGAGGCCGGCACCGGGGGGCCTGGGACGCGAGTCGACATCCTGGCGCGGCCAGATGCGCCGCGGGGGCACGTCGCGGCGGGCACGGTGCATCACGTGGCCTTCCGGGTGGCGGATGATCCGGCTCAGGTGTCATGGCATACGGAGCTGACCGAGGAGGGTTTTCCCGTGAGCCCGGTCATGGACCGGCAGTACTTCCACTCGATCTACTTCCGCGAGCGGGGCGGCGTGCTCTTCGAGCTGGCGACCGATACGCCGGGCTTTGCGACGGATGAGACGGTCGAGGTGCTGGGACGCTCGCTACGGCTGCCGGCCTGGCTGGAGCCGGACCGGCCGAGGATCGAGTCCATCCTGCCGCCGGTCGAGGTGCGGGACGTCGCGGCTCTGACAGGAGGTGTGAAGTGACGCGGAACGAAATTCATCAGGGAGTTCATCAGGGTCAGGCGGCCGTCGCGGCCGGCCAGCCCCTGCGGGAGGCGGATGCGGCGGTGGTGATGGTGCACGGCCGGGGTGCGAGCGCGGAGTCGATCCTGACCCTCGCGGACGAGCTCGGCCGGCCGGAGCTGGCGTACGTGGCGCCCCAGGCGGCCGGCTCCACCTGGTATCCGTACAGCTTCATGGCGCCCATCGAGCGGAACGAGCCGTACCTGTCGTCGGCGCTGGAAGTCCTGGAGGGCTTGCTGGCGAAGCTGGAGGCCGAGGGCGTCCCGGCGGAGCGCACAGTCCTCCTCGGGTTCTCCCAGGGAGCCTGCTTGACACTCGAATTCGCCGCGCGTCACGCGAAGCGCTACGCCGGGCTGGTGGCGCTGTCGGGAGGGCTGATCGGCCCGCCCGGCCCGCCGCGGGAGTATGAAGGCTCATTCGACGGCACACCGGTGTTCCTCGGCTGCAGCGACCGGGATCCGCACATCCCCGAGGAGAGGGTGCACGAGAGCGCGGAGATCGCCCGGCGGATGGGCGCTCAGGTGACCGAACGGATCTATCCGGGCATGGGGCACACCGTCAACGAGGACGAGCTGTCCTGGGTGAGGGACCTGCTGGGCTCGCTGGTCCGGAGCCCCGCCTCTCGCCCCTGACAGTCCGCTATGATGCCTCCTCTCTTTCCTGGAGGCCTCATGAAAAAGTCCATCGCTCTCGCGCTTCTCCTCTCACTCTGCGCCCTTGGCTCGGCTCGGGCCGAGATCAAGCTCCCGCAGCCGAGCCCGGGCGCTTCGGTCAAGACGGTCGTCGGCACCACAGACATAGCCATCGAGTACCACCGGCCCGGGGTGAAAGGCCGCAAGATCTGGGGCGAGCTCGTGCCCTACGGCCAGGTCTGGCGTCTCGGCGCCAACGAAGCGACCACGATCACCTTCGCCGATCCCGTCAAGGTCGAGGGCAAGGACGTGCCGGCCGGCACCTACGGGCTCTTCGCCATCCCCGGGCAGGACAAGTGGACGCTGATCCTCAACAAACAGCCGAAGCAGTGGGGCGCCTACTTCTACAAGGCGGAGGAGGACCTCCTGCGCTTCGACGTCCAGCCGCAGACCGGCCCGTTCACCGAGTGGATGGCTTTTCAGATCACTCCGTCCGGCAACGGCAAGGCGGTCGTCGAGATGGCCTGGGAAAACCTGCGGGTCCCGTTCACGGTGGAGACGGACGTGGATGCCATGACCTGGAAGAGCATCGACGACACCCTCGCCGGAAAGCCAGGCTGGGAGGATTATCAAACCGCCGCCCACTACGCTCTTGAGAAGGACCAGCGTCTCAACGAGGCCATGGCGTGGGTCGACAAGGCGATGGCTCTGCAAGAGAGCTTCTGGAATCACGAGACCAAGGCCAGGCTCCTGCAGAAGGCAGGGAAGACCGAAGAGGCTCTCGTCCAGCTCGACAAGGCGATCGCTCTCGCCCAAGGCAAGGCGCCGAAGGAGTACGTCGCCGGGCTGGAGACGACGAAGGCGGAGTGGAAGAAGGGGGCGTAGGAGATTAGAGGAGCCTTGGATTGATCCGGGAGATCAAAGCTGCTCAAGAAGTCTTTCGTACGCACCGTGGGGACCGATCCAGAACCAGACGATCGTGTCCCCCTCCCGGATTCCCAAAGCTCTCCACCCGATGCCGACCCGCACCGAATAGACTGGACGGCGGGTGTGGACCCGTTTGAAGTCCAGACTCGGGTGGGAGGGGTTTTCCTTCCAGAGCCTGTAGTTCTTTCTCGCCGTCCGCTTGATGCCTTCCGGAAGCTTCCGGAAACAGTCGAGAAAATTTTCGGAGAGCTGGGAGATCAAAGCTCGTCGAAGCCCATCTTCTTCGTGCGGCCGGCTCTGAAGTCGGCTAGTGCTCGATCAGCGAGCTTCTCCAACGCATCGGCCGACCGGGTGAGGGTCTGGTCCCATTGCTCTTCGCCATGGATGTCGTCGAGCAGACGTTCCGCGATCTCATCTTGCAGAGTCTCGGGTAGTCTCGATGCTTCTTCGAGCGCTTTTGCCAAAAGTCGGGTCATGGTGTTTCCTCTCGACGAGATTCTAGCATGGCCGCCGGGGGCGTGCGCTCGTCGATCAGCGCCGCCCGAAAGATCGCATTGAGCAAGATCCCCAACGTAATCGCAATCACCACCGCGTTGGCCAGAAACAGCTTGGCGATCGGCGGCAGCCCCCCGTACCACTCGACCTGCGCGGTGACAGCGGGCGGCAGGGTGAGCGCGGCGATCAGGGTGATGGCGGTGGTCAGGAGCCAGGCTTCGTCTTTGGGGCCGCAACCGAGCAACCGCAGGCCGACCGTGGCGATCATGCCGCAGATCACCAGGAAGACAGCTCCCACGATCGGCCGCGGGATCAGCACAAGCAGGGCGCCAAATTTCGGCGAAAGCCCGTAAAGCAGCAGGAGCAGGGCCGCGACCTGGACCACCCGGCGGCTGGCGACGCGCGTGGTGGCGATGACTCCGGTGTTCTGGCTGTAGGTCGTCAGCGGCAAGCCGCCGAAGAGAGGTCCGATGGCCGAGGCGATCCCTTCGACGGTGATGCCGCGGCGCATGTGCCGCACCTTGTAGGTGATGCCGGAGACGGCGCAGGTGCCGGCGTAGTCTCCGATCGATTCGGCGATCGAGCCGAGATAGCCGACGAGGACGCCGAAGACCGCTCCCGCCGCGAGCTCCCATCCCAGGCCGGGCCCGCCAAAGGCGAAGAGCCGGGGCAGGCCGAACCAGCGCGCGCGCTCCAGGGCGGAGAAATCGGCGCGGCCCATCGCGCCGGCGATCACCACGCCGAAGAGGATCAGGCTGAAAAAGAGGGCGCCGCGCGCCAGGACGCCGAGCCGCAGGCGATGTCCGATCACCGTCAACACGAGGATCGAGAGGACCGCGCCGGCAGCGAGGCTCAGCTGGGTCGGATCGGGATGGTTGAAGATCCAGCCTCCCGCGACGCGGGCGAGCGAGATGCCGATGGTGAGCACCACGATGCCGCAGACGTAGGGCGGCAGAAAGCGGCGCAGCGGCTTGAGCACGCCGCTCGCGCCCACCACGATCTCGAAGAGGCCGCCGATGAAGCCGGCCATCCACATCGCGGGAGCGCCATAGATCGACCCGGCGGTCGCCATGGCCCCTGTATCGGTCGCCGACGGACCGAGCACCGACGGCAGCCGGTTCCCCCAGGTGGCGTTGGCGAAGGTGGAGAGGCCCATCAGCACGAGACAGGCGGAGATCATCGCTGCCGCCTGCTCGGAGCTGTAGCCGACGGCTCCGGCCACGATCAGCGGCAGGACGTACGGCGAGACGTCCACGAGCGTGTGCTGCCAGGCATAGAGCAGCGTTTCGAGGGGTGGCGGGACGTCGTCGACGCCGTACACGGGCACGACGACTTCGAGGTCCTCCTGCCAGACGCGCTCGTCGTCGCTATCCTCCCGACTGTGCCGGCTCATGCCGCCTCATAGTACTCCCGTCACCGTCTCGAACGGCCCCAACAAATCCAGAATCGCCCGCCAAGCGCGGCTGACCTCCAGCAGGTGCTCCGGAGCCTGCTCGGGAACTGCACGGCCGGTGCGGACCTGATCGGCCCAGCGCGCCAGAGCCAGGCGGTTCGCCCTCTCGCGGACGCCATAGAAGTGCTCGCCGAAGGAGGGCGGCGGGCTCGGCGGGAGCTGGGACCAGGCCGGGGCGGCCAGCACGGCGGGTCCGAGCTGGTGGACCGGCGGCGGCGCTCCCACCCAGATGACGGGGCCTACGTTGTCACCGAGGATCAGGTGCCCTTCGGCGAATCCGATCACGACATGGTGGCTGGTCCAGGCGGCGGAGCCGTCGTCGACTGCGGAGACGAGCCGGTGGCATTGAAGGAGGAGGGGGATTCCGGCGGCGGTTCCTTGCAGCGGAACCAGCGGCGGGAGTGTGCCGCCGGGGACGATGCTCCGGATCTCGAACGGTTGCAGGGTGCCGAGCGCGCGGGCCAGGAGATCGACGCAGGAGTAGAGCGCCCGCGGATTGCTCATCGCCGAGACGAAGAGCGGGCGCGAGCGCTGGCGTGCCGCGGCGCAGGCTGCGAGGAACGGCTGCACGGTTTCCAGATCGGCGTAGTGGCTGTTGAGGTGGAAGACGGTGCCGTGCTCGCGCGCCGCGGCGAGCGCCTCCTCGACGTCCCCTGGCTCCATCGGGTGCTCGGCGAGAACGGGGACGCCACGCCGCAGGAAGGCGAGCGCGAGCTCGCGGCCCGCCGGCCAGCCCACGGCCACGCAGGCGGCGTCCACGGCGCCTTGCGGGATCTCGTCCGGCGATCTCCAGAGCGGCACTCCCCATTGCCGCGCCAGGGCCTGGGAGCGGCCGCTGCCGCGGGCGAGGATGCCGGCGAGCCGGAGCCCGCTCGGATGGTTCCAGAGGGCCTGCAGATAGGACGCACCATATCCGGTGCCGCAGACGACGACGCGCATCAGGAGCCTCCCAGTTGACTGGCGGGTTGGCCGGCGCAGAAGAGATAGAGCGCTTCCTCCTCGCCGGACGGCAGGCGGAGGAGAGCGTCGAGCTCATGGTCGAAGAAGCCGCCGATCGAGAACGGCGCCAAGCCGAGCGCGTCCGCCACCAGGTAGAGGTTCTGGCCCACGTGGCCCGCTTCGAAGAGCACGTAGCGGTAGCCGCGCTGCCCGTATTTCGCGGCCGTCCGCTCGAACACCGCGCTCAGGCAGAGCAGGAGGTTGGCTTGGCGGATCACCGCCTGGCCGTAGGCGATGGCGGAGGCTTCGTCGAAGAACCGGCCGTCCCGCCGCAGCGCCAGCTCGTGGACCCAGGGGTCGTAATGCCAGATGCCGTCCGGCAGCCCCTCGACCTGCTGCGTGATGGCGTACAGCTCCAGCGGATACAGCCCTCCGGCGGAGGGGAACGGACGGGATCTCCGTTGGTTCCTGCCGAACGAGGCGTGGAGCAGGCGGCCGAGGGTCTCCAGAGGCAGGGGAGCGAGGCGGAAGTCGCGCCGCGACGAGCGCCGTTCCAGGGCGTCCCCCAAGGGCAGCGGCAGGTCGAAATCGCGCCCGGGCAGGCGGACCCTCTCGGCGCCGGGATAGAGGCGCCGGCTCGCGGGCCGGGTCTCCGGATCCTGCTCGCGCTCCAGGATCTTGCTCCGGGTGCTCGAGGAGTTCAGGTGATAGAGACCGGCAAGGTCCGGCTCGATAGAATTCATTGGAGGTCACGCCAACGGATGTGGATCGGGGTTGATCGGCCGGCCCGCCAGGACCTGTTCGAGGCGCGGATTGGCCAGGCGGCGGTAGCGTTCGCCGAAGTGGATCGGCTGCATGTCCGTGCCCAGGACGCGCGCCACCCGGAACGGCCCGAGGGCCACGTCCGGCGAGGTCACGTCCACGGCCGCGACGCGCAAGCCGGCGGCGGCGAGACGCTCGGCGCAGATCTCCAGCGTGGGAGGATCGCCGGCCGGCAGGTCGCCGATCGGGACGCTCTCGCCGGCGCGCAGGAAGTCGAAGGCGGCGAGCCGCTCGCTCGGAGCGTAGTAGAGGGCGTGATCGTCGAGCGATTCGACCTCTTCGGGCGTGCCGGGGATGCGAGCGTTTTCGGCGAGGAGGCGCACCAGGTACGGCCCCACGTGCGCGAGCTCGAGGATGGCCTTGCGCGCCGCGGCCCGCGGATCGGTGTGGGTGGAGAGGGCCACGTACGCGGCGGGCCAGCGGACGCCGTCGCCCAGGCCGAGGGCGGTGACGGTCGGAATGCCCGTTCCTGAATCCATCAGGTACAGCTCCACGGCCACGCCGTGCTCGCCGAGGAGCCGCACGACCTCGCGGGCGCCCGCATCGAGGCTCGAATCCACGGCCAGCCGGCGCGCGGGGAGGCGGCCGAGCCAGGTGAGCAGGAAGGCGTCGCGCTCGATCAGCTCGAAGAGGGCGCGCAGCGACGCGTCCTGGAGGTCCGCGCCGGCCGCCAGGCCGTTCGACGAGACCTGGCAGAACAGCTCGTGCGGACAGACCTGGAAGTTGAAGAACGTGGGGAGAGCCGGCACCCAGACCTTCTCCCGGGTGTCGATCCAGAACCCTTCGACCCAGTGGATCGGCCGCGCCGGATCGTACCGAGTGTAGGGGAAGCCCGGCGCGGCGTACTGCTCCTCGCTGTAGAGGCAGAGGCGCTGCGGATCGAACGCGTCCGCGCCCAGATCCGGCGCGGCGCAGACCAGAAGGTCCTGCTTGCGGTACCGGGACGCCGAGTAGCGCTCGATCGCCTCGCCGAAGGCCCCGACCAGAGCCTCCACCTCGCGGAGCCCCTTGCCGGAGCCGATCGACGGATCGGGCACGGGCGGCAGCCGCCCCTCGGTGTAGGTCCCCAGGATGGCCGTGCCGGTGACCGGCAGCTCCAGCAGCCCTCCACCGTTCACCGGCGCCGGGCCGCTCGTCAGCGAGCGAACCACGCCGACGCGCGGATCGACCCAGCCGGCGAGGATCTCCCGAAGCGCCTGCGGACTGTGCGCATCGCCAAGGTTCGGGCTCGCCTCACCATCCGCCAGCGCGGCCCCACCCGGGCGCCGGGCCTGCGCGGCTCCGCCGCACAGCTCGCACCAGGGCATGTGGACGATCCCGTGGAGCGAGCTCTCACCCGTCACCAGGTTGTGGACCCGCACGCGGCCGGGCAGTCGGGACGGAGCGTAGCCGGCGAGGAGCTGGAGCGCTTCGAGGGCAAGGAGATGGCCGGCCAGCGGGGCCATGGGAGCGAGATAGGCGCGGGCGCGCGGTTCCGCCGGAGCGCCGGTGAGCGAGGCGTCGAGCTCATGCGCGGCGGCGGGGTAGTCGGCGTTGGCCAGGCGGCGCAGCCGGAAGCAGTTCCAGCACGCGGTCTCCCCGGGCACCACCACAGGGCCGATCCAGGCTTCGATGCCGTCGACGTGGCCGTAGAGGGAGATCACACCCTGGCGATGCGCGAAGCCCGAGACCTTGCGGAGGAGGAACAGATCGTCCGCCGTCAATCCCGCCAGAACCAGGTTCCACGGACCCTCCGAATCGACCAGGAGGCGGTCGCCGCTCACCGCCGGAGCGAGCAGGCCGGTGGTCACCGTGCAATCCGGGGCGATCACCGCCAGCGTCTCGCGCAGGACCTCGCGGCGCAGCCGGCCGAGGGAATCGGGTCCCCAGGCACGCACGGCCAGAAGGTCGTCCGGGCCGACGGTCAGGTCGTCCAAGAGGTGCAGCGTCCCGACGCCGGAGGCCGCGAGCTCGCAGGCGGCCACGGCTCCCCACGGGCTGAGCCCGGCGATCAGGACGCGGCACTGTGCGAGCCGGGCCGCTCCTTCGCCGGGAGGGAGCTGCCATCCCTGGAAGAAGCGCTCCTGGGCCTCGCGGGCCTCCCGGGCCGGGCCCTCGGCCACCGGCTCCACGAGCCCGCGCTGGCGGAGCAGCTCGAGCAGCCCGAGCACGCTCGCGGATGCGTAGCCCGGCAGCGCGGCGGCCACCTCCTCGGGCTCGCGCGAGCCGTCGAGAAGCGGCACGATTTCGGTGACGAACACGCGGACGTCGGCGCCGTCCAGCCGGGACGTGCCGAGGTCCGACCGGAGGAGGACCCCGGTCTCGGTGGGGGCGATGCTGGCGGAAGGACTGAGGCGAATGCGAGCCATGAGGTCGAAAGCTCCTGCCGGGGAGTCTGAAATCGGCGGCGCGCGGACCCCTCCCGGGCCGGAGCCCGCGCGCCGATTCTTACCGTGAAACCGAGCTGACTACCCGCACTGCGCGCACGGCGTGCAGCAGACGCACTGGGTTGTGTTGCACTGGACGCACCGGGCGCACTGCGTGGCGCACTGAACGCACTGAACGCACTGAGCGGTGCACTGGACACACTGCGCGCATGGGGTGCATGGAGTGCAGTTCTGGCATGGCGAGCACAGCGGCTGGGGACCGGTCGTGCAGAGGGTGACCACGCACGGCTGGTGGCAAGGCGCACAGTAGCTGACCACGCACGGCTGATGGCACGGCTGGCAGTAGCTGACCACGCAGGGTTGGTGACAAGGCGCGCAAAGCTGCGTCCAGCACGCCTGGCACTGCGCGGTGCAGGGTTGACAGGGGGTGCACGGAGTACAGGGAGGTTGGGCTTGGAGCTTGTCCAACTTCTCCGACAGGGCGGTGATTGCCGAGTGGATGTCGGTCAGGCTGATGTCGAGATTCTTCGGGGCGTTTGGATCGTCGGCCATTGAGCTCTCCTTTTGGGGTCCATGGATGTGGATGAGCCGATTCCCGCGGCCACGCCGGCCGGACGAGGTGGGGAATGGAGCCATCCGTGGTACGCCCTGCCTGGAAAGGCAAGGCGGGTGCCAAGGACAGAAAAAAAGAAAGCTATGAAGAATCAGTCGTTTACGCGCGAGCAGGCCTGAAGTGGGGGAGGGGGCGACGCGTCGGTGACGTGTCGGTGGTGTGTCGGAGAGGGGGGCCTTTTGCTATCCCCGCCGTGGGTGCATCAGCCGCAAAATCCCCAGCAGGCTCTGCGGCGCGTGCGGGCTGGTCCGCCACTTCCGGCTCTTGTGGGCGAGCTCCGAGGCGGCCTGCTGCGCGGTTTCCGTGCCCGCGATCAGCATGCCCGTCGCCGCGAGGGCGCTCGCCTCCAGGCGCTGGACCACGTTGCGGACCTGGTCCTGAGCTTCGGCGTTCTGCAGCCAGATGAGGACGCCGGCGCAGTCCGGCACCAGGGCCGCGAGCTGCGGCGGCTCCGACGGAGCGAGCACTTGAACGTGGAGCGCCAGACGGCCCTTGGTGCTCGGGAAGATGGCGCTGCCGGCACTGCGCAGCTCGACGTGATCGATCAGCGTGCTCAGCCCCGCGTTGGCCGGGAAGCCGGGGGCCATCTCGATCAGGCGGCGGAGCCTCGGCCAGACCGCCGGCTCCACGAGCACCAGACAAGGGAGAGGGTCCGCCGGAAGGCCCGCCGTTACGGCCGCCGAGACCAAGTCGGCCACGGCGATGTCGAAGACGATGGCGTTCGAGATCTCCATCGTATTCTGGGGCGAAACCCGCGGGGCCTGGTCGCGCGGCGCCACGTTGCCGTGCTCGCAGAGGCAGGCCACGGCGAGGCGCGTGGTGAGCGGCGCCTCGGTCTCGTCCGCGATGAGGTCGAAGAGCCGGGTCCCTGGCTGGAGGCGGACCCGGGAAAGGACGCGTTCGAGCGGGAGGTCCGCGATGTCCGGATCGGCCGGGAGCTCCTCGCTGACCACCACCAGGGGCTCTCCCGTGGCGGGCAGGAACTGCCGGCGCTTTTCAAGCTCGTCCTTGAGCCAGGCCGCCTGCATCAGCAGCTCGTGCATGGACAGGTCTTCGGGCGTCTGGGCCGGGACCTCGCCGGGCCCGGCGGCGTCGAAGCGGAAGCTCCCTTCCTCGACCGAGAGCAGGGTGAGCAGCGCCTCGCTGCCGCGCAGCCCCTGCCAGCGGGCCGCCACCAATTCGCCCTCCCGCAGGTCGATCGTGCCCGAGCCGGCGCCGCCGCGCACCCGCAGGTGGCCGGTCTTGCTCACCTGCCGCAGGTACTGGAGCACGGCCCAGAGCGGATGGTTGGCGAGGTCCCCCTGGAGGAGCTGAAGGTTGGCGATGCGGCTGCCGAGGAGCCGCTCGGCCCGGATCTCCAGCTCCTCCGGGTCGAAGGGGCGGACCAGGCAGTCGTCGGCGCCCGCCCGCAAGACGGCCACGCGCCAGGCCGGCTCGTTGTTGTCCGAGAGCACCACGACCGCCACCGAGCGGGTGCCGGGGCGGGAGCGCAGGTCGCGGATCGGCCCCAGGGAGCCCGCGAGATCCTCGGGCAAGGCGAGCACCACCAGCTCGATCTGCCGTTCATCGACGATCCCGGCCGCCCGGGCGGCGTCGGCGAGCATCTCCACCTGGTGGCCGGCCACGCGCAGGCGGTCTTCCAGAACCGCCGCGGACACCGGGTCTTTCTCGATCAACAGGAGCTTGGCCATTGAGTCCCCCGAAATGCCTTCCCCGAAGATGTCATTGTATCTATGAGCACGATGGTAAACTCCCCTGTCTCGAAGCAGCGACTGATTCCGAGGAAGACCGGAGACGAGGAGGTACCCCCCTCTTGACCGAGTTCCTGAACGCCATCCTGGCATTTCCCACCGTCGTTTACACCATCCTTCTTGGAGTGGTGGTCGTCTACTGGCTGTTCGTCCTGCTGGGCGCCCTGGACATCGACCTCCTCGGCGACGCGGACCTGGATGGCCACGGCCACGCCGATCTCCATCTGGACGGGCATCTGGATGGCCACGGGCACCATCTGGACGCCCACGGTCATCTGGACGCTCATGGGCACCACCATGGAGACCACCACGGGGACGCCGACGCCGACTCTCCGGGGGGGTTGGCGGGTCTGATCCAGGCCCTCGGCCTGGGCGGCGTGCCGGTGACGCTGATGCTCAGCGTCCTGATCCTGGCCGGCTGGGGGTTCTGCCTGGTCTTCACCGAGCTTCTCGGCACAAGCTCCGCCTGGGTGCCCATCGCGGCGCCCCTGGTGGCGCTGGGGCTCGCCGTGCCCGTCACGGCGCTGCTCATCCGACCGCTGCGTCGGTTCTTCGTGAGCCTCGCGGCGCCGCGGCATCAAGGTCACCTTCTTCGTCCGGGTCAACAAGACCTGCGAGGACGTGATCAAGGTCGCGCAGGCGATCGGTTGCGTCCGCGCGTCCGATCAGAGGACGCTGGACGAGCTGTTAGCAATACATCCTCTCCGTCTCGCAGGACGACGCCTATCGGACCGAGCCGCGGTTCCAGCTCCAGGGGAGCTATCGCAACATGAACAAGCTCGCCGAGAAAGTCGTCCCGGTGATGAATGAGAAAGAGCTGGAGCTCTTGATCGACGATCACTACGCGGGCGAGGCGCAGACCCTGACCACCGGAGCCGAGCACAACCTCTTGAAGCTCGCCGAGCTGCGAGGAAGGATGACGCCGAAGCAGGCCGAGCGCTGGGCCGAGATCAAAAGAGGCTTCGCGAGAGTCCAGCTCTTCGGAGCCACCGAAGGAGACCTGACGCCGTACAATGGAAGGCGGACAGAGGACGAGTGGTAGAGTATTCGTCGAGGTGATACCGATGCTGCTGGACTATTTGACTGCCGCGATGGAACAAGCCCACTACGAGATTATCGAAGACGAAGAGCCCTACTATGGAGAGATTCCGGGCCTCCAAGGTATCTGGGCCAGCGGGAGCAGCCTGGAAGCTTGTCGCCGAAATCTGATGGTGGCCCTGGAGGATTGGGTTTTCTTCAGTATCTACCGGGGAGAGACTCTGCCTTCCATGGGAGATGTCAGTCTCGAGCTCCCCCGCAAGTCGGCATGAGCCGGCTTTCCCCGATTTCGCGGCGGGAGCTCGTCCAGCGCCTCCGTGAGCTGGGTTTCGAGGGCCCCTTCATCGGTGGTCGACACGAGTTCATGGTCCGGGGGTCAGTTCGCCTGATCCTCCCCAACCCTCACCGGCAGGAGATCAGCACGGATCTCCTGTCTCGGATCCTGCGGCAAGCGGGAATCGAGCGAGAAGAGTGGTTCTCGTGACGGAGCCGTGCCGGTCCTGTACGGCGGGTGGGTGTGTAGGCAGAGTCCCTTTCCCGCGCGACCTGTCCTGCCTTCTGGCATTGCCGGACGTACCTGGATTTTGGTAGGCTTCCCCTCGGAGGCGATCGATGGCTGACCTGCTTGACCGGATCACAGTCAACCCAAACCAGTGTGGTGGCCGCCCCTGTATTCGCGGGATGCGGATCAGGGTGAGTGACGTTCTCGAGCTCCTGGCTGCCGGGCAGAGTCACGATGAGATCCTCCGGTCTTATCCCTACCTGGAATCGGACGACATTGCCGCTTGCCTGCAGTATGCGGCACGGCGCCTCGATCATCCGACGCTGGCCGCATAGGCGGTGGCTTCACCCTTTCCAGTCTGGGTTGACGCCCAACTTCCACCAGCGCTCGCTGGATGGCTGCTCGACCTTGGAGAGAGCAACGCTGTTCAGGATCTGGGTCTTAGGACCGCTTCGGTCCGCCGCCTCGAATCCTCTGGATTACCTGTGGGAATCGCAACAACCGTTTTCTCAAAGATCTCATTGTTCGGAATTGGCCTCACGTCAAAGCTTTGTTGACAGCGGGTGAGATTCTGATCGAGATCAATGAAATCCAAGAGACGCAGGGGTAGTGGGGCTCAGGCTCCGCCGCCACCCCGCCCGCTTCACCCACCTCGCCACCCGGTCCATCCACTCTCCCGGCCGATAGAAGGCGCCGTGGCCAGTGCCGAGCTTCAGCACCACCTCCTCCTGAATCGCCTTGAAGCAGTTGCGGGTGACCCGAGGCCGATACAGGCGAACCTGCAAGCCCTCTCGCAACCGAAACCAAACGCTGCTCCCCCGCGAAGAAAGAAGCCGACGGAGACCACGTCCTGACGAAGCACGTCGTCGAGCACCTCGGCCATCTCGGCCTGTGCCTTGACTGGATTGGAGAGATCCTGCAAACCGGCGCCGCGGCCCGAGGCAACGGAGACGGAAACGGCAACCAGCCCGCGGCTTCCGCCGCACCGGCTACCCGTCCGTCGACTTGACCCTTACCTGGAGCTTCTCGACCATACCATAGCCACCGCCCCGCGAAGCGCCGAGATCATCCAGAGCCTGCCGCCGAACGTCCTGGAGCTGCTTGGGCAGATCCGCCGGAGAGAACCTGGTCCCCTTCCTGCGCAACGTCGGCCACAAAGTGAAGGGAAGCGACCTCGCCGACCAGCACCTCGAGGACATGATGGACCGCACCTTGAAGAGCTTCGACCAGCTCAAGGATTTGGCGGAGGCGCTGCGGAAGATTGATACGCGGCGGGATCTCCAGCGGGGCGCGGTGTCCCGCCGGCAACAGCACTATGCCTGACAGGCTGCTCACAGAGGTAGCTCGTCCAGGTCGGAACCAAATGGCGACTGCCCTCTCACGGCTCCTCCAAGCCTCCCGCTCAAGACGGCTGCGGCAGCAGACCACGGCGGTTTCGTAGAGACACATGCGGCCCATCGGCCCGAACGACGAGTCTACCGCGATCGTGCGTCTCTCCTCTAAATGTTCCACGGGCTAAAGGAAGGCGTATAATACAAGTCAAGACCGGGTGTAAGACCTGTACCCATATAGAAAGATTTGCAAGAGGTTGATGATGTCCCAAGGTGCCTCCCCTGATCGTCTTCCCATACCGGAAGAAGACTCGATTGGAGTCTTTGCAGGTACCACGCTTTTCTCGATGATCCTCCTGATCGTGGTCCTACCCTACATCGCTCGGTTCTGGACGACTTCCTTTTCCCCCAATTCTTCTCGAGAGCGCCTAACTGAAGATGTCAAGATTTCTATCCGTGGTATTGGGCCAATTCGGATTGGAATGACTCCCGAGGAGGCAGCCTCGATCATCGGAGATCCTCTATCGGTAAGTGAGGACTGGGGTGGGACCTCGGAGAGTTGCTACTATGTTAAGCCGGAGCATGGTCCCGAGGGAATTTATTTCATGGTGATCGGCGGTCGAATCGAACGAGTTGATATCGCAAATTCTCAGATATCAAGTCGAAGCGGGGCTCGGGTGGGGAGCAGCGAGGATCTGATTCATAAGCTGTTTGCAGGACGTCTTGAGGTGGAAGGTCATGCCGACGATGAAGGAGGGCGCTCTCTCGTATTTACGCCACGTGATGAATCTGATCGAAGTTATCGAATGATTTTTGACACAAATGGTGGCGAGGTGACAATGATTCGCGCCGGAAGGATTCCTGCTGTACAATATGTCGAAGGTTGCCTTTAAGTCTGGAGGAAGCGATGGAGAAGGTCTCTGTCAGGCCGGGCACGTATAGGGATTTTATGTTGATATCAGGGGTGGGATTTATTTTTCTGTGCATGAATTTTCCCAAGCTCCTATCGCTTTGGATCAGTCGTGTCAAAGTCGAAGGTCTCCGCAGTGTCCTCTTCTGGCCAGTGCAGGCAACTCAAGATTCTTTGGCGTCCTTGCAAGGTAATGATCCCGGGGAAGTGCTCTCCAGGATGATGACTCACAACTTTCTGGGGATCTGGCTTTTGGGTCTTTTGGTCCTTCTCGGGGCCGCTCGGCAAAGAGACCGACTTTTGCCTCTGTTCTGTCTCGGTGGGCTAGGAGCTGGTTACTTTGGACTGCATCTGATCTCATGGATTTCGCTTGTTGTCTTTCGAGTAATGGGCTGGCTGGCGCTATTTATTGGATGGGTGCGCCGAGTCCTCGGTATAATCTTTGGATTCGTTTTAGAGTATTGGTTCATTTGGGTTCCAGTCCTCGTGTTGGTAAGTCTCTGGACTCTACGTGAGCCGCTTATCGAATGGCTTCGGAAACACTTTGGAAGACTCCTGCTTTGGTTATCCATTGTATTCCTTCTAGGCTTGGTTACATACATGTTCTTGCCATCGTTTTGGGAATGGCTTCTGCGAATTCTCGAGCCCGTAATTCGCTTCCTTCAGCTCGCCTGGGTCTTCATAATGAGGGCCTTCCACTTTCTTCTGGGAGTGGGAGTCTGGCTGTTTGCCATAGCCACCGTCCTTCTGGCGTGCTTCCTTATTCTCAACATCGTGGGGCGACTAGTGGTGGATCAACTTCGAGCGGCTTGGAACTGCGGCCGCACCAGAAAAGAATTGGGGTTGAGTAGTTTCGCTATGGGGAGCGCTCTTGGACTGATTGTCCTAACAAGCGTCGGCGTCTCGCAAGTTGCTGACGGAGTGGATAGGGGTTGGGCCGCGAGCCTCCAGGTATTGGATGCACTCGTCGGTGGGGTGGCCTCTAGTGCTCTGGGATGGATCCATCCAGCGAGTTGGTTTGAGGCTGGAATGTCGGAGGGGGTCAGAGTCTTCATCAAGGAATATTGTCACAGTGCTAGTCCGCCGTTGGTCGACAGCCTTTTCCTGCTGGCGGTTCTCGGAATCGCAAATCTGAGTGTGCTTGTGCGTACAGTGTTTGGAAAACTATCTCTCTCAAGACCAACGAGCGGCTACTTCTTGCCGCAAGAGTACTTCTCTCTTATTGGTAGTTTAATGTTTGGCGTGCTACTCTGGTTTGGCCAGGCTAGTACCGAGGCCGGTATCGGTGATATCGACATTAGCATAGACCTGTGATTCGTTGTGACCTCGACGTCGCGCTCTTCGGGCCGGAGTCTTCCTGCCATAAATCTGCTAGGTTTTCGAGGGCTCCTTTCACCGGCTCAGGAGCCAGAGCCCCCCGCCCGCTTCACCCACCCCGCTACCCGGTCCATCCACTCTCCCGGCCGATAGAAAGCACCGTGGCCGGTGCCGAGCTTCAGCACCACCTCCTCCTGGACCAGCGGACCCTTGGATTGGGCGAAAGCTTTCTTGCAGGAGGGGTTCAAGCCGTCGGAGGCGTCGTACATCGAGAGGATCCGTCCCTGGAGACGGCTGGCGACTTCGGGATCTGTCCAGTTGCTGCAGCCGGCCAGGATGACGAAATTCACCTTCGGCTCGGCCAGCCGCGTGGCTGTGAGGAACGCGATCCCTCCGCCTTTGGAGAATCCCACGACGGCGACGTGCTCCGGCGGTGCTCCCGCACGCAGAAGAGCACGGACCTGCCCGACAACCTTGTCGGCGTAGATTTCGGGATCGGTGTTCCGCGGGCGCGGCTCGGAGATCACCGTGAAGCCCCGGTTGGCGAATTCCGCCAGGATCTTCTCGTACTCATAGACTCCGAGCTCGGGGTTCGTCGGACGCAGCCCCTCCTCCTCGACGATCCGGCCGTGCAGGAAGATCATGTAGTTCTGCCGGGAATCGATCTTGTCCGGCAAGCTGCGCAGCACGCGGCCAGTGCCGAGCGCCCGGGCAGGGACCAGGAGAAGCAGGAGGAAGAGGGTGAGGATGCGGAAGGTCATAGTGTATGAGTGTAACAACTCCCAAGCAGGATGGCAGACATCCCTTATACTTGAGGCCCAGCATGGCTCCGGTACCCGATCGGAACGACCCAATCCTTGCGTCTGGGCCGGCTCTGGCCGCGCTCCTGAGGAAGGGCTACTCCTCGGACCCGTGGCACGGCCCGGCAACGGCCGATCTCTTGAGCGATGTGTCGTTTGCCGCCGCGGCCGCCCGGCCGCTCGC